>VFQQ010003588.1_pt1 | contig 14786 bp, 16 predicted proteins | sample 3512341 | NCBI WGS metagenome assembly VFQQ01 (sample SAMN10412373, study PRJNA504923) | tailings metagenome | isolation source: Relicate 2 Philex TSF1 revegetated site | place: Philippines: Tuba, Benguet | collected 2017-08-29 | reverse complement strand
GCGGGCGTCGGTCGCCCGCGCGCGAGCGCGAGCAGCGGCACCAGCAGATCGCCCGGCGGCAGGTCGAACCCGCGCCCGCCGGCCGCGCGCCGCCGCCACGCCAGGGTCGACGCCGCCAGGGCGGCGCCGGCCAGCAGCGGCCAGACCGCCCCCAGCCAGGCGCCGGTCGTCCTGGGCCACAAGTCGGCGATGCCGCCCACCACAGGCCAGGCCGTCAGGCTGGCTGCCACCAGCAGCCCCCAGCCCGTCCACATCGCCCCGTTCGGCGCGTGGGCGGCGTGCGCGGCGCCGCCGGCATCCCGGCGCAGCAGCCAGAGGGTGCGCAACATGACGAGGGCCGTGCCCGTCGCGGCCAGCGTCAGCGCCGCAGCCAGGCCCTCGAAGCTGTCCGGCAGCGCGGCCTTGAGCGCGGCCTTGGCGGCGTAGCCGCTGGTCAGCGGCGCGCCGGCCAACGCCAGCGCGGGCAGCGCGACACCGAGCATCCACAGCGCCCGCGCCCGTGGCGTGGCCGCGCCGGCCAGGCTCACGCCGAGGAACAGCGCGGCCTTGGCGAAGGCGTGATGGAAGGCGTAGAGCGTGGCCGCGGCGACGGCCGCCGGCGCGGCGGCCGGCACGGCCAGCGCAGCGCCGACCGCCACCGTGACGAAGCCCATCTGGCTGATGCTCGAGTAGGCCAGCGCCGCCTTGGCCTGGCGCTGCGTCGCACCGACCAGCGCGGCAGCGAAGGCCGCAGTCAGGCCGAGGGCGATCAGCGTCTCGCCCCAGTCCGGCGCGGCGACGGTGCCCAGCGGCAGCAGGCGCAGCCAGCCGAGCAGGCCGGCCTTGATCATCGCGCCCGACAGCACGGCGCTGGCCGGTGTCGGCGCCACCGGGTGCGCCAGCGGCAGCCACACATGCAGCGGCAGCGCACCGACCTTGATGCCGAAGCCCAGCAGCGTGAACGCGATCACCGCATCGCGCTGCGGCGAGTTGGCCAGCGCCGCGGCGATGGCGTCGAACCTCAGGCTGCCCGCGGCCTGCCAGGCCAGCGCAATGGCCGCGAACAGCGCCAACTCGCCCACCACCACCAGCGCCAGGTAGACGCGCCCGGCCTGCAGTGCCTCGGGCGTGCGCGAGTGCACCACCAGCCCATAGGAAGCGAAGCTCATCAGCGCGAAGAAGACGTAGAAGCTGGCCGCGTCCAGCGCCAGCACGAGCCCGAAGTTGCCGGCCATTGCGGCCAGCCAGAACAGCCAGAAGGCGCGGCGGCGCGGGTCGTCGTGCAGGTAGCCGGTGGCATGCAGCCCGCCGGCCAGCCACAGCGCCGCCGTGAACAGCAGGAAGATGCGGCTGGTGTCGTCCAGGCCGAAGCGCGCGCCGAGGAAGAGCCAGGGCAGGTCCACCGCGCCGGGCGCGGCGAACAGCGCCACCAGCAGCGCAGGCAGTGCCACCAGCGGCAGCAGCGACTGCAGCCGTTGCAGGGGGCGCCACAGCAGCAGCACCGCGGCCAGCGGCAGCAGCGCCGGCGCCAGCCAGGTCAGCGCGGCGACGACCGTGTGTGTCGGCAGTTCAACCACCGCCGTACTCCCGCCGCACGATCAGCCGCGCCCAGTCCAGCGGGCTCCAGGGCATCGCTGCGAACACGCCCACGCCGACCGAGAACAGCGCCGTCAGCAGCACCGGCACCAGCAGCATCGGCCTGGCGTCTACGCCGCGGCCCTGGTCGTCGGGCCAGGGGCCGCGCGGCGGGCGGAACCAGGCCCGGTGCAGGATGGGCAGGAAGTACATGGCGTTGAGCAGGCTCGAGATCGCCAGCACGCCGATCACCCACCATTGCCCGGCCGCCGCGGCACCCGCGCCGAGGTAGAACTTGCTGATGAATCCGGCCACAGGCGGCACGCCGATCATGCCCAGGGCACCCACCGTGAAAGCGGCGGTGGTCAGCGGCATGCGCTGGCCGATGCCGTCCATCTCGCTGACGTGGTGCACGCCCAGCGTCTCGGCGTAGTTGCCGGCGCTGAAGAACAGCGTGATCTTCATCAGCCCCTGGTGCACCAGGTGCACGACCGCGCCGGTGGTCGCCATCGGCCCCAGCACGGCCACGCCGAGCACGATGTAGGACACCTGGCTGATGGTGGAATAGGCCAGCCGCTTCTTCAGCTCGTCCTGCGCCAGCGCGCGCCACGAACCGTAGACGATGGTCAGCGCCGCCACGGCGGCCAGCGGCGTCAGCACGCCCAGCGTGGCGGCGAACTCGACGCCGAAGACCTCGTAGACGACGCGCATGATCGCGAATGCGCCGGCCTTGACCACCGCCACCGCATGCAGCAGCGCCGACACCGGCGCCGGCGCCACCATGGCCTGCGGCAGCCAGCCGTGCAGCGGCACCAGCGCGGCCTTGACGCCGAAGCCGATGACCAGCGCCGCGAACAGCAGCACCAGCGTGCCCGCGTGTTCGGCGGCGAAGGGCTTCAGATAACCGGCGCCGACGAAGTCCTGCGGACCGGCCAGCACCTGGGCCGCGGCCACCGCCAGCAGCAGCAGCGCGCCCGAGGGCAGGGTGTACATGAGGTAGCTGCGCCCGGCCGCCAGCGACGCCGGCGTGCCGCGGTGGATGACCAGCGGGTAGGTCACCAGGGTCAGGATCTCGTAGAAGACGAACAGCGTGAACAGGTTGCCCGCCATCGCGATGCCGGCGGTGGCCGACACGCACAGGCTGAAGAAGCCGAAGAAGCGGCTGCGGTTGGGGCCGTCTTCGAGGTAGCCCACCGCGTAGACCGTGGTCACCGCCCACAGCACGGCCGACAAAGTGAGGAACAGCAGGCTCAGCTCGTCGGCGCGCAGCACCAGGTCCAGGCCCGGCAGCAGCGCCAGGCGCGCCTCGTAGTCCTGGAAGCGGCCGACGTTCCACAGCATGACGAGCACGAGCAGCAGCTTGGCCGCGGCGCCGGCCAGGTTCAGCGTGGTGCGCAGCGTGCGCTGGCGCTCGGGCAGGGTGAAGATCACCAACCCCGGCAGCAGCGAACTGGCCACCACGGCGACCGGCACCCAGGACGCGTCCGTCATGGTGCGGCTCCGATGGCCAGCAGGGCGCCGAGCGGCCCGCCGGCGAGGGCCAGGCCCACGGCCAGCAGCGCGAGTGCGAGCGACACGAACTGAGGCGCTGACGGCGCGGTCGGCAATGAGGGCGCTGTCGGTCCTGACGGCGAGGCCGCCGCGGCATCCGGCGCTTCGGGCGGCTCGACGAAGGCGCGCGACAGCGCGTGGAAAAGGTACATCGCTGACAGCAGGCTGCCCGCCAGCACGACGGCGACCGTGACCCAGTCGCCGGCGCGTACCGCCGCTTCCACCAGCAGGTACTTGCCGACAAAGCCGCCGGTGGGCGGCAGACCGACGAGGCTGAGCGTGGCGAGCGCAAAGGCGGTGGCCGTCAGCGGCAAGCGCGCGCCGAAGCCAGCCAGTGCGTCGATGCGGTCGTGCCCGTAGGCGACGAGCAGCGAGCCGGCGCACAGGAACATCGCGGCCTTGGCCGCCGCGTGGCTGGCGGCCAGCAGCACGGCCGCCGTCAGCGCGCCGCCGACCGCGCCCGCCGCTGCGCCCGCGGCTTCATTCGCGACCAAGGGCAGCGCGATCATCAGATAGCCGAGCTGGGCCACGGTGGAGTAGGCGATCATCGGCTTGAGCCGCTGCTGGCGCAGCGCCTGCGCGCCGCCCCACAGCACCGCGCCGGCGCCTAAAGCGCCGAGCAGCGTCGGCACCGCCTGCCAGGGCAGGGCACCGAACAGATCCAGCCACAGACGGGCCAGCAGGTAGAAGCCGGCCTTCACGACCAGCGCCGAGAGCGCCGCCGACACCGGTGCCGGTGCCGAGCCGTGCGCCGGCGGCAGCCAGAAGTGCAGCGGGAACACGGCGGTCTTGACCAGCAGCCCGGCGGTCATCAGCGCGGCCGCGAGGCCCACCGACAGGCTGGGCTGCACGCGCTCGCGCAGTTGCTGCAGGTCCAGCGTCTGGTGCGCGGCATAGAGCAGTTCGACGCCCAGGATGTAGAGCATCGAACCCAGCAGCGCCAGCAGCAGGTAGCGCAGCGCCGCTGCCGCCGAACCGGCGCCGGCCAACGCCACCAGCGCCACCGCCGCCAGACCCAGCAGTTCCAGCGTCACGTAGAGGTTGAACAGGTCACCCGACAGGTACAGCGCATTCAGCGCGCCCCAGGCCAGCAGCCAGACCGGCCAGAACAACCAGTCCGGTCGGTCGGTCGGGGCGCCCGGCTCGGTGCCTGGCGAGCTGTCCGGAGCGTGTCGGGCGGCGTTCGCATGCGGTGCGCCGAAGTAGCGCCAGGCGTACAGCGCAATGCCGGCGCCGACCACCGCCGTCATCAGCAGCATCGCGGTCGACAGGCCGTCGGCGCGCAGCTCGATGCCCAGCGGCGCCGACCAGCCGCCAACGACCAGATGCTGCGCCCCACCTTCCATCACCGCCTGGGCCAAGCCGAGCACGGCCACCGTGCCGACCAGGCTGCCCAGCAGCCCCGCGGCTGCGGCACCGCGCCGGCCGGCCAGCAGGGCCGCCACTGCGGCGACCAGCGGCACGGTCACCACCGCGACCATCCAGGCGCCGCCGCTCACTGGGCGACCCTGCGCGCTTCGCGCTGCGGTATGAGCGCTTGGCGGGCTGAGGCCGGACACAGACAGTCCCTGCGGACTGTCTGTGCCTGCCGAAGGCCATCGGCCTCCGGCCGATGGCGGCCCGGCGCGCTCATCCCGAGCGATCTTCCGGCAACTGGGCGCTGCCGTCGTGGCGGTGCATGCGCCGCAGCAGCGCCAGCGCCAGCGCCGTGGCACTGACCGCGACGACGATGCCGGTGAGCACCATCGCGTGCGGCACCGGGTCGGGCCCGCCCGCCACGGCGACCGAGCGAGAAGCCAGTGCCACCAGCATCATGAACACGCCCGAGCCGAGCACGTTCAGGCCGAGCAGGCGGCGCAGCACGTGGCGCGCGGCCAGCGCGGCGTACAGGCCCATCGCCACCAGGGCGATGCCGGCCAGGCCGTAGAGCAGGGCCAGACTCATCCCTTGGCCTCCCGCGCCCGGCTGCCGACGAACAGCGCCACCATGATCACGGCGATCGACAGCATCGCGGCGGCCTCGATCAGCAGGATCAGCGCGCCGGCCTGGGCGGGCGGGAAGGTCAGGAAGCCGCTGCCGAAGGCCGCGGTTGCGATGCCAACAGCCAGGAAGACGGCGAAGCCCAGCACCACCGCCGCCCGCATCGGCAGGCTGGCCGGCAGCGACAGCGGGCGCGCCAGGTGCCACAGCACGCCCCCGGCGGCCAGCAGCGCGGCGCCCTGGAAGGCGCCGCCGGGCGCATGCGCACCGACCCACAGCAGGTAGCCCGCCACCACCACCGCCAGCGGCAGCAGCACGCGCAGCAGCAGGCCCAGCATCGGATCCGGCGAGGGTGGCGGCAGCGCCGGCTCGGCATCGAGGATCCACACGCCCAGCACCGCCAGCAGAAGCACGCCGACTTCCAGCAAGGTGTCCCAGCCGCGGTAGTTGAGCAGCGTTGCGGTGACCGGGTTGCTGACGCCGCTGGTCCCGAGGCGCTGCAAGGCCGGTCCGGTCAGTCCCGGCCAGGCTTCGGGCAAGGCCAGCACCGAGGCCACCAGCATCCCCGCCAGGCCGAGCGAGGCCAGCGCGATGCCGGCACGCGCCGGCGTCAGGCCCAGTGGCCGCGCTTCGTCGGCGGCGCCTGCGCGGCCCAGGCGCGCCAACGTGTCCAGCAGCAGGGCGCCTGCCAGCCCGGCGCCGATGGCGGCTTCGGCGAGCGCGACGTCGGGCGCCCCGAGCCGCACCCAGGCCAGCGACAGCAGCAGCCCGAAGACGATGAACTGCACCACCGCCTTGAACAGGTCGGCGCTGGCCAGCGCGCGCCAGCCCAGCCAGAGCAGCAGCACGACCAGCACGAGGTCGAGCGCGTGCACCTCAGCGGCCATCGCGGGCTCCCTCACTGGGACTGCCGGGCGCATCGGGTGCGGCGGGCGCGGTGGTCGGGGCCGGGTCGGCGTGCGCGCGCAGGGCCGAGTGCGCCACCAGGTAGCAGGCCACCGAACTGGCGAACAGCACCAGCAGCCAGACCAGCAGCAGCCGCAGCACCTCGAAGGCATCGCGGGCCTGCAGCACAAGCCCCAGCACAACCAGGCCGAGGCCGAGGTTGTCGGCCTTGGTCAGCGCGTGCAGGCGCGACAGCAGGTCGGGCAGGCGCAGCACGCCGATGCTGCCGGCCAGGAAGAACAGCATGCCGGCACCGATCAGCGCCAGCGACAGCGCAGCACGCAGGTCGTCGCCAGTCACGGCCCATCCTCTGCGGCTCGCTCCTCGAGGCCCGGATGGCCTTCAGGCGGCTGCACACCGATGCGGCGCACGAACACCGCGCCGGCAACGCTGGCCAGCAGCGCGAGCACCAGCGCCACGTCCAGCAGCGCCGGCGCGTCCGCCGCGCGGGCGAGCAGCAGCAGCACGGCCACCGCGCCGGTGCCCAGCAGTTGCGCCGCCAGCATGCGGTCGCCATTGGACGGGCCGCGCTCTACGCGCACCAGGCCCAGGGCGATCGTCGCCAGCACCCCGGCAGCGGCGATCCACAGCGCGAGCGTCACCCACTCAGGCATCGGCCGCCTCCGGCGCCGGCAGGGGCAGTGCGAACAAGCCGGCCACATGCTGCTCCAGCGCGGCGAGTTCGGCGGCCAGCGGCGCGGTGGCATCCAGCGCATGGATCAGCAACTCGTGCTCGCCCGCCGCGGCGACCAGCGTGCCGGGCAGCAGGCTGACGCACAGCAAGAACAGCGTGCGCGCCGGACTGCCGGCGGGCAGGCGCCAGCGATAGCGCACCAGGCCGGGTGCGACGCGCGGCCGCCGTGCGCTGACCCGGCCCGCGACGTCGATGCCGCCGCGTACCGACTCGCGCACGAAGTAGGCCGCAAAACGCAGCACCCCGGCCGGATCGAGGCGCCAGGGTGACGTCGCGCCCTCTACCCGTCGCGCGAGCAGCAGCGCGGCGGCGATCGCCGGTACGCCGACGATCCACGACGACGCAGCGCCGCCGGTCAGCACGAGCCACAGCAGCGCCAGCAGCGCGGGCAGCGCCAGCGACCGCGCGGCGGCCGTCTTCACCGGCGTGGCCGGTCCCCCCGGTGCGGGGTCGAGGTGGTTGGGCGGTTGCATGGCTCCCTCGTTGACGCGCAAGTGCCGGCGTCCGCGTCGGCGCACGGCGGCAATTGTGATCACTCGCGTTGCCGCGGCAAGGTTAGCACGGCGTCGTGCCGGCAGCCTTGTTGCACCTCGATGCGCACGTGAGCCCGACCGGGGCGCGGGCAGAATGACTGCGCCATGCTGCCGATCCCAACCGCGCCCGAGCGGGCCTGCACGCTGCACCGCCCGGACGGCGCGTTGCTCGCGTATCGCTTGGCGCCCGCGGCCGCCGGGGCGCGCGGCGTGCCGCTGGTGCTGCTGCACGGCCTGGCGAGCAACCTGAGCCGCTGGTCGGAGTTCGTCGAGCACAGCGTGCTGCGCGGCCGTCATGCGCTGATCCGCCTCGACCTGCGCGGCCACGGTGGCTCGGCGAGCCGCGGCGCGATCGGCCTCGAGCTCTGGGCCGACGACATCGCCGCCGTGCTGGACGCGCAAGGCCACGAGCGGGCGATCCTGGTCGGCCACAGCCTGGGTGCGCAGCTAGCGCTGCATTTCGTCCGGCGGCGCCTTCAGCGTGCCGCCGGCCTGGTGCTGATCGACCCGGTCTTCCGCGAGGCGCTGCACGGCCGCTGGCGGCTGCTGGCGGCCTGTGCGCCGCTGCTGCACGCGGCGGCGCGCGCTGTGCGTGCGTTGAACGCGCTCGGGCTGCGCCGGCGCCATGTCGAACCGCTGGACCTGCGCGAGCTGGACGTCCTGGCCCGCCAGGCGCTGGCGTCGCCCGCGGCCGAGGCGGCCTTCGTGCGTCGCTACAGCTCGGCGCGCGCCGACCTGCGCCACACGCGCACTGCGACCTACCTGCAGGACCTGGCCGAGATGTTCCGCCCGCCGCCCGACCCGACGACGCTGCGGCAGCCGGTGCTGGCGTTGCTGTCCGGCGGAGCCACCTTCGCCGATGCAGCCGTGATGCGCGACAGGCTGGCCCGCCTGCCCGAGGTGACGCTGGCGGCGATCGACTGCCAGCACTGGCCGCTGACGGAGCGCCCGGCCGAGGTGCGCTCGGCCATCGAGCACTGGTGCGAGCAATGGTCCGATCGCGCGGCGGCAGAACGGCCGGACCAGCCGGCGCCCTGCGTCGAATCGCGATGAACAAGCTCGCCTGGGTGATCGCGCCCCTGCTGCTCGGCGCGCTGGTCGCGGCGGTGCTGGCGTGGCGCGGCCGGCTGCCCGGGCGCGCCACGCTCAACGCCTGGTCGAGCCTGCTGCTGCTCGTCTACCTGGGCGCGACGGCCGGGCTGGGCATCTTCTGGGTCGCCAACCAGCACCTGCCGGTGTTCGACTGGCACTATGTGTTCGGCTACGCGACGCTGCTGCTGCTGGCAGTGCACCTGGTCTTCAACACCCGCGCGCTGTGGGCGCACCTGCGGCGGCGCCCGGCCGCACCAGCGGCCGGCGTGGGCCGGCGGCCGGTGGCGGGCGCACTGGCACTGGCGGGGCTGGGCCTGGCCGTCGGCGGCGCCTACTGGCTCGGCCTGCGGCATGGCCGCACCGAGTTGCGCGTGGGCGTGGACGCCGGCCCCGGCGGCGACAGGGGGTTGGCGCTGATCGAGCTATTTCATGAGCATTCGTCGCACTCGCTCGCGGGCGCGCTGCGGCGCGCACCTGCGGCGGACTGGGGCGGCGCACCGCCGCCGTTCAAGTCGTTGCGTGACCGGCCGTTGCTGTCACTGCCGCCGGCGTGGCCTCGGGTGCCCGAGCAGCCCCCGGCCTTGCACGCGCAGGCGCTGGCCACGCTGCTGTGGCATGCCGCTGGCGTTACCGCCGAGCGCGGCGGGCTGCAGCTGCGCGCGGCGCCCTCGTCCGGCGCCTTGTTTGCCACCGAGCTGTACGTGGTGGCGCGGCGTATCGCCGGCGTGGCGGCAGGGCTCTGGCACCACGACGTGCCGGGCGGCGGTCTGCGCGCGCTGGCCGCGGAGCTGCCCGCCGCGGTGGTGGCGGCGCTGCCGGCCGGTGCGGCCGGCGCGATCATCGCCACCGCGGTGTTCCGCCGCAGCGGGCACAAGTACGGTGACCGCACCTACCGCTACGTGCTGGCCGACCTGGGCCACCTGCTCGAGAACCTGCGCGCGGCCGCTGGCGCGCTCGGTGTCCCGCTGCGCCTGGCGCGTGGCTTCGACGAGTCGCGGCTGGCCGAGGCCTTGGGCATCGACGAGCGCGAGGAGGGCGTGCTGGCGACGGCTTGGCTGTACGAGCCCGGGGTCGAGCCGCCGGGCGAAGTCGATGCGCCGGACGCGGCAGCGCCTGCGCGGCTGCGGGCTGCGATGCCCGCAGCGGCAGAAGTGCGGGGCGTCACCGAGGCCGTGCACCGCGCCACGTCGATGCGCGCTGCCAGCGAAGGCGAGAGCCCGCCGCCGGCTGCCCCGGCGGCGGCGCCCGTGGCGCCCGAGCCTCCCGCCGCGCCCGGGCTGGCCTTGCCGCGACCGGTGCGCGCGGCCTGGGACCCGTTGCCGGTGATTGCCGCCCGTCGCTCAGTGCGGCGCTACGGGGCCAGGCCGCTGCCGCTGCAAACCTTGTCCGAACTGCTCGACGCGATGTCGCGTCCCGCTGCGTTGCTGTCGGGCGCGGTGCGGCTGCACGTCGTCGCGCATGCGGTGCAGGGCCTGGCCGCAGGCGCCTGGGCCTACGACGCAGCGGTGCACGCGCTGCGCGCGAGCGCAGCGGCTGCGCCGGGTGCGCGCAGCCGCACGCGAGCGGCCGCGCTCGACCAGGACGCGGCGGGCGATGCGGCGGCGGTGATCGTGATGACGATCGACCGCGGCGCGTTCGCCGACGATGCGATGGGCGCGGCGAGGGGCTATCGCCACGCCTTTATTGAGGCAGGCATGCTCGGCGAGCGGCTGTACCTGCAGGCCGGCGCCCTCGGCCTGGGCGTGTGCGGCGTCGGCGCGTTCTACGACGACGACGCGGCGGCGCTGATCGGCGTCGATCCCGAGCCCGAATGGGTCGTTCACTTCGCGACGCTGGGCTGGCCGGCCTGAAGCCGTCACGGCGCCGCGACGCCGGGCCTCAGGCTGCGGACGTCGGCGGTTGCACCGCCGGCGGGTCCGGCGCACCGGGGTGCCGCAGCGACAGGGCGGCGGCGACCCAGGGGCGCAGGCGGCGCGACAGGCGCCACAGCCACCATCCCCGCCGCAGCCAGCGCAGCGCTCGGCGGGGGCGGGCGGCCAGCAGCAGCGCGCCGGCGCCGATCAGCCAGTAGCGCTGCGCATGGACCCAGCACATCAGCACCAGCGCACCGTCCGCCGCGCCGAGCGGGCGCTGCCAGGCCGCCGCCTCGCGCACGAGCATGCCGTGCAACGCGGCGCTGCGGGCGAGCAGGCGGACTTTGCGCGCGTGCAGATCAACAGCCGCGTCGCCTGGCATCAGCCCGGCGCTCCGGGACGCTCGTCGGCGCCAGTCAGCGCCTGCCGATCGCGCGTCAACTCGGCAGCGCTCGCCGCGAAGGCGCCGTCCGTTGCGCGCAGCCGCTCGCGCGCCCGATACAGCGCCAGCGCGCCGGCACCGAAGTACACGGCAAGCAGCGCGGCCCAGGCGATCCGGCGCGCGCCGTCCCAAAAATAGGCCAGCACGCCGGCCGCCAGAACGACCAGGCCGGCGCCAAGCAGCACCAGCCCCGCACCGGCCCACACCAGCGCCGCGAGGGCGCGGCGCTTCTGCTCCTCGAGCTCGGTGCCGAGCAACTCGAGGCGCACCTGCCCCAGCTCGAGCACGGTGTCGAGCAAGCGCCGCAGCGATCCGAGCAGGCCGGCGCCGCCGGGAGGCGGGCTGTCGTTGGCGGGCACGAGGCGCCCCGGCGCGCTCAGCGCCGGCCGATCAGCACGCCGAAGACGAGGCCGACGCCGGCGGCGATGCCGATCGAGCGCCATGGGTTCTCGTGCACGTACGCGTCGGCGTGCCGTCCGGCGGCCTTGGCCTGGGCCACCGCCGTATCCTGGACTTGCGCCAGGCCGTCGCGGGCCCGGGCCAGGTTGGCCTCGATTTTGGTGCGCAATTCGGCCGCGCCGTTGCCGGCCTGGCCGGCGGTTGCGCGCAGCAACTCCTCGGCGTCGGCGACGACCAGCCGCAGGTCGGTCATCAGCTTCTCGGTCTGGGTGGAACTCAGTGCAGTCATGGAATCAGCTCCTTGCGGGGTTGAGGGAAAGGGAAAGCCGTAACGCCGCTGCGGCGCTGCCGGACGCGAACGCATTTTGGGCGGCAGGCATCGCGGCGCGATGACCGGTGTCAATTCCGTGTGCGCCATGCCCGTGAAGCGGCACGCGCTTCGAGCGGACCGCCGGTACAGTGGCCTGGGCTTCGAGAATTCCGAACCGCCGGGTGCATGCTGAACTACCGCCATCTCTACTACTTCTGGGTCGTCGCCAAGGAAGGCGGCTTCGCGCGCGCGGCAGCGCGCCTGGACATGGCGATCCAGACCATCAGCACCCAGGTGCACCAACTCGAACAGGCGTTGGGCCACCAGCTCTTGAAGCCGGCAGGCCGAACATTCGTGCTGACCGAGGCCGGGCAGGCCGCCTTCGCGCGCGCCGAGACGATCTTCCAGCTCGGCCAGGCCATTCCCGACGAAGTGAGTGCCGCGGCGGGCGGCGGCAGGGTGCGCCTTGCGGTGGGCATGTCCGACGGGCTGTCGAAGCTGGCCACGCAGACCCTGCTCGCACCGGTGCTGGCGACGCCGGGGCTGCGCCTCGCGTGCCACGACGGCGAGTTCGCGGCCTTGCTCGCCGACCTCGCGCTGCACCGGCTCGACCTGGTGCTGGCCGGGCAGGCGGCGCCCCACACCCCCAGCCTGCGCCTGACCAGCGAGCGCATCGCCGTGTCGCCGGTCGAGTGGTACGGGCCGGCCACACTGGTGCACAAGGCGCAGGTGGACGACTTCCCGCGCTCGCTCGAACGCTTGCCGGTGCTGCTGCCCACCGGGCACTCGGCGCTGCGCCCGGCGCTGGAGCGCTGGCTCGAGGCCGAAGGCCTGCGGCCGGCGGTCGTCGGCGAGTTCGAGGACAGCGCGCTGATGGCGGTATTCGCCGCGAGCGGCATGGGCGTGTTCCCGATCGGGCGGTTGGGGACCGACGGGCTGGGCCATCTGCCCGGCCTGCGCGGCTTGCGTCGGCTCGGGACCTGTGAGGGCGTAAGCGAAGAGGTCCACGCCATCCGCTCGCGCCGCAGCCTTCAGCACCCGCTGGTGGCGCGACTGATGGAGGGTGGCCGATGAGACGCCTGCCGGGTGAGCCGTACGTTCGTCGCGGGAGGTCGCTGTCATGGTTCAAGGCGCCAGGGCGTCCGCCGGCACATCAACCCGCCAGCGCGTCTGCAGGTCGGCGAGCAAGCGCTGCTCGGCGTCGGCCAGATGGCGATCGGCCTGGGCGGCGGCGCTCGCCAAGGCCAGGACCGTGCGGCGCAGCGACGGTTCGTCGACTTCGCCGAGCAACGCCGCGAGCGTGGTGTCGTCCGGAGTGCAGGGCCACTCGCCGGCCGACGCTGTCAGCATCAGGTCTTCGCACAAGTCCTGCACGACTCGCGCGAAGCCGTCCGGCGCGAGGCCCAGCGTGGCCGACGCATTCAGCGACTCAAGGGCCTGGAGTTCCGAGCGGCACACGTTGCCGTCGGCGATCAGCAGCAGCGCGAGGACTCGGGCGGCGGCTTCAGGGCTGTTGCGGGGGTAGCTGTGCATGGTGGCTCTCCTTGTCGGGGTTGCGGTGAAGGGGCGGGAAGACGGGGCGAAGGCGGCGGCGCTGTCTCGTCGACCACCACCGTGCGGTGCAGGTGCATCACGACGCGGCGCCGCAGGGCGGTGCGGCGGGCGTCCGGAACATGCGCCGCGGCATGCCGGCCGCGCCCGAGCCAGCGGCGCAGGGCCGCGAGCACATGGCGCCAGCGTTCGAGGGCACGCTGCCACGGGCAGGCCCGCACCGGCAGGCGCCGCAGGCTGCACTGGATCTCCATGGTGGGCCTCCTGTGAACACGATGGACCAAGTGTCGGGGCGGATGCGCTGCGAGAGAAGCAGCCCGAGGGTGAGTTGAACTTCCGAAAATCAGAAGCCATGTTCTGCCTCGGGAGGATGACTTCAGCGCCGGCAGCGCCTGATCTTGCGCCAGATCAATATTCGGTTTTCTCGGATGTTCTGTGCGGAACGTTCTGCTTTTCCTTTGAGACCGGTGTGGCTAAGCTGACCCCGGTCGCGTGCCCCTTCGAGTGCGCGCCGGAGTTCTCGATGAAGCGCATCGCGCTGTTCCTCGCCACCAATCTCGCTATCGTGCTGGTGCTGTCGGTCACGCTCCGGCTGCTCGGCATCGAGCCGTACCTGACTGCCCAGGGCCTGAACCTCGGCTCGCTGCTCGTCTTTGCGGCGGTGATGGGCTTCGGCGGCTCGTTCCTGTCGCTGGCGCTGTCGAAGTGGACGGCCAAGCGCGCGATGGGCGTGCAGGTGATCGAGACGCCGGTGAACCCGACGCAAGAGTGGCTGTTGCAGACCGTGCGCCGGCAGGCCGAGCGGGCCGGGATCGGCATGCCCGAGGTCGGCTTCTACGAGTCCGACGAGGTCAACGCGTTTGCCACCGGAATGAGCCGCCACAAGGCGCTGATCGCCGTGTCCAGCGGTCTGCTGCGGCAACTCTCGCGCGAAGAGGCCGAAGCCGTGCTGGGCCACGAGGTCGCGCACGCAGCCAACGGCGACATGGTGACCCTGGCGCTGATCCAGGGTGTGGTCAACACCTTCGTGATGTTCCTGTCGCGCATCATCGGCCACACCGTCGACCGCGTGATCTTTCGCAACGAGCAGGGACACGGCCCCGCCTTTTTCGTCACGCTGATCGTCTCCGAACTGGTGCTGGGCGTCCTGGCGTCGGTGATCGTCATGTGGTTCTCGCGCCAGCGCGAGTTCCGCGCCGACCGCGGCGGGGCCGAACTGGCCAGTCGCCCGGCGATGATCGCCGCGCTGCGCCGTCTGGCCAGCCTGCATCCGCAGCCGCTGCCCGACAAGATGGCGGCCTTCGGCATCGCCGGCGGTACCCCGCAAGGCTGGAAGCGCCTGTTCATGACGCATCCGCCGCTGGCCGAGCGCATCGCCGCGCTCGAGTCGATCGGAGCCCGCTGACGATGGCGTCGATCACCGGCACGGTGGCGGCGCCGCTGCGCGCGCGCCTGCGCGGCCTGCTCGAGCGGCCGGCGACGCAGCACACGATCATCGCGCTGATCCTGGTCAACGCGGCTCTGCTCGGGCTCGAGACCTGGCCGGCGGCGAAGCTCGCAGCCGGTGGCCTGATCGGCACCCTCGATCGGGTGCTGCTGGCGGTGTTCGTCGTCGAGATCACTGCCCGGCTGGTCGTGCATCGCGCCGCCTTCTGGCGCGATCCGTGGAGCGTGTTCGACTTCGTGGTGGTCGCCATCGCCCTCGTGCCCGCGAGCGGGCCGCTGGCCGTGCTGCGCGCGCTGCGCGTGCTGCGGGTGCTGCGCCTGCTGACCCTCGTGCCGTCGATGCGACGGGTGGTCGGCGCGCTGCTCGCGGCCATTCCGGGCCTAGGAGTGTGGGCGGCAGAAGGGAAGTCCCTGACGACGGTGCAGCTGCGTGAAC
>VFQQ010003584.1_pt1 | contig 14800 bp, 17 predicted proteins | sample 3512341 | NCBI WGS metagenome assembly VFQQ01 (sample SAMN10412373, study PRJNA504923) | tailings metagenome | isolation source: Relicate 2 Philex TSF1 revegetated site | place: Philippines: Tuba, Benguet | collected 2017-08-29 | reverse complement strand
GCTATTTTGGTAGGTATTGAGAGAGGCTATATTAGTCGCAAGCAGGGTTATGAGAGGCTGGTAAAAATGGTGTCGTTTTTAGAAAAAGCAGATCGTTATCATGGTGCATGGTCGCACTGGATTGACGGAAATACGGGCAAAACTGTTCCGTTTGGTAAAAAAGACGACGGTGGAGACTTGGTCGAAACCGCATTTATGGTCGAGGGAATGCTGTGTGTACGTCAGTATTTTAAAAACGGAAATCCTGCGGAGCAGAAATTAAGCCAACGTATTGATACGCTTTGGAAAGAAATAGAGTGGAATTGGTACACCCAAGGCAAAGAGACGCTTTATTGGCACTGGTCTCCCAATTATAATTGGCAAATGAATTTTGCATTGGAAGGCTATAACGAGGTATTGGTAACGTATATTCTGGCGGCCTCCTCTCCTAAATTTTCTATCAAACCTAGTGTGTATCATCAAGGATGGGCGCGGAATGGGGGAATCGTATCGGACAAAAAAAAATACGGTACTCCGTTGATTCTCAAACACAACTATGCCGAAGAGTACGGCGGGCCTTTGTTTTGGGCGCATTATTCGTTTGTGGGTCTTGACCCTCGCAAACTAAAAGACAAATACGCGGATTATTGGCAACTGAACGTCAATCATACCAAAATCAACTATCAGTACTGCGTCGAAAATCCTTTGCATTTTAAAGGATACGGGAAAGACTGTTGGGGGCTTACTTCAAGCTATTCACTAAATAAAGACGGAAGCACGGGCTATGATGGGCACAAGCCTTTTTATACCGACAAAGGGGTGATTTCGCCTACCGCAGCACTAAGTTCTATCCCTTATACTCCCAAAGAGTCGCTCAGTGCAATGCGTTTTTTTTACAAAAACAAATCATGGTTGTGGGGAAATGCGGGATTTTATGATGCTTTTAGCATTCATTACAACAACTGGGTGACACCTCAGTATCTGGCTATCGACCAAGGGCCAATTATTTGTATGATTGAAAATTATCGTACGGGATTTCTCTGGAACTTATTCATGTCTTGTCCCGAAATCAAGGCTGGATTGAAGAAGTTGGGATTTAAGAATGGCTAAAATAATCAATAGACCGCAATGACGTCTCAATCCTAAGACGTCATTGCGGTGTTGTTACCACACTTTCTTTAAATTAGAAATAGTTGCCTCGGGGTCAGGAGCCGAAAATACAAAACTCCCTGCCACGAGTGCGCGTGCACCTGCATGATAGAGTAGGGGAGCATTGTCTTGATTGACACCTCCGTCTATCTCAATAATGGCCCGACTTTCTGATTCCGCAATCAAGGCCGCAAGTTGACGGACACGCTCGTAGGTACGTTCGATGAATTTTTGCCCACCAAAACCCGGATTTACGGACATAATCAGCGCCAAATCTATGTCTTGAATGATATCTTGTAATACACTCACGGGCGTATGAGGATTGAGGGCTACGCCAGCTTTGGCTCCTAGCGATTTGATATGTTGAATAGTGCGGTGCAAATGAGGACAAGCCTCGTAGTGTACTGTCAGTATTTCGGCACCCGCATCACGAAAAGCTTCTAAATATCGCTCAGGCTGAACAATCATCAAATGGACGTCTAGGGGCTTTTGTGCGTGTTTTTTAATGGCAGCTGTGACAGGAAGACCAAAAGAAATATTGGGCACAAAAACGCCATCCATAATATCTACGTGAATCCAATCGGCAGCACTTCGATTGAGCATTTCTACGTCGCGCTGTAAATTGGCAAAATCGGCGGCCAATACAGAAGGGGCAATCAGAGGAGTATTCATAAAGCAATCAATGGGCGGGCAGTAGGTGCGCGGGCACTTGTTTTACCTACCCATAATTAATATATTAGGATTAGTGGAGGTGCAAAGTTCGCCTTTTTTTGAATAACTCGGCACCTCCACTGTCAAAATCACCCATTATCGATTGCTGGCTCTGAGAGAATCAGAAAACTCATACCTCACAAAAGGAGCACTACTATCCGCCACAAACCGTTCGGTGTTTGAAGAATGACGCGGTTTGGGCTGAAAATTTTGCTGTTTGTAATTGGCAGAAGTAGTACGGCGGGATTTGACCACAAAAGTTACACCACCCATTTTCTTTTTAGCCAATTGCATTTGTCGCTGTTCTTTGTACGAAATATGAGGAGAATAGACAAAAGGAGCAGCACGGCGCAATTGAATCTTGTCGATTGTTTGAGGTTTGGGATGGTTGTTGCGGTCTTCCTTGGCTGTTTGTGCGTTGAGCAAATGGGTGCTCATGACAAAAAGCACTATCCAACCGCCTATGCGAAAGGATGTAAAGAATTTCATGTTATAATTTTATCGATTGTTGGAATACGGTCACTAAAGTAAAAAAATAGAGTTTATGTACCTATTTTTTACTCAAAAAAATTACTTATTTTCATTTTTTCTACCATTCTTACGATAGAAGGTGAACTATTGTAGTTGTGTACTTTCGTGTAAGGTACCCAAGCGAGAGCTTTTGACTCGCTATTTTGCTTAAGAGGAATTTGGCTATTGGCTTCAAACAAAAAGCGAATATCGTAATGCAAATGGGCGGCTTCTTTGGAATTGGCAGGAATGAGGTGTACGTCCACATCAAAGATTTGGGAGGATACGGCCCTGATGTCGTTGAGGCCTGTTTCTTCTTGGGCTTCTTTGAGCGCTACTTTCAAAATATCAGATTCGCCATCCGCATGTCCACCCGGCTGAAACCAGCGGTCGAGTTTTTGATGATGCATCAAGAGTGCTACTTGCGAGCTAGAATCAACCACCCAAGCCGAGCCAGTCACATGCCCAATAGCGAGCCATCGCTCAAAACAATCGGGGTTTTGGGCGACAAACTGAAGGGTATCTTGCCACATTTGATGCTCCTCATTGTCAAATGGGATATGTTGATTAAGCAGGGTGAGTAATTGATTACGTTTCATTTTATGATGAAAATGTTTAATAGTAGATAGAGTTAGCGGCCTATCAGCTTCTTTTATTTATATTCGCGCCACAAACTCCAAAAATTTGAAACAAAACTGCTAAAAATCATGAAGAAATCATTGCCTTTACTAGCCTTATTGGCTGCTTCTACCTTTAGTTTTGCCCAGATTCGTACCCCTCAACCTAGCTCATCTGCTACCCTAATGCAGAGTGTGGGTGTTACGGATATTACGGTAAAGTACTCACGTCCAAGCATGAAAGGTCGGGAGATTTTTGGCAAGCTTGTCCCTTATGGACAGTTTTGGCGTACAGGTGCCAACCAAGCAACGGCTATTGAATTTTCGACCGATATTATGCTCGAAGGCCAAAATGTACCAGCCGGCAAGTACTTTTTGTATAGCATTCCTAATGCCGACACTTGGACGGTCATTATCAATAAGTCTGCCGCTACTGCGCCTGAGCAATACAAACAAGCAGATGATGTGGTACGCGTAAGTGTAAAACCTACGCAAGCACCCACTACCGAAACATTTGCGATTGGGTTTTCGGATATTACGGATTCTACTGCCAATCTTGATATAATGTGGGCACAGACCAAAGTAAGTACGAAACTTGCCACAAACACTACTAAAATGGTAGAAACGGCCATTGACAAAGCCGCCGAAGCAAGTGCCAACAACATGAATGCGGGAGCTAACTACTTACTTGGCAAAGGAATCAATCTCCAAAAAGCATTGTCGATGGTCAATCAGGCGGTAGCTTACAAAGAAACTTTCCGCAATCTATGGACCAAGGCGCAGATTTTAGGTAAACTAGGGAATTTTGCGGAAGCCGCTCCTGTTGCCAAAAAAGCGCTTGACTTAGGACAGTCGAGTGGCGACCCTTCGTTCGCGTTTTTTAAAGATGCTATTGAAAAAGGTGCCACCGAATTTGCTTCCAAAATCCCTGTTCCGGCGATATTGCCTAAAGGAAAGAAGAAATAACATTGAAAGTTGGGAAGGTATTTCCCATATACATAGCAAAAGCCCTGATTTTTATGGTCAGGGCTTTTATTGTAAGAAAGCTATCTTATGATTAGTTACGACGCGTAATCTCGTCCCGAATTTTAGCCGCTTTCTCATATTCTTCGTTCGAAAGAGCTTCATCGAGTATTCGATGTAAATCCTCCAAACTCATGTTTTTGAGTTGGTCGTTTAGGGAGCGAGGTTTAGGACTTTGTACAAGCTCTTCAATCGCGTCTTCGGGTTCGTTTTGAGTTCCCGATACAATTCCCGCTTCTGACAAGATGGTTTCGTAGGTATAGAGAGGTACATTGAAACGGAGCGCAATCGCAATTGCATCTGAAGGGCGAGCGTCAATCACCGTTTCTCTCACGCCGTCAGAACAGTAAATGCGGGCAAAAAATATTCCCTCGCGCAAGTCTGAAATTATAATCTCATTGACTGAGTAATTAAATGCCTTGGCAAACGACTTAAATAAGTCGTGGGTCATGGGACGATTGGGCTGGATTTTTTCGATTTCGATGGCAATAGCCTGCGCTTCAAACATGCCAATAATAATCGGCAAGCGGCGATTTCCATACTCTTCTCCAAGTACCAGTGCAAAAGAGCCAGCCTGTGATTGGCTCGGTGAGAGCCCCAAAATTTCCAATTTTATTTTTTCCACTACTGTATTTATGTTAATATCTGTTATCAAATCCTCCAGAGGGTGATAACGGACAACGGATTTCTTTTGAGAGGATGCAAAAATAATAAACCTACAGAGAAAAAGGAAAGTTTTTCCATTCTCAGTAGGCTTATTAACATTGGAAGGGGCTTTTAGCGTTCCCGTATCAGAGAGTTTCGTTGACGCAAAAGACCTAAACCTTATTTTGATTCTTTGACAGCTTTGGTAAGTCGTGGTAAAACGTCAAATACATCTCCTACGATACCATAATCGGCTGCTTTGAAAAAAGGTGCTTCGGGGTCTTTGTTGATGGCTACAATCACTTTTGAGGAATTGACACCTGCCAAGTGTTGAATAGCTCCCGAAATACCACAAGCAATATAAAGATTGGGTGCCACCTTGATACCAGTTTGTCCGATGTGCTCATGGTGAGGGCGCCAATCAAGGTCAGAAACAGGTTTTGAACATCCCGTGGCCGCTCCCAATGCTTCCGCCAAATCTAGTAATGGTTGCCAATGTTCAGGGCCTTTCATACCGCGCCCTCCCGAAACGATAATGTCGGCTTCGGTAAGTGATAGCTCTCCGCTGGCTTTTTCTTGGTTGATGACTTTGGCCGTAAAATCGCCATCTGGTAAGCTTGGAGTGAAACTTTCGACGGTAGCAGTTCCGCTACCTTCTTGGGCTTCGATGGCGTTTTTCTTGATTCCCAATATTTTGATATCACCTTTTACTTCGACAGTGGCAAAGGCTTTGCCTGTATAAATACTACGCTTTACTTGGAAGCCATTGCTGAGGTCGGGGAGTTCGGTAACCCCCGAAACGATACTTGCGCCCAATTTGGCTGCTACACGTGCCCCCATTGCATCAGAAAGCCCTGATTTTGGTAAAATGACGATTTTGGAGCTTTCTTGCTGAACTGCTGCGGCTAGTACGCTTGCATAAGCCATCGCGTTTTCGTTAGAAAGTGCAGCGTCGTTGGCATGAAGGACTTTGCTAGCGCCATAAGTCCCCGCTTTGGCAAGTTCATTTGAATCGGCATTGCCAATGGCCAAAACAGTGGCAGTCGTACCTTGGGTTTGGGCTACCGCCGCTCCGTAGGCTACGGCTTCGAGAGAAGTTTTTTTGATACTTCCGTTATCTAATTCTACAAATATTAAGACCGACATAAAAATCAAAGATTTAATGAAGTAAGTGTTTGATAGACAGGTGTCACTGTATTTACAATACTTTTGCTTCTGTTTTTAGAAGGCTAATAAGCGTTTCTGCTTGGTCAGCAGGAATCATTTTACAAGCTCCTTTGGGGGCGGGCAAGCTATAAGCCGTAAGCGAAGCAAGGTCGTTTACATCAACAGGCTCTACGACTTTGAGAGGTTTGGTACGAGCAGTCATGATACCACGCATGTTTGGGATTTTCCACTCGGCGATAGGCTCTTGGCAGCCTAATACCAGCGGCAGGGGCGCTTCGAGGTGCTCTTTACCTCCTTCTATTTCTCGGGCAAATTTGGCGATATTGCCTTCTATATCGAGTTTCATAACGGGCGAAAACGACGGGATGCCGAGCATTTCTCCTACTAATCCATGCACGACGCCACTATTGAAATCGATAGATTCACGACCCATAAGTATCAAGTCATAACTCCCTTCTTTGGCCACGGCTGCGATTTGTGCCGCCGTAAAATAAGAATCTTGAGGGTCACAGTTGACGCGGATAGCGTCGTCAGCCCCAATCGCCAGTGCCTTGCGAATTTGTGGGTCACTGTCGGCTTCGCCTACATTGAGAACAGTGATACTGCCTCCCGATTTTTCTTTTAGCTCCACTGCTCGTGCCAAAGCGTAATCATCATAGGGGCCTATCATATATTGAACTCCTGCTTTGTTGAGTTTGGTATTGTTATCAGTAAAACTAATTTTGGCTGATGTATCTGGAACATTGGTTATACAAACTAAAATTTTCATGGGTTTATTCAGATGGTTTGAAATATAACTTTTAGAAGATTTATTTTGTTGGTGCGAATATAAACAAGGTTTTTAAAAATAGTATGCTTGCATAATAATTTTTTATGAATAACAATCGCCTCACGTTATTACTACAATTTTTTGAAGAAGATCCTTCCGATCCTTTCAATATTTATGCCTTAGCGATGGAATATCAAAATAGCGATGCCCATCAAGCTGAGGTATATTTTCGGATGCTTTTAGAAAAACATCCCGATTATTTGCCTACTTACTACCATGCTGCGGCGTTGTTTGCTGAGATGGAGTTTTTTGAAGAAGCCGAAAAAGTGTATCTCCAAGGGATGCAATTGGCCTTAAATCAGCAAAATACAAAAACTTATCAAGAGCTTCAACGGGCTTATCGTGCTTTCCAAGACGAGTATCTTTGACGTGGCTTCAGCAATAATCAAATGAAGAACGCCCAATTTTACTAAATTTTGTTAAACCCTGACACTTTGTCAGTTTTTTCAGGGATTCTTTCGTAACTTTGCGGCACTTCTTTGAGGGCCTTTATATAAATAGCTCTTACAGGAACTAACGACATTGACTAAGAAAATGATTACTTCAACATTAAAAATACTTTCGGAAACAGACAAAGAAGCCTGTGAGATTGTCAAAGTAAGCGAAGAAGAGCTGACGGTTGACAAAAAAAGACTTTTTATCGAAAGCTATGGGTGTCAGATGAATTTCTCGGACAGCGAAATAGTGGCGGCTGTGATGCGCAATGCTGATTTTGCTACTACTTCTAGCGAAGATGGTGCCGATGTGATTTTTTTGAATACTTGTGCCATTCGTGACAATGCCGAACAAAAAGTTAGAAATAGGCTTCAGCAGCTCAACAACCTCAAGAAAAAACGTCCGGGGTTGGTGATTGGCGTGCTAGGATGTATGGCCGAACGCTTGAAAACTAAACTTTTGGAAGAAGAAAAAATGGTAGACATCGTGGCCGGACCCGATGCTTATCGTGATTTGCCAAGGCTTGTAGAAGAGGCCGAAACGGGACAAAAAGCAGTCAATGTATTCCTGTCGCGCGAGGAGACCTACGCCGATATTTCACCTATCCGCCTGAATTCCAATGGTATTACGGCCTACATCAGCATCATGCGTGGCTGCGACAATATGTGTAGTTTTTGTGTAGTACCTTATACTCGTGGGCGTGAGCGTAGTCGTGATCCTTTTAGCATCGTAGAAGAAGCTCGTCAGCTTTTTGCAGAAGGCTATCGTGAAGTGACGCTGCTAGGGCAAAATGTAGATAGTTACAAATGGAAGAGCGAAAAAGGTAAAATAAAGCCACAAGACGAAATTGTAGAAAACGAAAATGTAACTACGGTCAACTTTGCCCAATTGTTGGAAATGGTGGCTTTGGTGAGTCCAGAGTTAAGAGTTCGGTTTAGTACTTCGCATCCCAAAGACATTACAGATGATGTGCTCTGGACCATGAAGAAGTACGAAAATATCTGTAAGTATATTCACTTGCCAGCACAAAGTGGTAATAGTCGGGTATTAAAGCTCATGAACAGAACCTACGACCGCGAGTGGTACGTTCAGAAAATCGACCGGATTCGTGAGATTTTGGGCGAAGATTGTGGCATTTCGACCGATATGATTACGGGTTTTTGTACCGAAACAGAAGAAGAGCATCAAGACACACTCACGCTGATGGAATACGTGAAATATGACTACGCTTATATGTTTGCGTATTCTGAAAGACCCGGTACACCGGCAGCCAAAAAATACAAAGACGATATCCCAGAAGATGTCAAAAAGCGTCGCTTGCAAGAAGTGATTGCGGTGCAGCTTAAGCATTCGGGCGAGCGCAACCAATTGGCACTAGGTAAAGTCCATAAAGTGCTTGTGGAAGGTCCTTCGAAGCGTTCGGATGCAGATTTGTGTGGTCGAAATGACCAAAATAAAGTGGTGGTGTTTCCAAGAGAACATTACAAAAAGGGAGATTATGTTCATGTATTAGTGACAGAATGTTCGTCGGCTACTTTGATTGGAAAAGTAGTAGAAGAAGTACCTGCTTAATGGACTTTCTTAAAATTTATTTGTCATTTTTTGGTTCGCTAAATGCTTTCAAATCCCGAAATACAATCCATTAAAAACCGTTTTGGCATCATCGGAAATGCTCCTGCTCTCAACTACGCTCTCAACGTAGCTATGCAAGTAGCGGCCACCGATTTGACAGTGCTCATCACGGGAGAAAGTGGAAGTGGTAAAGAATCTTTTTCAAAGATAATTCATAATTTAAGTGCCCGTAAACACGGGCCCTTTATCGCCATCAACTGCGGAGCGATTCCCGAAGGAACGATTGATTCAGAGTTGTTTGGACACGTAAAGGGTTCTTTTACAGGGGCGATAGATGATCGTAAGGGGTATTTTGAAATTACCAATGGCGGCACTATCTTTTTGGACGAAATTGCCGAAATGCCCATCGGCACACAGGCACGTTTGTTGCGGGTTTTGGAAAACAAAGAGTTTATCCGAGTAGGTTCGTCGAAGGTTCAAAAAACGGATGTAAGGGTTGTGGCTGCTACCAATGTCAATTTGATAGAGGCCGTTCAGCGGGGTAAGTTTCGCGAAGATTTGTATTATCGACTCAATACCGTCCCTATCGCAGTACCTCCACTTCGCGAGAGAGGCTCGGATATTGATATGCTTTTTCGCAAATTTACTACCGACTTTGCCGAGCGTTATCGTATCACGCCTGTTGTTCTCACCGCCGAAGCTCGTGAAATGCTCATTAGCTACAATTTTCCGGGGAATATTCGTCAGCTCAAAAATATTGCTGAACAAATACAAATACTGGAGGCCGACAATAAAGTCCCGATTACGCCCCAGACATTGGTCAAATATTTGCCTAATTATGCTAGTTCTACCCGCTCAGTGACCCTGCACGGTGCTTTGAACAATGGTAGTGCCAATCCCGAATCATTCAATGAGCGGGAGTTGTTGTACAAAATCTTGTTTGATATGCGCCGCGATGTCAATGACCTAAAAAAATTGGTGCTAAAAGTATTGAACAATGAAGCCTACGGTAGTGATATTTTGCGGGAGCACGATGGGCTGTTTAGTGGTATAGAAGCGGATAGCAACTTTGGAAAAGCCCTCTCCGAAACCAAACTTTTGCCAAGTCAACCTACCATCAGTAGCGGATCTACCATCACCAATCCGTCGTCCAACATTATTCAGATTTCGCCCTACGATGATGTAGAAGACATCGCACATGAAGCCGCCGAAGATGAATCACTTTCGCTCGAACAAAAAGAGAAAGAGATGATTGTAAAAGCATTACAGCGGAGTAATGGTAAACGTAAATATGCGGCGCAAGCGTTGGGAATTTCGGAGCGAACTTTATACAGAAAAATCAAACAATATGATATTGAAGAAGAATAACATGTTTAGGTATCGAGGATGGGTTGTTGTTCTTTGTTTGTTTCAGGCATGGGTTTGTAGCTCTTGTGGTATTTATTCTTTCAGAGGAACCACCTTAGCCCCTGATATTAAGAGTGTTACGATCAGTAATTTTTCGATGGCAACCGCCGGTGGACCCGCAAACTTAGCTTTGCAGTTCAACGAAAAAATGAAAGAATATTACCAACGAAATACCAATTTGGCGTTGTTGCCCAACAATGGAGATCTTCAACTTGAGGGAAGCATTGTAGGCTATGAAGTCACTCCCGCAGCCCCTACTTCCAACGACCAAGCTGCCCTAAACCGACTCACTATCAGTATTCAAGTGAAGTTTACTAATAACAAGGATGAAGAAAAAAACTTTGATCAATCTTTCTCCTTTTTTAAAGATTTTCCACAAAATCAAACACTGAGTCAGGTAGAAAGTCGATTGATTCCGCAGATTTTAGACCAAATCGTGCAGGATATTTTCAATAAATCGGCAGGAGACTGGTAGTTTTTTTATCAGAGACTGCCGGCTATTTTTGTGAATTTTTATTGACCCCATATATGAGTAATCGTTACGTTAAAGAATCATTTTCTTACTGGACTACGCATCCAGAAGATACGGCGGAGACGGATGTTGTCCATTTGGAAGAAGCCGCTCAAGAGTATCCTTATTGTCAGGCATTGTACGTGTTGATTGCCAAGTCGTACATGAAATATTTCCCTGATCGCTCAGAGGCGAGTATCCAAAAAGCCGCTGCTTATTCATTGAGCCGCAATACACTGCGCAAATTGATACAAAACGAATTTGAATGGTCGCCTGCATTGCGGAGTAGCCAATTTGAAAACGTGATATTGTGGCCGAAAGATTATCAGAAAACCCCTGCTTCCAATTATCAAGCGCCTTGGAAACTCCCAGAATTACCAACGATTTCTTTGGAAGAAGACAATTTACAAATTTTAGTAGAACCTACCTCAGCCAAAAGCAAGCTGCCCGAAAGACCTCCTATCGATGACAGTGCTTTAAGAGAAAACGCCTTACAAACCGAATTGGAACAGATAGAAAGCTCAGCAGTGGAAGATACCCAACTCGATCATCGTGAACTTGAACGTTTGAAACAGATTGAAATTATTGATAGTTTTATTGAGAATGAAGCCAAAATGGGACCCATTAGAGCTAATCCTCATGAAGTGGTCAATACCGAACCAGAAGACCTTGCTAAAAAACGAAACATGACCTTCTCGGAAGGCGTAGTGAGCGAAGGGATGGCCAAAATTATGGTTAGACAGGGTAAAATTGAGCGAGCCATAGAAATATACGAACAACTGATGTTGAAAAAACCAGAAAAAAAAGCGTACTTTGCTGAAAAAATTAAGGATTTAACCACTGAATGAAGTAATACATTGTACGTTTGATCGTCATAGCATCTGACGTTTAAGGTTAAACTTCTAAAAATTAAAAGATTATGTTCACCGTATTTATTGTATTGATTGCCATTATTTCCGTGTTGCTAGTACTTATAGTATTGGTGCAAAACTCAAAAGGCGGTGGTTTGGCAGGGGAATTTGGTGGAACAGGTGCCACTCAAATGTTTGGCGTAAAACGCACAACGGATTTGTTGGAGCAGATTACTTGGGGTTTGGCTGGAGCAATGGCTATTTTGGCTTTGGTTTCAAACCTGTTTATTGGATCTCCTCAAACTGATTCGGGCATCAACAGTGTCAACGTAGAAAAAGCAAATCAGCGCTCGTTGCCGGCTGCTCCTACGACACCAGCACCTTCTACAACGCCCGCGCCAGCTCAGCAGCAACCTGCACCTGCGCAAAAATAGGCAAAAAGACATTTTCTATTAACAAAGCCCCGAGTCATTGGGGCTTTTGTTGTTATATAGCATAAAATGACACTAAACTAAGATAGAAGAAAATACGGCTTGGGTCTCAGTATCTATCACCAAGATTCCTTCACAGACAGCGTCTAATTGCCCTAACAGGCGCCCTTCTTGATTCCAAACCGCACTCTGACCGGCACTTTCGAAATCGTCACAGTAGCCTACACAGTTTGACATCAGCACAGTCATGTTGTATTGGGAGGCGATGTCTGATAATTGTTTTGAGGCTTTCTGAACTCCTTCAGCGGTTTTGGCTACACTAGCTATATAAACTTGGGCATGATGACGATGGGCGTTTTGGGCGTGTTCAGGAATGGACAGTTCATAGCAAATCGCAAGCGCAATGTGCGGAAAGGCTTTGATGACAACGCTATCATTTTGTCCATTCACAAAAAAAGGGAGTTCATCTTCATGTAGGTATTTTTTTGAATATACTTGACGCGCCTGATAGGGATGAAAAATAATCATACTAATACAAATCCCCGTTTGGGTACGGGTGGGCACTCCTATCCCAATAGTAATCTGATGAGTATCGCTTAAATCTTGGAAAATACTAAGCTGTACATCATCGGCTTCCTTTGCCAAATCTTGGGCAAGCGTAGGTTCATAACTTGATAGAGAAAGTTCTGGAAAAATAATGATATCCACCTCATGGCGTATCGCTATCATAATGAGTTCGATATGTCGTTGGAGGTTGGTTTCAATCTCTCCTTTTTGAGGACGAATTTGGGCTACGCAGATTTTCATAATCAAATAAAACTCGTTCGATGCTTTCTTAACAATTGTCAATGAAATTGGGGAAACGCAGGGATACTTTTGTGAGGTGTTATCAAAAATACAACTTACAATGAAAGTAAACCAAAAAAATGTACGTTGGATAGGAGGCTTATTTTTGGCAGCTATGGTTTTGTATGGCGTAGGGAATGCCCTCATTTCGTCGCCATTAGCCAGTTCTTCTGTAGCTCCGGATAGCCTTAGACTGGGTTTAGGTATGTTACTATCATTTGGAAATTCGGTGGTAGTAGTGGTGCTGGCGGTTATGATTTATCCATACTTAGAAATCTACAATAAGCAAATCGCCTTGGGATATTTGTGTGCCCGCTTAGTTGAATCGCTCCTGCTAGCAGTAGGAATGGTAAGCCTAGTGAGCGTAGTGGGATTACAGCAATCTCATCCTAATGTAGATGCCGTGCAGGTGATAGTAATGGCAGCGCAAAAGTCAAATTTTTGGGCTTATCAACTTGCCATGTTGACCTTAGGGGTAGGCAGTATAGGGTTTTGCTATGCGCTTTGGAAGCTCAAATGGGTGCCTACCTTTCTCGCAATATGGGGACTCATAGGGTATTTGGGGCTAGCTTTAGGGGCTATTTCCGAATTGTTTGGGTATCCAATTGGGCTTATCATGTCGCTACCGGGAGGTTTGTTTGAAGTTGCTTTTGGTATATGGCTCTGCCTAAAAGGCCTCTCTTTTGATAGAATCAATGCTTCTGCATGATTCGCCGCCTAATTCTGCTGAGTGATTCTGGCTTTATGCCAATATAGCTAGCCAATTGATATTGGGGGATGCGTTGGAGTAAGTTTGGACGTAACTCTAGCAATTTGATGTAACGTTGCTCAGGGGTGTCGGTTACGTACGAGGCTGTGAGTTCTTGCTGCTGACCGTACACATTTCCCATAATATTACGAGAAATGGATTCAAATTTTGGAAAACGTTGATACAGGGCGTTCTCTTTGTCTTCATTGCCTACCACAAGAGTGGTATCTTCGTTGCAAACAAGATAATGATTTGAAGGGGTCTTTTGGGTGAAACTATTGAAGGAGACTACCCAATCGTTTTCGGTGAAAAATTGAGTAGTTTTTTCTTCACCATCAATGAGATAATACTGCCTCACGCACCCTTCCAATACAAAATAACATTCCATAGACACTTGTCCTTCTGCAAGTAGAATGTCTCCTTTTTGATAGCTTCTAATGGTCATGCTTTCCACGATAGCTTCGATTTCGTCAGCAGTGAGGGGCATGATTTCTGAAAAATAAGCAATAAGTTTTTGCTGCATGATAATTTTTGAATATTGGTATTTCTTATCTTAAGTCAACGATTTAAGCATGAAGAGTGAAGTAGTTTTGTGCGTTCAAATTTAACAAACAACTCATGAAAACACTAACTTCTCCACTGCATCGAAAAATGGCTTTTGTCATGGGCTTATCCCTCCTAACAATGGCAATTTTTGCGGGAACTGCCTATGGATATGCCTTTCAGAATATTTATGTAGCCAACAATAGCTCGGCCACGCTTGTCAATCTCAATCAATCCCAACCGCTATTTCGATTGTTCATTTTTTTGTTTGTGGTGATTTTGATTTTGGATGTTATTGTAGCATGGTCAATATATGTCTTTTTCAAAGATATTGACGAACCTTTGTCTTTATTGACGGCTTGGATGCGACTCATCTATGCGGCGTTGCTTGGGGTTTCGCTCCAAAATCCAGTGATGGTACTACAATTTCAGAAGTATAATCCTCAAAATGAAATCCTTATCAATAGTGCCCTGAATGGTTTTGTGGAAATGTGGTCTTTGTCGCTGATTGTTTTTGGGGTGCATCTATGTCTGTTGGGGTATTTGGCCTTAAAGACCAAAGCACTTCCCAAAACGCTGGGGATTTTAGCGTTAGTGGCGGGTGGATGTTATTTAGGTAGCAATACCGCCAATTTGCTTTTGAAAGATTATCAGGGTATCAAAAGTACAGTAGAGGCTATTTTGAGCCTGCCGATGGCGGTGGGAGAGTTGGGTATTGCGGTTTGGCTTTTGTGGAAAGGAAGACAAAATGTTTCGTTAGCTTGATTTTAGGAGCCTTTTTCTAATGCGACTGAGTGATTCGGGCGTGATTCCTAAATAACTAGCT
>VFQQ010003582.1_pt1 | contig 14803 bp, 17 predicted proteins | sample 3512341 | NCBI WGS metagenome assembly VFQQ01 (sample SAMN10412373, study PRJNA504923) | tailings metagenome | isolation source: Relicate 2 Philex TSF1 revegetated site | place: Philippines: Tuba, Benguet | collected 2017-08-29 | reverse complement strand
GGTTCAACAACCATTAGCTTTGGCGCGCTACGCGGCCAAAGCTAACTTGAAGGTTAGGCGCGGTTGTTGTCAAAGTGTGCCTCCAATCCGAGCTTGGTGAAAACATCGTTCCAGTAAGTTGGTGAAGGGGATGTCGGTGCCAAATGCTCCTGAACGATGGCCTGCTTGTGCGCGAGCAACGTGGTGTCTGTGAAGTAACTCTGAAAGCTCTCACGAGGCGGTGGATGATACACGTCGTCCTGCGCGCGAGCCAACTCGAGAAACCAGCCGGAAGCCACAGGCTCGTCTGATGAGGCCAACCCAGTGATGAAGCGGTCAGCCAAATCGGCGTGACGACCGAAGCGGTCGAGGTCGCAGAGCGTCTCGCACACGGCTTCAGAGCGGTGGACGTAATCAAAGTAGGCCAGGCCCCAACCCTTGGCGGCGCAACCACTGCGGTCGAAATGCTCGATCGTAAGGTCGGCGACCCAGCGGCGAAGGCAGCTCTCAGTCTCGGAGCGGCACTCGTCGAGAAGGCGGTCCCTCGCAAGGTCATCGGCATACTCTGAAATGAACCAGCAAACAGAGGTTGTGAGGTCGAGAGCGTCCTTCTCGCGATGGAGGGACTGAAAAGCAAAAGGAAGAAAGTAAACCGACTCTTGGTAGGTTCCGGCGGGCAAAAACGGCCCAAGCAGGTTCCGAAGGTGATGCCATTCAAGTTTTTCGTCCGGGGTGGCCAATAGCTCGTTCAAGGACTCCGGCGTAAAGTCGAAGTGCGGGTCGGACAACTTCGTTGGTCTTGGATACGGAATCTTCACGGCGGAAACGGCGAAGCGCCTAACGTCGAGTCCTCTCACACCTGCCCGAGGGTGAGGCTTAGACTGCGGGTTGAAGGGTGAATTGTCATGGCGGGTTGAACTCGCGGCGGGGCAGGTGTTGAGAGCGACGCCTTGTTATCCGTTCTTCGCTCTATCAGTGACGATGTCCTCAATGTATTGGACAATCTGGCTTACTGGAATGGTAAAAATCCCACCTTGGCCATTATCAAAGGCTTCCTTCCAGGTCTTGTAACCCTCGGAAACGTCCGGGAGATCCGACGTATTCTCGATAGCCAGTGATGTAACGCTATCATCTAGCGTCTTCTCAGATACAGGGGAATGCGGAAGGTAGTCCTGAGATCCCGAAGCCGAGTGTGGATTTTTAATGCGCAGCCCGTCCACATAGATGTGGTAAATCGTGCCGAGCTTCTCGTCTGGGTCAGAGCGGACAATAAAGATACGCGACTCTTCTTCGCCCTTGCGGGTATTGTAGTTCCACGCCTGCCCAATCTTGTATTTAGATTCTTTCATTTTGGGTTCGTGTTCGGACGATTCACGGCCGCATCCAACGAGCAGCATTGCAAAGAGGGCGAATGATGCGAGGCGAGTCATTTCCGGATAACTTGTTGATGAGAAACAAATTTGTCAATTACGTCAAGACCTCTATAAGCGACAAATTGGTGGGTTTTTCACGGGTTTTTGGTCTGAGGATGACCGGTTTTATCTCGAATCGGCGTCATGGGCAACAAAAAGTGGATTATGACGCAAATGGGTGTCATAAAAATGGATGTATTATGACCGAGATGAAACTTGAAGACCCGTTGCGCGAGGTCCTGCGCCGAAAGCAGTATTGATTCGTTCGCCTCCTGGCTCACTCACCCTTCCGCTGCGCTCCAGGGCTGCTCCTGCGTCGCAGTCTATCTCGCGCCTGCCTTCGGCGCTCGGTTCGCGCAAGACCGAGGAGAATTACGTGGGTTGGTACCGGCGTTTTGTGCTCTGGCACAAGGAGCGGGCCGGGCAGGCCATTCATCCGGCGGACATGGGGGCGGCGGAGGTGGAGGCGTTTTTGACCCATCTGGCGGTCAATCGCGGCGTCGGCGCGGTGACACAGAATCAGGCTCTTAATGCGGTGCTCTTTTTGTATCGGGAGGTTTTGAAACTGGAACTGGAGGGGATCAACGCGCAGCGGGCCAAGCATCACAAGCGCCTGCCGGTGGTGTTGACGCAGGAGGAGGTCAAAGCCCTGCTGGCAGGCGTGAAGGGAGACGCCGGGCTGGCGGTGAAGCTGCTCTACGGCTGCGGGCTGAGGGTGGCGGAGGTGCTGGCGCTGCGGGTGATGGAGGTGGATGTGGGCGGTGGCAAGATCGAGGTGCGTGGCGGAAAAGGGGATAAAGATTGATTCGGTCGCCTCCTCCGGCTCCCTCACCCTTCCGCTGCGCTCCAGGGCTGCTCCTGCGTCGCAGTCTGTCTCGCGGCTACCGCCGCCGCTCGGCTGCGTCGTCACGCTGCCGAATACGCTGCGGCAGCCCATTGCAGAACACCTGCAACGGGTGCGGGCGGTGTTCGATGCGGACCGCAGGAATGGCGTGCCGGGGGTGGCCATGCCCAAGGCCTACGAGGTGAAGAACCCCAAGGCGGCGGAAAGCTGGCCGTGGTTCTGGTTTGACTCGCACGCCTCCTCCGGCGTGTCTCGCCTTGCGGGCTTCGCTTCGCTCAGTCTGTCTCGCGGCTAGCCGCCGCCGCTCGGCTTTCCCCTCCGCCAAGGTGTGGGAGGACAAAGAAAAGGACGGCACACCGCGAACCGGGCTGCGCGCCTACGGACGCGGGCGGCATCACCTGCATGAGATCGCCATCACACGGGAGCTGGAGCGCGCGGCGAAGCTGGCGGCACTTTCCAAACGGGTCACGGCCCATGTGCTGCGCCATTCTTTTGCCACCCATCTGGTGCTGCGCGGGGTGGAATTGATGACTTTCGCGCCTCACGCTCAAGTCCCCCTGCGGGCAGCCTGCCGGCTGTCTGTCTCGCGGCTTGCCGCCGCCGCTCGGCTCGCAGCGTGCAGCAGCTCCTCGGCCACGCCGATGTGCGCACAACGGAGATCTACACTCAGTTGGCGCGGGCGATGCGCGGGGAGATCACCAGCCCGCTGGATGACCTCTGAGGGGCGGGGTGGGAACGTTCCCTCTGTCCCCAGGAAAGAGCTTTGCAGCCCTGCGGAAGAGCTTTGCATGTCCGGCGACTTATTTTTCGCCCAAGCCAGCGGCTTGGACAAACCGCGGCGGCGGCGGGTTAGCCTGTGCGGCCTAATCTTCGGGAGTGCCCTGGACTTGGCTTAGTCTGGGTTTTTCCACCGGAGTCACCGGGAACGCGCACTTCCCTGATCCCGATCCGCCCCTCGCCGATCTGGTCAGCGCTAAAAGCGCCTTCCAAACAGCCATCGATGACGTCGTCGCGAAGCGGGAGGCCGCCAAAGCCGCCACCGCCTTCAAAAACCAGAAGCGCAAGGCACTGGAAGACATCCTCAACGATCTGGCCGCCTACGTGGACCGCAAGGCCAAGGGCGACGAGGCCAAGATCCTCAGCGCCAACATGCCGGTCCGTGATGACGCCGTGCCCATCGGCGAGCTGCCGCCGCCCGCGAACCTCAATGCCTCCTATGGCGACCACCCTGGGGAGGTGGACTTGAATTGGGATCCAGTCAAAGGCGTCCGCCTCTACGAAGCGGAATGGCGCCTGCATGACGGCCCGATGGAGTGGACCCGCTTTGATGGCTCCAGCGCCAGCAGCATGACGGTGACGGGCCTGCAGCCTGGCCTGGAATACGCCTTCCGCGTGCGCGCCGTCGGCGCCGCCGGTGCCAGCCCGTGGAGCGATGAGGCGGTGAAACGCTCCGCATGAGGCCGCGCGGGCGCGCGGAAATTCGAAGCTCGAAATGCGAAAGTCCGCGTGCCCGCTGTCGCAATGCCCGCCGCGCATCGTCTCGCAGCCCCCCCCCATGCCCCCCTCCGAACTCCGAATTTCTGCTTTGCTTCCCCATGTTCGACCCCACTTATCCCCCCGTCCACGCGGAGATCGAGTCTGCGCCGTTGCGCGGGCAGTTCAATGCCTTAAAAGACCTCATCGACGCGGTGCCCGGCATCACTGGCGTGGCGGTGGATGCGGTGAACACGCTGCCGCCCGGCACGCCGGCGACGGTGGATCTCTACCTGGACGGCGGCGTGCTGCACTTCACTTTCAGCCTGCCGGCCGGCCACGACGGCGCGGCCGGGGAAGTCACCTTCGCGGACATGGAGACGGCCCTCAGCGCTGCGATCAGCACCACCAGCGCGAACAGCAACGCGGTGGCGATGCTGGACACGCCCTACGCGGACCCGGACACGGAGGAGTTGCGCGGGAAGGTCAATGAGCTCATCGATGCGCTGCGGCGGTAAACCGTGCTTTCTCAATGCATTCTTGACGCGGCGCGCGCGGGGTCGCACTGTGGCGGGCTATGCGATTGGCGATTTGCAATGAGACGTATCAGGACCGGAGTTTTGACGAGGTGTGCGCGGACGTGGCGGCCTGCGGCTACGACGCGCTGGAGCTGGCTCCCTTCACTTTGAAAGAGGATCCGCGGGAGCTGACGGAGGCGGACGCGCTGACGCTGAGCCGGAAGGCTTCCGCGCACGGTCTGGACATCCTGGGCTTGCACTGGCTGCTGACCAAGCCGGCCTGGCTGCACATCACCACGCCGGACGCGCTGCTGCGCCGGGAAAGCATCCGTTTCGGACGGCATCTGGCGCGCTTCTGCGCGATGACCGGCGGTCGCATCATGGTCTGGGGCAGCCCGAAGGCGCGCAGCACCCAGCCGGACTGGGACCACGATGAGGCTTGGAAACGCGCGGTCGAGTGCGTGCGCGGCGTGGCGGAGGAGGCCGGCAAGTACGGGGTCACCATCGCCATGGAACCGCTGGGCCGCAAGGAGACCAACTTTTTGAACACGGCGGCGGAAACGATCCGCTTCTGCCAGGACGTGGACCATCCGGCCTGCCGCCTGCACCTCGATGTGAAGGCGATGAGCGACGAGGGCACGCCGATCCCGGACATCATCCGCGCCAGCAAGGACTGGACGGCGCACTTTCACACCAATGACCCCAATTTGCTTGGCCCCGGCATGGGCGAGGTCAAATTCGAGCCGATCATCGCGGCGCTCAAGGAGACGGGTTACGAGGGTTACCTCTCCGTCGAGGTCTTCGACTACCGGCCCGGCGCGGAGCACATCGCGCGGGAGAGCATCCGTTACCTCAAGGAAATGCTGGCCGCCACCTGAGCGCCGAACACCGCCTCCCCGAGATGATCGTCCAAATCGCCACCCTTTGCGATTCCGCCGCCGACTACAACGGCAAGCTCTGCCTGATGGGCGCCTTTGACACGCTCTGCGCGCGCGAGTTTCCGGTGGTGCATCCGCAGTGCTCGCTGGCGCTGCGCTTCACCTTCGACCACTCGGAGGCGGGCCGTCACGGTTTCTCGGTGCGTTGTCTCGACCCGGAAGGCAAGGACGCGCTGCCGCCCTTTGAGCCAATGGTGGAGGTGGGTTTTCCCTCCGATTTTGTGCCCTTCGTGACGCGCAACATCGTGCTCAATCTGCAGCGCCTCAAATTTGACCGGCCCGGGCTTTACCAATGGGAGGTGCGCCATCACAACGCGGTGGCGGTGCGCATCCCGCTGCGGGTGACTTTGTTTGACGAAAGCCGCTCCGCCACCGGCCCCGGCGGTTGATAAAACCCCTCCCGACTGACGACTCCGCATGAGCGAGGAAAATCAGGAAATCAGCGCGGTGGCAACGCCCGCCGGCACGCAGATCACCCAGTTGTCCGTCTTCCTGGCGAACCGCGTCGGCTCGCTGATGTCCCTGGTGCGGCTGCTGCGCGACCACGCCATCGAGGTGCTGGGCTTGTCCGTGCAGGACTCCACCGAGTTGACCCTGGTGCGGCTGGTGCTCAGCGATCCGGAGGGCGCGCAGGCGCTGTTCATGGAGAAAGGCATCGCCCACACCACGGTGGACATCGTGGTGACGGAACTGGCCGGCGAGGAGCACGACCTCAACCACTGCCTCGCCGCCCTGCTCGCCGCCGAGGTGAACATCCACTTCCTCTACGCCCTGCTCGCCCGGCCCGGCCGCCATCCCCTGCTGGCCGTGCAGTGCGATGACGGCGAGATTTGTGCCGAGTCCTTGCTCCACGCAGGATTCAAAGTGCTGGCTCAAGAGGACCTGGCACGCTAAGCGGTGACGAGACAGGCTCAATCGAGGAAACTGCAAATGTACTCGCAGATGCCGTCGTCCACCGTGATGTCAAAACCGGAGCTGGCGGGCACCTCGAAGGTTTCCCCTGCCCCGTAGGAGCTGACTGCTTCCGCGCCGTCCAATTTCACCCGGCAGTTCCCGGCCACGATCTCCATGCGCTCCGCCTTGTCCGTGCCGAAGTGGTAGCTGCCCGCGTAAATGAGGCCGAGGGTTTTTTTGCTGCCATCCAAAAGCAGGATGCTGTGACTGACGACCTTGCCGTCGAAATAAACGTTGGCTTTGGCGACGGCGGTGACGTTGGGGAACTCACTTGGAATGGGCATGGCATCGGAGGTGGCGGGCAAAATAGCCCGCCCAAGCGCAGGGGGAACATTTTTTTTGAAAAAGGCTGCAACTGTCATGGGGCGTCCTCGTTTATGCCGCCACGCAACCGCGCCTGGAGGGTTTCCGGGCCGCTGCGGACCCATATCAGTAATCAGACAACCATCCATCGAACATGAAAAGCATCATCACCATCCTCTCCGTGCTAGCCATCGCCGCCGGTGTCCACGCCGCTGACGGCAAAGCCAAAGGCGACGCCAAAGGCAAGGGCAAAGGCGATCCCGCCGCTGCCTTCGCTAAACTGGACGCCAACAACGACGGCAAGGTCAGCAAGGAAGAGTTCATGGCCAGCCCGTCTGCCAAGAAGGATGCCGCCAAGGCCGAGAAGTCCTTCAGCAACCGGGATAAGAACGGCGACGGCTTCCTGAGCAAAGAGGAGTTCTCCCCCGCCAAAAAGGCCAAGTGACCCTTGGCTCTTGCCGCGTGACTCAACCGGTCACGCGGCAATTTCAGACGCCTGGCGCCGCGAGGGGCCAGGCGTTTTTTATGGCGTGGCACCGCGATTCTTCGAAAACTCCGATTTGGAGCTTGATTTCGCGGTCGAAAATGCCCTATTCCCGTACCCAGGAAGGATTTACCTAATGAAAAAAATCGCACGCGTCCTGGCCTTGATTGTCGTGGGGCAGTTGATCGCGACCGAACCGCCCGCTCGGCCTGACGATCCCATCGAACTCATTGCCATGCGGGAAGCTTGGCAGCGCAACAAACGAGATGCCGCGCTCGCCCTTGACCGCCAATACAGGACAGCCTTGGAGACCTCCAAAGCCCGTTACCAAAAAGCCGGCGACCGCGAAGCGGTGGAAGCCATTGAGCGTGAACTGGCCAAATTCCAAGCGAACACCTTGACCGGATCCCGCGCGCTCCCCCTGGAGGCCGCCGCACCTAAATCGGGCCAGGCCCTGATGCTGCCAAAACAGCGCATCTCCCCGCAAACCCGGAGAAAAATCGAAGCCATCCTCGAAGGCAAAATCTGGCGCGTGGACCACGGCGGCGAAGGGCTGCGTTGGTATTACTTCGCCAAGGACGGCAAATTCGCCCGCAAATCCAAGCTCACCGATTGGGTTTGGTCGGATTTGGACGGCACTTGGCGAATTGACCATTTCGGAACCGTCATCGCCACCGGCGTCGGCAACACCGCGCAAATCACCATTGCTGACGACGGCACCCCCAAAATCGCGCTGAACCGGGCCGGCATCCTCACCGTCCGTCCGCTCTATGCCACCGAGCTGGAGTACCCCGGCGTCGGCAAAGATTGACGCTGCTTGCAACGCCGCGTCAGGCGTCAGGCTTGAAAAATCCTGGTCACCCGGGCTGTTTATAATCTCAATGACCCGGCAATGCTCTGGACTCCTTATTTTTCTCCTTTCGTTTGGCGAAACGACCAAGGCCGAATCCTCTGAGGCGGACTTTTTCGAGCGGAAAGTCCGTCCGTTGCTGATCGAGCACTGCTACGAGTGCCACAGCGCGGAAGGCAAAATCAAAGGCGGACTGCGCCTCGATCACCGCGGCGGCTGGCAATCCGGGGGCGACTCCGGCCCCGCCCTGGTGCCTGGCGACCCCGAAGCCAGCCGGCTCCTGCGCGCGGTGAGCTACCAGGATCGTGACCTGAAGATGCCTCCCAAACAAAAACTGCCCGCCTCGCAAGTGGCCGTGTTGCGGGAGTGGATCGCCCAAGGCGCGCCTGACCCGCGTGACGAGGCGCCCGTCGCCGCTTCCAAAAAAACCAGCCGGCAAGCCGCCACCACGCTTTGGTCTTTCCAGCCGCTCCAGCGCCCCACTGAGCAAACCCGCGCGCCGTCCGTGCAAGCCACCGCGTGGCCGCGTGATCCGGTGGACCATCATCTGCTCGCCGCCCTGGAACAAGCCGGCCTTCATCCCGTCAATGACGCCCCCCCCGAGGCCCTGCTGCGCCGCCTTCACTTCGATCTCACCGGCCTGCCACCCACTCCAGCAGCGATCCATGCCTTCATGGCGGACCAAGCGGCGTTGCCAGAGATCATAGACGATCTCCTCGCCTCCCCCGCCTTCGCCGAACGCTGGGCGCAGCACTGGCTGGACATCACCCGCTTCGCCGAGAGCTCCGGCGGCGGCCGCACCCTGCCCTTCAAGGACGCCTGGCGCTTTCGCGATTACGTCATTGAGTCCCTCCACGCCGACGCCCCCCTGGACCGCCTCATCACCGAGCACATCGCCGGCGACCTCCTCAACTCCGACGACCCCGCCGAACGCCGCCGCCAGCTCACCGCCACCGCCTTCCTCGCCCTCGGCCCCACCAATTACGAGGAGCAGGACAAAGGCCTGCTGCGCATGGACATCATCGACGAGCAGTTGGAGACCATTGGCCGCTCCTTCATGGGCATGACCATCGGCTGCGCCCGCTGCCACGACCACAAATTCGATCCCGTCAGCGCCCGCGACTACTACGCCCTGGCCGGCATTTTTCGCAGCACGCAAACCCTCAAAAACTACACCGACAACGTCGCCAAATGGATTGAGAAACCCCTCCCGCTCGACCCCGAACTGGAAACCGAAATGCGGACGAAAGAGCAGGTGGTCGCCGCGCTCGCAACGAAATTGCAGACCGTTGCCGGAGCCATCAAGAAACTCCAACCCAGCGCCGACGCCCTGCCGCCGAGCAAGCCCGTCGCCCCCGAAGCCCTGCCCGGCATCGTGCTCGATGACAGCCAGGCCGTCCTGCTCGGACCCTGGGTCGCCTCCACCAGCTTCCCCAGCTACATCGGCGCCGGTTATGTGCACGACGGCAAGACCGCCAAGGGCGAGTGCACCGCCACCTTCACCCCCGCCATTCCCAAAACCGGCCGCTACGAAGTGCGCGTCGCCTACACCGCCTCCGCCAGCCGCGATGCACGCGTCCCCGTGCACATCCTGCACGCCGATGGCGAGGAGGACCTCTTCATCGATCAAAGCGCCACCCCCCCCATCGACTCCCGCTTCGTCTCGCTCGGCACGTTTCGTTTTGAAAAGGACGGCGCCGGTTTCATCCTCGTCTCCAATGAGGGCACCACCGGTCATGTCACCCTCGACGCCGTCTGGCTGCTCGACGACGAAGTGCGCGCCAGCGAGGAAAAAAGCCGCGCCGCGCGCAATTCCCCCGAACTCACCGCCATGCTGGAGGAGCAGCGCCGGCTTGAAAAAGAAATCAAAAAAGCCAAAGCCGCAGGCCCCGTCCGCCCCGAGACCATGAGCGTACAGGAGGATGCAAAACCCGAGGACTGCCCGATCCACATCCGCGGCAACATCCGCAACCTCGGCCCCACCGTCCCGCGCGGCTTCATCCAAGCCGTCGCCCTCCAGGACACCCCCGTCATCCCCGCCGATCAAAGCGGCCGCCTGCAATTCGCGCAATGGATCACCCACCCGCAAAACCCCCTCACCGCCCGCGTGCTCGTCAACCGCGTCTGGATGCATCTCTTCGGCGAGGGCCTCGTCCGCAGCGTCGATAACTTCGGCGCCACCGGCGATCTGCCCACCCATCCCCTGCTGCTCGACCACCTCGCCCACGACTTCATCGCCGACGGCTGGAGTTTGAAAAAACTCGTCCGCCGCCTCGTGCTCACCCGCGCCTACCAACTCGCCAGCCTGCCCGCGCCCGCCAGCCAATGGCAGGCCGCGCACGCCGCCGATCCCGACAACAAACTGCTCTGGCAGGCGCATCGCCGCCGGCTCGACGCCCACGCCCTGCGCGACGCCATGCTCACCGTCGCCGGCACCCTCGACCCCGCCTACCTCGGCCCCAATGTCCACGCCGACTCCGTCGATGCCAACAGCGGCGGCGCCCAGAACCTCGAATACGACTACGTCTTCACCGACACCCGCCGCAGCCTTTACGCCCCCGCCTTCCGCAACAAGCGCCTCGAAATCTTCGAAGCCTTCGACTACGCCGACATCAACGGCCCCATCGGCCAGCGCACCCGCGGCACCATCGCTCCCCAGGCCCTCTATTTCCTGAACCACCCCTTCGTCATCGAGCAAAGCCAGGCCGCCGCCGCCCGCCTCCTTGCCGACACCACTCTCACCCGCGACGACACCCGCCTCACTTACCTCTGGCTCGCCATCCTTGGCCGTCCCCCCACCGCCAGCGAGCGCCAGCACGCCCGCGACTTCGTCACCCCCTCCGCCTCGGATGCCAGCGACCGGCGCGAGGAAAACTACGCCCAGCTCATCCAGACCCTCTTCGCCTCCGCCGACTTCAGGTTGCTGGATTGAATCCTCTCGGCGTTTGAGCGCAGGAGAACGAACACAACCAACGGTGGCGCGGGGCATTGACCCGCGAAGGGAGCGCCTGATTAAATCCGAAGTCCGAAGTCCGAAATCCGAAATTCGAAAATCGAAGTCGGAAGCAGGAGCCGCATGGGAGCGCGAGTGCCCACACTCGCTTCGATCCCAGGACAGCAATGAGCCTGGCCGCAATAGAACGCGGAGAGCGCAGAGCATCATTATTCATCACGAGGCATCGGCCACTTTCTCCCTTCAGCATTGCAGCACTTCCTGCGCATTACCGGGGGTGAGGCTTCGACTGCAGTTTGAGGGTCATGACAGCTGGAACTGGCGGCGGGTCAGGCGTTAGGAGTGACGTCTTGTTCGCCGTTTTTTGGCTTCCATGATCGATTGTCGTAATCGGGCTCACGTAGCAGAGCGAGTGGCTTCAAGCTCTTCGCAAACTGCGACTCGAATTCATATAGCATGCCGGCTTCCAGTTCAGCGCCGAAGCGGGCCACTTGCCGAAGGAACGGATTGTAGATGTGCATCCCTCCTTGTTCCGAATACCAAGTTTCATTGGCTTGAATGTTGATGCAGAATCGATGCTCTCCCGGCACCGTCGGCTGAGGCAGTTCCTGCTGGTGATAAAGACACTTCACCCGCGAACCGAAGAGAATCGGGCATTTGTCATCCATGGGCCACGCGTAAACACAGTAGCGGCAATCAATGTATCCCTTTCCGTTTGGCATAGTTTTCTTTGGCAACGTCAAAGCGCATGCACCCCTACCAGCGAGGGTGAGCGTCGAACGCGGGGTTGAGGTTGTAGTTACGGAGAGTCATCGAAAGAGGGCGGCTGGTAGGGGTTGTCATGCTGCGGCGTGTTGTGCCTTCTGATTATTCGACTTTCGGATCGCTTGAAGCTCGTAGCACCTTCTTTTGTTCAGCGACGTGGGTCTGAAGTTGATTGAACGCCTTCTGCTGCTCTTCGGACAGCTTGAAATATGGCTTGTTCCAATTCGTCAGTTCGAGGAGCACCTTCCATCCGTCCGCCTGCTTGATCATATACGCGGGATCGTCAGCATCCGGTTCCTCGCCGTCTCCGATGATCAAAACTCCGCATCCGTCGATCACTTTGGCGCTTGTGGGAAAAAGCCAAAGCTTGAGCTTGCCTGAGCTCGCAGCATCGACAAGGCCTTGAGTCTCACCCTTCACGGCTTCGATAGGAAGACCGGGAAACGACGCGGTGAGAGACACTGCCGCATCAGTGCGACCCTCAACTAGTGCCTTTCGATACTTCTTGAGGGCGTCAATCATGTTCTTGGCCTCCGCTGTCTCGTCCGCATTAGAAACGAGAGGAAACAGCGCGCAGAGGAGTAGTGTAGTGAGGAACTTCATATTTTTGGCACAACGGAAAGCGCGTGCACCACTACCAGCGGCGGCGCACGTCGATCACGGGGTTGGTGTTGTATTACGCAAAATCATCGAAACAGAGCGGCTGGTAGGGGCTGCCACGACGCGACTTGTTCGATCATTGTATGTGATGGTGGACCGCGTCGTTAGCGTAGACTCGAAGCTCTATTGGAATGTCTGATCTCAAAGCAACCCGCTCAAGAGGAGGTTGGCAGTATCCGCGGAAGTCGTCAATCATATGCCCAAGTCCATGAATCGCCGACTCAATAGTCGCCGGGTGAATAGAGTTCGTCAAATGCTCAAGTAATCGTATACATTGTCCGATGTGCTCGGGAATCTTGGAGAACCGAAATGAGTCGATTCCGCCATCCATGTCCCAAAGCATGTAACAAGGTCCATTCAGTGGATTAGGTTGCTCTGGGCCGCGGCCTAAATGTGAAAAGAACCGTGAACACCGAACCTCAAAAAGGTCCGTGTAAAGATGGGGAACGGAGGCGAAAAATCGATCCACTTCGGAACTCGGCGAAAGCTGTGACATCTCGGCCAAGTAGCAGCTTCCGCTTCCGTATAGATACCGAATGCCCTTTGCTAATTGCGAATCACTCCAGTCATCACGGATTCGACCAATCTCGCGATGAAATCTGGTAAAGTGGCAGACAAGATCTTGGGGAGAGAACTCGATCTCCGAGTCACACTCATTCATGCCCGTCTCAAGCCAGTGCTGGAATGTATCCATTTTTGATCGAACGTCCCGGATCAGGCGACAGCGAGCGCAAGACGTTGCTGACACGACAGATAGCCTTCGAGCCGTTGTCTGCATCCGTTTTGTTCGTCTCAGTTGGGCCTTGGTTCATGTGTGTGCTGCCTTCCATCTATCGGGGATCGCTTCGAGTGGAAGAATGTCAACCTCCTCTACTGAGTGGCCGGACTCTGTGGTCAAGCAAAACGAAATCCGAAGCTCGCCCAGAGCGATCGTCGGAAGGCTAAAGCGTGCTTCAGCGAATGATTGGCCGGGGGAGGTCTCGAAGCGGAGCGGTGATGTGAAAGCAATCCCCCGATCATAGTGGAACGCCTCTAGAGTGCCACGGTAGCCAGTCGCCCATCCTCCGAGGAAGGGCAGAATGTCATCGAATGACCTTGGGCGGGGCAAGCTATCAGGTGCGTGAATCTGCAAAACCAAATCATAGTCTCGTATGACTGCACCCTCGTTAGCATAACGCGGAGCAATCATGAGTCGGAAATCACTAAATACCCTCTCCATGTGCGGCTGTCCTCGAACCGTGGTATGCCACATAGCTGGTTCGACCTTCGGATCGTCTTCAACGGGCTGTCCATGGTATGCCAGCAACTGCCGAGCAGCCTCACGATACTCTGGTATCGGTGCAGTCTCGGCTGCGGATCGCAGGAAGGAAAGCGATGAAAGGGCTGGTCTGCCCCATAGGTCTTTTAGCGAATCGACGAAGGACATGGTTCTTTGGACGTCTAAGCTGTGCCGACCGCCGGGGCGGGGTGGCGCTCCGAGACGGGATGGCGGGTTAAAGTTACGGGATGCATGGCCGACAGAGCAGCCCCGGCGGTTGGCACCAGCGCCTTTATTGTTCGCCTTCGTATGGCCGATGGTCTGCTGTGTGGGTGCCAGTGTCATGAGTGTCTCAGTGCTCCAGCCTACCAACCCTCGGCCCGTCCAGCAACTTCGGAGTCTGGACACACTCCAACTTTGCTGCTGTCTGGACAATGTGACCTCATAGAAGAGCATGTGAATGCTGTCGTCCTGCGCTGGATAGCAGATGCGAACGACTGGCGAATCTGAAGCTGCCCCTGAAACGAAAATGGAGACTCGATCTCTGGGCACTCGGTCATCGGCAGGGACTCTCCAATGAATCGCTTCAAGTGCTGCTGCCTCCGCCGAAAGTCCGGCGATAGTCGCCAAGTGTGTGTTGTCGGCGGGATCAACTGGGAAGTCCTTGGCCCAGAGCGACGGACATCCGAAGAATGCAAAGAGTCCAAGGGCCACGAGCCCTAGTGGAGCACCGATGAACAGAATGGCCTTCTTCGTGCGGCTACTCATGGCGCGTTGGAGTTAGGCGACGTCAAAGAGCACGCAACCCTATCAGCGGGGGCGAGCGTCGATCACGGGGTTGAGGTTGAATCTACGGGGAAGCATGTAAACAGGGCGGCTGATAGGGGTTGCTGTCTCGGCTTTTCTACTATGTATCTCTGGGGACCACGAGTCTCGACTTGAGCGACTCAGGTAACTTGTGATATGTTCCTATCAGTTGACCCATGTGAACCGGAGCAATCTTGCATATATGGAAGAATGGTTCATTGGACCTTCGAAGTCCCAATGTGCCGTCCCGGCAAAACTCGAGTTCTGAACCTTCATCATCAAAGAAGTTGTGTGAAATGTGAACGCCGTCTTTCCGATCAATGCGGACGTGGGGTGCCTGCGCCGAGAAAACCAAACTTCCGTAGCGAAGTCCTTCAAATCGACCATAGACAATCGTCATCGTAGAATACTCCTCACCTGGCTCAAATCCAAATGAATGCAAATACTGCCCGCGCGAGTGCATCGGCTCCCTATTATAAAGAAGAAAGACAAGAGGGAATAACCAATGTCTAGGAGTAATTTTGAACTTGGCGTATTTCATATTTTGCCGAGACTTTATGGCTGCGGCCCAGGCAGCGTGAGTTGACTGGAAGCGCGGCACGACT
>VFQQ010003581.1_pt1 | contig 14805 bp, 13 predicted proteins | sample 3512341 | NCBI WGS metagenome assembly VFQQ01 (sample SAMN10412373, study PRJNA504923) | tailings metagenome | isolation source: Relicate 2 Philex TSF1 revegetated site | place: Philippines: Tuba, Benguet | collected 2017-08-29 | reverse complement strand
GCGTTTCTCGGTGGCCGCAAAGGGCAGCGGGGGATGGCAGAAGAAAAAGTCGCACGCGATGCAAACATGAGTGTGGCGACCCTCAAACGAATCCTGTCCCACGTTGCGCCCAAGGCTCGGCGTGCAGCTGAGAACGACCCAACACTGTACTGGCCGCTCTGCGAAGTTGCCACTCAGACGCTCGCTGAGGCGCGAGCGGGGAAAACCCTGGGGCAAATCAGAGAAGAGAACCGGCGCCGATACGGAATAGGGGACGAATAAATCAGACAATTTCTCGTGCCTAGTTAGGAAAACAATCGAGACCTATCATGGTTTCGCATAGCAGCAAAGCGAACGGACGCGAACCCCGCCAAGAGTCACACGTCCGGTCGCTGAGCTCACACCCACAAGGAGTGCGTATGTTCGTCCCCGAAGAAACGACGGGCCGGCCTGCAGGAGGCTACCCGTGTCTGTAAGCTGCAAGAGTGATGGGGTGACCCGCAAGGAGCGGAAGCCGCGGCTTCCCCGTGCACCGCACCCGGATGCAACAATCCTTACGGTGGAAGAAGCGGCCTACTGGCTGAAGCGCAGCGTGGCCACGTTGGACCGCTGGCGCGTGACCGGCGAAGGGCCGGCCTTCCTGCGCCCCAAGCCGCGATTGGTGCGGTACCGCCTGGCCGACCTTGAGGCATTTCTCGGTACCGCCGTGCGCTCGACCACCGAAGCCGCCACGCGCGACGCCGCGCGAGAGCAAGCAGCCGCATAGCGAAAAACGCGCGGCGCTGATCCGCTGCTGCAGATCACACGCCGCGCGCTCTCGCCTCTCCTCCCGAAAACATACCATGGTCCACGAACGGCGAAAGCCGCACGGGGCACCCTCTGGGGCCCCCATTGACGACGTGACCCGGCAGCGCATGCGCCGGAAGTGGCTGGTGTTGCTGCGAGGCTTTGAAGCCTGGTGCACCGCGCGTAAGGCGCAAGGCGTCGCGTGAGTCCGGGCTTGCATATCGACCCGCCAGCTCCGTGGCTGACCGCTGAAGCGTTGGCGCCTGGTGGTGACGTGGAGCGACTCGCCGCAGGCTTCACACGACAGTACGCCGGCCGCGCGCTCGAGGTGTGGCGCAAAGACCTGCAGCGCTTCGCCGGCAGTGCGCCGATCACCGTCACCATGATGGACGCACACGCACGGCAGAGCGCCGCGCATTGGGCGCTGAGGCGCGCCGCAGCGCTGGCGCAGGCGGACGCGCGGTACAGCGTGAAGCGAGCACCTGACGACGTGCAGCAGCGTGCGGCAGCACAACCGCCGACAGCTGCCGCTGAAGTCGGGCGCGCTTTCGGGTGGGGACAGCAGACCGCGCGCCGGTTTCCGTGGGGGCGTCGATGACTGACTACGTCGTTTCACCCTCTCGGCTGCAAGAGTGCCCAGAAGCGCCCCCGCAGTACACAGAGCACGGCATCCTTGTAAAGGGCACTCTCAATGCATTCGTCGGTGCGTCGCAGTCGGGCAAATCTCAGTTCCTCCTTCACCTCTTCTGCTGCATAGCAACCGGGAAGTACTTCTTCGGCATTCGAACGCATCCGTGCCGCATGGCAATCGTCGTCGGGGAAGGCTTTCACGGGATCCCCGCGCGTGTGATTGCATGGTGCGAGTATCACGGCGTGGACATCGCGGAGCTTGATGAGCGCTTGGTCTTCATACGCGTTCCGCTGGACATCTCCAATGATGCGATGGTGGAGCGTGTTCTTGCCGAGGTCAATGCGCTCGGGTTCAAAATCGACGTCATCGCCTTCGACACGCTGTCGAGCTGCGCCCCCCATGGGTTCGACGATAGCTCCAATGCGCACATGAAGGGCTATATGGACCTCGCGCGCGCGCTTCGCGATCGGCACGAGTGGACCATCATCTTCCTCGCACACACGGGGCACGCCAACGGCCCCGCTGCGAAGCGTGCAAGGGGCGCGTCGGACCTGTACGCGTCAATGGACACCGAGTTGTTGATCGAGAATCAGGACGGGGTTCGGACGGTCACGATGACCAAGTCTCGCGACTTCGCACCCATGGAGCCGCTGCGCTTCAAGCTCGAGCCCTGCCGGCAATCCGTCGTCGTCGTGCCGATCGAATCGCCCGCTGGGCCAAACGGCGAAATGGTCGAAGAGGTCCACCCCAGCATGCGGCTGGCCCTGCAGGTCCTCCGTGAGCACGGCGAGCCCATGCCGCTGAGCATATGGAAACAGCGGTGCGTCGGCAACATCAGCCGCGCGGGTTTCTACAACACCAGGCGGCGCCTTGAAGTGGCTGGACTGGTGGTGATCGACAAACGCGGCGCCGTGCTGACCTCGGGCGGGGAAGCCGTGTTGGGCTTCAATCCGCACGACTCCGGCATGTCCAATGGACGTCCATTGGACATCCAACAGACCGGGAGAGTGTCCAGTCCATCCACCACCCCTTTAGGGGTGGATGGACTGGACTCCCGGAGGCAGTCCAACGGAGCCGTTGGACGTCCAGTGGACACCCGGGCGGAAGGTCCGGGCCTGCAGCCGTACGACTGGGCTCCTTTGAATCCAGTGGAATGAGCATCGCACTTCACGACTGCCGATCACCCTCGGCACCTCTCCAACCTCAAGGAACCTCAATCATGCCCCACATCGACCCCCGCTCACCCCTACTGCCGTCTGTGCAGAATCTCTGCGCCGTGGTCCGCGACCTCGCCGACGCTGCTCACCACCTGAACGGGCTGACCGCTATCGGCACTCGGCTTGATCCGCCAGTGACGCGGGCAGAGACCGCGGAACTCGGCGGTCGATTCATCGAAGGGCTGATCGGTTCATACATCGTGTGCACTGAGGCCGCCGTGGCAGAATTGAGGACGCACATGGCCGAGCGCCCGGACTGGCCGGAAGCACACGACAACCTCACGCAGCTTCGTCGGTGCATGAGCGAGTATCACGCCGTGCTGCTTCGTCTGCACGGCTTCCCCGCAGATCTCGCCGAGCGCGTTCGCAAGAGCCTCGCCGAGATCGACGCCATTCCCCCGTTCTGAGCGGAGGACGACCATGCGCCGCAACAAGAAGCTTCGGTTTCGCAGCCTCAACCGTCAGATCGCCCCGTCGCCGCAGCGGTCTGCGCCCATCCCGTTGCCCGCCGACACCTCGCACATCTTGCCGTCGGTGCTCGCCTTGTCTCAGGCCGTCAACGACCTGGACGAAGCCCTCTGCTGCCTCTGGCGGGCCGGCCAGCTCCGCGCGTCTCTGGTGCCCGCGTCCGACATGGCCGGCGTGAAAGCCCTCGTGCTGGACGATGCGCAGCGCGCCGGCAGTCACATGCAGCTGTTCGGCGCGGCACTCCCGCGCCTGATCGACGCAGCCGTGGCGGACCTCCGTGCGCTGATCGACGAGCGCGGCGACATGATCGAAGTCCGCGTGAACCTCGATGGGCTGCGCACGGCCGTGCAGGCCGCCCCGCGCCTCTTCCGTGTGCACTTCGCGCGCATGCTGGCCTTCCCCGAAGTCTCCGACGCGACGAAAGCCGCGATCAGCGGCGCATTCGATGCGCTCGACACGCTGGTGGACACGCTGCCCGCCGCGTAACCGCTCCACCCTTTCCCCAACCGGAACCCACTATGTCCGACACCGAAAGCACGACTGACACCGAAAGCAAGCCCGCGCCGCTGCAGAGCAAGTACTATGATCCGCTGTTGGCGCCAGCCGAAGAGGCCGTGAGAGCTGAATCGGAGCAGGCATCACGGGCCGAGCTCGCCCGCCGCGCCGAGGCGGCCGCCGCGTACGAAGAGAGCGCCCCGCTCGCTACGCGCACGGCCGCCCTTCCCGAACGGCTCGCGACCCTCAGGTTTCTCGCGCCGGAAGATCAAGAGCTCTACGCGCGCGACATGGACGGATCGTTCGTGCTCAGCTACGTGCGTCTGAGCGACACGGCGAGCGTTGAGGCACACCGCGAGCGGATCGGGCGCAGCATTCACACACTCGGCGAAGACGAGACGCCACACACGCACGCCGCGCGCGCCAAGCGCGCGGAAGAAATGCGGGCCAAGGTGTTTGAGATCCTCGACGCGGAAGAGAAGGCCGAGCGCCAAGCGCAGCTGGCGAAGTGGGATGAGGAAGAGCAGAAGCGCCGCGCGGACTACGACCGGCAGCGTGAAGAGTACATGCGGTCCATGCGCAGGGCGGTGTAACAATGCGCCTCGCCCTACTCCGCAGCCTCGAGTCTGCGCCGATGACCGTTCGGGACTTCGTGCCGACCGACGACACCGCGAAGGCGCACGCGGGCCTTGGCGCCCCGCTGCTGGCCGCTGATGGCACGCCGTGCACACTCACGCTACAGTCACCCGAAACACCGGCCGCGAAGGCGCGGCAGTACCGCCGCACGGCCGCCGCGCGCAATCGCCTGGAAGCGCGATTGCACGCCGGCAGTGCGAAGGGGGACGCCACACCGGTTGAACTGACGCCCGAAGATATCGAGCGGGAAGAACTCGCCGACCTCGAGGACCTGGTGGCGCTCACCGTCGGCTGGCATGGCTTCGAAGACGACGACGGCGAGCCCGTGCCGTTCTCCCCTGAGGCGGTGCGCGCGCTGTACACGCAGTGTCCACCGATCCGGCAGCAGGCGCTCACCTTCGCGCTGGATGGCCGGAACTTCCTCGCCCGGAATCAGCGGCGCATCGAGGCCGCTGTGTGACGACGATGTGGACGACGATGTAAACGCCTCAACGGGGCCTCTGACAGGCCCCGTTGAGGCGCGGCCCCTCCTGCGCGGCGGTGAAGAATCCCCAATGCTGCGGCATCGCGCGCGCGCGTGCGCGCGCGACCCTCCCCCGCTGCGCAGGACCCCCGATGAACATCACAAAGCTCGGCTTGGAGTTCGACGCGTCCGGCGTCGTGCGAGGCACGAAGCAGGCCGGTACCGCCCTCGAGGAAATGGGCGGCAAGGCGAAGCAGGCCGGCCAAGCCCTGGACCAATCGTCCACCGTCGCGAGTCGCGCGGCGGCCGAGAGTGACCGCGCCGCGCGTGGGCTCGCGAAGTCCTGGGGCATGGCTACCACCGAAATGAAGACCGGCGCGCAGGTCGTGGCCGACTTGCGGCGCGAAGTGCTCGCCAAGGTCGATGCCACGGCCCGCCTCAGTACGGGCCTGCAGGGCCTCACCACGGGCACGACGGTGGCCACGCAAGCCACCCGCCTCTTCGGCACCGCCATGGGCGCCTTGGGCGGCCCGGTGGGCATTGCGCTGACCGCCGTGAACCTGCTGCCGCTCGCCTTCCGTGCGACCGAAGAGGCGATGGCGAAGAGTCGCCGGGAAGTCGAAGACTACCGCAAGTCCCTCGGCGGGCTCTCCGACAGCGCGCTGGCCGCCTCGATTGCCACCGAACGGCAGTATCAGGCGCAGCTGCGCAGCGAGTCCCGCACCACCCTCGGCGGCGTGCGCCAGCGTGACCGCCTGATCGACGCGTCGAACGCGCGCATCACCGAGCTTGAGCGAGTCCAGAGTGAGCAACTCACGGCGCAGCTCAAGGAGCAGGCCACCACCCTGGCGCGCCTCCGGGCCGAACAGACCGACGCGGCCGCGTCCGCCGAACGGTTCGCGCAGGCTGGCGCCGAATCCGCGGCGGCTTTCGACCGCGCGGCCGCCGCGTGGCGCAGCAGCACCGATGGCACCAAGGCGTTTGCCACGGCCTACGCCGAGGGCGACAAATTCGCGCGGCAGCTCGCTGGCACCACGGAGAGCCTCACGCGGGCACTGACGGCCAAGGCGGACGCCATCAAGGCGGACGCCGAGGCCATGAAGGACGCGACCCGCGCCGCAGCGGACTTGCACAAGGCGCAGGAGAAGGAGCTTCGGCTGCTGCGTGACATCCTCGACACGCGCATGAGCTACCGGCAGCAGGCGAACACCGGCACGCTCACGAGCCCGTTGGGCCTCGGGGACGCCAAGGATGTGAACCAGCGGGTGCAGGCCATCGCCAAGGCCCGCGAAGAGATCGCGCTCACCATCGCGCAGCGACAGCAAGACATCGCGTGGATGCGCGAAGAGATCCAGGCGACCAAGGAAGGCGAAGCGGCCCTGCAGCGCCTCCGCGTCGCGCGCGCGCAAGAGCGCGCCGTTGCGGAGGCCCGGGCCAAGCTGCCGGCGGGTGGTGTGCTCGGGATCGGCGAAGAGCAGCAGATCCGCGACACGGTGGCCGAACACGCGAAGGTCTCGCGTGAGCTCGAGCTGATGAATCAGAAAACCCGCGAATGGTACGACAGCCTCCGCGACGTCGCCGGCGTGGTGCAGCTCATCGCGTCGGGCCTCGGGGAGCGCAACGTGGCGCAAGCCGCGACCGGCGCGCAGTCGATCTTCTCCGGCATCCAGCGCGCCAGCGGCATCACGAACAAGGCCGGGGAGGCCGTGGGGCTCGGCGGGGCGCTCTCGGGCGCGGCGGGGCTCTCCGGCGTGCTCACGGGCGTGGGCAGCGTCGGCGCCATCGTGGGCGGCTTCACGCAGATCGCGCAGGCCCTCGACTTGTTCGGGGACCGGGAGCGCGAGATTGCGCGGCAGCTCGCGGAGCGGGCGAAAGCCTTCAATGCGGCGCTGACCGACTTCGCCGCGCCGAACCGCACGGCCTTGGGTAGCGCCGTGCAAGGCAACCTCAACAGCGCGCTGCAACTCGCGCGCGGCAGCGGGTACACCGGCAGCGGGTTTCTGTCGGTGGAGGACATCGACACAGCGGCGCGTGACGCGTTCCGCCGCGCGTTCGACGACCTCAAGAACGTCAACAAGGAACTGCTGCTGCTGTCCGATCAGCTCACACGGCTGGCGGTGGCGGCGCGCAACAACGAGGCGGTGCTCAGCGAGCGCGTGGCGTTCGAAGAGCGGTTGGCGCGGGGCGAGCTCAGCGCGCGCAAGCTGCGCGCCGACGGCGCCGATGAAGAAGCGGCGGCCCTCGCGCGGCGTCTGGCCGGAGAGAAGGAAGTGCGGGAGGCGGTGCTGCGCTTCGGCGCGGACTCGGCGTACGTGGACCACCTGTACAAGGTGCTGGCCGCCGAAGAAGCCGCCGCGCAAGCTGGCGCCATGCGCGTGGCCGAACAGCGCGCGTACGAGCGCCGCACGGGCGATATGGGCTCGGTGGAGCGCCTGCTGCGGGCCCAGGGCGATCCGACAGCCGACGTGGTGCGCGACACCATCCAAGCCGAGCGCGAACTGCGCGAGGCCCGGGAACGCGGGTATGACATCGCGCTCTTGCTCGCGGCGCAAGAAGCCGAACGCATCCAGCGCCGCATCCAGCAGGAGCAGCAGGAACAGCAGCGGCAGCTCGGCTACGCGGCCCGTGAGGCGGCGCTCACCAACAGCATCAATGCGCAGCTCATCCAGAAGGCCGCGCAGTGGCAGGCCGAGCTCAATGCGCTGAGCCCGGGCGATGTGGCCGGCCGCAACCGCGTGAACACGCTGAACGAAGCCGAGTTGCTGCAGATGCGCGCCGGCTTCCGCTCGCAGGCCGAGGGCATCATGGGCAACGCGGCGCTGGGCGCCGAGACCAACAGCGTCACGCGCGCCGTGATGCAAGCGACCATGGAGCGCGCGGCGGCCGAGAAGCAGCTCGCGGAGTACTACAACGCGGGCATCATCTCGGCGCAGGAATACGCGGACACGTTGGAGAACGTCACCATCGCGACCGCGCGCGCCATCGAAGAAGCGAAGCGGGCGGTCGAGCGGGACCGCTTGGGCTTCGAAGCCGACTTGGCGGGCCGGCGCTCATCGCTCAACCCGATGGACCGAGGCGCCGCGAAGGTGGCCTATGATGCCATGGGCAAGGCCGAGTATCAGGCGGCGCTCGACAATGCGCTGAAGCTCAAGGAAGCCGGCACGATCACGAACAGCGTGTTCATGGACTTCATCGCGGTGCTGAACGAACAGTTCAGCCCCGCGATGCGAGACGCCGCGTGGCAAGTGTCGGAGACCGTGCGGCTCATCAATCAGGGCCTCAACACGCTGAGCCAGCAGTGGACCGTCTTCGGGACCGATCCGGAGGGCCAGCTCAGCGACATTGGCAAACTCTACGGCTTCGACGGCCTGACCAAGGAAGAGATTCAGAACCTCTTCACGAAGTTCACCCCGGGCACGGAGCTCACGCCTGGGCAAGTTGCGCAGAACAACGCGGTCTTCCAGTGGATCACGGCGGCCAATCGCGTGGAGCAGAAGCAGGCGGCGGATCGGCAAGCGAAGGCCAACATGGGCCTGAGCAGCGGGGGCGTGCCCTCGTGGAACCCGGGCCGCGCACCGGACATCCCCATCCTCGGCGGGGACTCGGTGTCGTATCGCTCGTCCGCCTCGATGACCGAAACGTCGGCCGCCCGGATGATTGACTATGCCTCCTCGCAACTCGCGGTGCAGCGGCGGATCCTGCAGATCCTCGAGGAAAAGGTGGGGGCAGAGAGCGGCGCGCGTCCCGACTTACTGGGGCCGGCTTTGGCGCAGCCGCGGCGGTTGAGTGAAGCCGACATCGAAGAAATAGACCGCGCCTTAGGGAGCCGCCGGCAGCACTACGAACTACTAGCCGTCGGGCGGGTGCTATGAACGGCAACGTGCCTTTCAGCCTGCCGCCGCAGGAGATCCGCGGGCACCCGCTCACGATCATGCGTATGAAGGAGATGCGCGGGCAGAATGTCGCCAAGATCGTGTGGATGTGGTGGGCTCCCACCCTATCCGATCAACGTCCGGTTGCGATCAGCGCCAGGCAGACCGCGCGCGTCTTGGGGGTCAAAGTGGATCGCGTGCGGAAGGTGCTCGTCATGTTGATCGATTGTGGCCTCATGGCCGTGGCCAAGCCCGCCACCGGCGGGACCCCCGCCGAATACGTGCTCGGGCCGCGCGCGATGCCGCGCCGTCGCGGCATTCCGCGCGCGCTGCAGTTCATGGCTACGCCAGAGAAGCAGCAGGCCGCATGAGCCGCAATGACGCGAACGTGCGGGCCTTCGCCGCGGCGCTGGATCAGCGGTTCGCGGAAGTAGACCAGAAGCTCACCGAGATTTTCCGCGAGAGCATCAGCACGGTGGTGAACAACATCGTCGAGCCGGGGGAGTACGGGCCTGGCGTGCCAGTGGACACGGGTGCGCTTAAGAACAGCTTCAGCTTGGGCATCGGGGGGCCGGGGGCCGCACGCGGTGGGGTCGCCAGCATCGGCGCTGGACTGCTGGCGTCGGTGCGCCTGCAGGACTCGGTGTTCTTCGTGTCGCATCTCAACTACGCCGAGTGGGTGGAGCTCGGTCGTACGCGCAACGGCGGCCAGATGCAGCGCCGCACCTCGGCGCAGCAGCTCGGCCGCCTCAAGGGCACCGGAGGCCCCACGACGTATTTGCAGCCGGTGCTGGATCATTGGCCGCGCATCGTGGAAGACGCCGTGCGCAGCGTGGGGGAGCCGTGAACCCGCGACATTTCGTGACAGGAGCAACCCAGTGGCCAAGCTGACCAGCGACGTCCAAGCCTTCATCGTGCAACGCCTTGCGTGCTTCGATTCACACAAAGCGATTGTGGAGGCTGTCGCGGAAACCTTCGGCGTCGTCATAGATCGGCGCCAAGTCGAGAAGTACAACCCGGAGCGCGCTGGCGAGAAACCGGGGTCGAAGTGGGATGCCCTCTATCGCGCGACGCGTCAGGCGTTCATCAGAGACACGAGCGTCATTCCCATTGCCCATGCCGCGTTCCGGCTTCGCGCCTTGGACCAGTTGTTCCACCGGGCTGAAGCACGCGGCCATATCCCGCTCGCCGCGCAGATCCTCGAGCAAGCCGCCAAGGAAGTTGGGGGCATGTTCACGAACCGCCGTGTGATCGAACCCGCTGACCCCGTAGCCGCACTGGCGGCCACCTTGGGCGTCACGCCCGATGAGATTCACAGCGCCCTGGCGACTGAGGGGCCACCAGAGGACGCGGGGCGCTCGATTGAGCGCAAGCGGTGGTGATCGGTGCGCATGCTGGCAAATGCTCGCACTGGGCGGCCAACTGGCCGTCTGCCGCTGACTATCCGCTGACTTCTTGAAGTCACCTGCCGAATGCACAAAGCGCCGCAACAGCGTAAGCCGTTGCGGCGCTTTTGATTGCCCCTCCTGGGGTCGAACCAGGAACCTTCTGATCCAGAGTCAGACGCTCTGCCAGTTGAGCTAAGGGGCAGCTGGCTTCACCCGGCCCAAGGACCCGGTGAGCCTCCTAATATAGGCGAAGCCGCCCCGAGGGGAAGGGGCGGCTGGGGCTCAAGACCCACTGGACGGCCTCTGCCCTCCGGCAACCCCCAGGGCCTTTCGCATATAGGCTGGCACGTCCAGCACCAGCGGCTCAACTGCGACTTCTGGCTGCCATACTAGCCGATCCGCGCAGATCTCCGGGCGCTCGGCCTCCGGTGTCCATCGCTCGATCAGCTCGGAATCGAGATCGACGATCCAATACTCAAACTTCATCCGCTGGTAGAACCGACGCTTGGTCAGCCGATCATATCGAGCCGTGCTGGGTGAGAGCACCTCCACCACGAGCATCGGACGCATCACCATTTCGTCCGTGGCAGGCCGCCCGTTCACAAGGGGGATGACGAAGACGTCCGGCTGCACGGAGGTTTGCTCACCGTAGAACACGTCACTGGGTGAGGTCAGTGCCTCGCCTAGCCCGCTCAGTTCCGCGTACTCACTCAGTACGCGCAGCAAATGGGTCACTGCACGCTGATGTGATCGCCTCGGTGACGGGCTCACAAGCAGTTCCCCGTCCACCACCTCATACCGGTGGTGCGGGTCATGCTCCTGCAGAGCCTGAACCTCCTCAACCGTCCAGAGACGGGGTGATGTGGCGGGCATACCCATATTCTGCTCGGCCCTCGGCCTGTTTGGCAACTCGGCGACCCCATGCGCCAACATGCCACGAGGGTGACGGAACTCCGTCACCCTCGTTACGCACACTGTGTTGTTTGAACGCTCAGCCCTTTTTGACTTCCTTCGCCCAGCTGTCACGCAGCCCCACGATGCGATTGAACACTCGCTTCTCGCTCGTGCTGTCCTCCGGCTCGGCGTAGAAATAGCCCACACGCTCGAACTGGTAGCGTGACCCCAACGGGTCGTTCAGCACGCCCGGCTCCGCCTTGGCGTCGGGAATGACCACCAGCGACTCGGGGTTGAGCACGCTGAGGAAGTCCTGCCCCTCGGGCACCTGATCGGGATCGGGCTGCGTGAAGAGGCGATCGTAGAGACGCACTTCCACACTCGCGGCATGCGGCGCGCTGACCCAGTGAATGGTGCCCTGCACCTTGCGGCCATCGGGCGCGTTGCCGCTGCGCGTGGCCGGATCGTAGGTGCAGCGCAGCTCCACCACCTCGCCCGCCTCGTTCTTCACCACCTCGTTGCAGGTGATGAGATAGCCGAAGCGCAGCCGCACTTCCCGGCCCGGCGCCAGCCGATAGAACTTCTTCGGCGGATCCTCCATGAAGTCGTCGCGGTCCACATACAGCTCGCGCGAGAACGGCACCGTGCGCGTCCCCGTCTTGGGCACGTCATGCGGATAGTCCTGCGCCTCGAGCTGCTCGACCTGACCTTCGGGATAGTTGGTGAGCACCACCTTGAGCGGATTGAGCACACACAGGCGACGCGGCACTTCCATGTTGAGGTCGTTGCGCACCGCATGCTCGTAGGTGGCGTACTCCACGCGCGCATCCTTGCGCGCCACACCAATGACCTCGGCGAAGGCCCGGATGGCCTCGGGTCGCACGCCACGCCGACGCATGCCGGCAATGGTGGGCATGCGTGGATCATCCCAGCCCTTCACATGCCCCTCGTTCACCAGCCGCAGCAACTTGCGCTTGCTGAGCACGGTGTAGTCGAGCTCGAGGCGCGCGAACTCGATCTGCGTTGGCGGGTTCACATACCCCGCCTCGTGCACCAGCCAGTCGTAAATATCGCGCGCGTCCTTGAACTCCAGCGTGCACAGCGAACGCGTGATGCCTTCAATGGCGTCACTCAGACCATGCGCGAAGTCGTACAGCGGGTAGATGCACCAGTCGTTGCCACGCCGATAGTGATGCGCATGCCGAATGCGCAGCAGCAGCGGATCACGCATCACCATGTTGGGATGCGCCATGTCGATCTTGGCGCGCAACACACGCGAGCCGTCGGGGAACTCACCCGCCTTCATGCGACGCAGCAGGTCGAGATTCTCCTCGGGCGACCGCTCACGCCAGGGGCTCGGCGTTCCGGGCGAGGTGACGGTACCGCGGTTCGTGCGGATCTGCTCCTCGTTCTGGTCGTCCACGTAGGCCTTGCCACGCAGCACCAGCGACTCCGCGATTTCGTAGAGCTTCTCGAAATAGTCCGAGGCGTAGTACTCGCCGTCCCACTGGAACCCGAGCCACTGCACATCGCGCTTGATGGACTCGACATAGCGAATGTCTTCCGTGGCCGGATTCGTGTCGTCGAAGCGCAGGTTGCAGGTGCCGCCGAACTCCTTCGCGATGCCGAAGTTGAGGCAGATGGACTTGGCGTGTCCCATGTGCAGGAAGCCGTTGGGCTCCGGCGGGAAACGCGTGGCGGGCGCGCGGCCAAAGCGACCGGTGGCCACGTCCTCCGCCACCATTTCGCGAATGAAGTCGCGGCGTGGCGCCGCAGCAGCGCCTGCGGTCGCGTCGGCAGGCAGTGCTGCTGACGGGACTGCCGGCGGCGTCACAGACGGCGTCGGCAGCGGGGACGAAGCGGAATTCGGAGTTTCGGACACGAGTGTACGGGTAAGGATGACTCTGCAATCTAAACCCCGCTGGTATACATGGCGTCGAGTGGCGTACTTCCTCCTCATGCCCAATTCTCTCCGGCTCGCCCGACGCCCTGCCCTCGCGCTGGGGCTGGCCGCGGTATTGGCCGGCACGACGGGCTGCCGCGGGGCGGCGCTGGCCGCCGGCAGCGACCCGGCCACCGCCCGCGCCAATCTCGACGGGCTCACCACAGGCTTCGAGTACCGCTTCACGAACGTCACGCGCAGCAGCAAGGTGCAGCAGTCGCGTCTACGCATGGCGCGCTACGCCTTCGCGCCGTCCAAGGTGGTAGGCGATACCTCAGTGTGGACGGCCCTGCGCACCAGCCGCAGCGGCGCCGAGCGGCGTGTGGAATTCCAGGGACGCTTTGTGGGCAATCGCTACGTGTTCGAGGCGGGCAGCAACCTGCCGGTGCCCTCGCGGCTTGGCGATCAGCGACACGACATCAGCCTGACGCAGCGGGCCAGTGATCTCTGGACCTGGCAGACGGCGGTGGAGCACCACGTTGGCAGCATGCCGCCGGGCCGCATGGAGGACATGATCAAGGCGCTCTTTGCCAGTGCCGAGCGGCCGGCGCAGGCGCTGCGTGTGGACTATCGTGCCGCGTCGCCGCGCAGCATGGCCGTGGTGGGTCGCATGGTGCGACTGGACTCCATCTTCACGTTACCGCAGAATGACGGCTCCACGCTGGTCACGCTGCAGATGCGTGTGGACAGCGAAGGCATTCGGCCCTGGTTTCCCGCGTACGCGCGCTTTCTGGCCAAGTACGTAGAGCCCTCACGTTATCGATACCGGCTAACGGACAACACGGGCGCCGAGTGGTTTGATGCGCGTGCGGTGAACCGGGTACTGACCATGCGCTTCCGCTCACTGCGCGGTGAGTTGCTGCCCATCAATCGCAGTGCAACGGGCGCACCGCCGCGCATGCCGGACACGCTCAACATCAGTGTTGACGCCCTGGCAAAGTTTGGCCCCTGGATGGTGGGCGTGACGGAACTGCACGGTGAGTTTGTGCACATCGACACGCCACGCGAACGGGCCTGGGCCATGCGCTTTACGCGCGAGCCCAAGTGGCATCTGCCGCTGTTTGCCGAGAAGATGCTGAGCAGCGCCATCAAGAGTCCCTTCGAGGGATCGGGCACCTATTTCAAGTTGGGACTGCGCACGGGCCCCGACGGACAGACGCTGAGCGAGCGCGTGCTCAACACCCATGTGCGCGAAAGCGCCATCATGCGCTTCCTTGGCAGTCTGGGCTTCACCGCCATGAGCGATTTTGCCGGCCAGGTGGAAGACGAGGAGAATCGTCTCTTTGTGGAGCTTATGCAGGCCATGCGACGGGATGGCGCGGCCATTCTGGGCGGCGGCGATACGGGGCCCTGAGCCCGCGCCTGCCGCGCTGCCGGCAGAAAAAAGCGAACCCCCCGCACCGTTTCCGGTCGGGGGGTTACACAGGTGCCACGCGCGCTGTCTTTGGAACTCTCCGTCCTACGGATCAGCGGCGGGCTTGTTCTGTTGTACACTGGACGATGCACAGGGTTCCGGCGTCACACCAGTGGGTTTTCTGTCACAGTTCGGTCAGTTTGGCCGAAAACTACCCAGAAAACCAGCGTACCAAGTGGAGCTGAGGGGGCTCGAACCCCTGACCTCTGCAATGCGAATGCAGCGCTCTCCCAGCTGAGCTACAGCCCCAGATGTCCCGGACAGCAAAGGCCCCGCTCCAACGGCGCGGGGCCATACCGGTAACAGACGTGAAGCTAGCCGGTCGCAGTCGGGTGTCAAGGTAGGCCGGCCCTGCAACGCACTGGCGTTGCGGCACGGCACACGCGGTGTACGCGCCGCGCTGGCACCGACGGTGGTGCGCCGGCGTTGCGCACGCGTATGATGACGCCAGCCATGTCCACGACGAAGCACGCCCTCGACAGCGACTATGTGCGCGACCAACTCGTGCCGCGCACCCGCGACCTGAACGGCAAGACGTATCGCCCCGGCGGCGAGTACGTGCTGTACTGGATGCAGTCCACGCATCGTCTCGACGAGAACTGGGCGCTGCGCGCGGCCGT
>VFQQ010003580.1_pt1 | contig 14811 bp, 17 predicted proteins | sample 3512341 | NCBI WGS metagenome assembly VFQQ01 (sample SAMN10412373, study PRJNA504923) | tailings metagenome | isolation source: Relicate 2 Philex TSF1 revegetated site | place: Philippines: Tuba, Benguet | collected 2017-08-29 | reverse complement strand
ACAGGTTCATGAAGAAGGTTTCGAGGATGTCCTCGCGGTGATGCCCGAGCACCAGTGACGAACACCCCTCCTCGCGCGCGATGCGATAAAGATGCCCGCGCCGCAGCCGCGAACAGAGCGAGCAATAGGTGCTTCCCTCGCTCAGCTTCTCGGTGACGATGGAATAGGTGTCGCGGTACTCGATGCGATGCGCGATGCCATATCGGTCGAGATATTCCGGCAGTATGTGTTTTGGAAAATTCGGCTGGCCCTGATCGAGGTTGCAGGCGATCAGTTCGACCGGCAGCATACCCCGCCATTTGAGATCGAGCAGGATGGCAAGCAGCCCGTAGGAATCCTTGCCACCCGAAAGCGCCACCAGCCAGCGCTCGCCGGGCCTGACCATCGCAAAGTCGTCCATGGCCTGCCGGGTCTGGCGCAGCAGCCGCTTGCGCAGCTTGTTGAACTCCACCGACGACGGCGTGTCGCGGAACATGGCGTGACAGGCTTCCCCGTCGAGATCGGAGATGGGCTCCGGCATCATGTTCATGGCGATGGCTTCCGCAGCTTTTACAGTTCAGACCGGATTAAAGGACCGCACAGACAAAGAAAAGGCCGCCCGGAGGCGGCCTTTTCGCAAATTCGAAGAAATCGAACTGAAATAATCAGCGCGAATAGAATTCGACGACGAGGTTCGGTTCCATCTGCACGGCGAACGGAACGTCGGCCAGACCCGGAACGCGGGCGAAGGTCGCAACCATCTTGTTGTGGTCGGCTTCGATGTAGTCCGGCACGTCGCGCTCTGCGAGCTGCACCGATTCCAGCACGATCACGAGCTGCTTCGACTTCTCGCGCACTTCGATCACGTCGCCGGCCTTGCAGCGGTACGAGCCGACATTGACGCGGCGGCCGTTGACGTTGACGTGGCCGTGGTTGACGAACTGGCGCGCGGCGAAGATCGTCGGAACGAACTTGGCGCGGTAGACGACCGCGTCGAGACGCGACTCGAGAAGACCGATCAGGTTTTCCGGCGTATCGCCCTTGCGGCGGTTCGCTTCCTCATAGGTCTTGCGGAACTGCTTTTCCGAAATGTCGCCATAGTGGCCCTTCAGCTTCTGCTTGGCGCGCAGCTGCAGACCGAAATCCGAGAGCTTGCCCTTGCGGCGCTGGCCGTGCTGGCCGGGACCATATTCGCGCTTGTTGACCGGGGACTTCGGACGGCCCCAGATATTTTCGCCGAGACGGCGGTCGATCTTGTACTTTGCGGATTCGCGCTTGCTCATCGCATTCCCTTTCAAAACAATGCACCCGAAACCTCGTGTTTCGAGTGAAGGAAACGCGCCCTCCTCTGGCCTCCGTTTTCGAGACCTGACAGGATTTTCCCGCTAAGCTTGCCGGAAATATCCACGGGACACGTCAATTTGCAGGGCGGGGAAATTCACCAGAGGCTAAAAGCCCAACCTTGCGGCATAAAAGTCAACACCGGGCGTTGCGGCCCGGTGCTGGCGCGTGATTAGGCGAAGTTTTCACGGAAGTCAACGCATCAGGCGTTTTCGGCGTCGAATCTTGCCCTGGCGCTCGCTAGAAGATCGCGATTTTGCGCCGCCCAGAGCCCAAGCGCGCCGATCGGCACCGCAATCGACTGTCCCACTTCGGTCAGCGCATATTCCACCTCCGGCGGCATCGTCGGCTTCACCGTACGGCGAACAAGGCCGTCGCGCTCCAGCGAGCGCAATGTCACCGTCAGCATGCGCTGCGAGATGCCCTCGATCGAACGTTTCAGCGCGTTGAAGCGCACCGGGCGCTCCTGAAGGCCGATGATGACGAGCAGGCTCCATGTATCGCCGATCCGGTCGAGCACCTCGCGTATGGGGCAATTGCCGCGCTCGTCGGGGTCAAAGGCGGGATGGGTGTGCAGGAGCGGCGCGCGCTCCTCCGTTTTTGTGCGGGCGTTCACGCGGTTCTCTCCATGTAACCTGGGCACCAAATCATGCGTTCTTTTCCTGCCCTGCGTTCGAAGCTATATAGTTATCGTTGGTAACCTGATTACAGATGATACCCGCTTTTGCCAATGTGGCGAAAGCGGGCGGAAAGGAAGATCATGAAAATTGCACTCATCGGCGCGTCCGGCTTCGTCGGCAAGGCCGTTCTCAAGGAAGCCTCATCGCGCGGCCACAAGGTCACTGCGCTGGTCCGCAACCCCGGCAAGGTCGAGCAACTGGCCGGCGTCACCGCAAAGCAGGTCGACGTGACCGACGCCAAGGCGCTCACGCAGGCCCTTGCCGGTCAGGATGTCGTGATTTCCGCTTTCAACGGCGGTTGGGGCGACCCCGACATCTACAATAAGCACCTGAAAGGCTCGAAGGCGATCGCCGACGCCGCTAAAGCCGCCAAGGTCCGTGTGATCGTGGTCGGCGGCGCAGGCAGCCTGCTCGCCCCCGATGGCAGCCAGTTCGTGGATTCGCCGGACTTCCCGGCAGCCTACAAGGACGGAGCCCTCGCCGCCCGCGATGCGCTCAAGGCGCTCCGCAGCGAAACCGGGCTGGAATGGTCTTTCCTGTCTCCCGCCTTCGCGCTTGCGCCCGGCGAGCGCACCGGCAAGTTCCGCTACGGTGGTGATCAGCCGGTCTTCGACGCCAACAACGAAAGCAAGATTTCGGTCGAAGACCTTGCCGTCGTGCTGGTCGACGAGGCCGAAACGGCCAAGCATACCGGCAAGCGCTTCACCGTCGGATATTGATACGCCGGCCTGCCGGAATCAGGTCTTGGACTTCTTTTCCGGCAGGCCCTTTCGCTTCGTTTCGGCAAACTCCTCGAGCTGCTTTTCGCTCATCGATTCATACATCTCTTTCGAGGCGCCCTTGAGTTCGCTCTTCTTGGTCTCGCCGCGCTTGGCCGAAAGGGCAGCACCCGCTGCCATCTGCTGGGCTTTCGATGTTGCTGGCATCTCAATATCTCCCTTGACGGTTGATCCCGGACAACGCCTCCCCAATGCAGTGGTTCCCATGGATTTCCATGCACATGCTCCGTATGGTCGACCTAACACATTGGAATCATTCTAACTTCAACGAGAAGTGATCTGCGCTATACTTGACGGCGTCCATCATCTTTATATTCTGCGATTCCTTGGGCAGCCACCTCCCCTCGTACCGCGCTGTCCCAAGCGGTCCTGGAGGGACCCCGATATGAAGCTTTCCCGTTTGCTTGCCCTATTCCTGGGCGCCACTGCCCTTGTCTCGCTAGCCGCAAGCGCGTCCGCCGCGACCGACCAAAAGTCCTTCACCATCACGATCAAGGATCATCGTTTTACGCCCGCAACGCTGAAGGTGCCGGCAGGCGCGGAATTCGACCTTGTCGTGGTGAACGCCGATCCGACGGCCGAGGAATTCGAGAGCCAGGATTTCCACGTCGAAAAGGTCATCCAGGGCGGCAAGCAGGCAACGTTCCATGTCGGCCCGCTGACGGCTGGTTCCTACGGCTTCTTCGGCGAGCGGCATGAAGATACGGCTCTTGGCAACATGTTTGCCGAATAAGCCATGATCTCCACCTTCATCATCGTTTTTCGCGAAACGCTGGAAGCAGCGTTGATCGTCGCAATCGTTCTGGCCGCCAGCGCCGGCATCGCCGGCCGCACCCGCTGGGTCGCGACGGGCATAGTTGCGGGCCTCGCCGGGGCCGGACTGCTGGCGCTGTTTGCTGGCCGTCTTGCCGATATGTTCGAAGGCAATGGCACCGAGATATTCAACGCCGTTGTTCTGCTGCCCGCCGTCGTCATGCTCGGCTGGCACCAGATCTGGATGAGCACGCATGGCGCGGAACTGGCCAGCGAAAGCAAGTCCGTCGGCCGGGATGTGCGCGAAGGGCTGCGCCCACTGTCTGCACTCGCCCTCATCTGCGCAGTCGCCGTCCTGAGAGAAGGTTCAGAAACCGTGCTCTTCCTCTATGGCATCGCCATCGACGGAGAACTCGACGCGAGGTCGATGCTGCAAGGCGGGGCGCTAGGCGTGGTGGCCGCGGCACTCGTCGGGGTATTGTTCTATGGCGGGCTGCTTCGCATTCCCTTGAAGCATGTTTTCAAGGTGACAGGCGCCATCCTTCTGCTCATTGCCGCCGGACTGGCGGCGCAGGCGGCAGCCTTCCTCGTGCAGGCAGGTATCCTGCCGCCGCTCGGCTACGACATCTGGAACACCTCGGCCATCCTGCCGCAGACAAATCCAGTGGGCTTCCTGCTGCATATTCTGGTCGGCTATGTCGCAAGACCCGAAGGCATACAGATCGTGGCCTATGTCGCGACGCTTGTAATCATCCTCGCCGCATCGGGGTTAGTGCGACGTTTCCAGCGTGATACGGCGGTCAGGCCGGCCTGAGGCCAAAACCGTGCATCAGCCGGCGGGTCGGAAAATCCGGCTTTGCCGAGGTGAACACAGCGCGGTCCGGTTCGTGTTCGACCGAGTTGGAGATCGTTCCGTCGAGCAGTGACAGCGCGCGGCGCGCGATCGCTTCGGCCGGATCGAGCCAGTCGACCGGCCACGGTGCCAGCCTTCGGAACACATTGGCCAGAAACGGATAATGCGTACAGGCAAGCACGACGATGTCGGTGCGCTTGCCATCTTCTTCGACGAAGCAAGGCTCTATCTCAGCTCGGATCGCCGCATCGTCCATCGCCTCGCCGCGAATATGCGCCTCGGCCATGCGCGCCAGGTTCTGGCTGCCGACAAGGCGCACATGGCACTGCGCGGCGAATGACTGGATCAGGTCGCGCGTATAGGCGCGCTTGACCGTGCCGGGCGTCGCCAGCACCGAGACGAAGCCCGAACGTGTTCGCTCGGCCGCCGGCTTTATCGCCGGAACCGTGCCGACGAACGGTGTCTTCGGATAGGCCGTTCGCAGTTCCGCCATCACCAGCGTCGACGCCGTGTTACAGGCGATGACAGCGATCTCGGGCCGATGCTCCTCGATCAGGCGTCCGAACAGCTCGACGATGCGACCCTTGAGCGCCTCTTCTTCCCACTCGCCATAGGGAAAGCCGGCGTCGTCAGCGACATAGACGAAGCGCCGATCCGGCATCAGCACGCGCGCCTCGCGCAGCACCGTCAGCCCGCCGATACCCGAATCGAACATCAGCACCGGACGGTCAGTCATCGTGCGGTTTTTCCGCTTTCTGCGTTGCGGGATGCGTGGCGCGATCGGCTTCGGCCTTGCGCTCGGGATATCCGGCACCGCGCGGCACCTTCGGCGAGAAATAGTCGAGCGAGGAAATGACCCCGCGCAGCAGCTTGATCTCTTCCAGCGTGAAGGCGGCGCGCGTGAACACGGCGCGCATATTGTCCAGCATCTTCGGCTTTTTGGCCAACGGCCGGAAATAGCCGCGCGCGTCAAGCGCTGCCTCCAGATGGCCGAGCATGCCGTTCAGATGGGTCTTGCTGGCCGGCGTCTGTGCCGGGCTGGTGAACGGCGTCTCATCGACATCCTCAAGGCCCGACTTCATCCACTCATAGGACATCAAAAGCACGGCCTGCGCGATATTCAGCGAAGCAAAGGCCGGATTGACCGGAAAGGTGACGATCTCGTCGGCCATCGCCACTTCCTCGTTGGACAGGCCGAAGCGTTCGCGTCCAAACAGTATGCCGGTGCGCTCGCCGGCAACGAAGCGGCCACGCAGCATCCTGCCTGCCTCGACTGGACCGCGCACCGGCTTGAAGCCGTCGCGTTCGCGCGCAGTGGTGGCAAACAGGAAATTAAGGTCGGCGACCGCCGATGCCAGGTCTTCGAAGACGACGACGCCGTCGATCACATGGTCAGCCTTGCTGGCCGCAGCCCGCGCCTTCTCGCTTGGCCAGCCATCGCGAGGCTTGACCAGCCGCAGTTCGGACAGGCCGAAATTTGCCATGGCGCGCGCGACCATGCCGATATTCTCGCCGAGCTGCGGCTCGACAAGAATGATTGCCGGGCCTTCGGCGATAAGGGGTTTGTCGCGATCAGTGCCTGCCATATTCCAAACCGTTTTGTTCGCGGCTTCTCTTGCACAGTTTCCAGTGAAACGAAACCAGGCACAGGACAGCGCGCCAGCCGTTTTCAGCCGAACATCTTGACCCAATGATGGTGGTTTTCGACATCATTGGCAAACGAGCGAAACGTTTCCCGATCTAGCGTTTGCGCAGCCAACATCGCTTTGCTATAGGGGCCGCAACCCCTTCGCGAAGCCCTTGGAACAGCTCTGTTCCTCTCCCAGAAAGAGGCATTTCTCAATGACGAAAATCAAGGTGGACAATCCGGTCGTCGAGCTCGACGGCGATGAGATGACCCGCATTATCTGGCAGTTCATCAAGGACAAGCTGATCCACCCCTATCTCGACATCGATCTGAAATATTTCGATCTCGGCGTGGAGCATCGCGACGCCACCAACGATCAGGTGACGATCGACGCGGCAGAAGCCATCAAGAAGTACGGTGTCGGCGTCAAATGCGCCACCATCACGCCGGACGAGCAGCGCGTCGAGGAATTCAAGCTCAAGAAGATGTGGAAGTCGCCCAACGGCACCATCCGCAACATCCTCGGCGGCACCATCTTCCGTGAGCCCATCATCATGAAGAACGTGCCGCGGCTGGTTCCGGGCTGGACGAAGCCGATCATCGTCGGCCGTCATGCCTTCGGCGACCAGTACCGCGCCACCGATTTCAAATTCCCGGGCAAGGGCAAGCTGACGATCAAGTTCGTTGGCGAGGACGGCCAGACGATCGAGCACGAGGTGTTCGACGCACCTGGCTCCGGCGTTGCCATGGCCATGTACAATCTCGACGAATCGATCCGCGAATTCGCACGCGCCTCGCTGAACTACGGCTTGCTGCGTGGCTATCCGGTCTATCTGTCGACCAAAAACACCATCCTCAAGGCCTATGACGGCCGCTTCAAGGACATCTTCCAGGAAGTCTACGAGCAGGAGTTCGAGGCGCAGTTCAAGGAAAAGAAGATCTGGTACGAACACCGCCTGATCGACGACATGGTTGCCTCCAGCCTTAAGTGGTCGGGCGGCTATGTCTGGGCCTGCAAGAACTATGACGGCGACGTCCAGTCCGACACGGTCGCTCAAGGCTTCGGCTCGCTCGGCCTGATGACCTCGGTGCTGATGACGCCGGACGGCAAGACCGTCGAGGCCGAAGCCGCCCACGGAACCGTCACACGCCATTATCGCCAGCACCAGAAGGGCGAAGAGACCTCGACCAATTCGATCGCCTCGATCTTCGCCTGGACGCGCGGCCTCGCCCACCGGGCAAAGCTCGACGACAACGCCGAGTTGAAGAAGTTCGCCGACACGCTGGAGCGCGTCTGCATCCAGACGGTCGAAGCCGGCTATATGACCAAGGATCTTTCGCTGCTGATCGGTCCCGACCAGCCGTGGCTTTCGACCACCGGCTTCCTCGACAAGATTGACGAAAACCTCAAGAAGGCAATGGCCGCCTGATCTTTCAGCTGCCGGGCGCCAAAACGCCCGGTCACCGCTCCACCATCAAATGAAAAGGCCCGCGGCATGTGCCGCGGGCCTTTTCGATTCCAGATAAAAGTTGCGTCAGGCGTCTGCCAATGCCGCCCTGACGGCCGCGATGGCCTCGGACGCCTTGCTGCCATCCGGACCGCCTGCTTGGGCCATATCCGCACGGCCACCACCACCCTGCCCGCCCAATGCTGCCGATGCAACCCGCACCAGATCGACGGCGCTGAAACGCGCGGTCAGATCGTCTGTGACGCCAACAACAACGCTGGCTTTGCCGTCCTCGCCGGAACCGACGAACACGACTACGCCCGAGCCAAGCGTGCTTTTTCCAGCATCGGCCAGCGGCTTGAGATCCTTCGGCGTGACACCCGACACGGACTTACCGAGGAAGCCGACGCCGGCCACGGTTTCGCGTTCTTCGGCAGCGCCGTTCGGCGAGGAACCACCAAGGGCGAGCTTCTTGCGTGCTTCGGTCAGCTCGCGCTCCAGCTTCTTGCGCTCGTCGAGCAACGCCTCCACACGCGCCGGCACATCGCCCGGCGCGACCTTGAGGGTCGCAGCAGCAGCCTTCAACCGCCGATCCTGCTCATCGAGATGCCGGCGCGCGGCCTCGCCTGTCAGTGCCTCGATGCGGCGCACGCCGGCAGCGACCGCACTGTCCGCCACGATGCGCACAAGGCCGATGTCGCCGGTCGACCTGACATGCGTACCACCGCAGAGCTCGACCGAATAGGCCCGGTTCGCCTTGGCGCCGGAAACACCGGTGCCCATCGAAACAACCCTGACCTCGTCGCCATATTTCTCGCCGAACAGCGCCATCGCGCCTTCCGCAATCGCATCGTCCACGGACATCAGCCGCGTGATAACCGGGCTGTTCTGCACGACGATCTCGTTCGCCATGCGCTCGACCTCTTCGAGCTCCTCCGAAGCGATCGGCTTGTTATGCGAAATGTCGAAGCGCAGCCGCTCCGGCGCGACCAGAGAACCCTTCTGCGCGACATGGGTGCCGAGCACCTCGCGCAACGCCTCGTGGATGAGATGGGTCGCCGAATGGTTGGCACGCAACCGCGAGCGACGTGCATGGTCGACCTTCAGTTCGACGGCGGCACCCGTCTTCACCGCGCCCTTCATCACCTTGCCTAAATGGACGAACAGGCCATCGGCCTTGCGCTGCGTATCCGTGACCTCGATCGAAAAGCCTTCGCCGGAGATAATTCCGGTGTCACCCATCTGGCCGCCGGACTCGCCATAGAATGGCGTCTGGTTGACAATGACAGCGACCTGCTCGCCCTCCCCGGCCGCATCCACGACCGCACCGTCCTGGACCAGCGCCAGCACGATGCCTTCCGCCTGCTCGGTCTCGTAGCCGAGGAATTCCGTCGCACCCGCCTTTTCGCGGACGGAGAACCAGACGGTCTCGGTCGCCGCCTCGCCGGAGCCGGCCCAGTTGGCGCGCGCCTCGGCCTTCTGCCGCTCCATCGCGTCGGTGAAGCCGGCCAGATTCACCGAGATATTGCGCTGGCGCAGCGCATCCTGCGTGAGATCGAGCGGGAAACCGTAGGTGTCATAGAGCTTGAACGCCGTCTCGCCGTCCAGCATGTCACCGTCGTGAAGGGTCGCGGTCGCGTCGGCGAGCAGGCCGAGGCCGCGTGCGAGCGTCTTGCCAAAGCGCGTCTCCTCAAGCTTCAGCGTCTCCGTGATCAGTGCCTCGCCGCGGCCGAGTTCGGGATAGGCCTGGCCCATCTCGCGCACCAGCGCCGGCACCAGCTTCCACATCAGCGGTTCGGTCGCGCCGAGCAATTGGGCATGGCGCATGGCCCGGCGCATGATGCGACGCAGCACATAGCCGCGGCCCTCGTTCGACGGCAGCACGCCATCGGCGACGAGGAAAGAAGACGAACGCAGATGGTCCGCGATGACGCGGAACGAAGCAACGGTATCGGCATCGGGAGCGCGGCCGAGAGCGGAAGCCGTGACATCGATCAAGTGGCGGAACAGGTCCGTCTCGAAGACGCTTTCCACGCCCTGCAGGATCGAGGCCATACGCTCCAGCCCCATGCCGGTGTCGATCGAGGGACGCGGCAGCGCCACGCGTTCCTCCTTCGTCACCTGCTCATATTGCATGAAGACGAGGTTCCAGAATTCCAGGAAGCGGTCGCCGTCCTCCTCCGGGCTGCCGGGTGGGCCGCCCCAGATATGTTCGCCACGATCGATGAATATTTCCGAGCATGGCCCGCACGGACCGGTGTCGCCCATCGCCCAGAAATTGTCCGACGTCGCGATGCGGATGATGCGGTCGTCGGAGAAGCCGGCGATCTTCTTCCAATAGCCCACCGCCTCATCGTCGGTATGGTAGACGGTGACGAGCAGCTTGTCCTTGGGTAGTCCGAACTCCTTGGTGATCAGGTTCCAGGCGAGTTCGATCGCGCGTTCCTTGAAATAATCGCCGAAGGAAAAATTGCCGAGCATCTCGAAGAAGGTGAGATGGCGCGCGGTGTAGCCGACATTGTCGAGGTCGTTGTGCTTGCCACCGGCGCGCACGCTTTTCTGAGCGGTCGTGGCACGCGAATAAGAACGCGTCTCCAGACCTGTGAACACATTCTTGAACTGGACCATGCCGGCATTGACGAACATCAGCGTCGGGTCGTTGCGCGGCACGAGTGGGCTCGATGGAACGACCTCGTGATCGTTCTTTCGGAAATAGTCGAGAAAAGTCGACCGGATTTCGTTTACGCCACTCATGTCTTTGCCTTTGTGAGAACTCCGCCCGTGCTGAAGGCGGAAAATGGACATGGCCTTTTAGCCTTCGCACCCACCCCTGTCCAGAACGCCAAACTATCGTAAATCCATCTCCGTGAAAGGCCGCATCAGCTCAAAACAAAACCGCCGGCACAAGGGCCGGCGGTTTGTCGAAACAGTTGAAACCCAGTGAGCTATGCCTCGTTGGCTTCGCCGGCGTCGTCATCGAAATCGCTCTCCGGTCCACCCTCGAGAAACTTCTCGGCGATCAGGCCGGCATTCTGCCGCAAGAGCGTTTCGATCTCGCGAGCGGTGTCAGGATTGTCGCGCAGGAACAGCTTTGCATTTTCCCGGCCCTGACCCAGACGCTGAGAATTATAGGAGAACCAGGCGCCCGATTTTTCGACCACGCCGGCCTTGACGCCGAGATCGACAAGCTCACCGGTCTTGGAAACACCCTCACCATACATGATGTCGAATTCGACCACCTTGAAGGGCGGCGCCAGCTTGTTCTTCACCACCTTGACGCGGGTCTGGTTGCCGACAACCTCATCGCGATCCTTGACCGAACCGATACGGCGAATGTCGAGGCGAACCGAAGCATAAAACTTCAGCGCGTTACCGCCGGTCGTCGTCTCGGGCGAACCGAACATGACGCCGATCTTCATGCGGATCTGGTTGATGAAGATGACCATCGTGTTGGAGCGCGAGATGGAGGCCGTCAGCTTGCGCAGCGCCTGGCTCATCAGACGCGCCTGCAGACCCGGCAGTGAATCGCCCATCTCGCCTTCGATTTCGGCCCGTGGCGTAAGCGCCGCAACCGAATCGACGACCAGAACATCGACAGCACCGGAACGCACCAGGGTGTCGCAGATTTCCAGAGCCTGCTCGCCGGTATCCGGCTGCGAGATCAGGAGATTTTCGAGATTGACCCCAAGCTTGCGGGCATAGACCGGATCAAGTGCATGCTCGGCATCCACAAACGCGCAGATGCCACCCTTCTTCTGTGCCTCGGCAACCGTATGCAGCGCCATCGTCGTCTTGCCCGAGCTTTCCGGACCGTAGATTTCGACGATTCGGCCGCGCGGCAGGCCGCCGACACCGAGCGCGATATCAAGACCGAGAGAGCCCGTCGAAACCGTCTCGATCTCGACGCTCTTCTCGTTCGCGCCGAGGCGCATGATCGAACCCTTGCCGAAAGCGCGCTCGATCTGCGACAGCGCGGCATCCAGAGCCTTTGTTTTGTCCACCGAATTGTCCTCTACAAGCCGCAACGAATTCTGAGCCATGATACATTACCCCTTGGACGTCAATGAAAGGCCGGGCAACCCGGTTTCGCCATCAACATGTACCTCTTTTGTTCTCATTTGGCAAGGGGTATCAAGCGTTTGATAAATAACAGATTTCCGCACATGTTCTATTTTTGTACTGCGGACACGCGCCGATAGCTGCGATTGCGTTCATGCGCCTGCGTGCCTGTGGAACAGCCTCCATGATTCGCTGCTGCGGATTGTCCAACGCCCACGCCCGCGCGATAAGGTCTGGCCACCGGGTCCCATTTTAACAGGATGCGCGATGAAGTCTTGCAGAATTCTGGCCATCGGCGGCGCGCATATGGTCCGGCGTGGCCAGACCGCCGGCTCGTTCTCACCAGGAGGAATCAATCCCGGCGTGATGCGCGAGGACGTTGGCGGCGACGCGTTCAATGCCGCGCGTATGGCCAAACGACACGGCGGCTCCGCTTCGCTGATCTCGGTGAGAGGCGGAGATATCGCAGGCGAAGCAGTATCCCGTGCCATAGCCGCAGCGGGTATTGCTGACCTTTCCGTGGTTTTCCTGGATCGCAAGACGCCGAGCCGGACGGTCTTGCTGGACAGCGACCACCGCCTTATTGCCGGGCTCGACGACATGGCGCTCTACGACCTTGTCTTTCCCAAACAGATGCGGCGCTCGAAGATGCGCGAGGCATTGGCGCAATCCTACGCGGTCCTTTGTGACACCAGTCTCCCCGCCCCTGCCCTCGAAAAGCTGGCTGCACTCGCCGCCTGCAAGCCGTTGTTCGCGATTGCGTCATCTTCGACCGGGATTGTCCGCTTCGAAAATATTCTGCCCGGACTCGCGTGCCTGTTCATGACCAGCGAAGGCGCCATTGCACTTTCAGGTGCCGGAGAGGCGGACGAGATCGCATCGATGGCGCAGAGGCTCCGCGAGCGCGGCCTCGCATGCGGCGTCATCGTGGAAGACGACGGAACAGCGGTCGGTTTCGACCGGAAATCCCTCTTTTCGATCACACCGTCAACCGGAGCGTTCAGTCTAGCGGCATTGGCAGGCGCCACAATAGTCGCCCTGACGCGCGGGCTGCCGCTACACGAGGCGCTTCGAGAAGGCGTAGCTGCGGTACTTTTGGCGGCTCAAAGCGGCATGTCCACACCAAGATTTTCCAAGCGGGATTTCGCTGAAATTCTTGCTCTCGTGCCGATGGCCGCCGAGCTCACACGCGCCTCGCAGTAAGGCGAATCGAGAAGCATTCTTTACTTGCCCGCGCGCAAACCCGCCTCGTAGGCCCTGTGCGCCCAGATCGTCATCTCCTCAGGGTCGTCGAGGGCGTCTTCAGGGATGCTCCAGTACGGCATGGCAACTGTCTTGCCATGCCGCGAGCCGGTATAGGTCCATTGGGTGCAGCCGGCGGCCTCGAACTCAGGGGCGCTTTGTGCATCCGCCTTCAGCCGAAATTCGCCACGGATTTCGACCGCGATGATGACGCCATCGAAATAGACGCCCTTGCCGCCAAACAAGCGGCGGATAGAAACCGGCCCAAGCCCATCGAAAAGTTCACGGATACGTTCGTCGTCCATGGCGCGATCATGTCACGCGGCCCGGCACTTGTCATGACGGCAACCAAAGCTCTGCTGACAGGTTTAACGCCCATACGTGATATATCGAAGCGACCGATTGCCAGGAGTTGCCACAATGCCTGTCCTGCTCAAAGGCTCGTGCCATTGCGATGCCGTCCATTTCGAAGTCGAGAGCCACACCCCCGCCCCCTACCAGCTCTGCTACTGCTCCATCTGCCGCAAGCAGCAGGGCGGCGGCGGATATGCCATCAATCTCGGCGCCGACAATGAGACGATGAAGGTCACGGGCAAGCGCCACATCGGCGTCTACCGCGCCGCAATTCAGGACGACGAGCATCCGGCCTGCGAGATTTCCAGCGGAGAGCGCAATTTTTGCAAGAAGTGCGGGGCAGCCCTATGGCTCTACGACCCGACATGGCCGGAGCTTGTTCACCCTTTCGCGTCAGCGATCGACACCGACCTGCCAACCCCGCCGGAGCGCACGCATCTGATGCTGAAATACAAGGCGAACTGGGTGGAGCCGGATATCGCCAAGGGCGACAAGACATTCGATGTCTATCCCGAAGAATCGATCGCGGACTGGCACAAAAGGACCGGTATGTGGGTTGATTAGGCCGTTCAGGCAGCGCCGGCGGACGCTCTCGCCTCGGCAAGCTGCTTGAGGTCTGCGGGCTTCAGTTCGACCGATTCGCCGCAGCCACAGGCCGAACTCTGGTTCGGGTTGGTGAAGGTGAAACCGGTGCGAAGCTGCGTCACCTCGAAATCCATCACCGTGCCGAACAGGAAAAGCGCTGCTTCCGGCGCGACATAGACATGGGCGCCGTCGCGCTCGATGTGATCGTCCTTGGGGTTCGGCTCGGTCACCAGATCGACCGTATACTCCATGCCCGCACAGCCGCCCTTCTTGACGCCGAGGCGAATGCCCTGCGCACCTTCACGGGTCGCCACGATCTCGTTGACGCGAGAAGCGGCCTTTTCGGTCATGCTGATGACGGCAAAGCGTCCCATTTCATTCTCCAAGCCATGCAGGTTCAAGGCCTGCCGGATATCCTATAGATGGTCGATCGAAGTCCGGTTGGCAAGCCGCAATCAGATATTGTCGTCTCGGTAGTACGCGATGAAATCGCGATGTCCCTCAAGCACCGTCACTACTTCCAAGATGTCATCCCTGTACCGGAAGAAGATAACGTAGCCCTTGAAAGCGAAACTGCGCAGACCCGGCTTCAACTCCGTTCGCTCTCGCCCCAGCATACCGGGAAGCGATGCCAGCCTGGCGCACCTTTGCCGTAGCTCGCCGACAAATGCCTCGGCCAGGAAGCGGCTGCCGGTAGAGGTCGCGATGTAAACTGCGATATCCAGCAGATTGTCGAGCGCTTCGCTGGAAAAGCGGAGTTCCCGCATCAGGGCCGTTCAGTCGTCCAGCCGTCGAGTCTCGCTTTCAGCGCCCGCTCGACATCTTCCTCGCTGTGGCTGCCGCCACGGTCGATAGCAGCCTCGACAGCCTGCCGGAGCGCCAACAGTTTCGCTTCGCGCTCTTCTACGAGGCGTAGCCCCTCTCGAACCACTTCGCTGGCGGAACCGTATCTTCCCTCTTCAACGGCTGTAGCTACAAAATTTTCCCAGCGTTCTCCGAGCGAAACATTCATGATGCTCTCCTTTGCAAAGCATCATAGCAGATAACAGAAAATGCGCAATTTTCGTTATCGCTCGCTCAATACCACCCCACCGCGACCTGCGCCTCTTCC
>VFQQ010003579.1_pt1 | contig 14812 bp, 15 predicted proteins | sample 3512341 | NCBI WGS metagenome assembly VFQQ01 (sample SAMN10412373, study PRJNA504923) | tailings metagenome | isolation source: Relicate 2 Philex TSF1 revegetated site | place: Philippines: Tuba, Benguet | collected 2017-08-29 | reverse complement strand
TCACGGTGGCGCGCACCGGGTGGCCCTGCTCGCCGAACACGTCCCACAGCGTGGCCGGGCATTGGAAGGGCTCCGGTTCGGGCAGGCCACGTTCCTTGAGGATGGCCGCCACCTTGGGCGGCAGCGCGCCCTTCTGCGTGATGCCGGTGAGGTCGCCCTTCACGTCGGCCATGAACACCGGCACGCCGATCTTGCTGAAGCTTTCGGCCAGCGTCTGCAGGGTGATGGTCTTGCCGGTGCCGGTGGCCCCGGTGATGAGGCCGTGGCGGTTGGCCAGGCCGGGCAGCAGGTGGCACTCGATGTCGCCATGCTGGGCGACGAGGATCGGGTCGGGCATCGCGCGGGCTCCAGCTGTGTTCGCTGGAGCCGCAGTCTAGCCGCGGCCCGCTGCGCGACCCTACTGCACGAAGCGCCCGTCGCGCCCCACCAGCGCCAGATCGACGAAGCTGCAACCGGCGTGGTCGCCCTTGCGCCAGCGCAGGCTCACGCCCCCCAGGTCGGCGCCGATGCCCTCCGCACCGGCCACGAGGCTGGCGCGTGTGGGCGTCTGGCCGGCCGCGCGCAGCGCCAGCAGCAGCGCCTTGGCGGTCATGTAGCCCTCCAGCCCGCCGTAACCCAGCACCGGCGGCGTGCCATTGGCGGCTTCTGCGATGCGCTGCTGGTACTCGCGCGCCAGCGCCGTCTTGCCCGAATGGGGGTTGGGCACGATCTGCGCGAACACCATGCCATAGGCCAGTTCGCCCAGCACCTTGGCCAGCGGCGTGGAGCCGGAGTTCACGCCCCAGAACTGCGCGCGCACGCCGGCGCCACGTGCGCTGCGGATGAGCTTCTCGTAGACACCGGCCGAGCCGTGGTTGAAGACGAGATCGACCTGTTGCTCAGCCACCGCGCGCGCCAGCTGGCGCAGCCCGGCTTCGTCGATGTCGCCCTTGAACGGCAGCCCGCCGCCGAAGCCCATGCCGATCTCGGTGCAGATCTTCTGCACGTTGCCGAGGTGCTCGCGGCCGACCTCGGAGTCGGCGTGCATCAGCGCCGCCTTCTTCAGGCCCAGGCGCTGGCCCTGCACCAGCAGCGCGCGGAACTCCTCGCGGTGTTCGGCGCGCACCGGGAACACCAGCGGCTGGTGCGGGCGCCGCAGCCCCGGCGAGCCGGCCATGGGGCCGATGAAGGGGATGTTCTGCTCCACCGCCACCTTCATCACCGCCGTGGAGGGCCCACCTTCCAGCGAGCCGAAGAGCGCGAACACATTGCCGGCGGCCAGCGCCCTGGCGTTGGCCTCGGCCTTGCCGCCGTTGTTCTCGTCGTCCAGCGTGCGCAGCAGCACCTGGCGGCCGAACACACCGCCATTGCGGTTGGCTTCGTCCAGGCAGGCCTTGATGCCGGCCTGCGCCTCGGCCGCGTAGGCGTTCTTGCCGCCTTGCAGCGCCAGGCTCTGGCCGAGCACGATCTGCTGATCGGTGACTCCCGGGGCCGCGGCCGCCTGGGCATGCAGGCTCGGCACGGCCAGCGCCGTGGCCACGCCGGTGACGAAGCGTCGGCGGTTGGTGCGGTCGAGTGCGCTCATCGATGAGCGATCTTCGCTCGGCTCGCTCAGAGCGCGCGCAGCCGGTCGAGCGTGGGCTGGCACCAGCCGCGGTCGGATTCCTCGATGCGCTGGAATGTTTCAATGGCCTGGGCTACCGCGGCGGCGCGGGCGGATGCGTCGCCAGCCGCTTGTTCGGCCAGCGCCAGCGCCTCCAGCCCGAAAAACGCTTCGAGCGGTGGATTGCCGTTGGCGGCGACGATGCCCAGGCAGGCCTGCGCGTGCTGTCGCGCCGCGGTGGCGTCGCTGGCCACGCACCAGCTGCGCGAGAGCCGGTACTCGGCACGTTCGGTCTCCAGCCAGGTGCCGGCGCGCGACCAGCAGCGCAGCCCGGCAGCCGCCGCCTGCAGCATCAGCGCGCGTTCCTCCGCGTTGCGCACGGGCTTCTCTTCCAGCGTGGCGGCGATGGTGTTGCCGGCGACGGCCAGCGCCCGCACGGCGGGGTGTTTGTCGGGCAGCGCCAGCGCGGCCACGCCATCTTCGGCCTGCTGCAGCAGCGCGCCGGCACGGAGCGCGTCGTGATCGACCAGGTTGGACGCGGCCAGGCCCGCCACCGTCACACGCTCATCGGGTGCCATGGCCGCGCAGGCGCCGGGCTCGCCGGCGGCGAGCGCCAGGCTGGCCAGGTAGCGCCGCAGCGGTGCGGCCCGTTCGCCGGCGGCGGCGGGCAGGGCCAGCAGCCGCTCCTGGAAGCGCTGCCCCCGCTGCCACTGGCCCAGGTGACCGCCGTGCACATGCTGCGCCAGGTGCGCCAGCCTCGTGAGGGCGCCGGCGTCGGTGGCCTGCGCCAGCTGCGCCAGGCCCTCGGCCTCGATGCGCTCGGCCACGGCGGCCGGCTGCTCGGCGTGATCGGACCAGGCCTGGCCCATGAAGCTGTCGAAGTCCATGTTCGATCTCCCTGCCGGCTATGGCTCCGGCTGCCTGGCCGCTGTTGTAGCAGGCCCGCCCGGGTGCCCCGGCTAAAATTCGTGCCCGATCACCCAGCCCGACAGCAGGAGCACAGCAAGAACATGGCCGGTCATTCCAAGTGGGCCAACATCCAGCACCGCAAGGGCCGGCAGGACGAAAAGAGAGGCAAGGCCTGGACCCGCGTGATCCGCGAGATCATGGTCGCGGCGCGCCTGGGCGGCGGTGACCCTTCGGCCAACCCGCGCCTGCGCCTGGCCATCGAGAAGGCCAAGGCGGTGAACCTGCCGGTGGACACCGTCAAGCGCAACATCGACAAGGCCACCGGCAACCTCGAGGGCGTCAGCTACGAGGAGATCCGCTACGAGGGCTACGGCATAGGCGGCGCGGCGGTGATCGTCGACTGCATGACCGACAACCGCGTGCGCACCGTGGCCGAGGTGCGCCACGCCTTCAGCAAGTACGGCGGCAACCTGGGCACCGAGGGCAGCGTGGCCTTCCAGTTCAAGCACTGCGGCCTGTTGCTGTTTGCACCCGGCACCAGCGAAGACGCGGTGATGGAGGTGGCGCTGGAAGCCGGCGCCGAAGACGTGATCACGGGTGACGATGGTTCGATCGAGGTGCTGACCGCGCCCGCCGATTTCGAAGCCGTGAAGAACGCGCTGGAAGCGAAGAACCTGAAGCCCGAGCTGGCCGAGGTGACGATGCGCGCCGAGAACACGATCGAGCTCAGCGGCGAGGACGCCACGCGCATGCAGAAGCTGCTGGACGTGATCGAGGACCTCGACGACGTGCAGGACCTGTACCACAACGCCAGCCTGCCCAGCGAATGAAAGTCCTCGTGATCGGCGGCGGCGGTCGCGAACACGCGCTGGCCTGGAAGCTGGCGCAAGGCGCGCGTGTGCAGACCGTGTACGTGGCGCCCGGCAACGGCGGCACGGCCACCGACCCGGCGCTGAAGAACGTGCCCATCAGCGAGCCCGCCGCGCTGGCCGACTTTGCCGCCGCCGAGAAGGTGGCGCTCACCGTGGTCGGCCCCGAGGCGCCGCTGGCCGCGGGCGTGGTGGACCTGTTCCGCGCGCGCGGCCTTCGCATCTTCGGGCCCACGAAGGCCGCCGCGCAGCTGGAAAGCAGCAAGAGCTTCGCCAAGGAGTTCATGCAGCGCCACGGCATTCCCACGGCGCTGTATGCGACCTTCGACGAAGCTGCGGCGGCGCACGCGCATGTCGACAAACACGGCGCGCCCATCGTCGTCAAGGCCGACGGCCTGGCCGCCGGCAAGGGCGTGGTGGTGGCGATGACCGCAGCCGAGGCGCACGAGGCCATCGACCGCATGCTCACCAAGCCGGGCGAGCGCGTGGTCATCGAAGACTTCATGGACGGCGAGGAAGCCAGCTTCATCGTCGTCAGCGACGGCCGTGACGTGGTCACGCTGGCCACCAGCCAGGACCACAAGCGCGTGGGCGAAGGCGACACCGGCCCCAACACCGGTGGCATGGGCGCCTACTCGCCGGCGCCGGTGGTCACGCCCAACGTGCATGCCAAGGTGATGCACGAGATCATCCAGCCCACGATCGCCGGCATGGCCAAGGACGGGCACCCGTTCACCGGCTTCCTCTACGCCGGCTTGATGATCGACGCGCAGGGCCAGCCGCGCACCGTGGAGTTCAACGCGCGGCTGGGTGACCCGGAGGCCGAGCCCATCCTCATGCGCCTGAAGAGCGATCTCTTCGAGCTGCTGATGGCGGCCACCGAAGGCCAGCTGGCCGACGTGGAACTGCAGTGGGACCGCCGCGTGGCGCTCGGCGTGGTGGTGGCCGCCCACGGCTACCCGGCCGACCCGCGCAAGGGCGATGTCATCACCGGCCTGCCCGCCAGCGGCGAGGACCTGCAGGTGTTCCACGCCGGCACCACGCTCGACGGCGGCACGCTCAGGAGCAGCGGCGGCCGTGTGCTGTGCGTGACGGCGCTGGGTGACTCGGTGCGCCTGGCGCAGGGCAAGGCACTCGCGGCCGTGCGCCAGGTGCAGATGGCCGGCGCGCACTGGCGCAACGACATCGGCCACCGCGCGATCAAACATTGAGCGCATTGCCACTGCCGCTCCCCGCCGGCGCCGTGCAACTGCGGGGCAGCGTGCTCGCGCGCTGGGCGCTGCGCGCCGCGGGCTGGCGCCTGAGCTTTTGCGGCCTGCCGGCGGCGCAGGGCGTGGTGGTGGTCTACCCGCACACCTCCAACTGGGACTTCATCGTCGCGCTGCTGGCCAAGTGGGCGATCGGCCTGCCCGTCACCTTCTGGGGCAAGGCGAGCCTGTTCCGGTGGCCGCTGTTCGGCCGTTGGCTGCGCTGGCTCGGCGGCCTGCCGGTGGCGCGCAACACGCCGAAGGGCGCGGTGGGTGAGATGGCCGCAGCCCTGCGCGCCGCGCGCGAGCAGGGCCGCTTCATGTGGCTGGGCCTGGCGCCAGAAGGCACGCGCCAGCGGACCGAAGGCTGGCGCTCCGGCTTCTACCGCGTGGCGCTGGCGGCCGGCGTGCCGGTGGGCCTGGCGGTGCTGGACTTCGGCCACCGCCACGTGCGCTTCGAGCAGTTCTGGCAGCTGGGCGGTGATCCCGCGGCCGACCTGCGGGCCATCGCGGAGGCCCTGGCCGGCTGCAGCGGCTGCAGGCCCGAACTCGCGGCGCCGGTGCGCCTGCTGGAGAACTGAGATGACCGACATCGACACCGCCGCCGTGCAGCGTGTGCGCGAGTACCTGCTGGGCCTGCAGGGCCGCATCGTCGCTGCCTTCGAGGAGGAAGACGGCCTGCCCTTCCGCCGCGATGGCTGGACAAGGCCCACCGGCGGCAAGCTCGAAGGCGATGGCCTCAGCCAGCTCATCGAAGAGGGCCGGGTCCTCGAACGGGGCGGCTGCAACTTCAGCCACGTGAAGGGCGCCGCGCTGCCGCCTTCGGCCACGCAGCACCGCCAGGAGCTGGCCGGCGCGCGCTTCGAGGCACTCGGTGTCTCGCTCGTGATGCACCCGCGCAACCCCTACGTGCCCACGGTGCACATGAATGTGCGCATGCTCGCGGCGTTCCCCACCAACGGCGAGCCGGTGACCTGGTTCGGCGGCGGCATGGACCTCACGCCCTACTACCCCTTCGAGGACGACGCGAAGCACTTCCACCGCACCTGCGCCGAAGCGCTCGCGCCGCATGGCGAGCAGCTGTACGCACGCTTCAAGCCCTGGTGCGACGAGTACTTCTACCTGAAGCACCGCAAGGAAGCGCGTGGCATCGGCGGCATCTTCTTCGACGACTTCAACGAAGGTGGCTTCGAGCGCGGCTTCGCGCTCATGCGCGCCGTGGGTGATGCCTTCGTGCCGGCCTACCGCCCCATCGTGCAGCGCCGCCGGGAAACACCTTATGGCGAGCGCGAGCGTGATTTCCAGGCCTACCGGCGCGGCCGCTACGTGGAGTTCAACCTCGTGTGGGACCGTGGCACGCATTTCGGCCTGCACGGCGACGGCCGCACCGAGAGCATCCTGATGAGCATGCCACCCGTCGTGAAGTGGCGCTACGACTGGCACCCGGAGCCGGGCACGCCCGAGGCCAGGCTCTACACCGATTTCCTGCCCCCGCGCGATTGGCTCTGACGTGAAAATCGGCCTCTTCGGCGGCACCTTCGACCCCGTGCACAACGCGCACGTGGCGCTGGCGCATGCGGCGCTCGATGCACTCGGGCTCGACCATGTGCGCTGGATCCCGGCCGGCCAGCCCTGGCAGAAGGAACGTTCGATCACCGCGGCCGACCACCGCGTGGCGATGGTGCAGGCGGCCATCGCCGATGAACCACGCTTCCTGCTCGACCGCACCGAGGTCGATCGCAGCGGCCCGAGCTTCACGCTCGACACCGTGCGCCACCTGAGCGCCGCGTTTCCCGGCACGCGCTGGGTGCTGGTGATCGGCCAGGACCAGTACGCCGGCCTGCACACCTGGCGCGACTGGAAGGCGCTGCTCGGGCTCGTCGAGCTCGCGGTGGCCAACCGGCCGGGCGACATCCGCCACCCGCATCCCGAGGTGCTGGCCCACCCGCACCGCGTGGTGCCGCTGCCGATGCTGGCCATCAGCGCCACCGACATCCGAGCGCGCGTGGCCGCAGGGCAGGACATCTCACGACTGGTGCCGCCCGGGGTGGCGCGCTATATTGAACTTCACCGCCTGTACGCAGGCACCCTCGGGAGCTGAATGGACATCCGCAAGCTGCAGCGCGCCATCGTCGATGGTCTGGAAGACGTCAAGGCCCAGAACATCGCCGTCTTCAACACCGAACACCTGAGCTCGATGTTCGAGCGCGTGATCGTCGCCAGCGGCACCAGCAACCGGCAGACCAAGGCCCTGGCCGCCAGCGTGCGCGACAGCGTCAAGAGCCGCGGCATGCAGGTCCTGTCCACCGAGGGCGAAGACAACGGCGAGTGGATCATCGTCGACTGCGGCGCCGCGGTGGCGCACATCATGCAACCCGCGGTGCGCGACTACTACCACCTGGAGGAGATCTGGGGTGGCAAGGCCGTGAAGATGAAGACGGCCGCGGTGAAGACCGGGCTCGTGAAGGCCAGCGAGCCCGAGCGTGCCGCACCTGCGGCCAGGAAGGCGCCGGCGAAGAAGGCGCCGGCCAAGAAGGCCGCCGCGAAGACCGTGGCCGCGAAGCGGGCAACGGCCAAGGCACCGGCCAAGGCGCCCGCCAAGAAGGCGCCGGCCAAGAAGACCGCGGCCCGCAAGCGCGCCTGATGAAACTGCTGGTGGTGGCCGTCGGCCAGCGCCAGCCCGCCTGGGCCGATGCCGCCTGGGCCGAATTCGCCAAGCGCTTCCCGCCGGAGATGCGGCTGGAGCTCAGGGCGCTGAAGGCCGAGCCGCGCAACAGCGGCAAGACCGCTGCGCAATGCATGGCCGCCGAAGCGCAACGCTTCGAGCAGGCGCTGCCCAAAGGTGTGCGCCGCATCGTGCTCGACGAAACCGGCACGCGCCGCAGCACGGCGCAGCTGACCGAGCGCATGCAGCTGTGGCGCGAAGAAGGCCGCGACGCCGCACTGCTCATCGGTGGCCCCGACGGCCTCGACCCCACGCTCAAGCAGAGCGCCGACGAGACGCTGCGCCTGAGCGACCTCACGCTGCCACACGCCTTCGCGCGGGTGCTGCTGGCCGAGGCGCTGTACCGCGCCTGGAGCCTGCTCGAGGGCCACCCCTACCACCGCGAGTGAGCCCCGCTGAAGACGCTGATCTCGATCAGCACTTGAACGACCCGTCACGCCAGTGTCCTAGGGAAAGGCCCCATTCTGGCCTTGCATGTCGTTCACTAACCTAACGATCAGAGGCGTGCCGATCCCCCGTGCAGCGCCCGAACGACAGGAGACGAACCATGCACCCGTACGCCTTCCACCTGGCGCGCCTGGGCTTCGCGGCCGCGGCATCGCTGCTGCTGGCCGCCACGGCGCAGGCCCACGGCCGCGGCCGGCACATCCCCCAGTTGCCGCCGGCCACGCCGGGCACGCTGATCGGCAGCTGTGATTCGCTGCTCACGCGGCTGGCCGGCCTGCCCAACACCACCATCACCACGGCCAGCACCGTGCCCGCCGGCACGCTGCAGGTGGCCGGCGCGCCGGTGCCCGAGCACTGCCGCGTCACCGGCAAGATGTTCGAGCGCGTGAGCCCGGTCGACGGCAAGACCTACTCGATCCAGTTCGAGATGCGCCTGCCCGTGGCCTGGAACGGCCGCTTCTTCCACCAGGGCAACGGCGGCATCGACGGCAGCGTGGTCACGGCCACGGGCGGTGGGGTTGGCGGCGGCGCGCGCACCTCGGCGCTGCTGCAGGGTTTTGCGGTGCTGAGCTCCGACGCCGGCCACAGCAACGCACAAGGCGGCCCAGCCTTCGGCCTGGACCCGCAGGCGCGGCTGGACTACGGCTACCAGGCCGTGGCCAAGCTCACGCCCATGGCCAAGCAGGCCATCGGCCTGGCCTACGGCAAGGGGCCGGACCGCTCCTACTTCGGCGGCTGCTCCAACGGCGGGCGCCACACCTTGATCGCTGCCGCGCGCCTGCCGCAGCAGTACGACGGCTTCCTCGCCGGCGCCCCCGGCTACAACCTGCCGCTGGCGGCGCTGGCCAACATCTTCGGCGCGCAGCGCTACGCGAGTGTGGCCACCGGCAACCCGGCCACGCCGCCGGGCCTGGAGACCGGCTTCACCGCCGCCGAACGCCGCGTGCTGGCCGATGCCGTGCTGGCACGCTGTGACCGCCTGGACGGCGCGGCCGACGGCCTGATCCAGGCCACCCGCACCTGCCAGCGTGTGTTCGACCTCGAGCGCGATGTGCCCACCTGCCCCGGCGCGCGTGACGGCAGCTGCCTGTCCACCGCGCAGAAGCTGGCCATCGCGCCGATCTTCAGCGGCGCCACGCTGAGCGACGGCCGCCGCTTCTACGCGCCGTTCCCGTTCGACAGCGGCATCGCCGGTGGGGGCATCCCGTTCTGGGAGTTCACGGCACCGCTGGTGCTCGATTCCGGCGCCGTGGGCGCGATCTTCAAGGTGCCGCCGAGCACCGAGTCGCTGACCAACGGCCCCGGCTTCAGCCTGGGCCTGGACATCGACACCGCCTACGCACAGCTCTTCACCACCAACGCCACGTACACCGAATCGGCCATGTCCTTCATGACGCCGCCCGACGCGCGCAACATGAACGACGTGCGCGAGCGCGGCGCCAAGATCATCGCGTACCACGGCGTCAGCGACCCGATCTTCTCGGTGGCCGACACGGAAGCCTGGTACCGCGGCATCGACCGCAGCAGCGGCGGCCGCGCCGACGACTTCGCACGCCTGTACAACGTGCCCGGCATGGGCCACTGCTCCGGCGGCCCGGCCACCGATCAGTTCGACGCGCTGACGCCGCTGGTTGCCTGGGTGGAGCGGGGCATCGAACCCGAAGCGCTCGTGGCGCAGGCCCGCGGTGCCGGCAACCCGGGTGGCGTGAATGCGGAAGTGCCTGCCAGCTGGTCGCCCACCCGCACACGGCCGCTGTGCCCCTACCCGCAGGTGGCGCGCTACAAGGGGCGCGGTGACGTGGAGAGCGCCGCGAACTGGAAGTGCACCGGCCCTGACGGCGGTGGCCATGGGCACGGCCATCACGATCACGACGACTGAAAGCGCCTGGCATCGCGCCACCACAATGGCGCGATGCCGACGACCCATCCCACCCTGTACCTCGCCTCACAAAGCCCGCGGCGGCGCCAGTTGCTGCTGCAGATCGGCGCCGCGCACGAGTTGCTGTTGCCCGACGACGGCGAAGACGCCGAAGCGTTGGAAGCCGAGCGCGCCGGCGAGTTGCCCGCGGCCTACGTGCAGCGGGTGACGCTGGCCAAGCTCAAGGCCGCGCTGGCGCGGCGCGAGCGGCGGGGGCTGCCGCCGGCGCCCGTGCTGTGTGCCGACACCACGGTGGCGCTGGGCCGGCGCATCCTCGGCAAGCCGGCCGATGCAGAGCAGGCGCGCACGATGCTCGCCTCACTCTCCGGCCGCACGCACCGCGTGCTGACGGCCGTGGCCGTGCACGACGGCCGCCGCACGCAGCGCGCCCTGAACGTGTCGCGCGTGCACTTCGCACCGCTGCCGCCGGCGGTGATCGAGGCCTACGTGGCCAGCGGCGAACCCATGGGAAAGGCCGGCGCCTACGCCATCCAGAGTGCGCTCGCGGGCTGGATCGGCCACATCGAGGGCAGCCACAGCGGCATCATGGGCCTGCCGCTGTACGAGACGGCGCAGCTGCTGAAGAAGGCCGGCGTGAAGCTGGCGCTCTAGACTCACCAGCCATGGCAGCACAAGACATCCTCATCAACTGGGCGCCGCAGGAGACCCGCGTGGCGGTGGTCGAAAACGGCGCGGTGCAGGAGCTGCACATCGAGCGCACGCTCGAACGTGGCCTGGTGGGCAACGTCTACCTCGGCAAGGTGGTGCGCGTGCTGCCGGGCATGCAGAGCGCCTTCATCGACATCGGCCTGGAGCGTGCCGCCTTCCTGCACGTGGCCGACCTGCTGCCACCCGCGCCCCGCGTGGGCAACGGCAGCACGCGAAGCGAAGCGCAACCGCTGCCGATCGAACGCCAGGTGTTCGAGGGTCAGACGCTGACGGTGCAGGTGATCAAGGACGCCATCGGCACCAAGGGCGCGCGCCTGTCCACGCAGGTGAGCGTGGCCGGCCGCATGCTGGTGTTCCTGCCGCACGACAACCACATCGGCATCAGCCAGAAGATCGGCAGCCCCGAGCTGCGTGAGCAGCTGCGCGCGCGCGTGACCACACTCGCCGGCGACGGGGGTGGCGGCTTCATCCTGCGCACGAATGCGGAAGAGGCGTCGGACGGCGAACTGGCCGACGACATCGCCTACCTGCGCCGCGCCTGGGCACTGATCCGCGAGCGTGCGCAGAGCAAACCCCCGGGCACGCTGCTGCACCAGGACCTGACGCTGGCCGAGCGTGTGCTGCGCGACCTGGTCAACGACGCCACGCAGACCATCCGCATCGACAGCCGCCTGCAGCACGACGCGCTCAAGGCCTTCGGCGACACCTACATGCCACGCGCCGTGGGCAAGCTGGAGCTCTACAAGGGCGAGCGGCCGATCTTCGACCTCTTCGGCATCGAGGAAGAGATCCAGCGCGCATTGGCACGGCGCGTGGACCTGAAGAGCGGCGGCTACCTGATCATCGACCAGACCGAGGCGCTGACAACGATCGACGTCAACACCGGCGGCTTCGTCGGCGCGCGCAACTTCGAGGACACGATCTTCAAGACCAACCTCGAAGCCGCCGGCGCCATCGCGCGGCAACTCAGGCTGCGCAACCTGGGCGGCATCATCATCGCCGACTTCATCGACATGGCCAACGAGGCGCACCAGCAGGCCGTGCTGGCCGAGCTGCGCAAGCAGCTGGCGCGCGACCGCACCCGCACCACGGTGAGCGGCTTCACGCAGCTGGGCCTGGTGGAGATGACGCGCAAGCGCACCCGCGAAAGCCTGGCGCACATGCTGTGCGAACCCTGCCCCACGTGCCAGGGCCGCGGGCAGGTGAAGACGGCACGCAGCGTGTGCTACGACATCCTGCGCGAGATCCTGCGCGAGGCGCGCCAGTTCAGCCCGAAGGAGTTCCGCGTGGTGGCTTCGGCGGCGGTGGTGGAGATGCTGCTCGACGAGGAGAGCGTGCACCTGGCGGGCCTCTCGGAGTTCATCGGCAAGCCGATCTCGCTGAGCGCGGAACCGACGATGAACCCGGAGCAGTACGACATCGTACTTTTGTGACATTTCACGGGGTCTCACCCCGTGTCATTCGCCACACGTAAACGACTGTCGCACAAGGGATTTTCGGCAGGAGAGTTGTCTTCCGGTGTCGTGGAGTGCCACCCAATTGCAACAAGATTGGGTGACCAATCGGGTGAGTAGTGGGTGACCAATTGGGTGACCAATCTGGCCTCGTCCTGCTTCCCGTGCAGCACCAGGAGGCGCGACGATGGCGACCAAAGGCGGGCTGCTCTCAGACCTGCAGCTCAAGCAATGGATCAAGGCGGCTGTGCCGCTGACGGCAAGCGACGGGGATGGGTTGATGTTCAGCCTGTCCAGCGCGGGAAACGCGAAGTGGATCCTGCGATACCGACACGGCAACCAGCGGCCGGAGATGACGTTGGGGCCGTATCCGGCCATCGGCCTGTCCGAGGCCAGGTCGATGGCGCTGGTCAAACGGGCGGAGATCGCGCAAGGCAAGAATCCCCTCGCGGAACGACGCAAGGCAAAGGCGGCGGTCGTCAAAGACTGGACCGTGCGCCAACTGGCCAAGGACTACAGGGAAAAGATCCTCGTCAACCTCGCCAGAAGCACGCGGGTCTGCTACTCCCGACATCTCAAGCGGATCGAGAACAGGCTGGGCACGCTCGGCGTGCGCGACATCGAGGCCAGCGACATCGTGGCTCTCATCGTGGACAGCAAGCTCACTTGGGGTGAGTCCAGCCTGCTGCACATCACGGCGAAGTGCCTGTTCACGCACGGCTGCGGAAAGCGGCTCATCAACGTGAACCCTTGCTCCGGGATCATGATCACGGCGTTGCTCGGTCCTCGGCCGCCCGTGCGCAAGCGGCTCATGCTGACTCGGCCGGAGCTGCAGCTGTTGCTGAACGCGCCGATGAAGCGAGCCAATGCGTTGGCCATCCGGGTCCTGCTTGCCACCGGCGTGCGCAGTGAGGAGCTCTTCACGGCGGAATGGAAGAACGTCCACCTGGACGAAGCGCTTTGGCACATCCCCGCGAGCAAGACCGGGCCGTCCATGGACGTGCCCTTGGCCCCAGCCGTCGTCGGCTGGTTCAAGGAACTGCGCGGCCTCGCTGGGGACTCACGCTATGTGCTGCCTGCGAGGAGACGCAGTCGTGCGTTGCGTCATGGCGGAGATGCCCACGTCAGCAAGGACACGGTTCGCGAGGCGATCGACTTCTGGATCGATCAGTACGGTCCCAAGGTGCGGCGCTTCACGCCGCACGATCTGCGCAGCACCATGAAGTCCCACATGAGGGCACTGGGTGTGCCGCGGGACATCTCCGAGATGTGCCTCAACCACAAGCTCACCGGCGTGGAGGGCATCTATGACCAGCACACCTACTACCCGGAACGACGTCAGGCGTTGGCGACTTGGGCAGCATTCCTCGCGGCCTGCGAGGCGGACGACTTGTATGCCCCCGCATAGCCGTGGACTGCTTCGAGACCCGTGCCGTTGACAGCCTTGTTCGCACCTCCGCATCTCGAGAATACGACGGTCACTCGGCCCGTGGCCCGAACATGATGATGGCCATGCCAACCAGGCTGACGGCGACGCCGATCCAGTCCGTGCTGGTTGGCCGGACCTTGTCGACAAGCATCAGCCACACGATGGCCACGCCGACGTAGACACCGCCGTAGGCGGCGTAGACGCGACCAGCTGCGGTCGGGTGCAGGGAAAGAAGCCAGGCGAAGAGCGCCAGACTCGCCGCGGCCGGGAGCAGCAGCCAAGCCGAACGATCCTGCTTGATCCAGAGATACGGCAGGTAGCAGCCCACTATCTCTGCAACCGCCGTGACCACGAAGAGCGCAAAGGTTTTCAGCATGTCCATGTTGGGATTGTCGGCGGCGAGTTGCCGACGCTTGCTCCTCAAGCTACTTGAGGTCTTAGCTTTCCAATGTGGGCGACGTGCCCAAGCATCGGATGAACGACATGAGACCTTGGAAGGCAGCACTAGGTGTTGGAGCGGCCTGCGCAGTTTGCTGTGCGGTGCCGCTACTGGGAGGAACGGCAGCCCTGGCCGTGGGTGCGACCACGCTCGCGGCGGCTGGCTCGGCATTGCTGACGTGCGCGGACGAGTTCGGCCCTGTGGCAGCGGTGCTGCTGGGGATCGCTGCACTCGGGGGCGGGCTCATCTGGTGGAGGTACCGCGCACGGCGCCCGGTTCAGTCGTCATCGCATTGCGCGGGAGGCTGCAATGCAGGCTGACGAGCCCATCGCCTGCACGCTGACTTCGCCCGCGTTGATGGGGCGACTCGACTGGATTCGACGAGTGACCAGCCGCAGCCTGGTGTCTTACCGACTGAGCGGGTCTACCTTGCACCTCACTTATCGGCAGGACGCGAAGGCAGAGGTCGAGCAAATCGTCGCCGGCGAGCGGGAGTGCTGCAGCTTCCTCGAGTTCAAGCTTCGGGAAGCGCCCGATGGCTTCGAGCTGACCATCTGCGCTCCGGACGAGGTTGTTGGTGCGGATGCGCGCTGGCTTTTCGACCAGTTCCTTCCGACGGACACCCCACGGGCGAGGTGCGGCTGCGCTCCAGGTGCCTGCGGCTGACCTACGATGACAGGATGAGCGCGAACCTTTCCATCGGGCTGGTAGCACGCCACACGGTCGCCTCGGTACCCACGATTCGGTATTACGAGGAGATTGGTCTGCTGCCGCCGGCGGGCAGGACGGAGGCGGGGCGCCGAAGTTACGGTGAGCCGACTGTGCGGCGGCTCGTCTTCATTCGACGCTGCCGGGACTTCGGCTTCTCCATTGACCAAGTACGCGAACTCGTCGGCCTGGTTGACCAGCCAGACCGACCTTGCGCTGAAGTGCGGGACATCGCGTCAGTTCACCTGACAGAGGTTCGTCGCAAGCTCGACGAGCTCAAGGCATTGGAGGCAGGGCTCAGCGCCTTCGTGTGCAACTGCGACACCGCGTGTGCCGGTGGCGCTGCGGTCGATTGCACCATCCTTGAGGATCTGGCATTGCCTGCGGCGAAGGCGACCCTGGTGCAGCCGCCATCC
>VFQQ010003578.1_pt1 | contig 14814 bp, 24 predicted proteins | sample 3512341 | NCBI WGS metagenome assembly VFQQ01 (sample SAMN10412373, study PRJNA504923) | tailings metagenome | isolation source: Relicate 2 Philex TSF1 revegetated site | place: Philippines: Tuba, Benguet | collected 2017-08-29 | reverse complement strand
CAGCAGCAGCAGCAGCAGCAGCAGCAGCAGCAGCAGCAGCAGCAGCAGCAGCAGCCAGCAGCAGCAGCAGCAGCAGCAGCACCCACCTCCTCCCAGCTCTTCCTCCCAGCTGACCACAGCATGCCACTCCGCCGACCACAGCATGCCACTCAGCTGACCACAGCATGCCCAGTGCCCAGCAGCAGCAGCAGCACAAGAAATTTCAGAAGAAGGTGCAGCACCCACCTTGAGCTCCTCCTCCAGGTTGAACTTCTTGGCCCGCTGCTTGCTCACCGGCGCCCGCAGGTCCAGCTCCTTGCGCTGCGCGTCCTGCAAAGTTGAGGAATTAGTGCACAGCACAGGGAGAGGTCAGTGTGCTGCATCGAAGGCTGGGAGGGCCGCAGGCCCAGCTCCTTGCGCTGCGCATCCTGCGGCACAGCATAGCACAAGGGCGGGAGTGCGGAGGAGGTGGAGGGTCGGTTTGCTGCACACAAGCTGACAGGGCCGTAGGGCAGCAGCGCGGCGAAGCCTCTCGGGTGCAGAGACTTCAGCTGAACGTCCCACGGCAGAGCATAGTGCAGCGGCAGCAAGCAGTGGGGATGCTTGCAGGCCCGCTCCTGCAGCAGAGCCGTGCCTGCAAACTGCCCTGGACAGCTAGCCAGCCGAGCGCCGACGACTGTGTCCCTCCGGAGCCCTGCACGACCCCCTTTCTGTGCAGCCCTGCCCACCTGCACGTCCAGGCGGCCCTGCAGGAAGAAGCGCAGCCCCAGGAAGCCGCCGATGGTGAGGCCCAGCATGGGCAGGCCCGCCCGCAGGAACGGGTTGGGCCGCCGCGCCGCCATGCTGGGCTGGCCCTCTGCTGCCCGCCGCGCCTGCACAGTCAGGCTCTGCTGCCGCTGCCGCGCCTGGCCGATGTGTCGATCAGTGCCGCTGCTGCTGTTCCGAGCACTCTAGGACACGGATCGCTGCGCTGCACGTTTGAGGCCTCCTTCCTGCAGGCGCCGCCGCCGCCGGTCGCCGCCGGTGAGACCCAGCAGCCGCCCTGGAGCTCCGCTGGCTGCGCTGCGTGTTTGGGTTGACGGTGAAGAGCCGAGTTCCGGCCTGGATGCGGCGGAGGAACGAGGGCAGGCTGCCACCCACCTTCAGGGCGGGACGGTGCTGCCAGGCGTGGAGGGAAGAACCCTTGAAATTCTGTGATCGCGCAGCAATCGGAACGGGGCAGTCTCGCGAGCGGCGACACACATGGGACGCTAAAGTGGACGCGCCGGAATGGCGCCTGTTCATTTCGCACACGGTTCTACCAGCACGATCACTCGAAACTCACCCCCAGACAAGCAGACGCTAGCAGCGGCGCACCCACGGTTTGTCGCGAGTCACAGCGCGCTCGTAGCCGTGCTGCACACTGCTACGCACCAGGCATCTTAAAAGAAGCCTTTAGAGGCGAGCGCTGGGCCATTCGGCGCCCAACGGTGCAACTTGGTCACTTGCCCGCGCGGCCAGTGCGGTGCCAGCCCCTTCTGCCGGCGCACGACACTCTGCACACTGCAGGCAGCGCGCCTGCAGCCGATTCTCCCACCGGGGCGCGCGCCGCCAACCCGCTCGCCCTCCTTCCTTGCTCCCTGTGCAGCCCGATGGGCACCCTGGCTGCCCCCTGCAGCCTCCTGAGCGCCGCCACGGCGTGGCAGCAGCCCTGCAGCACCAGCGGCCGGGCGGCGGCTCCCGCACCCGTCCGGCGGCTGGTGAGCGCCTTGCTGCCTCGACCTGAATCATCGCTTCGAGCTTCGTATGTGCTGATTTGGTGTGCGCCTGCATGGTGCTGGTGCGGCAGGGATGTGCCGCTCCTCCGCCCCCACTCGCCGTGCTGCTCGCACGCGCCCACGCGCCGTCCCGCCTGCTCGCCCCTGCTCTGCAGCTGGTCCGTACCGCCGCACACCTAGCAGCAGCGCAGCATCCGCGGCTGGGATGGCGGCCCGCCGAGCAGCAGCGGCAGCAGCACGAGCAGCAGCAGCAGCATGAGCAGCGGCACGTCGCGGCGCCACGGTCGCGGCGCCCGCCGGCGCTGACGGTGGTGTGTGCGGCGGCGGCGCCCGGCGCCCCGCTGCATGCCGACTATGCAGCCAAGGCTGGTGACTCTGCGGTGCTGCAGCGCCCGCTGAAGAGCGAGCTGCTGCCCGAGGAGATCCACAACGTGTTTGGCTACCCGCGCAACCTGAAGGAGCGGTGAGCATGTGGCTGGGGGTGACAGGGGGCAGCAACTGACTGTTGGCTGGCTGGCTTCAAACCAATGTGCTGCAGCATCCATGCTGTGCGCCGCGCTTCTATGCATGCGGCGATGTACCTGCAGGCTGCCGTTTCTGCTCATGCATACATGCATAACTGCTGAGCAATGTGCCCTTTTGCACGCCAACCGCCCGCCGCCGCTCAGCTGCTCACTTAGCGCGAAGGTGGCCGAGTCGCTGCATACCTTGGCGTGCTTTGCTTGTGTGCGCTGTTGTTCCTCTGCAGCTGCCCGCTGGGCACGGTGCAGTGCACTCCCCAGCCTCCGCACTTGCATGTGCCCCAACTCGCAACCTCCATTCTCCCTCTCCTGCAGCTACTCCCTCGGCGCGGTGCTGGGCGCCGGCAGCTTTGGCGTGGTGCGCGAGTGCACAGAGCGCCGCACCGGCCGCCGCTTTGCGGTCAAGTCGATCAACAAGGTGGGGGGCTGCTGAGAACGGTGCTTGTGTGCAGTTTGCATTGCAGTCGAGCCCATCAACAGCGTGCAAGGCTGAAGAGTGCTTGAATGCTTGCGGTTGGCGCTGAACAGCTGCTCGCCTGCTGCTGCCAGGCTCAAGTACTGCTGCCAGGCTCGAGCGCTGCCATGCGTTGCGAGTCCTTTGCTGGCAGCCATGGCCACGCGCTGGCAGGCCGCCAACCCTTCACCCCACAATGCTGCCTGCCTGGCCTCAATCAACCGATCAGCCACAACCATTCAATTTGCCGCAGGTGCCCAAGAACGCGCGCGCCACGCCGCGCTACCTGCTCAAAATCCAGACCGAGGTGGACGCGATGCAGCAGCTGGGCGGCTCGCTGGACGCCGTCTTCCTGCAGGCACGCCCGGCTGATGGGGGGAGCAGGGCTGCTGTGGGGCGCTGTGATGCGCAAACCATAGGGAGGCTGCTGCGCACGCTGCGGTGCAAGTGTTTGCGGCCCGTTGGCCTGATTGTGCTTCGCGATGTGCTTGAAACTGCTGATTCATGAGTGGAGGCATTTGAGGACAATGCAGCGGTGCACCTGCGCGTGTCCGGACTCACTCACTGCATTGGCAGTTTGTTCTGCTCATTTCATTCTCGTCATACTTGTTGCAGGACGTGTTTGAGGACGACGTGGCCACGCACCTGGTGATGGAGCTGTGCGAGGGCGGCTCCGTGCTGGACGGGCTCAAGGACGGCGAGTACAGCGAGCGGCAGGTGGGCACAAGAGGGGGCAGGTTTGCGTGATTTGCAAGTGCCAAATGTCGCACTGCGTTCAAGGACGGGGTACAGCGAGGGGCAGGTGGGCGGGATTGCAGGCTTTGCTTGTATACGCTGTGGAAGCAGTCCGGATGCTGTGGCAGCAGTCTGGACTGCTGCCACAGCAGCTCTCCTTGATGTCAAGTGGCTTCAGTGCACTGCCTGCTGTGTGCCCTTGCCGTCGCCCAGCCACTGACTGCTCATCCCCGCCGCCTGCTGCCCCCGCTGCCCTGTCGCAGGTGGCCCACATCATGCGCGCCGTCGTGCGCTTCATTGCGCAGTGAGTGCGGCCTGCTGGGCAGCAGTTGTGTGGCATGGCGATGCATCTCTAGGGGTTGAGGTGCTGTTGGGCGCGCGGCACCTGTAGGTGCCGCTTGCATCAGCATGCGGCTTCACACAGGGGTGTTGAATTTTGCGGTCATTTCCCTGCTGTGCCTGCTTGCGCAGGTGCCACGCCAAGGGCCTCATCTACCGCGACATCAAGCCTGGTGAGCACAGTTTGTGTCGCTTGATGAAAGGGCCACTTAGCTGTGAGGGCAGGAGCAGCAGCAGTGGCAGTGGGCCAGCCCACCCTGCTCCACACCAGCAAAGCCGGCAGCTGACTTGAGCTTTATATCTGCATCCCGCCTCGCACGCCCCACTCACCCGCTCCCCTCCCCCTTCCCTCCAACGAGCAGACAACTTCCTGCTGGTGACCAAGGTAAAGCGGGAGAGCGCGCGCGAGGCAGCCGCCTCGTACTGCGAAGGCGGCAGCGACAGCGACGACTATTCGGCCGCCAGCGACAGCGGCGGCTCCGACCCCGAGCAGCTCCCCGGCGCCAGCAACATCGTGCCCGCCGGCTGCCTGTCTGTGTGGAAGTACCTGACCCGCAAGGCCAGTGCTTGTGCGCTGGGCTGGGCTGGCTGCCGCTTTTGTGGGTGCTGAGCTGCCGGCGGCTGGCTGCCCCCCTGGTGCTGCGCGCAGGCAGCCCCCCGCAACCCGCTCCAGCGGTTTGGAGAGGCGCTGGGCCTGGGCTCCCCTGAGCACAAGGTTGGGGCCCCAGGGGAGCGCAGCCGCGCTGCTTGGCTGCGCTGCCGCAGCCAGGCAGCCGCCTCTCTGCACCGCGCAGCGCAGCCGCCGGGGGGCTGCCGCCGCAGCCGCCGGCGCGGCGCTGGCTGCACGCAAGGGAGTGCTGCTCCTGCCGCTGTAGTGTAGCGGCTGCCTGCCTCGACCTGTTGCCCCGTGCCAGCACCCACCTGCCCCTGCCCCCGCCCGCCTGCCCTCAGGACTTTGACTCCCCGGTCAAGGCCACCGACTTTGGGCTGTCCATCCGGCACCGCCCCGAGGACCCGCCGCTGAAGAGCCGCAGCGGCACGCCCGCCTACATGGCGCCCGAGGTCAGTTTCGGTGTTATTTATCTTTGTGGGTGCTTGCTGGCATGCGCCTGTGCTCCCTGGGCCTGGGCGTGTGCTGCCTGGCGTGCGCCGTCCCACGCTGCCGCGGCGTTCTTGCACCTGCCCAGTGGTGCCTGCTCTGCTTCCAACCCGCTTGCTGCACCCACACCTCCCCTCCTTCTGCCTCCTCTGTCACCCGCCTTCAGGTCATCCAGCAGAGCTACGACGAGCGGTGTGACATGTGGAGTGCAGGCATCATGATGTACCAGCTGCTCACGGGTGGGCGGGGCTAAGATTTGGGCTCCATTTGTCAGTATGTGGCCCAAAAAATGTAGCGCCTGCTCACGAGAGGGTCTTGTATTGCGGCCGCTGGCGTGCGCTGGGGCAGGCGGAGTTGTGGTTGGGAAGGTGGGAGTGTTGGGGGCGGGACGCCGCCTTGCTAGCGCTGCCACTCGCATGCTTCCATGCTCCCCCTGCCGACCTCCCTTTGCTGCCCCCTGCCCCTTGCAGGCAAGTTCCCGTTCTGGGACAACGTGCGCGACTGCACGCTGCAGCAGGTGTGGAAGTCCATCCTGACCGACAAGATAAACTGGAACGCGCCCGCGCTGCGAGAGGTGGGTTCCAAACTGTCTGGAGCTGTGCAGCAGAGTGCGTACGTAACTGCCTGTGGGGTTGCATGTGGACACCTTGTGTGCCGCCGCCTGTCCAGCCGCAGTTGCCTTCAGGCCGGCACCGTTGCTGCCAAGCTGCACTGTGCAAGCCGCGTTGTGAGGCACCCACTGCACATCACGCCCTGTCGCCCTCCCTCGCTGCCCCTCAAACACAGGTGTCTGCCCCCGCACGCGACCTGCTCAAAGCCATGCTGGAGCGCAACCCCGCCAAGCGCATCCGAGCGGCAGACGCGCTGCGCCACCCCTGGCTGCAGGCGCGTGTTATGCAGCTGCAGACGGCGATGCATGCCGAGCGCAACAGCCAGCGTCAGCCCTTGTTTGCCCATGTGCTGCGCTGCTGCCGGTTCACAATCCCATCTGCTATCACCCTGTGCTGCCGCAGGACGCGGACAGCATGAGCTCGCTGCCGCTGCGCTCCAGCGTGGTGCAGCGCCTGCAGCGCTTTGCCACCTACGGCCACCTCAAGCAGGTGGGTGCTGTGGGTGTGTTTGTATGTGGTTGTTGCGTGTGTGTGCATGTGGGTGCTGTGCATGCCTGTGTGGGATGCCGGGTTGCAGGGTGCAACGCACGTGTGCAAGGACAGCTGTACAGCCTGCTGCTGCGCGTGCCGGCTGCTCGTGCTAGTGCAGCAGTTACTATACCAGAGCATCGGCTCGCTAGGTGCTATTCCTGATCTTGCCCGCCCCGCCCTGCACCACCCCCGCCCGCCTGCCCGCAGCTGGTGCTGCGCATCATCGCGGACGACATGGCCACGCACCCCACCACCCAGAAGGAGACGCTGGTGGGTGCTGGGCGCTTACAAGGGGTCTGGGTGGCTGAACTGTTTTGGGGCCCAGGGCCTGTGCCGTTGCCTTAGTGCACCTAGCTGCCGGCCAGGTAGCTGTGAGGAGCCAGGAACCAACCTGGGCAGCCGTCCTGGGCGTCGCACTCCCTTCGTCCTCACCCTTCTTTCTGCTGCCTGCTCCCTGTTCCTCCCCGCAGGAGCTGATTGAGGGGCTGACGCAGCTGTTTGAGGAGCTGGACGTGAACGCCTCGGGCTCGGTGTCCATGGACGAGCTGGTCACGGGGCTGGACAAGCTGGGCTACGACATCCGCATCGAGGGTGAGGGAAAATGTTATGTGGACGGCAGTGCAGCCTTGGGGTGGGTGCTGCAGCATGTGGCATCCTGCTGGGTGCCGCCACATGCTGGTGATCGCGTGGGGAAGCAAAAGTGCATTCACATTTCGTACTCACCTCATCGCGCCCGGCTCCCCAACCCACCCCTGTTGTCTTCCAGAGATGGAGCACCTGATGCAGCGGGTGGACATCAACCACGACGGCGTCATCCAGCTGACCGAGTTTGTGGCGGGGCTGGTGGACTGGAAGCAGCTGCAGAGCGACAGCCAGTGGGGCGCGTGGGTGCAGGTGCGTCTGCGGGGGTGGCTGCTGTGCTAGCACTGCGCACTGGGCTGGGCTGTGCTCTTTGTTTGTGCCTCAGCAGGTTGCTGGCCTGCACTCCTGTTCTGTTGGTGGCTCTCCCCATCGCTCGTAGCACTTGCTGGCCTCCCGCCTGCTCTTGCTGCCCTGTCAACCACTCAACCTCCTCCCGCTCCCTCGGTCAACCCCCCTTCAGATGGCGTTTGACCGCCTGGACTCAAACGGCGACGGCTACCTGTCGCTGGATGAGCTGATGGACCAGCTGCCCGCCAACGACGGCTCCTCAGACGCGGGTGCGCTGTGTGCAGGCTGGGCTGGGGCTGTCTCGCTTGCCCGGGGGTGCTGGTCATCTGCATGGGGCTGCGGCTGTACATGCCGCCGGCATTTGCTTGCCGCGTTCTGTGTGCATGCGCCAAGCCCTGTTTGATCCGGAGCCTGAAGCGGCCTGCGCCCTTGCTGCCCTCCCGAGATGCAGAGCGCATGCTGGAGGCGCGGCGCATGCTGCGGGAGGCCGACACCAACGGCGACGGCCGCATCAGGTGGGTGGGCAGTGCGTGCTGCAGCCCTGCCGGCAGCCCTTTCTGGCCTGGGCAGGCAGCAGGCGGCAGGCAGCACTGCATGCACACAGGTGCATGAGGCAGCCACTGCACCGTGGGAGAATTGTGCGCCCCGCAACCTGGTGCTTGTGCCGCACTGCGTTTCATCCCTCAACTGTCTCAAGGCCGCTCCAATCATTCTCTGTTTGTTTTCCGTGTGCAGCAAGGACGAGTTCATGGAGCTGCTGATGGGCACCAGCCTGCCCGACACGCTCAACCAGTACGACCCGCGCATCAAGCTGGGCTGGGCGCAGATGGACGAAGCGCTGGAGGAGGTGGGCGCTGCTGGGTGCTGGGTTGGGTGGTGGAGCTAGCATTGACTTGTGGCAGCCAGCCGTCAACACATCGTGGGGCTGGGCGCCCACGTGTGTTGCTTAGGCCAGAGTGCAGCTGTTGGCCGCACCTGTGTGCCGCTTGTTTGCCCTTGCAAAAGCTGCTGCCCACTCTCAACCTCCCTGGCCGCTGCTCGCCCGCTCGCCCGCAGGTCCAGAGCGTGTCGCTCGAGTCGAGCGATGCCGCCAGCCTGAACCACTCTGTGGACATGGCGGGTGCGTGTGGGGCTGCTGCTGAAATCGTGGGGCTGCTACATGCTGGCTGCTGCATTCTGATGCGGCTCGAGTGTCTTGGGCGGCTGCGCCCAGTGTTTTTTGCCAGCAGGCTTGCATGGGCAGCTTGTCGGGTGGTGTGCTATGCTCGAAGGCCTGCTGCTGCCGCCGCTGCTGCTCCTGCCTCATTTCGGTTCCGCATATATGAACCCTTGCTCCCTCGACCCCCGGCTGCTGTGCAGGCGCCATGGCCTCGCAGCTCGAGCGCCCCAAGCGGCAGCGCAGCAGCGGCGACAGCAGCAGCGGCAGCGGCGGCGGCAGCGGCGGCAGCTCGCCTGGCGCCGGCTCCGCCAGCTGACGCGCTGGCTCTAGCACCGCTGGCACCACACTGCCAGCTTACGCACTGCTCGCGTCACCACCCGCCTGCCACCCCACCGCACCGCACTTACCCGGCGGCCGCTGCTCCGGCCGCGGCGCTGCACCGCCCACCCCTCCTCACTCTTGGCACTTGACAGCAGCCCCCGAATTGCATGCCCTGTTATGGAATCCATGGCAGCCCGCCCAGACCCGAGATGGGCGTCCTCGGCTGCGCCAATTAGGCGATACTTGGCTTGTTTGCTGATCTTATGAGCGGCAGGGGGGCTGGGGGCACTGCGCAGCTGACGCTCTGTACCCCCAAGGGCGCCCCGCCCCCCGCCCTTGCACTCTACCCTCCCTCTGCCATATATGCCTGCCTGTTCTCTGCTTTCGCTCGCTGCCCCTCACTGACGATCGCTCCGCCCTTCCTTCGTGCCTCCCAATTTTTTCACCGCTGAGTGGGCAGTCCCCCATTTTTGCCGTCCCGGGCTGGCCCGTGGTGCCTCGCCCCCCCTTCCGCTTCCCGCGAAGCCAGCTGTACCATCTTCCCCCCCTTCGTACCGTGCACCACAGCAACCCTTGCGGCACAGCAACCCTTGTCGGACAGATGATGATATCCCCTGTAACTGCTTCAAGAGTGAAATTTTCTGAGCAAAACAGTTTGGGGATGGGTGCAGCTGGCGAGTGTGGCGAGTCGAGCGGACATGTCTCTGCAGGTTGCCCCCTCCCGCCGGTAGCTGCAGTGCTCCTGACTTGTCTAATATTAATTGACAGCACGACCTCCATTGCACCTTCAAGCACGGATGAGAAGAAATTGACACGGTATGCAGGGGCTGGATGCAGGTGGCAGCAGGTGCCGGCAGCTGCACCCCCACCCCATGTACGCTGGGAAGGTACCTCTGCGGTATAGATACTTTCTGCCCCAGCCAGCACTTAAGCCGCCCTCCTCCCCTCCTCTGTCTATCATTGTCCCTTCCTCTGGCTGTCAAACAACGCGAGGCACTCTACCGCCCTCTTCCCACAGTGCCGTCCCGCCTGCCGCTCGCTGCCCGCCGCCGCCCACTTCCCCCGCTCATCATGGCGCGTGCCTCCGCCATCCTCCTGGCCTGCCTGGCGCTGTTTGCTGGCGCCTTTGCGCTGCCCCTGATCGACCCTCCTGAGCGCGGTGAGGGGAGGGCGAGGGGCGAACTGCCGTATCCCCTGGAACGTACCTTTGAGGGACAGCTTCCCCCGGCTGCCGCCGAAGGCAAAGTTGCCGCTCCTTTGCCTCACGGCAGGCCGGCTTGGTAGGACTGATGCGCACATATCCTACAGCTCCTTATCCTGCTCCTCCCCTCCACACCTGCTGCCGCCCTGCAGGAGCCACTGATGGCAGGGCCTGCCCCGGCGGGTACGTTCAGTGCCTGATCGACCCCTGCTACAACGGAGGCGGCTGCTCCGAGGGCTATGTCTGCCAATCCGACTGTGAGTGCACACCTGATTTTCGTGCACTAGACAGTGCAGCACTGAGGGGCGCATGCAAGGGCAGCCATGCCATATTGCCTGTCCTGCAGTGCCGGCGGCATGGCTCACACCGCCGCCTCGTTCCCGCGCGCCGGCCTTGCAGACTGCGGCGGCTGCTACGCTGTATGCTGGAAGCGCATTGAGCGTGGTGAGTGCACATCAGCACCCGTGACAGCAGGAAGCATCTCGTGCTCGCCTGTTGCAGCTGCCTGCAGCTGTATCGGGCTTCCGCTTGCCCATGCAAGGTGCCCGCTGAGCTCCCTTCAGCCGCAGCCCCCTGCTCCTCCCTTCCTTCTCTGATCCTGCCTCATCCTACTCACCCTCCACTCTGCAGGCCGCAAGCTGATGGCCACCGCCGTTGCCACATCCACTGCCGATGCCACCCACGGCGGCACTGCCGTCTCCAACAGCAACGCCCAGGCCACCGGCAATGGTGTTGCTCGGTCCAAATCGGCTGCCCAGGCTGCCGGTTCCGGTGCCGTGGCTGTGTCTGATGCCACCGCTCAGTGAGCGCTCGATCGGGTGCAAAGGCTGCTGTGTGTTGCATTTGCAGGCTGCTTTTGCGAAGGTGCCTGAACAGCGCTGAACAGCACAATGCCGGCAGCAGGCCAGGCAAGGCTCACTGCCGACACCCTAACCCGCTCTCTTGCAGGGCCCTTGGTTCTGGTGTGGCTGTGGCCGACAGCACCGCCATCGCCGCGGCACTGCACGGTGAGTGCAGAAGGCTGCACGGTTGGAGCGCTTATGCGTGCTGAGCCAGTTGGGCCGTTGGAAAGGCACAGCTGGCTTGCCTGCCTTGCTTGCCTGCCCTCACCATGCGTGCACCTTCCCACTTGTGCCCCCATGTGTGCAGGTGGCACCGCCGTTGCCCAGTCCTCCGCCCAAGCCTTCTCCGATGGTGGCCTGGCCATTGCTCGCGCCGCCGCAACTGCTTTCGCCGCCGGCGATGGCAGCGCCGCTGTTGCCCTGGCTCAGGTGGGCATAGGGTTGAGGAGCATTGCAGATTTGGGTTGGCAGGATGCAATGTACCACACCCTTGTGTTGACTGCCTGCGCTGAATGCCCTGCCAACGCAAGCCTAAAGACTCAGATGCCCGCCAACTCAGCTGGCCCCCATACCAACATCACCCGTCCGCCCCCGCCCTACACCCACAGGCCACTGCTACCGCCGCGGCAGGCGGTGTGGCCATCGCCAACAGCGTGGCCACCGCCCTGTCCTTCGGTGGCGCCTTTGCCATTGCGTACAGCCAGGCTCTGGCTCAGGCCTTTGCCTCCAATCCCGCCCCGCTCTGCACTGCACTTGCCACTGCCGACGCCACCGCCATCGCCGCTGGCTCGGGAGCGGTTGCCACCGCTGTCGCCAACGCACTGGCGCTGTGCCACTGAGCGGGCCGAGCTCAGCACTCTACTTGCAACGAGCTGCACGTGCGCCCTACCCAACCCAACCCTTTTCAGAGTCCATGCATGTTCATTTGCTCGCATGCCACTTCCATGGCCAAAAGCCCGGTGAACCCACCACATGCTCGGTTGCATTCCTTGATCCGTCCCGATCCGTCCCGCCTGTGGCATAAGTAACCAATGGTACAGCATGCTGCATCCATGATGCATGTAATTACACGCCTTATAAGCCGCTTCCTCGCCAGTTCCAGTGAAGGGAAACAGTCTGGGTTGCTGCGGCACAAGCCTTGAGCTGAGCTCAGCCAGCGCCGCTTCACTTCAAGTGGCACCCCTTTGACGCAGCCTGCCATGCCGGGCCCAGGCCCCCAATTTGCACTCGAGTGTATGGGGCTGGGGTTGTCCAGGGCATGGATGGCGCTGACGCGCTCTGCCTGCCGCATGGAAGCTGGGCGGCGGGCGGCGGCGGTGCCTGCCTTCTGCACTTCTCTGCCCACACCCAGCTCCCACCGCTGCTCACCAGAAGCACGCCATGTCGACCTCAGCTGCTGGCGGCGGCCCTGGGCGCGGCAGCGACTTTCGCTTCAGGGTGCGCAGGCCTGGAGGGCTGCCAAGGGGCAAGCAGAGGCCTACAGGCTGCTTGTGCTTGCCACCACTTGCGTCCAAGGCAGCTGCGGCCGGCGGCGAGCGGTCGGCGGCAGCGCTGCCTTCCCGCCTGCTCAGCGCCAACCCTAGCTCTTCTCTTTCTGTCTGATTCTGCAGAGCGTCCAGCCGATCCCGAACAGGGGCACGGTGGTGATGGGAGTGGTGGCCGGCGGTGAGTCTGCCTGCCTGCTATTGCCCATGCGCCTCTCCTGCCGAAATGCTCGCTGGCTGGCTGTTGGCTTGCTGCTGCCCCTGTGGCAGCCGCCCAAGGGAGGCTGCGCCCAGCAGAGCCATGTGCCGTCCTGAACAACCGCCACCATCGGATGCGCCAGTAGTTGATTGCCTGCCTGTCCTTTGCTGCAGCCGCCCTCATGTGCGCTCTTGCCTGTCCTCGTGTCTGTCCCATTAATTGCAGCCGCTCTGATCTACGCGTTTTGGGAGCTGCGCGTGCGTGCAGCCCACAAGATGGGCCTCACCCCCCGCACCATCAACAAGGTAAGTGGTGGGCAGAGTGTGGCGGGACGCAATGCTAGCTGAACGCGGGCGGGGCAGGCAGCACATGCATGCTAGTTGAGCAAAGTGCAGGGCGGGGACAACAAATGCGCGGAGATGGCAACATCTGGGTCAGTAAGGCACAGCACTGCACAGCACAACCGAATAATCCACACTGCCCTGGCTGTGTTGCGCCCCGCAGGAGTGGCAGGACGCGGAGCGCCAGTACCTCAGCCACATGCACTTTGAGGCCAAGTGAGCCGGGGCTGGATGCGGCATTTCACTTGAAGGAGCTGTGAAGTTGGTTGAGTGCATGCTGGTCGGCTGCCGGCCGCAGCTGGGCAGGGATTTACGCCCGAATCTGCATCACGGTGGCAGATCGTGAGAGGCAGCCCTCCCACCTCCCTGCCTGCCTGCAGCCCGCACAAGTTTGCCTTCCTCAACCCCATCCGGTGAGCGGCAGTCGGGGTTTGGGCGTTGCAGCAACCAATCGCCTTTAAATCTGCCCTCAGCACGCACTAAGCCATGCCAATCAGTCGCCTTTAAATCTGCCCTCAGCACGCACTAAGCCATGCCAATCAGAGCTCATGAACCCTCAGCACCCTCGCTGCCCATGCAGCCACGACCTGCCCTACGCCAAGTCTGTGTGGACGGAGTGAAGCGCCTCAGCAGCTCAGCCTCTGACCCGACAGAGCAGTGGGCAGCTGATTCGGAGGAAGCAAGGCAGCCAAGACGCAGAGCGCTGAGTGCAAAGGGTTGGCCAGTCGGCCAGTCACGGCAGAACGAGAAAGCCAAGCATTGCATGCACCACAGCGAAACTTCCTGAGCCGCTGAGCCGTTGAGGTGCACCCGCCTTTCCTGACCGGCCTGGCACTGTAAAGTTGATGCATTGGTGGTTACACGTGGCATGCAGAACAAGAGAGGCTGTGCAAGAGAGGGCTGTACAGGCAGTGGGTGGATGCAACGGGGTGTGTGCCTGTTCACGAGGGATGCAGAGTGAATGGCGGTGCAGACCGATCGGGACCAATCATGAATAGGGCGGGTGTAGATGCAGGCGAATGGCAGGCTAGTAGGACAATCGCGGGAGGAAGGAGTGAAGATGCATGCACCCTCAAAGGCCGTTCATCACAGGCTGGCGGGAGGCTGTGGTGGTGTGCTGCTGTGCTCAGTGGCACAGTGCCATGGCATCAGCCGCCGCCACAGCAATGGAGCCCCTGCCGGCGGCGATGGCGGTGGCATCAGCAGTGGCCAGGGCAGTGCACAGCGGGGCGGGGTTGGAGGCAAAGGCCTGAGCCAGCGCCTGGCTGTAGGCAGTGGCAAAGCCGCCGCCGAAGGACAGGGCGGTGGCGACGCTGTTGGCAATGGCCACACCGCGTCCGGCGGCAACAGCGGTGGCCTGCGGTGGGTGGGGTGGAGCAGCGTGGGCAGGTGAGGAGGAATCGAGGGCTGAGCGGTTTGGAAAATGCAACCGCTGGCCCTGCTGCACAGCAGCAGTGTGCAGCCCCCTGCTGCAAGCAGCAGTATGCAGCCCCCTGTGCGCACCTGAGCCAGGGCCACAGCAGCGCTGCCATCGCCAGCAGCGAAAGCAGTTGCGGCGGCGCGAGCGATGGCCAGGCCGCCATCGGAGAAGGCTTGAGCGGAGGACTGGGCAACGGCAGTGCCGCCTGCAAGAGCAACGATTGGTATGGAGGCACGGCAGTGTAAGTGGCCAGCCCGGCAATTGAGCGTTGCATGCTGCACATGCGCTGAACAGCAACAGGCTTGCACTCTGCCTCTGACTGTGTCTCATGCCTGCCGCCTGCCAGTGCTTACCGTGCAGTGCCGCAGCGATGGCGGTGCTGTCGGCAACAGCCACACCGTTGCCACGTGCCCTGCAAGGAGAGATGGTTGGGGGTGAGGGGTCAATGAGGTTTCGAGCTGTAGAGTGTCTTGAGGATGCTGCCAGTGGAAGGCATGAATCTCACCCCCGTACTACATCCCTACACCACTCACTGGGCATTGGCGTTGGACACAGCCACGGCACCAGGGCCGTTGGCCTTGGCGTTCGAGTTGGCAACAGCAACACCGTTGCCAGTGGCCTGGGCGTTGCTGTTGGAGATGGCAGTGCCGCCGCGGGTGGCATCGGCGGTGGAGGTGGCAACGGCAGCAGCCATCAGCTTGCGGCCTGTGGCAGGGGAGCGGTTGCAAGTGAGTTGATGTTTGGACAGCTGCCTGAAATGCAGCGGAGGCTGGTGGACAGAGTTGCGCCTCTCAGCACCACGAGCTGAGCACGACCGGCCATCATCCGCCCTTCAACACTCACTGTGGTTGCACAGCGCCATGGCATCGGCCGCTGCCACGGCGATGGAGC
>VFQQ010003576.1_pt1 | contig 14815 bp, 16 predicted proteins | sample 3512341 | NCBI WGS metagenome assembly VFQQ01 (sample SAMN10412373, study PRJNA504923) | tailings metagenome | isolation source: Relicate 2 Philex TSF1 revegetated site | place: Philippines: Tuba, Benguet | collected 2017-08-29 | reverse complement strand
AGTACGGCTCGGTGATCTTCATCGCCGGCAACATGCCCATGGTGTCGGAGATCACACCGTTGATCATCATCGCCAAGCTCGAGCAGTACGACTACGCCGGCGCCACCGCCGTGGCCACCGTCATGCTGGTCATCTCCTTCATCCTGCTGCTGGTCATCAACGGCCTGCAGGCCTGGCAGCGCAAGCGTTCCGGGGGGGCGATGGCATGAGCATCGTGAGAACCGAGGCGCCCTGGGTGCGCCGCACGCTGATCACCATCGCGCTCGTCTTCATGGCGCTGTTCCTGGTGATGCCGCTCGCAGCGGTGTTCACCGAGGCGCTGCGCAAAGGCTGGGACGCCTACTGGGAAGCGCTGAAGGAGCCTGACGCCTGGTCGGCGATCCGCCTCACGCTGATCACCGCCGCGGTGGCGGTGCCGCTGAACCTGGTGTTCGGTGTGGCCGCGGCCTGGGCCATCGCCAAGTTCGAGTTCCGTGGCAAGGCCTTCCTCACCACGCTGATCGACCTGCCGTTCTCGGTCTCGCCCGTGGTGGCCGGCCTGATCTACGTGCTGGTGTTCGGCGCGCAGGGCTGGCTGGGTCCGTGGCTGGCCGAGCACGACATCAAGATCGTGTTCGCGGTGCCCGGCATCATCCTGGCCACCATCTTCGTCACCTTCCCCTTCATCGCGCGCGAACTCATTCCGCTGATGCAGGCGCAGGGCAACGACGAGGAGCAGGCCGCACAGGTGCTGGGCGCCAGCGGCTGGCAGACCTTCTGGTACGTCACGCTGCCCAACATCAAGTGGGGCCTGATCTACGGCGTGATCCTGTGCAACGCGCGCGCCATGGGCGAGTTCGGCGCGGTCTCGGTGGTGTCGGGCCACATCCGCGGCCAGACCAACACCATGCCGCTGCACGTGGAGGTGCTCTACAACGAGTACCAGTCGGTCGCGGCTTTCGCGGTGGCCTCGCTGCTGGCGCTGCTGGCGCTGGTCACGCTGGTCATCAAGACCATCGCCGAATGGCGCATGGAGCGCGAGCTCAAGGCCCTGGCCGAGCTGCCGCCCGAACGTCCCCGCACCGACACGCCCGCCATCGCCGGAGCCCAAGCATGAGCATCAACGTCCAGAACATCTCCAAGCACTTCGGCACGTTCCACGCGCTCGACAACATCCAGCTCGACATCGAAAGCGGCGAGCTGCTGGCCCTGCTCGGCCCCTCGGGCTGCGGCAAGACCACGCTGCTGCGCATCATCGCGGGCCTGGAAACGGCCGACGCCGGCCAGATCGTGATCAGCGGCGAGGACAGCACGCACGTGCACGTGCGCGAGCGCAACGTGGGCTTCGTGTTCCAGCACTACGCGCTGTTCCGCCACATGACGGTGGCCGACAACGTGGCCTTCGGCCTGCGCGTGAAGCCGCGCAGCGAGCGCCCGAGCGAGAGCCAGATCAAGGCCAAGGTGCACGACCTGCTCAAGCTGGTGCAGCTCGACTGGCTGGCCGAGCGCTACCCGGCGCAGCTCTCGGGTGGCCAGCGCCAGCGCATCGCCCTGGCGCGCGCGCTCGCGGTGGAGCCCAAGGTGCTGCTGCTCGACGAGCCCTTCGGCGCGCTCGACGCCCAGGTGCGCAAGGAACTGCGCCGCTGGCTGCGCCGCCTGCACGACGAGCTGCACGTCACCAGCATCTTCGTCACGCACGACCAGGAAGAGGCCCTGGAAGTGGCCGACCGCGTGGTGCTGATGAACCACGGAAAGATCGAACAGGTGGGCAGCCCGCGCGATGTGTGGGAACACCCGGCCACGCCCTTCGTGGCGCGCTTCCTCGGCGGTGTGCCGCTGGTGGGCGACGGCACGCGCCCGCTGCGCCCGCACGAGCTCGAGGTGCGCCGCCTGGCGCCCGGCGAACGCGCCACGGGCGGCGTGGTGGCCACGCTGCGCCGCGCGCTGGTGCTCGACCCGGTGGTGCGCCTGGAACTCGAACCCGAGTCGGGCGCGCACGACCTGATCGAGGCCCGCCTGGGCACCGCGCAGTTCGACGCACTGGGCCTGCGCGAGGGCGACCTGGTGCTGGTGACGCCGCGCGCGTCGGTCGCCACGGCGGACCCGGCACTGGCCTGATCCGGCTGGCGGCGGGGCGCGCGAACTCGCAGAATGCGCCCCATGAAAACCGCCCTCTTCCTCGCCACGCTGGTGCTGGCCGGCTGCGTCGCGCCAGCGCCAACCCCGTCAACACCTCCCGCGGACGCCGTGGCCTGCACGCAAGACGTGATGCAGTGCCCCGACGGCCGCTTCGTCGGCCGCCGGCCGCCGGCCTGCGCGTTCGACTGCGGCGCCCCCGCGGCGCGATGAACGTGCACTGGCGACGGCCCGCCCTGACCACGACCGTGGCGCTGGTGGCATGGGCCGGGGTGCTGCTGCAGCTCGTGCTCAGCCTGCAGCTCACGCTGGCGCGCGGCGGGACCGCGGCCGAGGCGCTGGTGATCTACCTCGGCTACTTCACCGTGCTCACCAACATCGTGGTCGCGGGCACGCTGTCGCTGGCCCGCTGGGGCGGTGGCGGTGCGCTCGCGCGCTGGTGCCGCCGCACGGACGTGGCCATGGGTGTGCTTGCAAGCATCCTGCTGGTGGGCCTGGCGTACCACCTGCTGCTGCGCGCGCTGTGGGCCCCACAGGGCTGGCAGGCGCTGGCCGATCACCTGCTGCACTCCGTCACCCCACTGCTGTGCCTGCTGCACGCCGCGCTGTGCGTGCCCACCCGACGCCTGGCCTGGCACGCGCCATGGTCCTGGGTGCTGTGGCCGCTGGCGTTCCTGGTCTACGCCCTGCTGCGCGGCCACTGGCTGGGCGTCTATCCCTATCCCTTCATCGACGTGAACGCCCTGGGCTACCAGCGCACCCTGCTCAACGCCGTGGGCCTGCTGGGAGCGTTCTGGGTCATTGCCGCCCCCATCGTGGCGTGGCAGCGACACCGCGCGTCGCGGGAACCTCGACTGTCTTGATGGGGTCATTCGCAGGTCACAACCTCGCTGCCCCATGAACCACCCCCTCGCCCGCCGCCTGCGCCGCGCCGCCATCCGCCACGAGCGGCGCTGCCGCGCACCGGCGGCAGCCGCCGGCCCCGCACCCGCGCAGGGCCTGACGCTGGCCGAGTTGCTGCGCCTGCACGGCGAGGGCTCGCTGCCGGTGCTGGTGATGCTGCTGTCGCTGTTCACGCTGATTCCGGTGGGCGGTGCGGGCTGGTTCGTGAGCTTCTTCATCGTCGCGCTGGGCTGGTACTGGGCCCAGGGGCGCGAACGCGTGGAGCTGCCGGCCGCGCTGGGCCGGCTCGCGCTCAACGAGCGCTGGTCGCTGCGCAGCCTGCACGCCCTCGCCTGGCTGTACCGCAGCGCCAGCCGCTGGTTGCGCCCGCGCTGGCAGGCCTGGCGCCACGAGCGCACGCGCGGCTGGTGGGGTGGCTGGATCGCCGTGATGGCGGTCATCATCTTTCTGCCACTGCCCTTCGGCAACGTGTTGCCCAGCCTGAGCCTGGTGCTGCTGGGCCTGGGCTGGATGTTCCGCGACGGCCTGGCACTGCTCGTGGCCGGCGCCGCGGGCATCGGTGCGCTGGCCTACACCGTGGCATTCGGGCAGCTCGCCATCGACCTCACGCAGCGCGGCTGGCAGTGGCTCACCGGGTGAGCGGCGGTGGGTGGGGAGCACCTAGAATCGCCCGACCCTCTTTTCGACCCTCTGCCCGGTGGACAAAGACTCCCTGAACGACTGTCCGCTGTACGTGGACCTGGACGGCACGCTCACGCCCAGCGACACGCTGCATGAGTCGGCCATGCTGTTCATTCGCCAGCATCCGCTCAACCTGCTGCGCATGGTGGGCTGGCTGGGGCGTGGCAAGGCGGGCTTCAAGCGCGCCCTGGCCGACGCCGTGCAGCCAGAACCCACCCGGCTGCCCTGGCGCGACGACTTCATCCAGTTCCTGCGTGCCGAACACGCGCGCGGGCGCACCCTGGTGCTGGCCAGCGCGGCCGACGAACGCATCGGCCAGCGCGTGGCCGCGCACCTGGGCGTGTTCAGCGCGGTGCTGGGCACCGCCGACGGTGGGCACAACCTCAGCCGCGCGGCCAAGCGCGAGGCCATTGAGGCGCACGCCCGCTCGCTCGGGCACGAGCGCTGGGCCTACGCCGGCAACAGCAGCGACGACCTCGCGGTGTGGGAGGGGGCGGCGCAAGCGATCGCCGTGAACGCGCCCGCGGGCGTGCTGCGGCGCCTGCAACAGCAACAACCGCCGGCACGGGTGTTCGAGCACCAGCCCGCGTCCCTCAAGACCCTGCTGCGCGCGATCCGCCTCAAGCAGTGGTCCAAGAACGGGCTCATCTTCCTGCCCGTGCTGGCCGCGCACACGCTCGACCCCCAGCTGTGGCTGCAGGTCATCGTGGCCTTCATCGCCTTCGGCCTGTGCGCGTCGGCCACCTACCTCGTCAACGACCTGCTCGACCTGCCCAACGACCGCGTGCACCGCATCAAGCGCCTGCGCCCGCTGGCCGCAGGCACGGTCACCATCGCCGCCGCGGTGCCGCTGGGGGTGGCCATGCTCGCGCTCGCCTTCGCGCTCGCGCTGTGGGTGGGCATGCCGTTCACGCTCATCCTGCTGCTCTACACCGCACTCACCCTCGGCTACTCGATGCGCTGGAAGCGCATTGCGCTGTTCGACGTGCTGCTGCTGGCCACGCTGTACACGCTGCGCATCGGCGCCGGCGCCGCGGCCACGCGCGTCGACCTGTCCAACTGGTTGCTCGCGATCTCGATCTTCCTGTTCCTGAGCCTGGCGCTGGTCAAGCGCTGCGCCGAGCTGGAGGAAGCCGTGGATGAAAACGGCGCGCTCGCACCCGGGCGCGGCTACCAGCCGCGCGACCTGCCCTCGCTGCGCAGCATGGGCATGTCCAGTGGCTTCATGGCGGTGCTGGTGCTGGCGCTCTACATCGACTCCCCCGTGAGCCGCTCGCTCTACGCCCAGCCCGACGTGCTCTGGGCCGCTTCGCCGGTGCTGCTGCTGTGGATCATGCGCATCTGGCTCAAGACCGGGCGGCGCGAGCTGCACGGTGAAGACCCGCTGGCCTTCGCGTTGAAGGACCCTTTCAGCTGGGCCACGCTGGCGGTGATGATCGGCATCGGCCTTCTCGCCACCATCGGCCTGTGAACCCATGAAAACCATTGCCCTTTCGCTCGCCGTCTTTTGTGTGCTGCTGTCTTCCGCGGCACAACTGGCCATGCGGCGCGGCATGAGCCAGGGCGGCGGCGACATCGCCGGCACCTACATGCAGGCTTTCACCAGCCCCATGGTCTGGTTCGGCCTGTGCCTGTACGGCATCAGCGCCGTGCTCTGGTTGTGGGTGCTCTCGCGGCTCGATGTCTCGCTGGCGTACCCGCTCGTGAGCCTGGGCTTCGTGGTCACCATGCTGCTGGGCATTCTGTGGCTGGGTGAGCCCTTCTCGTGGCTGCGGGTGGCGGGCTGCGCCCTCATCGTCGTCGGCGTGAGCCTGCTCGCGCTGGACGCGCACGCATGATCACGAGCGACCCCCACTCGATCGCGGCCGCGCGCCGCGTGTTCTGGTGGGCCTTCATCGGCACGCTCGCGCTCAAGCTCTGCCTCGCTGCGGTCTTTCCCTTCACGGGCGACGAAGCCTTCTTCCACCAGTGGGGCGTCACCCCCGCCTGGCACTACTCCGACCACCCGCCGCTGGTGGGCTGGCTGCTCGCGGTGCTGCACCGCATCAGCGACGCGCCCATCGTGCTGCGCAGCGTGACGCTGCTCGTCACGAGCGCGATCGCGCTGCTGGTGGTGGACCTGCTGCGCCGTTTGCTGCCCGAGGAACGCGAAGCACAGGCCTGGCTCGCGGGCGCGGTCTACCTGGCGCTGCCCTGGAGCTGGCTGTTCGTGCTCGTGACCACCGACACGATGCTGGTCCTGTTCATGGCGCTGTCGTTCTGGGCCTATGTGCGCGCCGACACCAGCGAGCGCGGCACGGGCTGGTACCTGCTCTGCGGCGCGCTGCTGGGCACGGCCTTCTTCAGCAAGTACTTCGCGGCCCTGCTCGGCTTTGCCTACGCGGCGCACGCCTGGGGCTGGCGGCGCGAGCGCTGGTGGGCGCCGTTCCTGGTCTTCGTGGCGGCGTTGCCCGCCATCGCGGCCAACCTCTGGCTCAACGCCCTGCACGGCTGGAGCCACGTGATGTTCAACGTGTTCAACCGCAACGAAGCGTCCGAATGGTCGATCGAGACCTTCGCGACCTACGTGGTGATGGCGCTGTACCTGATCACGCCCTGGTGGCTGTGGCGCGCCGCGCGCTCGCGCGCAACCGCCGGCGTGAGCGCCACCACCCGCACCACCCTGGCCGTGCTGTGGATCTTCCCGTTCGTGGTGTTCGCGCTGCTGGCCACGCGGCGCACCATCGGCCTGCACTGGGTGCTGGGCTTCGTGCCGGTGTTCGCCGTGTGGGCCGGCCTGCGCACCGACGTGCGCCCCTTGCGCCGCCTGCTGGCCTACACCATGGCGCTGTCCGTGCCGCACCTGCTGGGGGTGCTGGTGCTGGCGCTCGCGCCAACGTCGTGGTTTGGCAGCACCAAGTGGGCCGACCGCGCGGTGTTCCTGCGCGAGAACACGGCCGTGGTGGCCGCGCTGCGCGACGGCCTGCCCGCCGGCGGCACGCTCATGGCCCAGGCCTACAACCCCGCGGCCATGCTGGCCTACCGCGCTGGCCACTATGTGCCGGTGTTCGGCCCCGGCCGCTACCACTCGCGCCAGGACGACCTGGTCGTCGACTTCCGCGCCTTCGACGGCAAGGCGGTCCGCGTCTTCCACTACGACGAGCCCGATCTCGCCACCTACACCCCGTATTTCGAGCGCGTGAGCAAGCGCCCTTTCACCGTCGATGGCGCCGAGTTCTGGCAGGTCGATGGCGAGGGCTTTCGCTTCGCGGTCTACCGCGAGCGCGTGCTGGCCACGATCGCGCGCGATTTCCACGACATTCCCCGCTGGCTGCCGGTGCTGGGCGACCCGTTCTGCGAACGCTACGGGTTTGCCGACTGCTCGCCAGGGCGCTGAGCGCCGGGCTTAGGGCTTGAACAGCGCCGTGTAGCGCCGCTGCATCTCTTGCGGCGTCACCGTTTCGATCGAGTGCCCGATGAGCCAGCGGTGGCCGAAGGGGCAGCGCACCACGCCGCTGCGCTCGCCATAGAACGCGTCGCTCGCCTCGCGTTCGAGCGTGGCGCCGGCCTGCACGGCATGGGTGATCATCGCGTCGGCATCGTCCACGTGCAGGTGCACGGTGACGGGTGTGGCGCCCAGCGCGCGGGCACTGTGCATGCCGAACTCGGGGAACTCGTCGCACAGCATCACGGTGTTGGGGCCGAAGGCCATCTCGGCGTGGCCGATGCGGCCCGACGGTTCGACAAGGCGGAACTTCTCGCTCGCGCCGAATGCGCGCGCGTAGAACGCGAGGGCGGCCTGCGTGTCGTGCACGCAGAGGTAGGCATAGGCTTCATCGATGCGCATGGCTTCACTCCAGGAATGCGGTGGCAATGCGCCACTGTGCCGGCGGGGGCCGCGCGCGTATAGAAGAAATTTGCCGGGGCGCTCAACGCAACGGCGGCTGCGGCAGGGGCACGTGGTTGGGCTCGTCGGGCGCGAGCGCGCGAAAGCGTGTGGGCGTGAGGCCCGACATGGCCAGGAACTCGCGGTTGAAGTGCGACTGGTCGCTGTAGCCCAGGGCCGCGGCGATATCGGCGGGCGCGCTGGCCGTGCCGAGGGCCTGCAAGGCGGCCTGGAAGCGGCGCACGCGCAGCCAGGCCTTGGGGTTGAGGCCGGCGGCCTGACGAAACGCGGTGTCGAAGCGGCGGTGGCTCAGGCCGCTGGTGCGCACGGCCGAGCCCACCGAACCCGATGAGCGCAACAAGCGCACCAGCGCCACCCCCTGGCCCGCGGCCACCGGCGGGCGGCGTGCAAGCAACCAGGCCTCGAACAACGCCAGGCGCGCATCGGCACCGGGCGCATCGAGCAGGCGCTCGCGCAACCGGCGGGCTTCGGCGCCGAGCAAGGCGTCGAGCGGCACGTGGCGCCCGGTGAGCTCATCGGCCGCGGCACCGAACAGCCACTGCGCGGCGCCAGGCAGCAAGGTGGCACCCACACTGGCCGAGCGCGCGCGCAGGCGCTTGAGGTAGGGCGCCATGCGCGCGCCCGCCAGCACCGCCGGGGCCAGCGCTTCGCCGCGTGCATCGTCGGGTGAACACAGCCGGTGCACGGGTGCGTCGTCGAGCCGCAGCACCAGGTGCATGAGCCCGCTGGGCAGCAGGCGCTCGATGCGCGCCTGCGCCTCGCCGGCGGGTTCGGCGTCGCAGCTCCACAGCTCGCGCACGAAGGGGCGCAGCAGCGGGTGGGGTGCGCGGCGCCGGGCGGTCATGGCCGGTTCAGGCGGGCGCCGCGGGTGCGGGCTCGGGCACCAGCAGCTCACCGCGCCACAGGCCGCGCAGCGTGGCGAGGCACAGGCCACCGATGACCAACGTGACGAGCACGAGCAAGGCCCATGAGAGGCCCACAAGGCCGATGGCGTCGGGCAGGCGCTCGGCCAGCCGGCCGGTGAGCGTGGTGAAGGCGGCCAGCGGGAAGGACAGCGCCCACCACGGCAGGCCGAAGTGCTGGCCGCGCAGGCGCGGCGCCAGCGGCAGCAGCCACAGGAACACGAAGCCCGCCACGCCCCAGACCATCAGCACGATCAGCAGCGGCACATCGAACGGCAGCAGCGCCAGGCCGATGACGGCAGGCGGCGCGAGCACGATGGCCCAGGCCGGCAACAACCGGTCGGGCAGCGGGCCATGCGCGATACGGCGCAGCAGCAGCAAGGCAATGACCACCGGCCAGAAGAACACGCCGATGCCCAGCTGCGCGGCCGACCACACGGGCTGACCGAGCGCCACGCCGGCGAGCGGGGCCACCACGTTGCCCACCACCGCGATCAGCAGCACCGGCGTGATGCCGGGCCACAGCGCGCCGGGGGCCGCGTGCGCCGCGCCCAGCCAGCGGCCCAGCACCCAGGCCGTGGCCGCCAGCTGCAGCACCGCCCCGGCCCACCACAGCGCGCGCGCCAGCGGCCCCGGGCCCAGGTGCGCCACGGCCACGGTGGCCAGCAAGAGCAGCGACACCGGCGCTGCCGCAAAGAACGCATGGCGCACCGGGTGCGCGAGGTCTTCGATCACCGCGTCGCGGTGGCTGTACCAGCGCCACACGCTGCCGAGCGCGATGGCCAAAAAAGCCAGTGCCGCGACCGCCCCCAGCACCGCGGACACGCGCATCGCTCCATCACCCAACGCCATGGCGGTGCGGTGCCACACGAGCGAGAGCCCGCACAGGCCCATGACCACCGAGAACCAGCCCGGCCCCAGGTAACGCAGCGGCGTTGGGGCGCTCATGCCACTACCTCGAAGCGCACCCGCGGCGCCACCGCGCACAGGCATTCGTAGGCGATGGTGCCGGCCGCGTGCGCGACCTCGTCCACCGGCAGCACGGTGCCGTTGCCCGCGCGGCCCCAGAGCACCACCTCGCTGCCGATGCCGGCGCCGGGCACCGGCGTGAGGTCGACGGTGATCATGTCCATGCTCACGCGGCCCAGGGTGGTGGTCCGCACGCCATCGACCAGCACCGGCGTGCCGCCGGGTGCGTGGCGCGGGTAGCCGTCGGCGTAGCCGCAGGCGATGACGCCGATGCGTGTGGGCGCACTCGCGGTGAAGGTGGAGCCGTAGCCCACGGTGTCGCCCGCCTGCAGCTGCTGCACGCCGATGACCTTCGTGCGCAGCGTCATGGTGGGCAGCAGGCCCCAGTGCGCAGCGCTGTGCTCGGGGAAATCGGGCGCACTGCCGTAGAGCGCGATGCCCTCGCGCACCCAGTCGGCCGCGAGCGAGCCGGCGCCGCGCAGCGCGCTGCGCGCGTGGCGCAGGATGGCCGCGCTGTTGGCCAGCGTGCGCTCGCCGGGCAGGTCTTCGGTGGCCTGCTCGAACAGCGCCACCTGGTGCGCGATGCCGCGCGCGCCATCGGCGTCGCTGAAGTGCGTCATGTGGCCGATCTCGTCGACCTGCGGCAACGCGTTCAGGCGTGCCCAGGCCGCGCGGTAGGCCGTGGGCGTGAAGCCCAGGCGGTTCATGCCGCTGTTGAGCTTGAGGAACACCTTGTGCGGCTGCTGTGTCTTGTGCGCGGCCAGCCAGTCGATCTGCTCGCTGCAGTGCACCGTGTGCCACAGGCCCAGGCGCGAGCACAGCTCCAGGTCGCGCGGCTCGAACACGCCTTCAAGCAGCAGGATGGGGCCGCGCCAGCCGAGCCCGCGCACGCGCTCGGCCTCGTCGAGGTCGAGCAACGCGAAGCCGTCGGCACCCCGCAGGCCCTCGAAGGCGCGCTCGATGCCGTGGCCGTAGGCGTCGGCCTTGACCACCGCCCACACGCGGGCGTCGGGGGCGCGCTCGCGCGCGATCTGCAGGTTGTGGCGCAGGGCGCCGGTGTGCACGGTGGCCAGGATGGGGCGGGGCATGGCGTGAGAAATGTCAAGGGGCGCCGATGCGCCCGAGCAGCGGGCTCGCGTACACGGGGTGGTATGTAACCCCCGTGCTATAACGCGCGCCACCCGACCGGAGATGGGCCACGAACTGTCGCACAAAGCCGTGCGGGCGTTCGTCGCCGAGGCGCTTCAACCTGGCAGACCAGCAAACCGATTCATCGCCATGAAGCGCGGCTTCTACACCATCATGACGGCGCAGTTCTTCAGCTCACTGGCTGACAACGCGCTGTTCGTGGCCGCCATCGAGCTGCTGCGCCACCGTGGCGCACCCGAGTGGCAGGGCGCGGCGCTGGTGCCCATGTTCGCGTTGTTCTACGTGCTGCTCGCGCCCTTCGTGGGGGCGTTTGCCGACGCGAAGCCCAAGGGCCAGGTCATGTTCATCAGCAACGCCATCAAGGTGCTGGGCTGCCTGGCCATGCTGGTGGGCGTGCACCCACTGCTGGCCTACACGCTGGTGGGCCTGGGCGCAGCGGCCTACTCCCCCGCCAAGTACGGCATCCTCACCGAGCTGCTGCCGCCCTCGCAACTGGTCAAGGCCAACGGCTGGATCGAGGGCCTGACCATCGCCTCCATCATCCTGGGCGTGCTGCTCGGTGGGCAGCTCGTGGGCCCCGCGGTGGCGCCCTGGCTCATGGCGCTCTCGCTGCCGGGCATCGACAACGCGCCCGACGCTGCCATCGCGCTGCTGGTGCTGGTGTACGCGCTGGCCGCGGGCTTCAACCTGCGCATTCCGCTCACGGGCGTGACGCCGCGGCCGATGCCGACCAACCCGCTGGTGCTGCTGCCCGATTTCTGGACCTGCAACATGCGCCTGTGGCGCGACCGCCTGGGCCAGATCTCGCTGTCCACCACCACGCTGTTCTGGGGCGTGAGCGGCAACCTGCGCTACATCGTGCTGGCCTGGGCCGCGGCCGCACTGGGCTACAGCACCACGCAGGCCTCGGCGCTGGTGGGCGTGGTGGCGCTGGGCACCGCGGTGGGTGCGGTGGTCGCGTCCATGCGCATGCGGCTCGACCAGGCCACGCGCGTGATCCCGCTGGGCATCGGCATGGGCCTGTTGGTGGTGCTCATGAACTTCATCGACAACGTCTGGGTGGCCGCGCCCTTCCTGGTGCTGCTGGGCGCGCTCGGCGGCTTCCTGGTGGTGCCGATGAACGCCCTGCTGCAGCACCGCGGCCACAACCTCATGGGCGCAGGCCGTTCCATTGCGGTGCAGAACTTCAACGAGCAGGCCTGCATCCTGGGCCTGGGCGCGTTCTACAGCTTCTCCACCGGCATGGGCCTGTCGGCCTTCGCCGCCATCACGGCCTTCGGCCTGCTGGTGGCCGGCTGCATGGCGCTGATCGGCGCCTGGCACAAGCGCAACCAGCGCGAGCACGCGCACGAGATCGAACGCCTGCTGGAGATCGCGCGCCGCGACGACCTGCACGGCTAGCCACGCGGCGTCAGAAGCTGCCCACGTTCGTTGGCGCGAAGCCGTTGAGGCTCACCAGGTGGTGGTGTGCAAGCACCTTGTACAGGTCGGCCTCGCCCACCGAGCGCGACAGGTAGGCGTCGGCACCGGCCAGGCCGGCCTTCATGCGTTCCATGCTGCCGGCACTGGGCGCGAACAGGATCACCACCGGCGCACCCTTGGGGCCCTTGATCTGCTTGGCGGTGCGGCAGATGGTGAAGGCGTCGGGCTGGCCGCCAAGGCGGTCGATCACGACCAGGCGGTAAGGGTGGGCGGTGAGCATGGCCTCGGCCTGCGCCGGGTCGCGGCACCAGTCGATGCTGAGCTCGTACTTGCGAAAGCGCTTGAGCAGGATGCGGCCCTCGACCAGGCTCTGGCCCACCAGCAGCGCGTCGCCGTGGCCCGCCTCGGGCACGCCGGCGTCGCTGCGCGCGCTGCGCGTGTTGGGCGAGCGCGTGTTGCGCGCCTTGGGCGCCGGCGGCGACACGTTGAACAGCTCGTCGAGGTCGGCGAAATCGGTGGCGCCGCGCAGCGGGATGTGCACCGTGCGCGCGGGGGATGCGGGCTTGGGCGCCGGAGCGGGTGCGGCCGCGGGGACCGGTGCCGGCACGGCGGCACGGCGCGGCGCGGACTCGAGCGCCCGCGCTTCCTCGCGCGTCATGGGCCGCGTGGGCGGAAAGTCGGTCTCGGGAAAGCGACGGCGCGTGCGCCCGGCCGGCGCCATGGGTGACGCCGGCTGCGGCTTGCCGCTGGCCAGGCGCATGCTGGCGTCCAGCCCCTGCAGTTGCGAATGCTTGAACGGTTCGGTGGCCGCGAAGGTGGTGGCGGGCGCCGGGGCCGCGGCGGTCGCGCGCGCGGTGCGCAACCCCACCAGCGCGTCGAGCGCACCCAGCAGCGAGACGAGCCGGATCGGCTTGGCCTGCAGCGGCCAGCCGGTGCCGCCGTCGTGGCCGCCCACCAGCAGCACGCGGCCGGGCAGGCTCGCGCCCTGCACCAGCTTCAAGGCCTGTGCGTTGTCGGCGTTGACGATCAGGATCTGGGCGTCGAGCACTTCCTCCTGAACCTGATAGGCCGGAGGGCGCCGCGCGGCGAGCCTGAAAAACGATTCAAAGGTGGCGCTTTCGGTCTGGGCAAAGCCCACGAGCGCCACGGTGTAGGCAGCCCCCATGCCTTGCTCCACTGTGTTCGGGTGATTCTTGGTTACCTTCTGATACGCCAAGCAGTATCACCCTGCGGCCGTGCTTTTGGGAACCTTCGTGTCGCCATCACGCAGCTTGTGTGATGATTTTGTCGCTTGCCGGACACCCTTTCGCCCACAGGAGCCCTTTCATGCCCAGCGTCTACGACTTCGAAGCCCAGTCCATCGGCGGTCAGCCCGTTCCCCTGTCGAACTACCGCGGGCAAGTGCTGCTGATCGTCAACACCGCCAGCGCTTGCGGCTTCACGCCCCAGTTCGCGGGCCTGGAAAAGCTGCACGAAACCTACGGCGCGCGTGGTCTGGCGGTGCTGGGCTTTCCCTGCAACCAGTTCGGCTCGCAGGACCCGGGCAGCAACGACCAGATCGCCAGCTTCTGCCAGCTCAACTACGGCGTGAGCTTCCCGATGATGGCCAAGATCAACGTCAACGGTGGCGACGCGCACCCGCTGTACCGCTGGCTCACGGCCGAGGCCCCGGGCCTGCTCGGCAGCAAGGCCATCAAGTGGAACTTCACCAAGTTCCTGGTCGGCAAGGACGGCCGCGTGCTCAAGCGCTACGCGCCGCAGGACGCGCCCGAGAAACTGGCCGGCGACATCGAGGCCGCACTCGCGGCCTGAGCCGCGCGCTGCACCGCGCTCAGAGCACGCGCAGCAGCCAGCCCGCCAGCAGCGGCAACGCCAGCGCACTGAACAGCGCGCTCAGGCCCATGGCCAGCCCGGCGAAGGCACCGGCCTCTTCGCTCACCTGGAACGCGCGCGCGGTGCCGATGCCGTGCGCGATGGTGCCGAGCGCAAAGCCCCGCACCGCGGGATCGCGGATGCGCAGCGCGTCGAACAGGTAGCGCGCACCCACCGCGCCGAGCACGCCGGTGGCCATCACGAGCACCGCGGTGAGCGAGGGCAACCCGCCGATCTTTTCCGCGATGCCCATGGCCACCGGCATGGTGACGGACTTCGGCGCGAGTGAGGCGATGGTGGCGCTCGACGCCCCCAGCAGGCGCGCCAGCACCAGGGCCGACACGGTGGTGACCCCCACGCCCACCACCAGCGCCCCCAGCAACGGCACGGCCAGGCGGCGCAGCCGGTGCACCTGCTCGAACAAGGGCACGGCCAGCGCCACGGTGGCGGGCCCGAGCAGGAAGTGCACGAACTGCGCGCCCTCGAAGTAGGTGGCGTACGGTGTGCCGGTGGCCCACAACAACGTGGCCAGCACGGCCACCGCGATCGGCACCGGGTTGGCCAGCGGGTGAAAGCCGCTGCGCCGGTAGAGCACGAAGGCCCCGTGGTAGACGAGCAGCGTGAGCGACAGGCCGAGCAGTGGCGTGGCCGCGAGGTAGACCCAGACCTCGATCAGACGCTGCGGGGCCTCAACCGCCATCGCGGCCCTCTCCGCCCGCGTTGCGGCGGGCCTGCCAGCGCATCAGCGCGAGCATGGTGGCCGCCGACGCGGCCAGGCCCAGCAGGGTGCTGAGCACCAGCGCCACACCCAGGGCCAGCGCCTCATCGCCCAGGCGCTGCAGGTGCTGCATCACGCCCACACCGGCGGGCACGAACAGCAGCGACAGGTGCTGCAGCAGGCCTTGCGCGGTGGGCT
>VFQQ010003575.1_pt1 | contig 14819 bp, 21 predicted proteins | sample 3512341 | NCBI WGS metagenome assembly VFQQ01 (sample SAMN10412373, study PRJNA504923) | tailings metagenome | isolation source: Relicate 2 Philex TSF1 revegetated site | place: Philippines: Tuba, Benguet | collected 2017-08-29 | reverse complement strand
GAGGGCAAAGGGCAGAGCATAAAGGATCTAGTTGCGTTGTTGACGTGCAAAGGACTCGGACGGCGGGAAAGTGCTTGCAGTCAGGGAGTTTTGTATCGTGCGGGTGCCAGCCATTATGCCCTGCTGGCTGCTGCTCCCAGGCCCCGCCACAACGCTGCCGCTGCTGCTGCTTCACCTTTGCTGCCGCAGGGGAGAGCATGCACATGGCCAAGGCGGCAGAGGGGCGCAACGTGGCAGAGGTGACCTTTGGCGGGCTGCCAGCGGTGCATCTATGCAGCAGGGATGTCGGGTAGGGGTTGCCGCTGTGTTCACTACAAGCAGCCTGAGCTGACCAGCCATCTCGAGCCATGGCTTGAGAGCGCCCTGCCCTGTGCAAGTTGCAAGCTGCATCCCGCCCCTGCCCTGCCATTATTCAGGACAACCCGATTGACCATGCGCTGCACGATGCTCTGAAGCTGGAGCGGTGAGAAAGCGATGCTTTCCAAGCAGTCAAGCATGGTGCAATGCAAGTGGCATTGCAAGCTGGGAAGGTGGTGCGATGAGCAGACTTACCACCCTTTGGTGCCTGCAACCTCCTGGCGCCTCTTGCTGCCGCCCTTCCACATGCACCCCTGCAGCGGAGAGAAGCCTGAGACGCTGCCCATGTTCTTGCACACAAGCTACCTCCCTTCCACGCACACCTGCAGCGGATTGAAGCCTCAGGTGCAGACGACGCTGCCCTTGATTTACACAAATGCCACGTGCCTCCTCACACTTGCAGCGGAGAGAAGCCCGAGACGAGCGCCTTCCCAGAGACGCTGGACGACGCGCTGTCTGCTGCACAGGTGTGTCTCGGTTGCAGTTGTGCACCGTGAAAATGTGAGTTGTGCACCGTGACGCTTATGGCACCTGTCCACTCAAACCCTGCTGCCCAGCCATGCTCCCTTCCAACTGCCGCCCACTCAGATGCGAGACCTGCCAGACAGCCCAATCGCCGCCGCAACCACCGCGCTGGGCGGAAGCGGCGGCGGCGGCGGCGGCGGCAACCCAGGGTCGGGCGGCAACCCTGGCTCAGGCGGCAACCCAGGGCCAGAAGGGGATGTGCCGCCGGTTGAGGGCTTCTCAGCCAACCCCTTCCACACCCAGCAGACCCGCGCCAAGCTGTAAAGGGGCTCTGGGGCAGTGGACAGCCAATGATTGATCTGGAGCCTCTGGCGTGAGTGTGCGCTCCAACAGCAGAGCGAGCTTCACCTGTGCAGAGCGCCTCGAGTTGCAGTTGCAGCAGTTTGCTGTTTTCTGCTGCATGTTTGCTTGGGGACCACCTACCGTCTGTGCTTTTTCTTCCTTGCTTTGTATAGCCCTGCCTGCGCCACACCGGACTGTGTATTGCTTCAGCCTTTATGTTTCTCCGAGTTGCAAGCCTCCTCGCTTGTGAAAAACTGTTGAGCAGCAGGAGGGCGTGCGGATAAGCGCTGCTGCGTCGTGCGTTTTCAGCAAGGCCACAACGGTTGGCGAGCAGCGCGGCCACACTGCTTGTATATGCAGCTGCAGGCAGTGCTCTGCACCTCAGCCAATCTGCAATTGGCTGCTTTGAGTCGATGACGGCAGCAGCGGCGGCGGTGCCAGCAGCGCACAGCGTGGTGGACTGTGGAGCTCAATTGTTGCTCCGACACTCCAACCCCAATGCAAGCAGCATGCTGACCTGCAGCAGGCGCCTGCTGTTGGGGGCGAGGCCCCTGCTGATGGCGGGCAGGGGCCTGGCCACTGCACCGGGCGAGCAGGTGGGCGAAACCTCAGCCTGCGGCCGCTCCAGCAGCCTTGGAGCCTCAGGCTCAGCAGGGTGGAGGGGCGCTCGTGCAGCCAAGGGTTGGCGGCCATCGTCGCCGCCGCCGCTGCCGCCGCCGGTGCCGCTGCTCTGCCGCTGCGGCCGTCGATCGTGCCGCCAGCGCTCACCTGATCCAGCCTGCCCCTTCCGAGTTTGTTGTGTTGGGGCGCTTTGAAAGACGTTCTTCTTGGTAGTTCAACCCGACCTGCTTCTGTTATCAGCCCACCTCTTGCTGCCCGTTGCCCCTTGCACTAACTCTCCACAGGAGCGGCTGGGCGCGCGAGTGCGGCACGCCGCTGAGGACGCAGTCCACAAGGGGGAGGAAGTGCTGCACCGAGCGGAGCATGCCGCTGAAGAGCTTCTGCACAAGGCGGAGCACGCTGCGGAGGGCGTGGCACACAAGGTGGATAGATCAACCGCTTGTTGGTGGGCCACTGTGGCGGCGCAAGCAGGCAGTTGCTGTGCGGTGTGCCTGCTGCAATTCTGTGAAGGGCGTGGCACACGAGGTGGGCAGCTGTTCAGAGATGGAGGGGCAGACGGAGTGCACTGGCGGTCAGCTGAAGTACTGGGGTGTGCCTGCTGCACTTCTGCCGCCGCCTGCAAGAGAGGGCATGTTCTGTGGCATGGCCCTGTTGACAGTCTCTGAGCCGACCGCTAGCGCTGCTGGACACGCTTGCTGTTTCAAAGTATGCTTCAACATCATGTAGCACCGCCATTTTCTACCCAATCGCCAGGTGGCGGACCCGCTGCTGCACGCTGTGCACGAGCGGCGCGCTCGGGCGCACGAGGAGGCGGAGCGCGGCATGTTCACCGCAGGCAAGGATGGGCCTGCTTCAGCATGTGCGGGGCTGCACAAGTGGTGCTGTTGCAAGTGCATCATGCTGTGTGCCATTGTGATGCCATCCGGTCAGACGAGTGTCCTGCCGTGCTGCGACCAGCAACCAAAGTGACAGGCGACTGTTGCAAGCATGGTGGCATGTGCGGAGGTGCGCAGCACTCCGTCCTGTGTAGTTGTGCCCTAACTTAGGGCGGCCTGCCCCAGCCACCACCTGCCTGCATCTTTTGCAGACGACATCACCGAGGCTGCCGAGCAGATGAAGCACGCCCGGGAGCGGCACCACCACCCAACCCGCAGGCAAGGGACTTTGGAAGGGCGCTCCGCTTTGCTGGTGTCGAATTGGCCCTGGAGGCGAACCTGTGCGCCCGCAGTGCAACGCCAGTGCTGCTTGGCAAGCAACCAGCTCAACGCCTGCGCTGCAGCCTGCACTCCGGAGCCCCTGCCCCCGACAGGCAATACACACCAGATGAGGAGGAGGCGCTGCTGAATGAGGCATCTGCCGACCCGCTGCGCAGCCGCCAGCGCGACATGTCTGAGCTGCGCAGGTGGGGTTGCATCATGTCGCACGCATCATGTGATGATTGTGTTTCTTCTAATGCAGTTGAAACTGGGCCGCCGGCGCCAAATGGCTGAGCTGCGCAGGCGAGGCTGCGTGGTGCCGGTGTTGTGCAGCGGTTGGTGGCACATCAGCTCGCTGCACGCAGCGTTGCCGAGCGCACCCTCCAATTGAGCGCTGCGCATCCTGGTCTGCTGTGTCTGCTGTGCAGGACAGTGCGTGAGGACCAGCTGGCTGCAGGCGGCGAATTTGAAGATGAGCTGCTGGATCAGGCATCTGCTGATTGCCGCTGCAAATCCCTAATCCGCTGTGCTGTACAGGACGGTGCATGATGAGAAGCCATCTGCAGGCGGCGAGAGCGAGGAGGAGCTGCTGCATGAGGCCTCGGCCAATCCGGTGGATGCCCAGCGCCGGCGCGAGCTGGAAGAGCTCGAGCTGCGCAGGTGAGGCTAGTTGGTGCTGGTTGTAACCTCCTGCTATGTCGCATGCATTCCATCATGTATCTTGACATCAGGCGGCTGTCGCCGTCTGCAAGCAACTGTCTAACTGAGTTGTGCTGCGTGTGGCGGCTGTATTGACAGCAAGGCAGCAGGCACTGATTGCAGTGATCCCTTCGATAGCTTCAAAGCCATTCTGCCTGCAGGAGGGCAGAAATGCGGATGCGCTGCATTTACCTGCGCAATTCTGAAAGTGTGACTGCACCGGTACTGCTGCCCTGCAGGGAGGTGGGCCTGGAGCAGCCGAGCGGGGCAGGTGCTGAAGAAATGAGCGAGGCGGCGCTGCTGCGGGGGGCATCCAGCGATCCTGTGGGCTCCGCTGAGCGGCAGGCCGATCTGGAGGGGCTGCGCAAGTGAGCTTTTGTTGTTTTGTTCAGTGCTATTGACCGTGAGGCAACCTCAGCTGCGGTGAGCAGCAGGCTGACTGGGCAGCCTGCGCAAGTCAGCTGATCGGCTGTGCAGCCGTACGCAGGATGCCCGTCCTGCACTGCTGTGGTGTTTCTGCAGGACTCGGCCGGCAAGGGCTGCTGACTGGCCAGAAACAAACTAAGCTGGGTGTGGCTTGCTGTCTTCCTTTCGTTTCGTAGGGCAGCCGAGCAGGAGTGAGCGAAGCAGGCGGGCTGAGGGTGCCCTTCCTAGAGGCACACGGCAGGTGTTGAAGACAGTGCTGCAGCCCGTGCGTCCTGATGGCCGCTGTAGGAGACAAACTGCGGTGCATATAGTGCATGATGCGAGTGTTGGATCCGTGCATGTTTTCAAAACGTTGTGTTGGATCCGTTCAACGGATCAAGTTCAAGTTGCTGCCTGCAATGTCCGGTGGATGCTCCGATCTACAGGTAAAGCTCGTGTGCGGCAACCTTATTTGCACATGCTACACATCACAAAGGCCCTTGCGTCAGCAATGACACACAAGCAAAGCAATCGGCGGCAAGCAGCAGCGGCGGCAGCACCAAGGCCAAGTACCGGAGCAGTCAGCTGCGCGGCACGTTCAGGCGCAGCACCAGGCGTGCACGGCCGTCAAGCAGGAAGGGCGAGTCTGCCGCCCAGAAGCGCTCCCAGGGGATGGGCTCGCCGCTGCTGTCTTTGGTAGTTTTCACATCCCAAAAGCAAGACGTTCGTGCTGGAGCAAAAGGGCCTGTGCTTGGGGCAGAGCTGGCCTCGGCGCCACCGATTTGCAGCACCGCGCTGTAAGCCGCCTGCAGCAGACCTTGGTGGGCGGTTCAATGCGAGCAGGGTGCACAATGTGAGGCTTCTCAACCAGTGCAGCACCCACCTTCACCCGGGGCAGCAGACGGTTGGATGCAGCAGTACTGCAAGTCGTGCAGCTCTCTGAGCAAGCCGCTCGGACGGAGGTGCCCATGCCGTCGCCACTCTTGAAGATTTCGCTGCGCCACCAATAGCCACGCCAGTAGACCGCCTGGGAGGGCGAGTAGTTAGCATTTGGTGACCTGCCAATCTGCAATACGCGTCGGAAAGTTGCAGTGGACTGATTATGATTCACTGTAAGCAGGACCCGGCAACTTGATTGGCCCAGGCACTAAGCCAACTTGCTTGAACCCCGACTTTCAACTTTGGTTACCTGCAAATGGAAGGTGGCCTCATCTGTGTCTGAGACCAGAGCTGGCTTTCGCGGTGTCCACCAGAGGAGGCACTCGGCTTGCGCCGCCTGTGCAGCAGCTGCATCGGCCTCATCGCCGGCATAGGGCAGGTCGGACAGGCTGGACTGCCACAGGGCGCGCTGCTCTGCATCCGCAGCTGTGGTGATCTGCAGAGCAGTTGGAGGCAGCGGCAACTCAGCCACAAGCTTAAAAAACAACAAGTCAAATGCCTGCACCAGCAGCCATGGCCATAGTCTATGCCATACTGTGCTCACCGCGCGCAGCAGCAGGTCTTTGTTAGGGTCATATGCCTGCAGCCACTTGTAACACGCCCAGTAGTTCAGGAGAACGCCAGGCGGCACCTTAGGGAAGCGGATGCGGCTGCAAATGGCTGCAATGAGCTGCCGCTGCTCTGGGGCCAGAGGCTCTGCAGGCGTGACAGCGATGTTTGCATCTGCCCACAGCGCAAATGCGGCCAGAACTGCAGCCAGGAGGACAGAGATCAGCAGGTTAACTGTGCACACACACATATCAGCAGCCCGTGCCATGGTCTGCGCCCGCCAAACCTGCCGCCTCTGTGTCCGCCTGAACGTTGCGATCTTCAAACATGACCTGCAGCAGGCAGAACAGAGGCAGCAGTGAAGCATCCCATGCCGAGTTAAACTTGCATGTATGTGCAACTAGCAGGCTTCCATCAGCGTGGAAAAGGAGTTGAGTGGTTAGACAAGGTAGAAGCAGCTGCCCCCAGTGACTGAATGGGCAAGCCAGCTCACCGTCAGCAGCTCAAATGGGAGCGCCTGCCACAGCCCGCGCCGCAGGCTGCAGTTCAGCATGCTGTGCCAGCGCCCAAAAAATGCCACGAGCGTCTGCAGCAACGCTGCATCAGCCAGCACTGCTGCTGACCCTTCCTTCACCAGCATCTGCAAGTGCTTGCCGCAGCGCTCAACTAATTTGTCTGCCTGTGCCTGCACCTCTTCGTGGCCGCTGGTGCCGGTTTCAAGCAGCAGCACCAGCCGCAGGCAGGCGGGAAGCGACAGCTGATCCACCTTTCAACAATTTGTGTGACACACAGTGGGGTGAAGAGAATCAATGATTGATCAGCGACGCATGTTCAGGAGGGCGGGTGTGCTCGTCTCTGTCGCCTGCTACTATCGCGCAGCACACAGACCGCACAACCGTGCAAGTTATCAGCGCTGCTAGCCCACCTGCGTCAGCATCAGCTGCAGGCAGGCATCGACACACGACTCCACGCCATGCTTGCGCGCCACGCCCAGCAGGCGCTGGGTGGCCAGCGGCTCTGCATGAGCACCAGGGGTGCAGGCAGAGTGAATAGCAATGCCACACATTGTTGGCTCACTCAAGTGAGTTCTAATGCAAACCTGCAGTCTCCATAGGCTAGTCGCGCAGCTGTGCACAGCAGCAAGCATCCCACACCCCTCAAATTGCTCTGTCTGCTGCACAACCACCCACCGTCGGGCAGCGTGCGCCCTGCGCTGTGCACAAACGCCAGCAGCTGCTGGAATGCCTCCGCCTCCTGCCGGTCTTCGCACTCAATGCGCAGTGCCCCTTTCTCGCCACCCGTCCAGCCCTTGATCCAGCGCCTGCGAAGGGGCAGCAGGATCTGGACGGTTTGTGCTGTGTGGCCGGTACATGGGTAGCAAAGGAACAGCGAGGAGCTGCTGCCTGCTCTCGGCGAGTGATGATGAGCCAAACCACACCTGAACACCTCGCTGTGCAGCTTCAGCACTACAGCAGAGGCAGGGCAGGTGATGGTGGTTGCTGCAGAGGTGGATGCTGCTGCCCGGTCTGCCGCCACCTCTGCTGCAGCCTGCACAGCCGCTGCTGCCTTAGCTGCTGCCTCTTCAGTTGCATCAGCTGCAGGTGCTGCCGCAGCTGCCGCGGCCGAACTCCCCGCCGCCACCCTGGCCCGCTTGGCTGGCGGACCTTCACTGTCTTGTGCGTCAGCGTCTGCCTCCAGCTCCCCAGGAACCGCCAGCTCAATGCTGCAATCAAAGTCGTCGTCATCTACAGCCAGCATATGCCGCAGCGGGACGCCCGAACCAGGCGGTGGAGCGCCGCCGCCGCCGCCGCCACTGGCAGCCTCCATACTGCCGCTGGCCGTCCAAGGCTGGTCACCTGCCGTTGTTGAGGCAGAAGGCACGCACCCGCAGCGCCAAGCGAGAGGTCGGCCAGGGCCTGGCAGCACTGGAGCTTCAACCCAAGCGCGTGTGCCTATCCGGAGAGACAGAGAAGCGATGGCAGTCAGTTGGGTGGAGATGGAGTGCTGTGTGCTCCCTATCAGCACGAGCGGCTGAGCTGGCGCACCGGCGCGGGCCAAACGTCTCGCAGACTTGAAGCGCCGTGCAGCACTAGTTGGAAGACCGCAGCTGCCGGGCCAGGGTGGCATCCAGCAGGATGTTATCCGGATGCAAGATGCAACAGCAAGCAGCTTCAAGCTGTTACCAGAGCTGCCGGCGGCGGCGGCGCGGAAGGTGAGCAGGCACGGGCGCCCCATATCACGCAGGTCCAGCTTGCCTCCACCAGGCATTGGCTGCCCTCTTTTGTGCCAACGACTTGCTTGTTGCAGCTCGACCAGGCGCTATGTATGCAAGACGACTCCACAGTGCATGCGTTTTTAACATCGACAGACAGGCGGCGGCGCTTTGCAGCCGAAGCCGCTGAGCGCCACACCAAGCGTGACAGCAGTCAGCTGCGTGGCACGCTCAGCCGCAGCTCCATGTGCACGCGGCCATCGCGCAGCAAGGGCGAGTCTGCCGCCCAGAAGCGCTCCCAGGGGATGGGCTCGCCTCTGCTGTCCTTGACATTCGCCACACCCCAGCCATTAACTGTTGCCGGACGGAAAGCGTTCGTGAAAGCCACATTGACGGGAGCACCATCACCGAGCTGCAGCATCATCTTGTAGTCTGCCTGCGATATGCTGGGATGTTGAGGGTCAGGCGAGGTGCAAAATGCCCAACCTTCCCATGCCGTGTAGCACCCACCTTCACTCGATACGTCAGTCGCTCAGGTGTGGAGGACACAATAGCCGCCATGCCGGCTGGGCACGCTGCTTTGACGTACACTCCAGTGCCAGCAGCAGTTTTCCTTAATTCGCCGCACCACCAGTAGCCACGCCAGAAAACGTCATTGGACTGAGCATAGGCGGCAGTGGTTGTCGGCCGGTCAACCTGCAATGCAAGCCATAGTTGCAAGGTGACTGGGGCATGAGCTATCGGCAAAGGCCCCATAAGGCAGAGTCGCCCATTTGCATCTGACTTCCACAGCGCCATGTGATTTGGTCACCTGCAGCTGAAACGTCGCACTGTTTGTGTCTGGCACCAGCCCCGGCACTCGCGGCGTCCACCAGAGGCGGCAGGCAGCCGTCAACGCCTGGGCAGCAGCAGCGTCCTCCTCGTCGCCGTCACGGGGCGGGTCAGACAGGCAGGACAGCCACAGGGCGCCCTGCCGCGCATCAGCCGCTGTGGCCAGCTGGAGAATAGAATTGACAGGCAGGGGCAGCCCGCCTCAACGTAAACACCTGTAGCCAGCAGTGGACGACGGTCTAACACCTACACTGCAATCCACTCACCGCACGCAGCAGCAGCTCTTTGTTGGGGTCATATGCCTGCAGCCACTCGTAGCAGTCCCAGTAGTTCAGGAGCACATTGGGTGGCACCTCAGGGAAGCGGATGCGGCTGCACACGGCTGCAATACGCTCCCGCTGCTGTGGGGTCAGCGGCGTTGGAGGCTCGGCAGCTATGTTTGCATCTGCCCAAATCGCGAATGCAGCCAGGACTGCAGCCAGCAGAATGGAGAGCTGGTTAGCTAGCCTTGCATTCATCACCAGTGCATACATGTTGCTGCAAACTGCCGCTCACCCGTCGCCTCTGTGTCCGCCTGCACATGGCGGTTCTCAAACATGGGCTGCGGTGGGGCAGAGAGGATGGAGTGGTGAGGGGTGACCAGCAAGACTGCTGAGCCAGTTGCCATGTTCACAACTCTCCATGCTTGCCGGGAGCAGCATGGCAAGGGAGAGGAAGCAGCTCATACGAACACAGCAGGCTGGGCAGGACAGCTCACCGTCAACAGCTCGGAAGGAAGCGCCAGCCACAGCTTGTGCCGCAGCCTGCAGTTCAGCATACCGTGCCAGCGCCCCAAAACTGCCACAAGCGCCTCCTGCAGCGCCGCATCAGCCAGCACAGCGGCAGCCTCTTCTTTCACCAGTGCTTGCAATCGCTCGCCAGTCTGCTCAAGCAGTTGGTCTGCCTGTGCCTGCACCTCGGCGTGTCCGCTGGCCCCTGTTTCCAGCAGCAGCACCAGCCGCAGGCAGGTGGGCAGCGGCAGCTGGTCCACCTGACCAGAAATGGGGTGCAGGGTTGGAAAGATGCATGGACGCCTTTCGGGCAGCATGCACACGTTGTCACTACCGGTTTCCACAACTGCTAACCACGCAGCTGGCCCAGAGTAGCAGCGCCAGTGCTAGCGGCCCCATCCTGCTGCCACTGCCCACCTGTGCCAACAGCAGCTGCAGGCAGGCATCGACACAAGACTCCACGCCATGCTTGCGCGCCACGGCCAACAGGCGCAGGGTGGCCAGCGGCTCTGCATGGGCATCCGAAGGTGCAAGGCAGATGGATCTGGCAGCTTCGCACAAGGTTTGGGGACGCTTTGAAACGCCACACACACACACATGTGCGCACGTGGCACTGGTTAGCGTGCATCACATCCTCTCAATCCTCCGCCTGCCTCACTCCCACCGTCGGGGAGAGTGCGCCCTGCGCTGTGCACAAACGCCAGCAGATGCTGGAATGCTTCCGCCTCATGCCGGTCTTCGCACTTGATGCGCAGTGCCAGCTTCTTGCCACCTGTCCAGACCTTGATCCAGCGCCTGCAAAGGGGCAGCAGCCAGTTTGGGTGGCGTGGTGAGAACATTGGAACAACCAAGCGGCACTAGCCCAGCACTGCAGCCTTAGTCCATAACTGTGCCGCACCTGAACACCTCGCTGTGCTGCTTCAGGGCCACGGAGGAAGCACAGCAGGCAATGATTGTTGATGCTGCACTAGATGCTGCAGCGTTGACTGCTGCAGCCTCGGCTGCTGCACCGTCTGCCGCCGCAGCCTTGGCGTCTAGAGGCTCAGCGGCTGCCGCGTTAGCAGCTACACAGTCGGCTGATGCGGGCTCAGCTGCTGCAGGCTCGGCTGCGGAAGGCTTGGTTGCTTCGCTGGGCGCTGCAGCCTCGGTCACCACCACCTGCCCAGTTTGCTGAGCCGGCTGAGCTTCCCTAGTCTGCATGCCCCCGGCTGCCGCCTCCCCCGGCAACACCAGCTCGATGCTGCAATCAAATTCGTCTTCATCTACAGCCAGCATGTGCCGCAGAACGGCGGCCAGGCCAGGCGGCCGAGCGCCGCCGCCACCGCCACCAGCTCAGAAGTCGCCATTGATTGGGCTGCCCAACGCTGCTCACTCCGTTCTGTGGTTCTGTTGAGGTGGAGGTGCGCTCCCGCGGCTGTCAGAGGCGCAAACCCGAGGTGCAGGCGCAACGAGTTGCAGCCAGTGCCCAACACTGGACGGAATGGGGTCGATGGCAGCGGAAGAGCGAGAGGCTGCTCCCTTCCATGCAGCACACGCAGCTGAGCTGACGCGCCGCCGCCGACGGCGCAATGGCTAGTAGCGTAAGGGCTGTTCAAGCACCCTTTGGTACCAGAGTATGCAGCCGGCTGCCCTGAATGCGTGGATAGGGCCTCTCAGGACTGTCGCAAGGTGATGCGCGTGCGGCGGCACCAACACCGGGAGGGGTGCTCCAAGTTGGCAGCGGCGGCAGCCGTCCCTTGTGTGCGGCGTCCTTGGAGGCCAGTCCTGCGCGCCTTGCCACCGCAAGACCAGCATGTGTCACAGGGCACGCCACCAGAAAACAACAACAGCAGACGACAGTCTAGGTTGGTAGCTGGATGCCGGTTGCAGACAGTTAGAAGGCCAGCGGGCACCGGGCGCCGGTGACTGGCTCTGCAGGAGTTGTTGAACAGGGCAGCATATCCACGCATACCACTCTCCTCATCAACCGGCACTGCCACCAGTTGCTCTCCACCTGTCGCTCTAGTGCAAGGTGTTACAAAGCCAAGTGTGAGAGGCAGCTGGCCCAAGTGCATCAAGCACGCAGCCAGCCAGAGAGACCTTAAGGCGAGGAGGGATGGGGGCCGGCCATGCAGCAACTGCGTGCAGCTGTCTGCCGCCGGCCAGCCCCCCGAGCAGTGCAGCAGCAAAGAGCAGTAGTATACAGAGCATGGAGCAGCAGCAAAGGGCGCCAGGGGCAGCCCGTCAAGGCCTCAGGCCTCCTAGGCAGGTGCTGCAGCCGCCGCTGGTGCCGCCATCGCTGCCATGCTGTGATGAGCGCTGCGTGCTGTGGCGCCGGAGACCACAGCGTGCACAGCGCAGGCCAGCTCAGCTGCTGCCAGGTGGCGTCCACACCTGGGTCTTCTTCCAGGTCACCTTGTCGGGGTTGGCCCCTGCAAGCAGTTAGTAAAAGAGTGAAGCACTGCAATTGGTGAGCAAAGAAGGCAAAGCAGTTGGTGGCTGTTGGCAGGAAGCGAGCGAGAGGCAGTCTGCTTCCGGGTCACCTTGTCGGGGTTGGCCCCTGCAGAAGGAAGTGAGAAGGAATAAAACGTAAGAGGTGGGTTGCCGGAGCTAAAGCAGCCTGTGCTGCTTCAGGTCACCTCGTCGGGGTTGGCCCCTGCAATGGTTGGATTACAGCGGGGCGGCTTTCATGAGCAAACACCGAGCAATTCACGAGCCGGGGTCTGCCACTTCACCTTGTCGGGGTTGGCCCCTGCAGAGGGAAGTAAGTGGCAATGCATGAGCGGGTGAATGTATGCCAGCAGGTGGACGCATCGCATGCTTGCCGCGAGTCAGTACACAGTACTACCCCAGCAAGTACCGCAGCGCAATTCTTCAACCGCACCCCCAGATGGCATGCACATTTGACTACGTCTAGCGGCTCGCAGCAGCTCTTAGCAAACCAGCACACTCGCAGACGCCCTTGGGCATGTGGACCGCGCCTTCCACCAGCAGGAATGCAGGGCCTTCGAGCCACACCCGCTCACTCTCACCGTTGCTGAGAGAAATAACACAACTGTTCACAAAGCAAACACCAGACTCACAGGCGCCCTTGGGCATGTGGATCTTGCCGCCGGTCAGCGAGGGGTGTGCGTTGGCCTCCTCAGAGTAGATGGGCCGGTTCCACTCCGCCTGTAAAGAGCAAGTAGAGGAAAAGAAGACATAAATCAATGAAGGCTGGTGAGGGGTGCTCATTGGCCTCCGCACAGTAGATGGGCCGGTTCCACTCCGCCTGAAAAGAGCAAGTAGAGGGAAAGAAGACATAAATCAATGAAGGCTGGCGAGGGGTGCTCGTTGGCCTCCGCACAGTAGACGGGCCGGTTCCACTCCGCCTGCGAACAGAAGTGCAGCGAGCGGAAAGTGCTGCTGCCCAGTGAGAAGGGCGGGTGGAGCGGAAATGCGCGAGTCGACCGACATGCGGACGGACTGTGTGGAACAGTTGGTCTGAATGCACAGCTGCCGTGATCCCTGAACACCTCTCCAGCACCGCCGGAAACCCAAACTCACGTTGACTGCAGCACTGTCACGTGCTGTGGTACAGAAGTGGCTGAACTCAACCACAGTATAGCCGCAGTGCAGCAGAAAACAGCATCTCACATTGACCGCGTTCTCATCGGAGATGTAGTGCAGCCAGGCGAACTCTTAAGCTTTGACTACAACTACAACCAGCCTAAAAAGAAGAGCAGTGCTAACTCACGTTGACCGCGTTCTCATCGGAGATGTAGTGCAGCCAGGCGTGCCACTCGGGCGGCACGGTGGACGGGTCCTGCGGCAAGCAGGATGGAGGGATAGGGCGCACATTCGCGGCGAAGCGGGGCGACGCGGCCGCAGACAGATGTTGGCAGTTGCAGATGCACTAGGCGCCACACACAGGGGACCTGCACAGCGCAGACTTGCTAACTTGGTGCATGTGCGCCAGCCAAGTGCCCGTTGGGCCCACTCCACCGCCCACGCTCCGCATGCCAGGCTGCAACGCAGGCAGACCGCTAGCAGGCTCCGCATGCAGCAGCCACCCAGGGTTCGCACCTGCGTGCGCCAGTGGTTGCTCTTGGCATACACCACAAAGCGGTTGCGCACTGCAGGACAAACGGGCGGCAGAAGAATGACATCAACAATTGGTCTGCAAACATGGCTGCTGGTGGCGTACACCACAACAAAGCGGTTGCGCACTGCGCAGGAGGGGAGCAGCCAAACAAGTTGCTGTGCCAGACAGTGTACGCAGGTGCAGCTGCCCTGTGCTGCGCCTCCCATGCCCTGCCAGCAGGGAAGCACGAAGCCGCCGAAACCAGATGCCTGGCGCATGCGTGTCTGCAACATATGCGGCGCCAAACGCAGCAATGCCGCACTCACCCCACTGCGCCCCCGGCTTTTCGAAGTACTTGTTGCCGTGCTGGTCCACGCCCACCAGCTTGGCGGGCTCGCCAAACGCAGAGCCCGGGCCGTGCTCGAAGAGCGTCTCCGCCAGGTTGCCGTCGATCAGCTGCACACCGAGGGGCAAAGCATGAGGAGCTGAGCCTGCATGGTAATGCACATCAGCTGTGAAAGGGGCGCGGCAGGGTAGCGACAGCAGCAGCAGGACGTAGGGCAGCAGAGGGGACACGAGCTGAGGGCGGAGGGTTGGAAGCAAGCAGCGAATGCCGGCGTTCTAGTGCTTGCCGGCAGCAGGATGAAAAAGTGCTTTCCAGCGGCTCCATGCACAAGTAGCTAGCATGCCCACCCCCCATCCCACAGCCCAGCAGGCAGCAGCCAGCCACAAGTGTCAGCTGCACTCGTCAACATCAAGCCGGCAGTGCCGCGCACCGACAAAAACTGGCTTGATTTCATTGAGCACCACCCACCATCTTCCAGCCGCCAACCGCACAGGTCGCCCGAAAGCCGGCTTGCCCAGCGCCTGAGCCACACACTCGCAAAAACCTTGCCTCCAAAAGCACCACGCTTACCATCTTCCAGCCGCCAGCTGCCCAGGCCTCCCGGAAGCTGGGCTTGCCCAGCGCCTGAGCCATGTACTTGGTAAGCGCGCCGGGGCCGGCGCCGCCGCGCAGGCGCAGCACCAGGTGCAGCGTGGACTCTGCATATCGTTCAGCGGAGAGGCTATACATGTTAGAGATGGCAGCCGGAAGAGCTGCGCAGGCGCAGCACCGAATGCAGGGTTGACTCTGCACAAAGTGAAAACCGCGAGGTGGGAAGGAAGCAGCCGGATATGACGACTGATGATCTCATTCTCAGCACCAGAAGACAACGGCAGCTGCAAACTGGACAGGCCAACTGTGCCCCAAACCTCCTGCAAATGGGTCAGCTACAGGTGCAGCAACAACCGCAGCCTGCAGCAGCAGCCAGCACCAGCGGCAGCAAATAAAACCCACCCTTCTGGATGTTGTAGTCCGCCAGGGTGCGGCCGTCCTCCAGCTGCTTGCC
>VFQQ010003574.1_pt1 | contig 14825 bp, 13 predicted proteins | sample 3512341 | NCBI WGS metagenome assembly VFQQ01 (sample SAMN10412373, study PRJNA504923) | tailings metagenome | isolation source: Relicate 2 Philex TSF1 revegetated site | place: Philippines: Tuba, Benguet | collected 2017-08-29 | reverse complement strand
ACGGCATCAACGACGGCCCGGCGCTGAGCGCGGCCACCATCGGCTTCGGCATGGGTGGCGCGGGCAGCGACACCGCCATGGAAGCGGCCGACGTGCTCTTCATGAACGACGACCTGCGCAAGCTGCCCGAGACGATCCGCCTCTCGAAGCGCACGCACGCGGTGCTGTGGCAGAACATCGCGCTGGCGCTGGGCATCAAGGCCGTGTTTCTGGCGCTCGCGCTGTTCGACAACGCCACCATGTGGATGGCGGTGTTCGCCGACATGGGTGCCAGCCTGCTGGTGGTGTTCAACGGGCTGCGCCTGCTGCGAACGCGCCACTGAGGTCGTCTGCGGGACACCCCCGGCGCAACCCCCGGGGACACGATGAAATGGCACGCAATTTGCGTTCACGCATTACATTGTTTGGCGGCCCGCACGGGCCCGCCCCCGGAGACATCCATGCCCCAGAACCCCTCGCGCCGCTGGTCCGACTGGACGGCGCGCGACTTCGCCGAACTGCAGGCCGCTGGCCAGGCCGCGCGCGCCATCGCCGTGCTGCCCATCGCCGCCATCGAACAGCACGGCCCGCACCTGCCAGTGAGCGTGGACACCACGCTGGTGGACGGCGTGATCGACGCCTGCCTGCCGCACCTGCGTGCAGACGTAACCGCCCTCTTTTTGCCCACCCAGGCGGTGGGCAAGAGCAACGAGCACGCGCGCTACGCCGGCACGCTCACGCTCTCAGCCGACACGCTGCGCGCCATCTGGATGGAGCTGGGCGCCTGCGTGGCGCGCGCCGGCTTCGGCAAGCTGGTGCTGCTCAACAGCCACGGCGGCCAGGTGGCACTGATGGAGACCGTGGCGCGCGACCTGCGCGTGGTGCACGACATCGTGGTCGTCTCCACCAACTGGTTCAGCCTGCCGATGGCAAGCGAAGTGCACGCGCTGTTCACGGCGGAAGAACACCGCTTCGGCATCCACGCCGGCGACGTGGAGACCTCGATGATGCTGGCGCTGGCGCCGCACACCGTGCGCATGGGCGAGGCGCGCGCCTTCGACAGCGCGATGGAACAGCGCGCGCGCGATTTCCCGCTGCTGGGCAACGGCGCCGGCAAGGTGGCCTGGCAGGTGCAGGACCTGAACGCCTGGGGCGCCGCGGGTGACGCGACCCTGGCCACCGAAGCCAAGGGCCGCGCGGTGATCGACGGCGCGGGCCGCCAGCTCGCCGCGCTGCTGCACGAGGTGGACCGCCTCGGCCCGCAGACCATCACCCCACACACTGCCTGGGCGCCCAAGGCATGAGCACGCTGACGGCCCTGCGCATTCCGCGCGCGCTGCGGGAGGTGCACGCCGACCTGCCGGCTGACGCCGTGTTCGACCTGCACTGGGCGGGCGATCGCATCGCGCGCATCGAGCCTTGCGCGCCCGGCACGCCCGCGCAAGGCCTGCTGCTCTCGCCGCTGGTGGACGTGCACCTGCACCTGGACAAGACCCACACCGTGCACGAGACCGGCGCCGCCGACGGCGACCTGTTCCGCGCCATCGACATGATTGCGAAGCACCGCAAGGGCTGGACGCCCGCCAGCCTGCGCCCGCGCATGGAGCGTGGTCTGCAGGAGGCCTGGGCGCACGGCGTGCGCGCCGTGCGCACCCACCTCGACTGGATGACACCCGAGCGCCCGCCCGCGGTCGATGTGATCGCCCAGTTGCGCGAAGCCTGGCGCGGCCGGCTGGAAATCCAGTGGGTCTCGCTCACCGCGGTTGATCAGTTCGACGACACCGAATGGGCGCGTGGTGTGGCGCGCGCCGTCAAGGCCGGCGGCGGCGTGCTGGGCTGTTTCATCTACCGCCACCCGGGCCTGCCGCGCCGCCTGGGCGCGGTGTTCGACCTGGCCGAGGCCAACGGCCTGGACATCGACTTTCACGTCGATGAAGGCCTGCACGCCGACGCCACCGGCCTGCGAACGATCGCCGAGATGGCCATCGCGCGCGGATTCACGAACCGCATCACCTGCGGCCACGCCTGCTCGCTCAGCGTGCAGCCCGCGGACGAGGCACAACAGACGCTCGCGCTGCTGGCGCAGGCCGGCATCACGCTCACCGCGCTGCCCACCACCAACCTCTACCTGCAGGGCAGTTGGAGCGAGACACCGGTGCCGCGCGGCATCACCCGCCTGCGCGAGGCACGCGCCGCCGGCGTGCGCACCTGCATCGCCAGCGACAACGTGGCCGACCCCTTCTTCCCCTACGGCTGCTACGACCCGCTCGAGGCCTGGGCCCTGGGCGTGCAGGCCGCGCACCTGGCCCCGGCCGAGGACTGGCTGGACAGCGTGACCGTGGCGCCCGCGCAAGCCATGAAGCTCGCGTGGGACGGCCGCCTCGCGCCGGGCTGCCCGGCCGACTTCATCGTGCTCGCCGCGCGCGACGGCCGCGAGGCCATGGCGCCCGCGGGCCGGCAACGCCGCATCTGCCGGCAAGGACAGTGGACCGCATGAACAAGCCGAACGACCTGCGCCCGATCGAACGCGTGATCGCCGACCTCGCCGGCATCGAGATGAGCACCGACGCCGCGCTGCTCGACGTCAAGAGCAAGGACTACCACTGGTACAGCCCCATCCTGCAGCAGCAGCTGAAGGACTGTCGCGGCGAACTCATCGTGCGGCCGGTGAACGAAGACGAGGTGATCCGCGTGGCCGCGAGCTGCGCGCGCCACCGCGTGAAGCTGGTGGTGCGCGGTGGCGGCACCGGTAACTACGGCCAGTGCGTGCCACTCGAAGGCGGCGTGATCCTGGACATCACCGGCCTCAACCGCGTGCTGCACATCGCCGAGGGTTCGGTGCGCGTGCAGGCCGGCTGTTTCATCATGGACCTGGAACGCGCCGTGCGCGCCAGCAACGTGGTGCCCGGTGGCCAGGAACTGCTGATGTACCCGAGCACGCGCGACACCGCCACCATCGGCGGCTTCATCGGTGGCGGCTACGGTGGTGCGGGCAGCGTGCGCAACGGCATCCTCAAAGACCCGGGCAACGTCACGCGCGTGCGCATCGTCACCATCGAAGAGACACCGCGCGTCATCGAACTCGACGACGCCGACATCCAGAAGGTGCACCACGCCTTCGGCACCAACGGCGTGATGACCGAACTCACCCTTGCACTCAAGCCCGCGGTGGACTGGGTGCACCACATCGCGCTCTTCCCCAGCTACCGCAAGGCGCTCGAATTCGGCGTGGCCGCCACCGAGGCCTGCGCGCGCGCCAACCCCATCCGCGGCTCCGACGCCGCGCCCGCGCCGCCCGGCCCCGCCATCGACAGCTTCGAGATCACCGCGGTCGACCAGCGTTTTGCGCCCTTCTACGCCCATGCCTTCGGCGAGCGATTTCCACCCGACCGCGATGCCGTGTTCGCCATGGTGCACCCGCGCGACCTGGACGCCTGGCGCGCGCTGATGCGCGAACACGGCGGCACCGAGACCATGGCGCTGAACGAAGAGGCGCTGATGCAACAGGGCCTTGTGCCCGCCTTCGAATGCGCCTGGAACCACACCACGCTGATGGCGCTGCGCCAGGACAAGAGCTGGACCAACCTGCAGACCGTGTATTCGTGGCCGCTCGACCTGGACCTGGTGGAGCGCCAGATGCAGCGCTATGGCGACGAGGTGCTGATGCACCACGAGTTCGGCCGCGACAGCCACGGCTTCGTGGTGTTCGCGCTGCCGCTGGTGGCCTGGTTCGACAAGGAGCGGATCTACGAGATCATCCGCGAGCACGAGGCCGAGGGCTGCCTGGTGTTCGACAACCACGTGGTCACCATCGAAGGCGGCGGCATGAAGACGATCGACACCGCGCAGATCGACTTCAAGAAGCTGGCCGACCCGCACGGCCTGATGAACCCGGGCAAGGCCGAAGGCTGGCTGCCCGAATACGCGAAGCCCTGATGCAGACGCTCATCGTCCACGCCCACCCCGACGCCCGCAGCTTCAGCGCCGGGCTGTTCCGGCTGGCGCAGGAAACGCTGCGCGCCCAGGGCCACGCGGTGGACACCATCGACCTCTACGGCGAGGGATTCGACCCCACGCTCAAGGCGGAAGAAAAGGCCGCCTACCTCGACGGGCCGGACTGGCTGATCGCGCGCTTTGCCACGCACATCGACCTGATCCGCCGCGCCGAACACATCGTGCTCGTCTATCCCACTTGGTGGTGGGGGCCGCCAGCCATGCTCAAGGGATGGCTGGAGCGCGTGTGGCTGCCCAAGGTCACCTTCGAGCCCGCGCGACGCAAGGGCGAGCGCCTGCGGCCCAATATGCGGCACGTGCGCCGCTTCACCGTCATCACCCACGGCGGTTCGCCCTGGTGGTGGCTCAAGCTCATGGGCGACCCGCACCGCCGCGTGATGATGCGCGGCATGGGCATGCTGTTCCACCCGCGCTGCCGCAAGACCTGGCTGCAACTGCACGACATGAACCACGTCACCGCGCACGACTGCGAGCGCTTCATGCGCCGCGTGCGCCAGACCCTGCAACAAGGCGGATCGCCATGAACACACCCACCGGACAACCCCTGGCGCACTACGCCGCCGCCCGCCGCGTGGGCGACCACCTCTACCTCAGCGGCGTCATCGCGGTCGATCCGGTCAGCGGCGAGGTGCCACAGCGCTACGACGCGCTCGACCCCGCCGCACGCGAAGCCCTGCGAGGCCTGGGCTACGACACCGGGCAGCTGTCGGTGGACGTGTTCGAAGGCCCCGCGGTGGTGCAGAGCTGGCTGGTGCTGGCGCGCATCCGCGCGCTGGTGGCCGAGCACGGCGGCGAGCTGGCCAACGTCTGCCGCCTGGTGCAGTACTTCACCGACCTGCGCGACTACCCCGCCTACAACCGCGTGCGCAAGCTGTTTTTCCCCGAGCCGATGGTGAGCACGGTGGTCGAAGTCAGCGGCATGATGCCGGGGCCGGCCGTGCGGCTGGAGGTGGAGGCCACCGTCTGGCTGCCGCCTGGCCGCTGAACCTGGCCGCGCCGACGACTGGCATGGAGCTTGCAAAACGAGCCACACCGATGACCCCCACCCGAAGGAGATTCCCATGAACCTGTTCCTCGTTCGCGGTTCCCTCGCCGGCCTCGCGCTGGCCCTGGCCGGCGGCGCGCTGGCGCAAGAGAAGTTCACCTACGTCACCAACTGGTATGCCCAGGCCGAGCACGGCGGCTTCTACCAGGCGCTGGCCGACGGCAGCTACAAGGCCGCAGGCCTGGACGTGACCATCCGCATGGGCGGCCCGCAGGTCAACATCATGCAGATCATGGCCGCGGGCCAGGCCGAGTGCGTGATGGGCTACGACGTGCAGACCATGAGCGTGCGTGCGCAGGGCATCAACGCCGTCACGGTGGCGGCCTCGTTCCAGAAAGACCCGCAGGTGCTGATCGCGCACCCTGACGTGAAGAAGCTCGAAGACATCAAGAGCAAGACCATCCTGGTCTCCAGCGCGGGCACCACCACCTACTGGCCCTGGCTGCGCGGCAAGTACGGCCTGAGCGACGGGCAGATGAAGCCCTATACCTTCAACGTCCAGCCCTTCATCGCCGACAAGAACATGGTGCAGCAGGGTTACCTGTCGTCCGAGCCGTTCGCGATCGAGAAGGAAGCCGGTTTCAAGCCCAGCGTGTTCCTGCTCTCCGACCACGGCTGGCCGCCGTACTCCACCACCATTGTGTGCATGGAGAAGACGGTGAAGGAGCGCCCGCAGGCGGTGGCGAAGTTCGTCAAGGCTTCGATGGAAGGCTGGAAGAAGTACCTCACGGGCGATCCCTCGGCGGCCAACGCGCTGATCAAGAAGGACAACCCGAACATGACCGACGACAAGATCGCCAACGGCATTGCGCTGCTCAAATCCACCGGCATGGTGTTCGGCGGCGACGCGGCGAAGCTGGGCGTGGGCGTGATCACCGACGCGCGCATGAAGGCCACCTACGACATGCTGGTCGCCAACAAGCTGATCGACGCCAAGGTCGATTACAAGGCCACCTACACCGACCAGTTCGTCAAGGACCTGAAGATCCTGCCCTGACGCCCCGCACCCGATGAGCGACGACACGCCCGCGATCGAGGTTCTCTCCGCCGAACAGACCTACCCCAACGGCACGCGCGCGCTGCTGCCGGTGGACCTGCGGGTGGCGCAGGGCGAGTTCGTCACGCTGCTTGGCCCTTCGGGCTGCGGCAAGAGCACGCTGCTCAAGATGGTGGCCGGCATGCTCGACCCGACCGAGGGACGCATCCTGCTCTGGCGCCGCCCGGTGCGCGACGCCGACAGCAGCGGCAAGCGCCTGTCCTTCGTGTTCCAGGAGGCCACGCTCATGCCCTGGGCCAGCGTGCAGACCAACGTGCGCCTTCCGCTCGACCTGGCCGGCCGGCCCCGCGCCGACAGCGACGCGCGCGTGCGTGAATCGCTGGCGCTGGTGGGGCTCGATGCGTTTGCCACGCACCGTCCGCGCGAACTCTCGGGCGGCATGCAGATGCGCGTGTCCATCGCACGCGGCCTGGTCACACAACCCCACCTGCTGCTGATGGACGAGCCCTTCGGCGCGCTCGACGAGATCACGCGCAACCGGCTCGACGACGACCTGCTGCGGCTGTGGGCGCAGCAGAAACTCACGGTGGTGTTCGTCACGCACTCCATCGCCGAGGCGGTGTACCTGTCGCAGCGCGTGGTGGTGATGGCGGCGCGCCCGGGCCGCGTGGTGGAAGAGGTGGTGATCGACGAACCCCACCCGCGCGGCCCCGACTTCCGGGTGAGCCAGCGCTTCGCGGAACACGCGCGCCGCCTGCAGGATTGCCTGCTGCGCGCCAGCGGCGAGGCCAGCTTCACATGAAGAGCGCGCGCTTCCTGGCACCGCTGGTGGTGGCGCTGCTGCTGCTGGCCGTATGGCAGACCTGGGTCACGGTGGCGCAGGTGCCGGCCTTCCTGGTGCCCTCGCCGCTGCTGATCGCCCAGACCCTGGTGAAGGATTGGAACCTGCTGGTCGGCGCGCTCGGCGTCACGCTGTGGATCACGCTGCTGGCCTTCGTCGCGTCGGCCGTGCTGGGCACACTGATCGCGTTCGTGTTCGTGCAGAGCCGCTGGATCGAGACCGCGTTCTTCCCCTACGCGGTGCTGCTGCAGGTCACGCCCATCGTGGCCATCGCCCCGCTGATCATCATCTGGGTCAAGGACACCACGCTCTCGCTGGTGATCTGCGCCACCATCGTCGCGCTGTTCCCGGTCATCTCCAACACCACGCTGGGCCTGCGCAGCGTCAACCCGGGGCTGGCGGCGTTCTTTGAACTGCACCGCGCCTCGCGCTGGGCGCTGCTGTGGCGCCTGCGCATCCCCAGCGCGCTGCCGTATTTCTTCGGGGGTCTGCGCATCTCGGCGGGGCTGGCGCTCATCGGCGCGGTGGTGGCCGAGTTCGTGGCCGGCACCGGCGGCACCGGCACCGGCCTGGCCTACCAGATCCTGCAGTCGGGCTACCAGCTCAACATCCCGCGCATGTTCGCGGCGCTGGTGCTGATTTCCATCACCGGGGTGGTGCTGTACCTGCTGCTGGCCGCGGTGAACCGCTGGGCGCTCGCGGGCTGGCACGAAAGCGAGATCACGCCGCGCTGAGTGCGGTCCGCGCGGGTTCACAGCAAGGCCTGCACCGGCTCGTCGGGCGTGGCGGGCGTGGCCAGTGCCAGCGCCAGCCACACGTGGTGCGGCAGCGCGGGCACCGCACGGCGCGGCGCATCGCGCAGCAGGCGCAGGCCCTCGGGCGTGTCGGCCAGCACGCCGCACTCGGGCGGCACGTCGTCGGCGCCACCCACCGCATGGCCCCGCGCATCGCGCCCCAGCACGTACCACACGGCCCCGGCCATGGCCAGGTAGGCGGCGCGCTTGTTCGCCTGGCGCAGGTCCGAGCGCAGGTCGGCGCGGCTCACCTTGATCTCGTGCACCACCGGCTCCAGCCAGTCGGCGCGCGAGCTGCGGCGGATCGAGAACACATCGGGGTTGGCGAGCACCCAGTCGCTGCCACCGTCCTCGCGCGCCAGCGGCGCCCGCAGCGACAGGCCGCACCACGCGATGCGCCCTTGCAGCAACTGCGATTGCGCCACACGCCACACCAGTTGCTCGTGCGCGTCGCGCTGGGCGCGGTTGCGCTGGTGGGCGCGCGCCAGCAGGGCGATGCCGGCGTCGCTCAGGCGCAGGGTCTCGCGGCCGTCGGCATCGAAATGGCGCTGCAGAAAGCCGCCCGCCAGCAGATCGATCTCGATCATGTCGTGGCAGGGCCAGCCGGCCGAGCGGTGCATCTCGCGCAGCCGCTGGTGGTGCTGACGGGTGAGGGGCAAGGCATCCATCGGGCCCGTATGATGCCCCGCGCCGTGAACCCGATCAGCCCCGAAAGTGCCGACGACCTGCCCCGCGTGGGCGTGCGCAGCCTGTGCGCCTTTGCAGCGCGCGCGGGCGACCTGGACCACCGCTTCACGCCCGCGCCCAGCGCGCTCGCCGGCATCGAAGGCCACGCCACCGTCACCGCGCGCCGCGCCGCCGGCTACCAGCGCGAACGCCCGCTCGCGGCGGCCTGTGCCGGCTTGTGGCTGCAGGGCCGCGCCGACGGCTACGACCCCGTCGCGCGGCGGGTGGAAGAAATCAAGACCCACCGCGGCGACCCGGCGCTGATCCCCGACAACCAGCGCGCGCTGCACCGGGCGCAGGCCCGGGTGTACGGCTGGCTGCTGTGCGAAGCCGAAGCGCTCGACACCATCGAGGTGGCGCTGGTGCATTTCGACATCGACAGCGGGCGCGAAACGGTGCAGGTGCAGACCTGCACGCGCGCCGAGCTGGCCGAACACACGCGCACGCTGTGCGAACGCCACCGCGCCTGGGCGCTGCAGGAGCAGGCGCACCGCCACGCGCGCAACACCGCGCTCGCGCAACTGCCCTTTCCCTTCACCGACTACCGCCGCGGCCAGCGCGAGCTCACCGAAGCGGTGTTCCGTGCCCAGCGTGCCGGGCGCCACCTGCTGGCACAGGCGCCCACCGGCATCGGCAAGACGGCGGCCACGCTGTTCGGTGCGCTGCGCGCCATGCCCGTGGCCGCGAGCGACCAGCTGCTGGTGCTCACACCCAAGGGCACCACGCGCGCGGTGGCGCTCGACGGCCTGCGGCGCATCCACGCCCAGCCGCTGCGGGTGCTCGAACGCGTGGCGCGCGAGAAAGCCTGCGAACACCCCGACAAGGCCTGCCACGGCGAGTCGTGCCCGCTGGCGCGCGGCTTCTACGACCGGCTCGGCGCCGCGCGCGAGGCTGCGGTGCAGCAAGCCTTCCTCGACCGCGAGGCGCTGCGCGGGGTGGCACTGGCGCACGGCATCTGCCCCTACTACCTGGCGCAGGAGATGCAGCGCTGGAGCGACGTGGTGGTGGGCGACGTGAACCACTGGTTCGATCTCAACGCCCAGGCCTGGGCCATGGCGCAGGCCGAGGGCTGGCGCGTGCAGCTGCTGCTCGACGAGGCGCACAACCTCACCGAGCGCGCGCGCGCCATGTACAGCGCCGAGCTCGACCCGCTGCGCTTCGCGGCGCAACGCGCGCAGGCACCGCGCGCGCTGGCCGCCACCATGAACGCCGTGCACCGCGCCTGGGGCGCACTCGCGCGCGACTGGTCGGGCGGCACCGTGCTCACCGACGATCTGCCCGACGCGTTCGTGAACGCCCTGCGCCGCCACGTGAGCGCGCTCACCGACTTCATGGCGCAACACCCGCAAGCCAGCGTGGCGCTGCAGCCCTGGCTGTTCGACGCGCTGCACTTCCTGCGCGTGGCCGAACGCTTCGGCGCGCATTCGGTGTTCGAACGCAGCGCGGGCACACCCGCGCGCCGCGGCCGGCCGCGCCCGCGGCTGGCGCTGCGCTGCCTGCTGCCCGCCGAGCCGCTGCAGCCGCGCTGGGGCGGCGCCCACGCGGCCACGCTGTTCTCGGCCACGCTCACGCCCATGGCACACACACAGCGCCTGCTCGGGCTCGACGATCGCACCGCGCAGATCGAAGTGCCGTCGCCGTTCGACGCGGCGCAACTGCGGGTTCGCATCGCGCGGGACCTCTCCACCCGATGGGCCGACCGCACGCGCACGCTGCCGCAACTGGTGGACGAACTGCAGGCCCACGTGCGCGCCGCACCGGGCAACCACCTCGCCTTCTTCAGCAGCTTCGAGTACCTGGAGCAGGCCATGGCCGCGTTCCAGGCCGCAGCGCCGGACGTGCCGGTGTGGGCGCAATCGCGCGCCATGGACGAAGCCGCGCGCGAGGGCTTTCTGGCGCGCTTCGTGCCCGGCGGCCGGGGGCTGGGCTTCGCGGTGCTCGGCGGCGTGTTTGCCGAAGGCATCGACCTGCCGGGCGATCGCCTGGTGGGCGTGGCCGTGGCCACGCTGGGCCTGCCGCCGCCCGAGCCGCTGACGGAGGCGCTGCGCGAGCGGCTGGAGCGAACAGGCGCAGGGGGCTGGGCCGACACCTACCTCGTGCCCGGCCTGCACAAGGTGGTGCAGGCAGCGGGCCGGCTCATCCGCACGCCCGATGACCGCGGTGCACTGCTGCTGCTGGACCGACGCTTCGCCGACGCCGAAGTGCGCGCGCTGCTGCCGGCGTGGTGGGGGCTGTGATTAGCCGTCGTCCTCGGCGGTCGCTTTATCGTCCTCGGACGGCGGTGCCAGCCGCGTGATCAGCACGCGGTCAATGCGCCGGCCGTCGAGCGCAACCACCTCGAAGCGCCAGCCCGCGCCGTCGACGTGCTCGCCCTGGCCCAGCAGGGTGCCGGCCAGTGAGTGCATGAGCCCGGCCACCGTGGCGTAGCGGCCGCGGTCGTCGTCGGGGAAGGCATCGATGTCCAGCCGCGACTTGAGTTCGGCCACCGGCATGCCACCATCGATCTCCCAGGCGCCGTCCTCGCGCTCGCGCGCCCAGGCGTCCACCGGCAGCTCGGGTGAGAGCTCGCCGGTGATGGCTTCGAGCATGTCGCGCGGCGTGAGCAGGCCCTGCACCACGCCGTACTCGTCCACCACGAACACCAGGCGCGTAGCGCGTGCGCGGAACTGCTCAAGCAATTCCATGCCGGTGAGCGTTTCGGGCACGAACACCGCGGGCTCCGCGTGCGCCCCCACGGGCCCGGTTTCGCCGCCCGCCTGCAGAGCCAGCAGGCGCGGCACATGGATCACGCCCACCACATCTTCGAGGCCGTTGCGGCACACCGGGTACCACGAGTGCCCGCTGGTCCAGGCCTTGCGCAGCGCTTCGTCCACGGGGTCGCGCGCGTCCAGCCATTGAATCTCGGACGCAGGCAGCATGATGGAGTTGAGCTGTCGCTCGTCGAGCCCGAACACGTTGCGCACCATGCGGTGCTCCTGCGCTTCGATGATGCCGGCGTCCAGGCCCTCGGCCAGGCTGGCCTTGATCTCTTCTTCCGTGACCACCTGCGCGGCCGAGTTGTCCACCCGCAGCAGCTTGAGCACCCCCTGCGTGGTGTGCGTGAGCAGCCACACGAAGGGCTTGGCGCCCGTGGCCACCGCCGCCATGGGCCGCGACACCCAGCGCGCCACCGCCTCGGGGTAGAGCTGGCCGATGCGCTTGGGCACCAGTTCGCCGAAGACGATGGTGATGAAGGTGATCACCAGAACGACGGTGGCGGTGGACAGCACGTTGGCGGTGGCCTCGGTGAGCCCTTTGGATTCCATCCAGAGGCCCAGGCCTTCGCTGAAGGCCGCCTCGCCCACGATGCCGTTGAGCATGCCGATGGAGGTGATGCCCACCTGCACCGACGACAGGAACTGCGTCGGGTTCTCGAGCAGCTTGAGCGCCGTGCTTGCGCCCTTGTCGCCCTCGTCGGCCATGGCCCCGAGCCGCGCCTTGCGGCTGGACGCCAGCGCGAGCTCCGACATCGCGAAGGCGCCGTTGAGTAGCGTCAGAAAAACGATCAGGACGATATCCATAATGGCTCTATGTCACTGTATTTCATCGGCGATGTTCAGGGCTGCGACGACGCGTTCGGCCGCCTGCTCGACACCATCGGCTTCTCGCCCAGCCGGGACCGGCTCATCGTACTCGGCGACCTGGTCAACCGCGGGCCCGGCTCGCTGGCGGCCATGCGCCGCATGATGGCGCTGGGCCACAGCGCGCAGACCCTTCTCGGCAACCACGACCTGCACCTGCTGGCGGTGGCGCACGGCGTGCGCAAGCCGCACCGCAGCGACACCATGGGCGATGTGCTGGCCGCGCCCGACCGCGAAGCCCTGATCGACTGGATGCGCCAGCGCCCGCTGGCGCTCATGGAGCGCGGCTGGCTGCTGGTGCACGCGGGCGTGCTGCCGCAGTGGAGTTCGTTCGATGCACTCGAACTCGCGCACGAGGTGGAGACCGTGCTGCAAGGCGCCGACTGGGTGGACTTTCTGCACCGCATGTACGGCAACCAGCCCGCGCGCTGGGCACCCACGCTCGAAGGCAGCGACCGGCTGCGCGTGATCGTCAATGCCTTCACGCGGCTGCGCTTCTGCACCGCCGAGGGCGAGATGGAATTCGCCACCAAGAGCGCCGCGGCCACGCCGCCCGCGGGCCACATGCCCTGGTACGCGGTGCCCGGGCGCCGCACGGCCGATGTGCCGGTGGCCTTCGGCCACTGGTCCACGCTCGGGCGTGTGCGCGAGCCGCTGCTGCTGGCGCTCGACACCGGTTGTGTCTGGGGTGGTTGCCTCACGGCGGCGCGCATTGGCACCGCGCACGGCGAGATGGAGTTCATCGAGGTGCACTGCGACCCCGCGCAGGCTCCGGGCGGCGACTGAGCCGGCCGCCGGTGCAGCCTCAGCCGCCCTCGGTGGGCGAAGCCGCTTTGAACAGCGCTGCGACCTTGCGTCGCGTCTTGATGTTGGGCGACAACCCGCGCGGTGCGGACGCCTTCTGCGCGGTTTCCCAGGCGGGCGGCGCCTCGACGTCCTTGGCTTCGTAGGGCTTGTCGAAGAACGGATCGGCCGGGGCGCGGGGTGCGCGCGGCGCCGGCTGCGGGCGGGCGGCGCGCGGTTCACGCGGCTCGCGCGGCGATTCGTCGCGCTCCCAGGCACGCTGGCCATCGTTGAAGCGGCCCGCGGGGCGTCGATCGGCCTCCAGCTCCAGCGCTTCGATCTCCAGCTTCTTGCCGAGCAGCTTTTCCAGGTCGCCCACCAGGCGCGCGTCCTTGCCACTCACGAAGGTCACGGCCAGGCCGGACGCGCCCGCTCGGCCGGTGCGCCCGATGCGGTGCACGTAGTCCTCGGCGTTGAACGGAATGTCGAAGTTGAACACCGCAGGCACGTCCTTGATGTCCAGCCCGCGGGCGGCGACGTCGGTGCACACCAGCAGGTCGACGTTGCCCTGCTTGAAGGCGTCGAGCGCCTTCAGGCGTTCGTCCTGGCTCTTGTCGCCGTGCAGCGCGGTGGTGTTGAGGCCTTCGCGCTCCAGCGAACGCGCCAGGCGTGCGCAGCCGAGCTTGCTGTTGACGAACACAAAGGCCTGCTTGATGCCGCGCTCGCGCACGATGCGGTGCAGCGTGGCGCGCTTGTCCTCGTCGTCCACGCGGTAGAAGTGCTGCTCCACCGTGGAGGCGGTGGCGTTGGAGCGCGCCACTTCCACGGTGATGGGGTCCTGCAGGTAGCTGTTGGCCAGGCGCTTGATCTCGGGCGAGAAGGTGGCCGAGAACAGCAGCGTGGTGCGCTGCTTGGGCAGGTAGCTCAGGATGCGCTGCAGATCGGGCAGGAAGCCGATGTCGAGCATGCGGTCGGCCTCGTCGAGCACCACGTACTCGACCTGGTTCAGCACGCAGTTCTTGGCCTCGATGTGATCGAGCAGGCGCCCCGGCGTGGCCACCAGCACCTCCACGCCCTTCTTGAGCTCGGCGGTCTGGGGCTTCATGTCGATGCCGCCGAACACCACCGTGCTGCGCAGTTGCGTGTACTTGGCGTACAGCTTCACCTGCTCGGCCACTTGGTCGGCCAGCTCACGCGTGGGCAGCAGCACCAGCGCGCGCACCGGGTGGCGCGCGGGCGAGGTGGATGCGTTCTCGTGCTTGAGCAGGCGCTGCAACAGCGGCAGGCTGAAGGCCGCGGTCTTGCCGGTGCCGGTCTGGGCGGCGCCCATCACGTCACGGCCGGTCAGCACATGCGGGATCGCCTGGGCCTGGATGGGCGTCATGGTCTCGTAGCCCATGTCGGCCACGGCCCTCGCGAGCGCCGGCGCGAGGTTGAGTTCAGAGAAGCTTTGGGTCATGTCGGGTCGGTGGGTGACCCACCCCGGCAATGCCAGGGCAGACCACAAAAGAGCCCGCTATTGTCGCATCCAAGCCGTTTTCAGGCCGGAACCCCCGCCAAAGCGCTCAGAGCGCTGTCGCTTTGAAGGTGTCGCAGGCGCGCACATCGCCCGTTTCCAGCCCCTTGTGGAACCAGCGCTGGCGCTGCGCGCTGGTGCCGTGGGTGAAGCTGTCGGGCACCACATGGCCCTGGCTTTTCTTCTGCAGCGCGTCGTCGCCGATGGCCGCCGCGGCGTTCAACGCCTCCTCCACGTCGCCGGGCTCGATCACGCCGCCGGCCTTGTGGTTGTGGTGGGCCCAGATGCCCGCAAAACAGTCGGCCTGCAGTTCCAGTCGCACCGACATCGCGTTGTACTCGCGCTCGCTCACGCGGCCGCGCGCTTTCTCCATCTGGTCGGTGATGCCGAGCAGGTTCTGCACGTGGTGGCCCACCTCGTGCGCAATCACGTAGGCCTGCGCGAAATCGCCCGGCGCGCCGAGCTGGCGGCGCAGGGTGTCGTAGAAGCTCAGGTCGATGTAGACCTTCT
>VFQQ010003573.1_pt1 | contig 14828 bp, 16 predicted proteins | sample 3512341 | NCBI WGS metagenome assembly VFQQ01 (sample SAMN10412373, study PRJNA504923) | tailings metagenome | isolation source: Relicate 2 Philex TSF1 revegetated site | place: Philippines: Tuba, Benguet | collected 2017-08-29 | reverse complement strand
TGTATGTATGTGTGTATGTATGTATGTATGTATGTATGTATGTATGTATGTATGTATGTATGCATACGCTGCAGAGGGACCATGCACTGCGCTGACACCTGGTGTGTTTCTATGTGTGTGTGTGTGTGTGTACCCCACACAGGCCTCCCTCGCCTCCTCCTCGCGTCACCATGACGATCTGATGGCTGATCGAGAGGCGTTACTAGCACGTTTGAGGGCTGAGAGAGGGGCAGCAGAACAGGACGCGTCAGAGGCACGACGTGAGGCCAATGTGCTGAGGACACAGCTGCACAGCGCTGAGGAAGAGACACACAGACTCAAGGTAGGTGTGGTACGTGCCTTGCGTGCGTGCGTGTGTCTGTTGACATCACTGCATGTTGTCACTGCATGTGTGTGTGTCGTCAGGCGCCACATGGGTGTGAGATGTGTGAGATGTGTGCGGTTATTCCATGTGTCCGCAGGGTGACCTGTCAGCTGCGCGTTCAGAGGTGCTCCTCGCCAGTGAAGCGCTGACACGAGAGCGTCACGAGGCCTCTGTGCTGCGCTCACGTATAGAGTCTGTGGACGCTAAGCTGAGACATGCTCTGGGTGAAGCAGCACAGCGCGAGGAGGCGCTGCAGCACGAGGTGCGTACATGTCCCTGCTGCAACCTGCGCCGAAGGCAGCAGCAATGCAGCGGTGCAGAGTGTGACTCACTGCACGGGTTCTGTGTCGTGTGTACAAACAGGTGCGGGAGCTCAGGGCTCAACTGTCAGGTGCTAACAGTGTTGCATCAAGACTGCAGGACGAACTGGCAGCGGCGCGCGCACAGGTAAGTGGCTCTTACAGTATGTATGCGGGCTTGCCAAACCCAGTGACACTGTACATGCATGGTGCAGCCATGCGTGTGTGCGCTGGCGTGCCCTTTGCAGGCTGCTGGCGCTACCAGTCGTCGCAATGAGACAGAGGACCTGAGAGCAGCTGTACACGACCTCACACAGTCAAAGGTATGTGTGGTGATGGTCACACTTTGCAGCTCTGCTTGGGGTCTATCTGTGGTGCGATGAGAAGAGAACCCTACTGACCCGCTGCTACAGGCACACCGATGCATGTTGAAGCATGCACAGTGACTGTGTCTCGCCTGTACTCTGTCTTGCCTGCAGGCCAAGCTTCAGAGTGGTCTCTTGGATCAGCTGTCAGAGTTCCGTGAAAAGCTCTCTCTGGCTGAAGAAGAGAACAGACGGCTGAGGATGCTGCACGCTGTTGAGAGTGCACGAGCGGCCAAGGATGCTGCTGCACCTGATGAGGATGTATCGCCCTCACACAAGATTCGCACATCGTCCCAGGTAAGCTGCCGTGCCTTCGCAGATGTTCATGTTGCGAAGGTTCGTACCCCTTGTGCATGCGTATGCTTTTAGGATATGGACAGTAGTACTGGTTTGAGTGAGATTCTGTACAGTTGGATGATTGAATGTTGTTGCTCGCATGTGCTTCCTTGCAGGTGCCGCTACAGTACGCGGTCTCCGCTGCAACTACAGCTGCCGCAGCCGCCCGCCTCTCCCGCCACCCATCCCCAGCCGTCACCAGGCCACCAGCGGGTTCCCTCGCCTCCCCACACACCACACCATCCCGCTCCATGCTGGGCCGCGCACGTCTGCATATGCGCGCGGCAGAGGGTGAGTCAGAGAGTGACGATGACACGAGTGGCCGAGTGAAGGACATGACAGGCAGGAAACCTGGCAGACACAGCGCACAGCTGCTCGACACACTACGCGCAGGACTGAGGCCGTAGCTGAGTGGTGCCTGAACCTCGCTGTACTGCACTGTACTGGGTGTACTGTATTGTGTAGCCAAAAACTCAAGCTTGATCATTATCCTTTCAAGAGGCACTGTGATAATCTGTTGACATTACTATGTAAGATCATGTACTAGCACGTGATGTGGCTGACTAAACAACATATGATGGGACAAGACTCGCTTGGAGGACTACTGTGTTACATATGACAGTAACTGTGCAGCCTCTCTCTGTCTGTGCAGTGGGAACGTTTGATGGCCTGAGTCAGAAGATACACGTCACGTCAAAATGATGATGGTTCAGTGTTATGTAAATGTAATGATGGTGTACATGGTCAGTGGGTGGCACACAGAGCCCACGCACGCAAAGAGAGCCACGAGAAGCAGTTAAAGCGGGCAAAGGTCAGCGGCGGCCTGTCAAGTATGTGCGAAAGATTACCCGCCCTCAAATCCAGCAAGTATCGAGCCTGTTGCGTAGGCAGCAAAACCACTGGGTGCCGAAAACAGTGGGTGCAGGTCAGAGCGCGTGATAAGCGTCACAGCAGCAACAAAGAATACGCATGCGTCAACGACTTGAGGCCCAACAGCACATGCGCCCTGTCTCATCAGCGAAACAGAAGCTCCGGGCACAGACCAATCTTCTGCACGCGACTCAAAATGAAGCCAGGCGAGCCTGGTGAACATGTCGACCATTGCGTCGCACTGATGCCTTTGCATCATGCATCCCAGCATGCTGTCTTGTCACGTCAATATGGCACAGTTAGGTTCTGTCTCATGGCCTACCATCTCACCAGTCACCTGACCTGTTCGCTATAGCACCTGCCCTGTGTGTCGCAGACACAGTCACAGGCTGCTGTGCACTACTGCTGCTGCCCAGCTGCTGGCTGCCACTGTCACTGCTGAGTGGCGCCTGCAGCGCCCCATCTGCCCCGCTGCTGCTGCTTGTTGTCATGCTGTCTTCAACAAAGGAGGGGCCAGGGCTGCCTTGGTCCATAGAGTCAGTGGGGGAGCGGCCCCACGTAGCCCTGGACCCCCTGTCTGTTTCCAAATCCACCCAACGAATACCGGGGTTGACATTCTGCACAACACACGTACACAAACACAGATGTCACAGCTCGCTTGTTAACCCACTCAGCTGCGCTGTACAACTGAAACTGCAGTCTTGCTGGCCTGATGGCGGGGTCACGAAGGTACGTTTGAGCGCGTGCATACGCACACACACACACACACACGTGCTCACCTGTAGCTCCAGCTCTATTCTGTCCACCTCAGCCCCCACAGCACTGATGATCTCTCTGCCATACGCCTTGAGCACCTTGTCAAGCTCACTGGGCTGCTGACCCACACCATTACCCACACCACCACTGGCACACCCTCCACTGGCCCCGTTAGTGGCGCGTACCGCAGCTATCCTGTCAGCGTCAAGGGCTGCCTGTAACCGCTCTACAACCGCCTGACGCCCCACCCTCTCCCCGTAACGCTCAACTAACTTGTCTGCATTCCACGCCACGTCAGCGGTGAAGCGGAACACACGGGGGCCAATCTCCTCTGTCTTAGTGCTGGTGACGTACAAGACTACAGGGTCACGACGCAGGTGCTCCAACACCTCCTGCGTACGTAGTACACACACACACACACATACACACAGACACACACACACGCACGCACATGTCATGTCTCTGTGTACTAAGTGTCAGGCTGCAAGGGAACAAAAGGGCTGCACAGGGGCAAGGCGTCTGTAACTGCCATGTGTGTGTGCAATGATGATCTGTATGCACCTTTGTTTCTCGTTCGCTCATACTGCGTCCCAGCAGCAGGTCCCTATTCTTCTGTACCAGGAAGGTGGCTATGAGTCCCAACAGACCTCCCACAGCGATGGAGCCTAGCGCGTCCCACACAGCGTTGCCAGTGGCGTGTGTCAACGCAGTGCACACAGCTGCGCACACGTACACACACAGACAGGCACACCCTCGTCAGCTGTTTGTAGATCCATGAGCAAGCACATGCTGGCTCACAAAGCTGCCTGCAATCCTGTGTACTGCGCACGGAGCACCGTGGGAGCCAGGTCTGTCCACTGCGCATGTTGCCGTATGTGTCGAGTCTGCATGCAGGCATGCCACCCTTGCAACCCCTGCTATCACTCACCTGCTATAGCCAGACCTGCCACTGCCCCTCCGTCCTCAAGCATCACTGCCACAGTGGTGGGGTCTACACCCGAACGAATGTACTGGAGCAGATTCATGCCTCGCGCCTTGGCACCCGCAAACACATACCGCGCTGCCACGTAGAGTGAGTAGCCCTCCAACAAACCACTGATACCCAACACTGCGCGCGCACAAACACACACACGCAGGCTCAACCAGGTTCCAAAAGGCAAGTAGCTCAGTAAGTGGCTGGGCCGCCTGCGAGCGTCCTGTGTGCGGTCACTCGCACGCCCCTATCTCTGTGTGTGACATGCGGTCACCTACCTAGATATGAAGCCCAGGCTGCCTCCACTACACGCGTCTCTGTGAGCGTGTGTAGGCCGTGGAACACTGACGCACCAGCACCCAGGAAGAAAATACCAACCGCACTGCAGACACAACAGACACACAAGGACACCTCAGGCTACATCGCCTTCAATGCTGGCTCCTGGCCACAGGAAAGCCCAGATGAGGGCCTGCCTGCTGCTACGCTTCATACTTGTCATGAAGTGCCTCACTGACCTAATGAGTGACCATACAAATCTGTCCCTCAGGTAGCCGTACGGGTGCGAGGCTGTGGGGGCCTTCATTGCCTTGACCACCCCCACACGCAACAGCACCTGATTTAAGATGTCTGCTACAGAATGGAAGGCCTCGGCCAACACTGCAGCAGGGAAACACACGGGAACACGCGTGTCGCAGGGCGGAAAGACTACGTGCGCGCTGTATTTGGACTACTTGGCCGCAGTGCGCGCTGGTCTGATGTGTGCGCCGTCATACTCACTGGCACTGCTCCCGGAGAGAATATGTACCCAGACTTTCGCGACGGCGATGAGTACATTGGCTGAGATAGCTGCGTGTACGCGCGACACAAAGACACACAGCACACGTAAAGAGCGCGCTGTACAGCCATCGGTAGCATCCGCGTGCTGCCTCTGCCACAGGCCACTGTGCAGGTATCACGCTGTGCGGTCTGGACCGCAGTGCGTGCTGTGTGCAGTGTGCTGAGCGCAAGATGACGCAACGACGCACCGACGTTCAGACTGTGCAGTTCCCTGCGCATCTGTGCCCTTTCCTGCGCGCTGAACTCGAAGGACATAGCTCCCTGCTGGTCCCCTTGCTGGCTGCCTGGGGCGGGGAAGAGGCCAGCGGATGCGGTGCTGCAGATAAGAGGTCCACACACACCGAGGCACGCTAGGTCTTTCCCTCACATTCTCTTGTGCAAACCTATACGCTCTAGTCTAGATGGCTGGCGATGGCAATGGTCCACCTGCTAGCGTGCACGCTGGACGTGGCACTGACCTTGATGCCCTGCACACAGGGCCCCGGTCCCTGTCATCACTTCTGCTGGTCCAGCCATTGAGCGGACGCGCTGTAGGCCGTATATGCCACGGCGTGAAGTATTGTTGTCTATGGGAAGAGGAGCTCTGTCTGTGCTGTGACGTGTGGCTCAGGCAGTGTGCCCGCATCGTTTGTGTCACAGCGAGCGCTGGGCTGAGCGATGAGCCTAAGCAAGCGCTGCTACGTAGTGCGTGACGCAGAATGACGAGCATTCGCTATCAAACGGCCCTCGTCCGGACGCCGCTGCGGTTGCCTTGGCGCACGCATGCATGTGTGCTCGGTGCCTTGGGAGCTTGTATGAGTATGGCTGCAGTGCTCAGCGTTGTGCGTGTGCACACAACAGGCGCGAAAAGAGAGGCAGTAGGTACGACACCAGCCTGTCTGTTGTGTGCGTCGGCGGGGGCATCCTTGCTGTTCCAACAGCATCTGTGTGTTTAAACACCACCTCTAGCAAGTCACCTGTGCAGCAGAGATATCCCCTGTGAGCCAGCAGGACCGCAGTCAGTTTGCGCGCAGAATGTCAAATGTGCGCAGCATCTGATGACAGCGCCCCTCAGTGACAGTGCCCGCCCACAGCTGTTGACTAGCTACACGGCTACTAGTTGCTGCAGCGCACGTAGATAGAGCAGGCGTGGGCATAGTCGGCAAGCAGCAGGAGAGCAGTCTTCTTCTGCGGCCTGTCCACCGGCAACATGACTACGGCCCCGCCAGCAGCCCCAGCCCCACCCGGCCCAGCCAGCCAGCCTCCAGGTGCTATGCTCCCTCGCGGACAGGTGCGCTCACCATTCATATGGAACGGCGCCTGTCAGTGTTGCCTGAAGCAACGCCGTGACTATTCCGAGCGAACATCTTCGTGCTTTTGCTCTGCGCGCAGGCCCCAGCAGCGGCCTCACAGGGCTGCGCGACGGCTTTGGCCTGGGTGAACACGCTGCCAGACGAGGCCCGCCGCGCCATTCTGAAGCACAGTCAGCAGGTGGACAGACAGTTCCAGCTGCTGGCTGCAGCCCCGCAGCAGATGCTGTCACAGGCGTCGGGCCTGGCCACACGAAAGGCTGCCATGGCGCATCCAGTCCCTAGCGGCAGCTATCATCTGCTTGAGCCACAGATGCACATTGTGCAGGCACCTTCGTGCTGGTCCTGTCGGCCCAAGGTATCCGACACAGACTGGGAACAGATGCGTGACGCAGAGCGACGTAAACAACTGGCAGAGGCTGGTCACGCAATGCCAGAGGCACGAGCGCCTGTCCTCCCCGCACCAGCATACCAGGCCCACATACCCACAGAGACAACATATGCCACCAGCTCAGACATACAAGTGCCAGGCATAACCGTGCTGCCCCTGCCACCATCCGCCAGGGTGCCGCCGCAGCCAGCAGCTGCCAGCCCAGCAGCACCAGCCGCAGCAGCCAGCCAGCAGTTCCTGCCGGCAGTGACCCAGCCAGCTGCAGGGACCGCGCAGCAGTATGAGGCAGCACCAGTACAGCCTTCTCCTCTACAGGAGCATGAAGCAGCGAGTGAGATACCAGCACAGCTGCCAGGCTACATTCAAGAGCCCAGTCCCAGAGAACAGCTGCAAGCCCCTGTCCCTGTGCCCACAGTCAGCCCGATTATTCCAGCACACGTGGCACAGCAGCAGCAGGGATACGTTTCACAACCAGTTCAGGCTGCAGCGCTACAGGCACCACCGACGCGTGTCACACAGGAGTGGGCTCCCCAGATCATCCCAGATGCAGCACCGGCAGTGCAGCTGCAGCCGCAGCCAGCACTTGCTGTCATGCCACCGAGCCAAGCTACAAATACAGTGCCTCCTAAACAGCCAACCAAGGTGAGCACTGCAGAATACACGCATGGTTGAGTCGGCTGCGCGTTCATGCCTACGCGTGCAAGGTTTGCGAGTCTATCGTGCTATATTGGTACACCTTACATGCGTCGTTCCTGTGCCTTGACTGCAGAGACCCTGGTACACGTGTTTCCCTTGCTTCGCTCGGCCGCTGCCGGAAGCCGACATGCCAGCACCGCATGCGACCTCGCCCCAGGCTCTCGCGCCGCAGCCCAGCAGTATGCCGCCCAGCGGACAACACCCATCAGTGACACCAGAGCAAGGCTGGGCTCAGGGTGGGGGGCCAGCAGCACCGCCTGGGCTGGAAGCACTGCAGCAGAGTGTCCAGCAAGGTGCGGCCGCTGCCGCAGCTCTCACCCAGCCTGTCTCGGCAGCTGCGCAGAATGTTGCACAACCAGCTGTGGCTATGACAGCTGCGCTTACACAGCCGGCAGTAGCAGCCGCGCAGAATGTTGCACAACCAGCTGTGGCTATGAGCAATGCCTTTGCACAGCCAGCTGCAGCAGTGGCGCACGCTGCGGCGCAGCCAACTGTAGCGATGACTCATGCACTGACACAGCCGGCCGTGGCAGTCGCACAAGCTACCGCACATCCAGCTGTGGCCATGGCCGGTGCGCTGTCACAGCCAGCTGTAGCTGTTGCACAAGCAGCCTCACAGCAGGCTGTAACTGTGGCAAATGCCTTCGCACAGCCGGCAGCGGCAATCGGCCAAGCTGCAGCGCAGCCAGCTGTGGCCATGGCGGGTGCGCTGTCACAGCCAGCTATAGCAGTGGCAAACGCTGCGGCCCAGCCAGCTGCAGCTGTGACGAGTGCGCTGACACAGCCGGCAGTGACAGTCGCACAAGCTACCGCACATCCAGCTACAGCTGCGACAAGTGCCCTCGCGCAGCCAGCTGTTGCAGTGGCGCACGCTGCGGCGCAGCCAGCATTAGCCACGGTGAATGCTGTCACACAGCCAGCCGTGGCAGTGGCGCAGCCCGCTGCTGCCACTGCAGCCGCCTTCATGCAGCCAGTCGCTACTGTCACACATGCGGCCGCGCAGCCAGCCGCATCAATAATAGGCGCGGCCGTGCAGCCCGCAGCAGCAGTCACGCAAGCTGTGGCTCAGTCAGTTGCTGGGATGGGAGCAGCCGTGGTGCAGCCAGCTGGAGCCATTGGTCAGACAGCAGCTGTGCCTGTTGGAGCAGCCACAGCTGCCTTCGTGCAGCCAGCTGCACAGGCAGCCTCATCAGGCATCACACCCCTTGCATCCGCAGCCGCCCCAGCCGTACAGTCAGGCGCACAGGTCGCTGCAGCTGTGGTGGGTCCGATGGTCCCAGCTGTGGCAGCTGGCATAGCACCTGTGCAGCAGGCGCTGCAGCCCTTGATGCAGGCCGTGCAGCCGCTGACTACAGCGCTGGTGCCACTGGACCCAGCTGTCAGGCCAGCAACCACAGCAGAGCAAGCAGCTGCCAAGCCCCTACCAGCAAAGGCGGCATGGTAGCTGGGCCCCGTCAAGATACAACCACCGTTACATGCTCTCGTTACATTCAGCTATCTTATCCGCTTACTGTACATACACATGCTTCGTGCTTGATCACATGACTGACTGTATGAAGAGGTTGTCAAAGATATGTAACATACAAGCAATCCTGTAGTCTGTCTGTGTTGTCAATCTAGTCAGTCTAATCAGTCCGAGTGTGTTATAGGACTAGGCCAGTCAGGTGCCATCTCTATCTGATCAGCCGGTAGCAGCCACTCCAGCACACCCCACCACAGGTGCAGCCACACATTCAGCACACACCACAGCGGCCCAGCCCACGTACCAGCCTGCACTATCAAACACAGTCGCCACAACAGCCACTGCGAAAACAACACAGGCCGTAGGGGCGTTTCACAGCGTCTATCCCAGGGTGTGGCTGCAGCTGCCCACTGGGCCTCCAAAGCAGCTGACCGGTCAGCGTGCCGCTCGTACAGCCGCAGCTGGGCTGTGTCAGTGTCGGCTGGCTGGTACCGCCAGTTGCTGTTGGTGTGGTCAGAGGGAGGGAGGGGCCAGGGGCCCTGGGAGGAGAGCAGGTCGTAGACTGCCTCTGTGCGCTCAGCTACACGCGACCAGCTGTACAGACGCGCTACCTGTGACACACACACACACACACACACAGACGCAGATGTGCAGAGCATGAAACTGCACGAATTGCATGGAGCAAGGATGCATGAATGCTGCGCTAGGCCATGACAACCCACCCTTGCATGCTGCTGTTCTGTGTTGACATTGCCAACGTCTCTCAGCGCCTCGTCCAGAGCAGCACACAGCCCCTCAGCGCTGGGATCCGCCAACTTGACCATATCAGGGGGGAGCACCTGCAGCGAAACAGAGATGCAGAAGCGAACCCACATTTCGCTACCACCTACGGCACTTGACAGACGCAAGCTACGAGGCAAGTGTAAGGCATACATGGCGATGCTGTGTTTCACCTCTGGTACCCCTCCCACACGTGTGGACACCACCATCAGTCCACACGCAGCAGCCTCCACTATTGCCATACAGAAGGCCTCTGTCAGGGATGCGTTGAGGAAGATGTGACCTTGACGCTGAGTACATGACAACACATGACAATACAGCACAACATATGTGACAGCACACAGTCGTTCAGAGCCTGCAGGGGCGGACACGCACATATTGGGCACGTTCGAACATGCCGTGGGACACGTCTGCGCACACGGGTAACTAAGTACAATCAACATATACGTACCATGAAGTGCGCTGCCTGTTCAGATGGCACAGGTCCTGCCATGGTGACACGTGACTGTAACCCGTGAGCCTGAGCGACTGCCTCTATGAGCCGCGCCTTGGGACCCCCGCCACCTGGGACATTGACACACACATATATATACACACACACACACACACATGGGCACACCCGCAATCACACATGGGCACACCCAGGACTGCGCACCGCTATGACAGTGCAACGCCACTTACACGGCTGCCACCCTGCTCTCACAATGCAAAACCATCAGGTGGACACGCCTGTGTGCATGCATGCGTGTGTGTACCTCACTCGTCACCGCGTTCGGGCACTGCTTACCTACGAGGAACGTAACGTTAGGGTATCTTTCGCATACGTACGGCAGTACAAGTGCCACTAAGTCCAGCCCCTTACGATACACCAGTCTACACAGAATGACAATCACGACTGGGTCTCTCAGGCCGTTACGTGGCCAAGGAGGGGTAGGTGTGGAGGGGGTGAGGGGATCGACACCCTTAGCCTGACTGCTGGTTTTGTCAGCACGTGCAGGGTAGAAGATTGTCATGTCCACAGCTGCAACATGGACACACATAGGTTTCACATGTGTGTGTGTGTGTGTGTGTGTGTGTGTGTGCCACACAGCAACATTCGATTCCGTGAGCAACACAGCTCATGTGTTTTAAGTGTGTGTGCATGTGTGCGTACGAGGGGAATGCCAGAGCACGAAGATGGGGCAATGTGTGTGCGTGTGTGTGTGCGTGTCAACCCATGTCCCACCGTTCGGTATGACCGACACCCTTGCTGGCGGTATACACGTCCTGAGGACAGTGTTCTCCTTGCTTGTGTTGCTGACACAGATCACGTGACTGACGTCTGCCAGCGCTACCTTGAGTGTCTTGTTCATGAAGATAGAACTGGAGTCAGCGAACCCGAACAGAGAGTGATCCGTGAACACGCACTGTGGATACACGGAGCACACACCCCACACAGCACACACTTGAATACATGCCAAGTCACCTACATGATTTTGCCTGGGGTAAACGCCCTAATTTAATACTGCATTGTGGTGTGCGTAGTACGAAGCCCTGCTGGCAGAGCGCACAGTGCGGGCAATTGTGCTCATGTCTTCTTGCCTGGTATCCCATGGTCCTTGCCCACATGACTGACTCCAGCCCTATGCATGAGAAGGCCTGATGCGCGTGGACCAGTGTGATGCCCTCTCGTAGCAGGATGTGGCGCAGCATGACCATACCGATGAATAGGGTGGGGAAGGTGGTCTGCTGGTACAGGTTGCGACGGTGAAGGTAGTACACCTGCAAGGGACAACACGTCCAATCCAGATTGTTTGTGTTGTTGCCTGGGCAGTCCTGTATACGCTAAGCTGGGGCCTCAACTGGTGCTGCTGCTGTCTGGGTGGCGTGCTTGGCCGAGTTGCAATCCGTGCTTGCCTTGAGCCCGTTTGACGTCCAGCGAACACCTCGGCAGTCCCCGTACGCGTGCGTTGCAATGACAACCTGTCCAAGCCATCACATACGCCAGGGCGTTACAGCACAACACAGCTGCGCGCCCGAAGCTGCAGGAGCCTGGGCGCGGCGGGGTCTCGGTCCGCGGACGGGCCGAGGCCTTGCAGGCGGGACCCTACCTTGTGGCCCAGAAGCAGGAGCTGCTGGGCCAGCTGGTAGATATGGTTCTCAACGCCACCAACGTTGGGGTAGAAGAAGTCTGTCACCATCAGGATGCGATGGCGCGGCCTGGCCCCCTTGCGCCCGCCGCTGGCGCCAGGCAGCGGGCCGTTCTGCATCGTCATCTGTCTGCCGGGCCCTGTGTTGTGTATGCGTCACGCATAGCAGTAGGTCCAGAGCACGCAAGCTCAGGCCTCCGGCTTTCAGGTAGACTTGGACAACACCCGGCGCCTCTGGCGGAGCACGGTCCGACGGTGCGAGCTTGCTGCACGTTTGCAGTGAGCCAGTGTGCGCTTCCCCGGCCTGGGTGCCTAGAATTGCTGAGATTGCTGGTGCGGACTCATCTGAACTGTAGTCTATGTGTCAGCGGGTGCAGCGGGTACAGCGGGTGCGCTGGTACCTGGTACTGCCTTGCACATACACTACAGTTCAGTACCTGGCCTGAATCGAAATGGCGCTCGTCTTACAGGTTCATGCACTTAGCAAGGTCATCCGCAATCGGTGACATACAGCGGGAACACACAGAACTGCGCTTAACACATACAAAATCGCAGTGTCACATGTTGCACACAGAACACTCATCATTATGTCACCGGTTTAAGGAAACCAAAACGACACTCTCATGTCCCGTTCAGACATCAGGGACAGTCACCCAAAGTGCTACAAAACATTGCGGCGCAGCATCGGCACGCCAAGTGTGTCATGCGTGTTTGCACACGTGTCTGTTTAGTCCACCCAAACACGCTGCGCACGCTGTTCTCACCCCGCACACAGCTGCCTCGTCACACACACACACACACGCACGCACACATAGAGCTGCCTACTGCTTGGTGCTCTGCTCTTGTTGCTGCTTCGCCTGGAAGGCTGCCCTGCGCGCCGCGCGCCTCGCCTTCTCCTCCTCTGTCTCAGCCATCAGCTCCTGTAACTCATCCTCTGTCATCTCCTCAATGCGCTTCTGCATCACTGCCTCCTCGTATGCCTCAAGCTGCTTGACATATGTCATTTGCTGCGCGCACGCAAAAGAGAAAGCAGGCACAGCAGCGCGCTTACTGTGCAGTGATATGTGCAAGAGCGCTGCATTCCGCGCGTTGAGAGCGAGAAGACAGAGGCATGACATGTTTATTGTCTGTACTGCGTACAATGCTTTTGTGTCAGCAGGTATGTCTGTGTGTGGGCGTCTGTCTGTGTACGTGTGTGAATGTATGTGCGTGTGTGTGTGTGTGCGTGTGTGCATGTTTGCGTATGCGCGTGTGGAGTGGGATGAGGCGGCAATACACATGGGCGCGCACACTCTGACGATGTGCCAGCACTGCCAATGGCACTGTCAAAGGGAATGCACATAGGTCGCACGCATTAGCTTGCTTTATATGAGCTGGCGCAGTATCTGCACACACCTTTGTTGCTACACGGAAGAGATACGTGGAGATGTAGCCTACACAGATGCCAAGGAAGATAATCATCTGGACCCAGTTCCCTGCCATGCCTGCCTCCATGCCTAAGGCTTGAAGCCCGTAGTACATGAGGTAGCCAAGCGCGATGAGCCCAAATGTGATGATAATGATGTCCTTGCGCGAGTAGCCGAACTCCTTGTTGTACTTGACAGGTGCCTCCTTCTCTGCTGCGGCTACAAGGATGCTGCGGTCATGGCCGTGCTGACGGGAGGGCGTGTGCGTCCAGGGCGCTGGCTGGGGCGCCCACAGAGGTGAGGTGGCGGTGCGAGGGCCACCTGTGTTGTGAGGAAGCACAGAAAGCACCACGCTGATGCTCCTGACTCTGCTGCACCTTGCAGGGATGCGTTCAGTACAGGGAGGCGTGCAAGGAACTCACCTAGCCGGAGTGAGGACGAGAGACAGGCCTGGGCCGCACACTGTCTCCGGGGTCTCTCAACCCCACGGAGCTGGCTGACACCTCGTGAAGCAAGCAAGCTGGCCATCTTGAAGGTGCTGCACTGCAAGTTACACGCCGCAAAGCCTGCTGGGCGCTGCTTGAGGACTCCTCTCTGCTTTCCCAACCAATAAACCACTCAGTTTCTGCCTCTTTGGCTTGCTTCTCGCCTTTTTGGCTGTTGCGCACTGTTCTAGCTTGCATAAAGGAGAACCCAAGCTTTCCAGGCGTCGCAGTTCAAGAAATCCAAGTCATCATCCCAGGGCTTTCCCTTCACAGCACAGAATGCTGCTCAAGAGCCATGCATTGTCGCAGCGTACCGCCAGCGTGCGAAGCGCGAGGACCCAGACAGGTGCGCACACAAGTACGGGTGATTCGCCTGGCATGGCACCCCACCCCTGTGCTCTGCCTGTCAAGGCTCCAAAGCCAGAGAGCCCATCTGCAGGGCTGTGCGAATGTATGGGTCAGTAAGACAGCCCGTAGCAGGCCCAGGGCTCAGAACAGGACAAGGCAGGGTGTCGGAGTGAAGGGTGCATCCGGGTATTCCCGCCACCGACGCGCGTTCGCTCTGCTTGCGCCCCACGCAGGTGTACGCCTGCCCAGAGTGCTCTCAGCGCAGCGCCTAGTTGCCCGCGCCCAATCTGGCGACAAGCAGCTTGCGTCCACGCAGCCTCTGGTCGTCAACCAGCCGCCCGAGGATCTCTCCGCCAGGGCTGAGTCTGCCGCCAAGGCAGCTCAGGATGTCTTCAAGCAGCTAGAGCTGGTCGTGCAGAACACATTCAATGGCCAGTGAGTGTCTGTCTCCTCCGCGCGCCCTGGAATAGTGCAGTGCCTCTTTCCTGTGAGGGCAAGCAACTTCATTTGCGCTCCTTGCCGTGTCTGTGCGCAGGGCCCCTGGCCAGCGCAATGACTGGAAGGAGGTTGAGGGTGCCTGGTGCCTGTACCCCCCCAACGGACGTGCGCCCAAGTCAGTCGTGCACTTCCTGGGTGGCGCTTTCTTCGGCGCTGCACCACAGCTCGCATACAGGTTGTTCCTTGAGGCCCTGTCAAACAGAGACGTGCTGGTGAGTCTACCCCACAAAAGCAATGCGGTTACGACTCCTGTGTAAGCACACAGGCCAGCATCTGGGCAGCATGCAAAGCTGGGCAAGAAGCGAGCAGCTTGCAATCCGCATGCGAGTTTCTTCTTGTTTATTGGTCACTGCAGGTGATTGCCACTCCATACGAGACAGGCTTTGACCACCTGCGTATTGCTGATGAGGCACAGGTGAGCCAAGGACCCCTCTTACCGGGTCAACACACACACAACTGACAGCACGAGTTCACCACCCTTCCATCGTCCTCGCACGTGGCTGGTCTACACGCATTCATGTGTGTGTGTGTGTGTGTGTGTGTG
>VFQQ010003572.1_pt1 | contig 14837 bp, 23 predicted proteins | sample 3512341 | NCBI WGS metagenome assembly VFQQ01 (sample SAMN10412373, study PRJNA504923) | tailings metagenome | isolation source: Relicate 2 Philex TSF1 revegetated site | place: Philippines: Tuba, Benguet | collected 2017-08-29 | reverse complement strand
CCTCCTCCTCCTCCTCCTCCTCCTCCTCCTCCTCCTCCTCCTCCTCCTCCTCCTCTCCCTCAGACTCCCACTCCTCTTCTTCAAGCCGCTTGAGCTGCTTGCGCTTGCCCTTGGCGGTTCTGCAAGACACAATACGTCCAGCGAAGGGGCATTTGCGGCCGCTTTTCAATGACCTGTCCGAAGTCGCAACAAGCTGTTGGCCATGCACCCATTTACAACAACCCATGACTCTCCGCCCTGCAAACAAAAAGATTGCAGCACAGGTGCTCACTTGGGTGCCGTGGGCGCGTTGGGCGTGGGCGCAATCAGCTCGCCGGGGTAGCAGGCTCGCAGGGCCCTGCACAGGCGCATCACAAGCGAAGAGGCCTCAGTTCCAGCCGGTCGTGCAAGCAGCGCTTGGCGGCAGCATCAGCAGCAGCACCAACAGTGTTGTAGTGTCATTAGAGCACGCATGCGGCACGTGATTGCAAGCAGACTCATGCCAGCCGCTGCGCAAGCTCCAGCTGGCCCACCCGCATGGTACAAGCCCGCCAGCCCGTCCCTGCTAGTTGCCAAGTGAACTCACTCATTCCGGCGCATCATCTGCTGCCACGGTGTCAGCACCAGGCGCCCAAGTGCCATGTAATATGCAGTTGGGCCCAGGATGCGCTGCGGGCCCAGGCCCAGCTGGGCCACACCAGTCATGGCATCACATATCAACGAGGCGCACGGGATGTCCGCGGCAGGGGCAAACCGCAGAATCTGCGGCAGTCAGCAAATGCAGCAGGTCAGCAACGCAGGTGCCCCATGTCGCATGCAATCAAGCTTGTGAGCATGCTGGCTGGCCCGGGCAGTCAGCGGCACACGACCAAGAGGGGGATCCACCTCAAACTCAGGGTGCTCTTGCATATACTGCTCCAAGCCGGGCGGCAGCAGCAGCTGCGTCAGCTGCTCGTCCCACACAAGGGCCACAGCAGGGTAGCATGGCGCCGCTCCAGGGCCTGCAGGCAGGCAGGCAGGCAGGTAGACATGAGGCAGGCAAGCATGGCGGGCAAGGTGTGGCATGGATGGGGCGTGCACGCGCTGGGCATGTGCTGGTTGAAAGTAGGGCGCAATGCGGCGCCCAGGGTCACCGCAAAGCTTGAGGCACATGTTGCGCGCTGCATGCCTTGCAACTCACAAATGCAGCTGGGGGTGGCGCTCGTGAACACAGCCAGCGCAGCATAGTGGCGGGCTTCGAGCAGGTGCGTAAGGTAGAGCAGCTGGTCCAGGGACCGCAGCAGCGGCACCGCATCACAGTGCAGGCCGGTGCCATCTGTCAGGCCAGCCGCCTGGCAGAGGCTCTTGATGGGCTGGTGTGGGTCGCCTAGCAGGGATGCTACGTCCAGCGCAAAAGCCGAGGCCACCTGCGCGTGCAAGCTGGCCAGCACACACTGCGCCTCCCGCTGCTCTGGTGTTGGCTGGTGGGGCAGTTTAGATTCAGGCGTGCCTGTGATGCGCAGCCATGTGCACTGCACGTTGGCAAACTGCACAGGGAGATGATGAGACGATGGAAATTACCGCCTCGGGCGAGCAGCTGCCGCTGGCGGAAGCATGCACCCGCAAGCAAGGTTCGTCACACCCACATGAACCAGTTCTGCAGACAGACTCGACACGTTGCATGCCAAGTACACAATGCTCAACAAGCCGCCACTCGGCAAGTTGCGGGCAGCAGCCGCTCGACGGCGGCGCAGCGGCAGCGGCGAGGCGCGGCGGCGGTGCACCTGGGCGCCCACAAACACCTCGATGGCCCCAGAGCGGACGCGCACCTCGTCACCCTTGCCCTCGGACCGCCGATCGACCGTCAGCCGAGTGCCGGCAAGGGTGGGCGGAGCAGGCGGCTCTGGCCGCAGGAACGCCGGCAGCTCGAAGGGCAGCTGCTGCTGAACGCGTTGGAGCAAGCTGGTCGGCACGTTGGCGACCCGCTCCACGCCGTCCACGTTTTTGGAGACTTGCAGCCCCATGGGACCGTTCCGAGCATCCAAATACGCGGGATCGGGAAGCGGAGGATCAGCGGCCCCCCGTACAGGACTGGCAGGAGCCAGCCCCGCCGCCGTGCTCGGCGCTGGGCAATCGGGGACAAAGGCACGACTCCGCGGCTCCAGACTGCATCCGTGCAGGTTGGATTGCCAGCATGACCGTCAAATCCGACTGCCCAAAACGGCGTGCAATTCATTTGAAGCAAACCAAACGTTCGGCGTCGGCCGGCAGGCCGCGGCGCCTGTAAAGGCGGCCATGGCAAGCGAACCCCTGGCGGGCATGGCACGCTCGCGTCAAGACTGTCTTTGTTCATTCATTGGAGTTACCGACATTATTGTGAGACCATGTATACTGCCCTCCAACCTGGGGAGATCCACGCATCCAAGCGTGCACCCGCTGCTATGGGCACGGCCTCGGCGTTGCTGAGCAGGTCGTCTGTCACACATTGGCCCATGCCCAGGAGGTGATTTGAGGTCCATCACGCATGACAACCGTGTCCGGGGCAATGCCGCGCAACCACAGCGCTGCCAAGCTCGAGGAAGCCTGAGGAGGCGCCCGCAACGCCCGCAGAGCGCCCGCATGGCGCCGCTGTGGTGCACGTGCGGGCCTAGCCCACCGCTGCCCTGCATGGTCTGTCCGCAACCTGGTGTGTGGCTGTTTTTCAACAGATATTACGAAAATGAGGGCGGCCTGCCTCACGGCCCGCCCACCCCCGCACGCCGGGCAACCTGCAGCGAGCCTGCCCGCGCGCAGATTTGTTGCCACTGCGCGCCAGGGCGCCAGGGCTGCGCAGCCTGTCTGCTGCGGGCCTTTGCAGCCGGCTGCAGCGTTCGGTGCGCCCACACCCAAGCTTTTTGGGCTGGCGCAGACCTCGAGGTGCGTGTTGGCGATGTGCACGTTGCGATTGAGCAGCAGGCGGCGGCCTGCTGGTTCCCGATTGGCGCCGCCGCCAGTGCCGCCACCGCTGCTGCCTGCTGCTCGTGGCCACGCCCGATCGCCTTCCTTGTGGTCTGCGCAGCCTCTCGCCTTCCGCTGGCCGTCGCAAGCAGGCTGATGCGCGCCTGTGGCCCACTTCTAAGGCCGGTAGCCCAGATGGCGGCGGCACGAGCAGCGGCGGCGGCGGTGGCAGCGGGGGCGGCAGCAGCGTTCGATTCACCGAGGGCGGCAGCTCTGATGACGAGGACGGGGGGACTCCCCTCATTCTGGCTATGGCTAGCGCTGCTGGCACTGCCACGGGAAGCTCTGACACGGAGGTGTGCATTTTTCCCAGGCTGCACGGCTGTCACGCTTTCGATTTTTTGTCAGACGTGCCCACTGCACTTCCCAAGCGCCACAAACGCTCCCACTCATTGCTGTCCCTGCTTGCCTGCCCTGCCGCAGATGGAGGAGGAGGAGGAGGAAGCTGCGGCGAGCGGTGGCTCCGAGGTGGGCGCACAGGTGAGGTGTTGCGGGCGCGGCGTGTGGTTGCATGGCGACGGCCAGCTGCGCTTGGGCTGCGCCCACGCCGCGAGGCATGCTGTGCATGCTACATGCTGCACCAAGGTGGGACGTGGCTAGCCTGCACAGCTTCAAATCCGGTTGCACCCTTCCTGCACCCGCTCCCTACTCCCCTCTCCAGGTGCCAGAAGAGGCCCTGCCTCTGTCCTACATCACTGTGGGCAATGCTGCCATTGGCGGCATGGACCGGTTGGTGATTGTGACGCGCGACGGTGTCAACTTTCGCAGCAGCTTACGCCCTACTGAAGATGTGCCTCCTAGCCTGGCAGCCGCCTGTCGCAATCTGTTCACATTAACCGCACCGTTTGTTGAGTCGGTTGCAGCCATGGAGACAGACGAGGCCGACCTGCTGGAGGAGCGGCGGCTTGAGTTGGAGTTTTTGGCCGGTCAGATGGACGTGCAGGAGCTGATTGCTCACCCCGACCGCCCGCTGGGAGAGACTGAGACTCCCTTTGAGTGGTACCAGACTGAGCTGCTGCTGCTGCAGGTGGTTGAAACCCCTTGCCTTGCCCAGCCGCGTTGTGCCTGCTGTTGCATGCAAGCCAACCTGCGGTACTGTCGCGGTCATGCTCACAAGTTGCACACTGCTGTGCGCTGCAGGAGCACGACCATGTCAATATTGAGCGATGCATGCGGACACTGCTGCTGCTGATCAAGTTGCGGCGGTGCGCCACATGTATTCCAAACCACGCCCACTTGCCAGCGTGAAATCTGCACCCTGCTTCAGCCGTCGGCTTGACCTGCACGGTGCTGCTGTCATGAACGCCGTCAGGCCGTATAACAGTCCCTCGCTGCGTTGTTGCAGGCGTACCATGGGCGGCATCCCCGTGGAGCGGCTGCCAGCTGTGCGCATGTTTGGCAAGCTGCTGGCACAGCTGAGGGGGCCAGACCAGCCATACCTGTTCCTGGCTTACTGCCCGCACCGGGTAAGAGCGGCGCTGCACATGGATTGCACCTTGTGGAGGTGCAACACCTTCTGGGACTGACCGCCTTTCCGTCTTCGTTTGCATGCAGATCGTCGACGGAGTTGCGAGCACCTACGCTGGCTACAGCCGCATAGGGCTGGACCTGTTCATCCGCTGGCTGTTCCGCTTCATCAGCGCGCTGAGGCCGTACAGGGAGACGGGGCGCATCACGGGCCCACTCACTGAGGCGGCTTCGCAGTTTCCAGACCCGGCCATGTGGGAGGTGAGCCGGGCACGAGAGGGAGAGAGAGCATGCACTCCCCTGTGCAGTGCTTCCCGCCAAGAGAACCCACCCTCTCTGCACAGGCAAATACCATCATGCTTCTGAACAGCCCGGCTCATGCTGCCCTGGCGGAGACCCTGGCGATTGGCATGCTGCACCTCGATGTGCGGTCCTGCGGCGGCTTGAACGTCAGCATCGGGGCGGGCGGTGGCGAGGGACGCAACTGGCTCGTGCTGGCTCAAGCGCACCTGCAGCGGTGAGCGTTGGTTCATAGTGCTTGCGCATGATCGCTTTGTAGCCACTGGCTGATGGAGGCTTCCATGCCCTGCCACCTGTCGGCCAAACCTGCAGCCTGGCGGAGCAAGGGCAAGCAGCGCTGCGGCAGTGGCTGGGCACTTACGCGTCCTGGCTGACGTGAGAGGATCCATGCACTCATGCTGGCCGCCGCTGCAGCAGCAGCAGGTGGGTGGGTGGGGAGGCACATGGGCTTGGAACTGGGGCAGGCATCCAGCAGGGTACGGCTCTTTGAGTGCCGAACAAGTGCACCTCAGCCATGCCTGTCTGCGTGGTTTAATTTGAGCATAATCCACATTGCAGCTGGCGCAGGACTCATGCCCGCCCCGTGCCCCCCCTTGTTTTCCACACCCGCAGGCGGAGCGGCAATCGTAGGCGCCTCCCTGCTGTGGGTGGAGCAGCCGGACACACAAGGGAAACTCCCAACCTGAATTGCACACTACTGCGTTTCTAGAGCACACCCTCTGTAGACTAATCAATCGTTGTAAGCAGCAACTTGATAATTTTGGGCGGGTGGGCGGCGGCGGCAGCAGTGGTTGAGGAGCGGCGGCAGCCCCGTGCAGGTCTGCTCCTGATTGTCAAGGTCAACTCCTGGTTGTATTAAAGGAACCCGTTGGCGTGTTCCAGGTGCAGCTGTCAAGCGGTGCGCCAAACTGCACTCAGCGCCAATTCGCTGGGCCAGAAGCTTGATTGAAGGCGGCTGGCGTCAGCTGGTGCTGTTGTTCAAGCGGATTCATGCACGACTAGCGGGCTCATCCTGATTGTCCCATCGGCTGCCGCGATCACCTAGCCGTTGCAGCAGTCTTGCCCCAGCAGCCATGCCGGCCCTCGCTGTCGACAGCAGTCTGGGGTCCGGCCTTGCCGTCCCTCTGCGGCCAGCCCTGCACCCGGGGCGCTCCCCAGCATGTCGTGACAATGCACAGAAGCGGGTGCGGCACCCAGACCGCGCAGCCACCGCTGCCAGGAGTTGTGGCCGAGCTCGCCGGCGCCTCGCTGCCGCTGCCGCGGCGGCGGCCCCAGCAGCCGGCGACCTGGATGTGGATGTGTGCATCCTTGGGGCCGGCATTCTGGGCCTGTGCTCCGCCCTGGTGCTGCTCCGTGAGGACGAGCACCTGAAAGTGGCGCTCCTGGATCGCGAGGTGCCGTGCAGCGGCGCAACAGGCGCCGGTGCGTCGGGGCGCTGGAATGCACCTGTTGCAGTCAATCACAGCTGCCCTTGCTGTCCCACCCGCCCTAATGCCTCTCTCACCGGCTGGATGCAGGCCAGGGGTACTTGTGGCTGTGCCACCGCGACGTGGGCTCCCCCGCCTTTGCGCTGGCGGCTCGCAGCAAGCAGATGTGGGCGGAGCTGCTGGCACCCGCTGTGCCCGAGCTGTCCAAGCAAGCAGTGGAGTGGCAGGTGGGCCCATGCTTGGGGCTGCTGCAGCACTGCTGCTTTCCGTGTACCTCAGCAGCGAGCACAGCTGGTCTTCAGCAACGTGAGCTCCCTGCAGTGCATGCCATTGCCTGTGTATGGTCCAGGGCCTCGGCGCTGGCACCCACACTTCTGAGTCTGTCTGTTCTGCTCCTCTGCAGGCGGTGGGCTCCATGCTGCTGGCCACCAGCGAGGAGGAGGCGGCAGCGCTGCGCCAGCGCCGAGATTGCCTGGAAGCAGCTGGCGTGGAGGGTGCCGAGGTGCTGACGGCTGCGCAGGTCCACCAGCTAGAGCCCTCGCTGGCCACCGGCGCCGTGCACGCTGGCCTGCTGCTGCCATCCGACAGCCAGGTCAACGGCAAGGCCACAGCAGCAGCGCTGCTGCGGGCCTGCGAGGCGCACGGCCCTCGCTTCACTGCGCTGTTTCATGAGGCAGCAACGCAGCTCGTCACAGGGCCGACGGGCCGGGTGGAGGGCGTGGACACCGCAGCGCGCCGGTGCGCAGAGCTCAGCAGGGGTCGCAAGCAACAGCAGGTTTGCACTGATGCCAGCTGCCAACAGCGCCGTCTGCACGCTTGCTGCAAGCAAACTGTGCCTTGTCGTGGCGGCTTTGCTGCCCACCCCCTGCGCCTGCTCCTCCCCTTTTCTGGCCGCAGCGTTCGTGCTGCGCACGGCGTGGTCGTCACGCTGGGCGCCTGGAGCGGCGGCTTCCTGGCCCAGCAGCTGTCGGACGCGCGCTGGGAGGCCATGTTTCGGCCGCGCCGCGGGCTGCTGCTGGAGATGCCTCGGCCGCAGGGCATGCCAGCTGTGCGGCACGGTCTCATGGAGGCGAGTCGGGATGGCTGTCGGAAGCTGGGACTGCCGGCACAGTTGGTGGCTTGGCTGAATGTTGGTCTACGGTATTCAGAATCAGTTTGTGCAGAAACGCTGTGCAAGTATGTCAGCTGTGAGTTGATGCATTGTCTTCACTCCTTGCATTGCCTTTCCGTCTGTGCTGCCTACCGCAGATGGGCTACACCGCCCACTACGCACACGGCAGCTCCAGCAGCAGCGGCCAGCCGGCGGCAGACAGCGGCCTGGACATCACCTTCACGACCACCACATCGGCAGCTGGCACGCTGCTGGTGGGCAGCAGCCGCGAGTTTTGCGGCTTTGGGCGGGAGGGCGAAGACGCGGTGGTGGATGCCATCATGCAGCGGGCGGCGCACTTTGTGCCGGCGCTGGGCGCAGTGACGCAGCAGGACATCAGCGTGCGGTCGGGACCACGCCCCTGGGCTGCGGTGAGCCATGCAGTTGGCCGGTGGTTGAAAGCTTGCCTAGCAGCCAGCTTCTGTCCTGCCTTGCCTCCACTCTCGGCACCCCTGCCTGCCCACGCTGCAACAGGCGGGCACGCCCTGGGTGGGCCCTGTGCCAGGTGTGGAAGGCCTTTTCCTGGCCTCTGGCCACGAGGGCAGCGGCCTCACGCTGGCGCCCGCCTCGGCAGCGCTGCTCATGCAGCACATGCTGGGCGAGCCGGCCCACCTGCACCGCGACGTTGTCGACCACCTGGCGGTGCCGTCCAGCATGGTGCCCATCCTGGCGGAATGATGGCCTGCATCACCAGTTTCCCTCGGATGCTGCTGTAATCATTGTTCAGCTCCTGGGACTGCAGGGGTGGGGAAGAGCAAGCCACGATCAGCTGCCGCTGGGCCGTTGACAGCAGCGTGGCGGCGGCGGCACAGCACTCCGCTCGTGAGCTCCTCGACCTCCAATTGCATATGCCGATACCCTTGCGCGAACTTCCAAGCTGCACCCGGGCTGCCACAGCGGCCCTGTGCAAGCCCTTGTCTCAGCTCGCTTTCCACGCCGCCTTTCAGCACTGCCGAGTTTATCACAGGCTTGCTATCTGGACAGCTCCGCCGCAGGGTGGCCTCGCTCATCGCCGCCGCCGCCTACCACTCGCACGCCGCTCTGCCGCCATGGCCGCAGCCGGCGCCCCTGCGGGCCTCAAGTCTGCCCTACTTGTCGTCGACATGCAGGTGTGGTCTGCTGCTTGCTTGTGAGCAGCCGCTGCTAATTGGCTGTGTTTTCCGGCCGTTGTACCTGCATTTGCCCCACATGCGTCATGACGCTCCAAACGAGCTCGTGCTTGACCGCGGCGCCCTGCACACCATACGTGCTGCAGAACGACTTCTGCCTGCCTGGCTCCGTGCTGTGCGTGGGGGACGCCATGGTCTGCCTGCCCAAGGTGGTCGAGGCGGTGGACCTGGCGCGGTCAAAGGGCGTGCCCGTCATCTGGGTGATCCGAGAGCACGATGCCGAGGGCACGGATGTGGAGCTGTTTCGGCAGCCCATGTTCAAGGCGGGCAAGGCATCCACGGTGCCTGGCACCAAAGGTGCGCTTGGATGCTTAAGAGTTCTGTCCCAGCAGTTCCGTCCCATTTACGGCGGCACGCTTGAACCGGCTGCGTTCTCAGATTGTCGCACCCTCCATGCTCGGCCACACTCAACAACAACCAAGTGCGGTGCCTCCCTCCTGCCCAGCAGGCGTGGAGCTGGTGGAGCCGCTGGCGGCAGCTGCGGGGGAGCGGGTGCTGGTGAAGAAGCGGTTCAGCGCCTTTTTTGCCACCGAGCTGGACATGGTCCTGCGGTAAGGCGGGGGATTCTGCTGCCTCCGCATGCCGTTGGTGCTGCCGATGAGCATGTATGCACGCAGCATGCGTGTGTGATGCAAGTCGCATCCCTGCTCACATAGTTAGCTTTCATTATCATGCACCCTGCACCGTTTCCGCCACCCTACCCGTCCTGCAGGCGCATGGGCGTGCAGCACGTGGTCATTGTGGGGGTGCAGACGCCCAACTGCATCCGTGGCACTGCCTGGGATGCGCTAGCGCTCGACTACCCACGCGTCACTGTGCTGGCAGATGCCACCGCCTCCCGCTCTGAAGCCGTGCAAGCAGCAAACCTGGAGGACATGCGGTGTGCATCCGTGCACACGCCAACGGTCGCCGAGTGGGCAGCGCAGCTGTGACAGGGTGCAGCTGAAATTCTTGCCAAGACAACCAACCATGCAGTCAGTCATTCTGCCAGCCTGATGTGCTATTCTTCAAGATATGTGATCAAGAAGCGGGGATTTATGCAGGGAGGTGGCAGGGCGGCGGTGTCGGCGCCGAAGCGTCGGCCAAGGTTGAGGTGGCTGCTGGTGCTCCCGTGGCGGCATCAAGAGCGCAGACGCACTTGCTACCTTGATACAACGACCAAGGGCCTGCTGGTCCAGCTAGCTGCCGTCTTTACCTGCCGCAGCACTTGCCCCGCCGCCATCGCTCCCATGGGCGCCGCCCAGCTAGCGTGATACATCTAGCAGCTCGTCAGACTCAACCGGTGCTGGGCTAGGGCGGCGCGGAGGCCTGTAGCGGGCCGCCCCGACAGAGGACTGCTAGCAGGGCGGCCGGGAGACGCAGCCACCATGGCCAGTAAAAAGGCGGTGCGTACTAGAAGACATGCCGCCGGGCCATAGGCTGCCACGCGACACTGGCCCACCGCCGCCGCCGCCGCCTGCCGTCCCTGCCGCCGGCTGCTTTGTTGAGCACTCCGACTGCCATCGCGCCCCTGCAGGTGGAGGAGTTGGTCTTGCAGGTGTGCCGCAAGCACCCAGAGGTAAGTGATCTGGGCTGCAGGTGCTTGTGAGAACAGTTGCCATGCTACAGGTGTGCTGCCGCCGCCCAGCCTGCGCCCTGGCTCGTCCTCACCGACATGTTTGCGATGCAACCCCCTCCTGCTTGCTGCAGGGCATCCTGGACACGCTGCTAGAGAAGGAGCTGCCAGATGTGCCAGTCAACGACCGGGCGATGGCCATCAATGCGCTGCTGTCCTCGCTCAAGCTGCAGGTGGGGGCAGCCGCAAACCCAGCCATGTGGCATGGCTGGTGAAGCGAGTTGGGAGTTGATTTGAAGCACAGCACACAGGGATGCTGCCTGATGAGTGGTGCCAACCTGCTCAACGCATGCCGAATGCGCGCTGCAGATTCTGGTCAACCCTGCCGACCCCAGCAGCCACATCTACAAGGCCAACTCGGTTGGCGATGCGGCGCGGTGCGCAGCAGCAGCTGGGGTGTGGATGGTGCAAGCTGGCTCTGCTGCTGCTTTATGAGCTGTAGGTGTGAGCACACAGGTCTTACCCGTGCTAAGCCTTCGATGGGTGCCCGTTCTTGGACCTGCAGCTTCAAGCACCTGAATGCTGAGGACATGCTGGTGTACCAGTGCATCCAAGCTGCCGGCAACATGGGTGAGTGGGAGGGGCGGGGCGGCGGGGTTGCTGCTTGCAAGCCCTAGTCATGGCACAGCACTGCATGCGGCAGGCACACGGGAGGAGCCACTTTGCAGCCTGAGGTGCCAGGGACCTTCTTTTCTGCCTGCACCTCTCCATACCAGCCCCGCCTCCATGCCGCTCATGCCTGCGCAGGCATCTGGACGCGCGACATGAAGCAGCGAACAAACCTGCCGCAGGTGAGCTCGCAGGCTGTTGATTGCAGCTGTTGTGGCGCCGGGATGGAGGGTGGAGGATGGTCCGATGGGTTGGTTGAAGTGCCTGGGGCTCTTGCCTGCACTTGGAAGGCAGGTAGCGCTCACTGCCCCCTCCCCTCCATGTGCCCCCACTGCAGCCCAAGATCAACAAGATCCTGAAGCAGCTGGAGGAGCGCATGCTGGTGAAGAGCGTGAAGAGCGTGCAGAACGCGAGCCGCAAGGTGGGCGCTGCGTGCTGCGCTTGCTGCTGGGCTGTGCATGTGCATGCGCATGAGCAGCCAATTGCCGAGCATTTTTTGTCACTCTGCTGTCATTCACGCCTGCATGAGCTGCTAGGCGTGAAGCGGAACAGCTCAGCCATGCTGGCGCGCCCGTCTGGCGCATGCACTGTACAGTTGCCCCCAGTGCCGGCACCCGTCTGCACCCCCCGTCCCCCGGTTGAGCTGTTGCATATGCCTGCAGGCCCGCTCATGCCTGCCCCTTCCCACCCTCCCCGCCCTTCCCCCTCTTCCACCCGCCAGGTCTACATGCTGTACGAGCTGGAGCCGGCCAAGGAGCTGACGGGCGGCCCCTGGTACGGGGAGAACGCCTTTGACTCCGAGTTCATCAGCGTGCTGCAGGAGGTGCGGGGGGGGGGGGCGGGGAGGCATGCAGCCGGGCACTTTGGGTACTGCGTGGATGGCAGTACACAACACACGTGCAGTGTGCATGCAAAGCATGAACGGCTGCGGGCTGTGGCCTGCCATGCCTTGCTCCCCATCGCTCTCTCTTGTTCCCCGCTCCAGCCCAGCCTTGCCTTCACGCTGCCCTGCCACGCAGGCCACCATGAGCTACATCAAGTCACGCGGCGACGCCACGCTGGGCGACATTGTTCGCTTCATTAAAGAAACGGTGCGAGCGCGGGCGGCCGGCGTGCAAGCTGCATGGGCAGCGGGAGACAATCTTGCTTGTGGTGTGCAAAGCTGCTTTGGCATGACTCGCCCTCTGTGTGGCAGGCAGCAGACCAGGCATTGCGTGCACCTGCGGGCTTTACAATCCACTGTGACCGCGCCCTGCCTTTGCCCGGCGCAGGGCATCAGCAAGCAGGCGCTGCAGGAGGACGACGTGCTGCGCATCATCAACGTGCGCTCCAGCAGGGTCGCTGCACCTCAGCATCACCTGCCCTGCCCTGTGCTTGTAGTGCAGTGGGCATGCCACTGCCCACATGCCGCAGCCAGCGTCACTGCACCTCAGCATCACCTGCCCTGGCGCATGGAATGGCAGCTCCCCATCCATCGCCTTGCTACTCACCCTCTTCCTCTCCCTTCCCTGCGCGCTGGCTTGCCATGCAGACACTGGACTACGACGGCAAGATTGAGGGGATAGAAATGGAGGACGAGGAGGGGGACATGGTCGCACACTACCGCCTGGTGAGCCCGCCTTTGGTAGCCGGAGTGTTGCCTGGACAGCGCTGAGATGGTGGTGCGCCCATGGGCCTCTGTGTGGGCCTTTTAATGGCCACCAGGCAGTTTTGCAGTGCCGGCGGTGACCGCACTGGTGCAACACGGTTGCTCTCTTCCATTTCAGCACAGCCGGCCTGCATCACCCTCCCTGCCCTGCAACCCTCCACCTGGCACAGCCGCTGATCCGCCCCCCTGCCTCCACCGCCTTCACCTCCATCCCCTGCGGCGTCTGCCCGGGTGCGTGTAGCAGCAGGGGCTGACAACGCCGCTCATGGTGGCTCCACATGGCAGTGCCGCTGGCAACTGCCAATTGTCTGCGCTCCTTCTCAGCTGTCTGTTACGAGTGGCCAGACTTTCCACTTCCACCGCCCTCCCCGCAGTGTTCACTGAGTGTGTGGAGGGCGGCAAGATCTCGCCGCAGACGTGTGTATACTACCAGTCCTGGCTGGACCAGCTAGAATTCTGAGGGGCTGCCCCTTAACGTGGAGATTGTCCTGTCACCAGCTTGCTTTTCCCCGCTGCTTCTTTGCTTGCGCCCCAATCGCTGCTCCCTCTCCTGCTGCCCCACGCCCTGCTCACACCCCAGTAACTTGTTGCACACCCCTGAAAGGTGCACAGCCTGACGCTGCTGAAACCTGGTCGTTACAGGCGCCGCCCGGCCAGCGTGTGTTAAGTCAGCAGTCACAGATGGGTCGGGGCCGGCGGCAGTTGGGCAACGCAATTCGATTCAGTGGTCCATTGCTTCAGGTCTGGGGGAGTTTGTGCGGCAAGTCAGAGAGTACAGTGCGTTGCGTGTCTGTGTGCGTGGGAGGCGTGTGGCAGCAGGGCCCCTTCTGCGCTCGCTTGCTCAGCGAGCCGCGCATGGAACATCCCTGGCTGCATCTGCTCAAGCAACCAGCGTCACCACGCCCTGCTGCACACGCGCAATGTCCTCCTGCGGTGGGCGGGGTTGGGTGGAAAGGGCTTGTGAGGGGGACTGGTCAGCAGGCTGGCAGGCCGGCAGGCGGCACAAAGCACATTCACCCTCCCGCCGCAGCGCCACAGTGCTTTCCCATTACCAACCATCACCATCGACCAGGCTCGGAGCCACCACCATTAGCCCTTCACTCACCAGTTCGTTGAGCGCGAGGCGCAGGTCCCGCTCCGTGACACGCACGCTGGCCTGCGCGTTGATGGCGTCCAGCACGTCGGCGAGGCGCATGCCGCTGGGGCCCACCTGCGGGGGCGGGTGGAAGAAGAGCAGGGGAGGGGGTTGGTTAGTTTGGTGGGGGCGAGTTTCAAGGCGAGGCGGATGGGTGTGCACCTTGCAGGCACGTGTCAGTGAAGCTCCCGCGGTCCTGCTTCCGAGAGGCAGGCAGGGCTAGACCCTGTGCCACATCGAGCCCTCAATCAACACAGCCACGTCCCACGCAATGCCACCCAAAGGCGGTGCGCCCCCACCTTGTGCGTGAGCATGGTGCGCAGCTCGCCCACCAGCTGCGCCTTCATGGTGCGGTCCGCAGCAGACACGCCCGTCTGGATCACGTCCTGCATTGGTTGTTGAAGAAGCGGGTTGAATGGCGTTGTGAGGGGGCAGGTGTGGCAGGTATCGCATGCGCACGGGCCACTAGGTGGAGGAGGCTGTCGGCAAGAGAGGCATCCAGTGTGCCATGCACTCCTCCCAGCCAGCCGCCCCACGCCACCACATGCCCTACTACCTTGGCCCCCCGTCCAACCCACCATGTCTATCTGGCCGGTGCGGGGATCGATGGACGACTGCTGCATGGCCACCTTCATCAGCCGCACCGCCTCGCCCACGTCCTGCACAGTCACCAGCTCGCTGAGCCGCATGCGCGCCAGCGCCTCTGCACAGGGCAGCCGAGGTGCAGCGTGTTGCAGGACTGGCGGGCTGGGTGGTTGCCGCAAGTCAGTTGTTGGCTGGCGCAGCATGGGTCTACAGTGGCAGGGAGCAAACCAATCCCATCCATCCTCTTATCTTCCCCATCAGGTTCCCATCCCCTCTAGAGGCCCCCTCCCCTCCCCTGCCACGCACCCGACAGGCGGATGAGCGACTCGAGCTGGCGGGGCGTGGCCGACACAATCTTGCGGCTCATGCCCATGCTGCGCATCTCCACGTACGCCTGGGACAGCGCCTGCAAGGGAGGGAGGGAGGGGATGGGGGGAGGTGAACGTGAGGGCTGGGCGCAGAAGTTGGCACCACAGGCCACAAGCAGGCCTGGAACTTGTGCATCTCCTCCATGCAATGCAGCTCTGCACTGCCAGGCGTATGCACAGCACATGCCCACAATGCCCCCACTCACGTTGGCGGCCTCGGGCTGCAGCTGCGGGAAGCAGGTGGCGCGCGAGAATGCGATGTAGTCGCGCAGCGTGTCCATGGGGATGATGTCGGCCTGAGGGGTGGAGGATGGGGTGGGAGGATGGGGGCGAGGTGCAAGGCGGCTGACGGTGGCCGCAGGGCGTCTCTTGGCAGGATAGAGCAGGCACAGGGCTCGATATGAAGTTC
>VFQQ010003570.1_pt1 | contig 14845 bp, 19 predicted proteins | sample 3512341 | NCBI WGS metagenome assembly VFQQ01 (sample SAMN10412373, study PRJNA504923) | tailings metagenome | isolation source: Relicate 2 Philex TSF1 revegetated site | place: Philippines: Tuba, Benguet | collected 2017-08-29 | reverse complement strand
AGAAATTTGTTGGGCTGCGCGACCAAACAACTCAGCGTCAGCAGCGGCCTGCGCACACACATGCACACACACACACACACTTCAAACTCAGTCTGTCACACGTAAGGTATACACAGTGAACCATGCATCCGTGCATAACCTTTGCATGCACACACCTGTTTGTGGTGTTGTGTGTATGCCTGCCAGTCAGCACCAGGGCCCAACCCCCTCTCATTCGCGAACTGTACCAGTCCTGAGGGAGTCAGATCAAGAGTCACACCCATGCTACCTGTGCGGCACAGGGGAGGCACACATACACACACATTCACCCCACACACATGCATGTACACACATACACACACACGCGCGCTCGCGTGTACGGAGGGCTGACACGCACACAAATGCAAGGATAGCTTATATCACTGCATATCTCTAAGCATGTATGCGTCTGCACGTGGTAAGAATTGAATGGCGCACCTTTAGCCACGGGCGCCACCTCAGGTTCGCTCTTACTTGTCAGCACGGGTGTGTATTGGACAGGCGCAGGCACACTTGGCTGGGCAGGCACTGCGGGCTCCGTACTCTTGGCCTGCTCATGCTTGACCACCTCGGCCTGTGCGGCACTGGCGGATGCGGTGCTGCTGCTCTGTGCGGCCGGCGCGCTGCTTGCTGTGGCTTTCGTGTCATTGGTCTGCGGTGTGGTTTCCACAGGTGTGGTCCCTGCCATCCTCAGTGCCGCACTCGCTGCAGCAGATGCAGCGGCTGCCGCTGTGCTGGCAGGTGCACTTGTCTGCGCCTTCGCTGGCTGCTTGGCTGCTGGTGGCGGAGTGGAGCCAGCTGGGGGTGCGCTGTCAGGCTTGTCTGATGGAGGCTTCTCGCTGTTGCTGCTAGCTGGCTTTTGTGACTCAGCGGGCTTAGCAGGGAGTGCCGCTTTGACAGCTTCCTTGCCCTTGTCCACCACAGCCTCTACAGCCGCCTTGCCTTTCTCAAGCTCAGCTTTGACAGCATCCTTGCTCTTGTCGAGCTGCTGTGATATGTGGGCAGGGGTCACGAACCTGCCAGCGCTGCGGGCTGCGCGCTCCTGTTTGATCTCCTCGTGTATCGCTGCAATCTTGGCCTTGTGACGACCATCCTGATACCACTGCAGCCAGCAACGGCGCTCACAAAGCGTCTTATGGCCTTGGGGCCGCTGCACTGGCGAGTGTGTTTGTCGCAAGGTTCTGTAAGCTAAACGCCTGCCGTCAGTGCCTCAGTAGTGTCTGCACTTCCTTACCTGATACGCGTAGAAGACAGCAAGACCTGGTAGGCCAATCAAGGGGATCAGGAAGTACGGGTCTGTCCTTCCCGGGCGCGCTTCTGCACACAGCAAGTCATCGAAACACATGTTCCCACCATCGGAACCCTGAGCGGTCTGCTGAGTGCGCGCACCAGGCTGCGATGCGCAGACCTACTTGGCACACTAGCCGCTGCTGGCTCAGGCTCGGGCGATGGCGTTGCGGCCTCGGTCGATGCAGGTGTGCCTTCTGGCTCGGGCGGAGCGCGCACAGATAGCCTGCGGACTTGTGCTACTGCAGGGCGCACAGCGCATAGGCGGCACCCGCCCAGCACAGCTGCGATTGCACCTGCGGTCGCATCAAGCGAAGCATCGCATCATCAGTGGGCCCGCCACGCCTTGACCTGTCACGCCGCGACGCTGCCTCCTTACCTCCGGAAGTGCTCGCCTCACTGCTGCTCCGCACACTAAGCTGCTGGCATTGAGACAGCGATTGCTGGAGAAGGGATCGGAGCTGAGCGCGGCCAGGCATCTTGCTCGCACGCCAAGCACCTGGTCTCGGAAGTACCACAGAGGCGGGCTGACGGGAAGTTCGATGCGTCGACGCTGCGCCTGTCCCGCATACACGGGAGCACAGCCACGGGCGGGAGCAAAGCGAAACGAGGACACGGGGCAGTACATCTGAGAGTACTGCCTTGGACATAGCGGTGCCCTAGCGATGTACCAAGACTGCGCCATACTAGTACATACCATTACATACAGGTATGCATAGTTGTGCGACATACTGCCGACATATCAGCGAAACATCAGCACACACTGGCACACTCGCTACGCAGTCGCAAGCACCAGCAGGAGCTATGTACCTCAAGGTGCGGCCAACAGCAGGTAAGGTTCACAAGCCTGAGATAACTGAAGACAAAGCAAGTCATAGTGCGTAAATGACCCTGGTACATCGGCTGGTGAAGCCAAGCCCAGGCGGGAAGGAAGTGACGTTGTGTACTGAACAACATGAAAATGCTATCCTGCTTCACTTTCCAGTTCAACTACCCGCCTTCACATGCCTGTCACTTGATAAGATAGAACATCCATCATAGCGCATGGCATTTGCACACACCCCGGACCATGTACGTGGGCTCACGGGGCTTGCATACTTATGAGGTGCTTCTTGCATGGACATTGACGTGCAGAAACAGGCAAACACATTCAAGCTGAGAAGGCGACAAGCTGCCTTAGGACATGCAACAGTCCTCGCTTGGCCACGTCTTAACCTGCCTACCGTCGCCGATAGCAGGCACGAGCAATGCCAAGGCAGCATGTATCACTGCTCACATGCATACACACACCACTCTCTCCCAAGCCATGCCACAAAGCGTACACTTGCATTTAGGATTCCCTAGGTTCTGTCCCTTGTACTTGCATTCGCGCACATACAGACGGAGGCCATGTTGGCCAAAAAGGGATCACTGTGAGCATAGAAGACTCATGTGAGCATGTTGGACCACGCTCCTGTGCCACACATCCCTTACGACGTGTGTGGGGGTGCGACTTTCTTCCAATACTCAAAGTTGTCGAGGGCTCCGTGAAGCAGCGGACGAGCACCGGGGAACGAACTCACGAAAGCTCGCATCAGAGGCAACACCTGCAATGCAGTGAGACACGTACGGAGACACACACAGGGCGCCTGTCCATGATGCATGGGTGTGGTCAAGGGAGACGGGTGCGCAGTCCCAAAAACAAACTCGCTGCAGCGTAACTCTGTGCGTGTGTGAACTTTATGTAACCCACCACGACTTCATAGAATCCGACTTGTGATTTTGTGACACCAGGTTTCGTCCTGTCAAAGAGGGGCGTCACAGGCAGCCCCGCAGCCTTCTCCTGGTCTCCCTGCAGGAAGAATTCTGTCTCCAGTGCGGCCACCCAGCGCAGGTGCACGTCAAGACTCTCCGCTGTGTGGCCAAGGTCTGACAACTTGAGAGCAATCTGCGTTCATCAGTGGGCCCAAACACACACAGACTATCCGTTCCCAGTGCCTGCGTGTGCCCATAACTAAGGGAAGACCTCATGCCTCCTGTGCACAGACGTGCCACATGCCTAGTGCGTGTATGTGTTCCCAGCCCAGCCCACCTGCAGACTGAGTAGCCGCTCCGAGTCATCGCCAGGCGCACACGGTACCAGGTCCGCAGGGCTGATGTGACTGGACAGACGTGCAATCTCCGATGACACACTCGCATGAGTGCCATTGTCACCTGCCAGAGCACAAACAGGGTGTGGGGAGTCAGCAGGCAAGCACAGGTCGAGTGAATTCTGATGCGCGGAGCCATGTCGTGGCGAAGAGCGCGTTTGCAGCTCCCTAGTTCATGTAAGCTGAAGCATGCCTCATGCTAGGTAGAGATGTCATACTCACTGGTCGAGGTGGTGAGCGCGTCTGCTAGCACCACGGGCAACTGACTGCTTGACACACACGTCTGACTGTGCGGTCCGCTCCTGGAGGACTGAGCCAGCACTGTGTTGCTCATACTGGTACGCCGCCGTATGTTGTTGAAGGCTGTGTAGAGGGCGAAGTGCATCTTCATGTCCGTGGATATGACTAAGTCAATTACGATCTGTGAGCACACGGCGAGTGACACACGAGCGCACACGCGCATTCATGCAAGGTCGTAAGGCATGTAGTCAGAGCAAATGCTGACATCTGTGTGCCTCAGTTCAATTCACATGCGCCTCAGGTGTGTGTCATCACGCACCTTTCGTAGTCGATCATAATCCTGTTTAGACATTCGTCTCAAGAAGTTGAGCCCAGGGGACCTACACACCCACACACCCACACACCCACACACACACAAGCAAGGCACTGGCTGTTAGCACGCTTTGGTACAGGCCGCACCACGGACGACCCTCGCATGCTGCTTGCAATGTTCTATTCAGTGCATGTGTTCTGTGTCCGCTCACCGCATGACTGAGAAGGCAGCGGCCAGGTGATGGTTCTCAAGCGGCGCCTGCAGGACCGAGTCACAGCACAAAAGCGTGGGACAGAGCTCACATGCATCAGTCCTGCGCATAACTGAGCTGACCGCAGACTAACAAGACGTGGCTCAAGAGCGTGTTGTTGCATGCTTCCACTCACCCTGTCATTGTAACGTATAGCGAGAGGGTGAGACGTGTTGACTGCGGCCATGGTATGAGACACACACACACACACACACACACACATGTAGGCATGCTCGCGATAGAAAGTTCCACAGGCCGTGACTCCCATCTAACACGTGCTTCTTGCTGCAGGGCAGTCTGACTGCAGAGCTGATGTGACATGTGTCTCACGTACCGAGGTACTCGTTCGTTAGACCACTGTGCTCGAAGTCATGAATAATCTGCAAAGGTGAGCACACAGCGAATGAGGGCACTGAAGGTTATAAGGACACATGCAAGGTATACTTTTACTCTACAGCCAACAAATCCACTCACCGCTGCGAGGTAGCATGCGAGCAGGGTGAGCGGGTCCGCGTACGTGCCCACCATGCCAGACGAGTGCAGCACCACATGCAGTGTCTGCAGCACGTCCGCTGCGTGTGTGGCATTGTGGTATGGATTGCTCTTGTAACCTTGCTCTACGTTCCGTAGAAACCTGGAAACAACAGTAACAGCACGTCGCACTCCTTACAGACATGCGGCCACAATCCTTGAGAGCCTGGCGAGGCTAGGAGAGCCACAGACAACCCTGCGGCCGCGTGCTGGCTTTTCTGATCACCTTGCGAGTTTCACCGGCTCCAGGTTGAAGGAATGTGTGAGGCCCGTGTCCGTGATTAGGTAAAAGGCCAGAGTGGACAAGGCTGCAAAGGGCACGTGGAATTACACCTGTCAAGGTACTTGATGGAATGCGCATGCTGCGCTTCAGTGTGAAGCATGGGCACTCTTCAGTGACCGATCCTAAACTCACCATGATTAGACGTCACCTCGGCCAGCTGGAACATGTCAAACATAGGGACATGTCTGGCATGGTGTAAGAGCTCTTCAACCTGTGACACAAGTCAAGACGAATGCTGTTTGTAAGCACAAACAGCCACCCGTAGCCATACCCCATTCAAGGCTGCATGTGCTTGGTCACTGCCATGCATGCATGGCTCACAACCCACCTTGTCGAGTATCGCAGGGCTGGGCTTCACTACTGACGGTCGCTTCTGCAACACAGAGGGCGCCCGTGAAGGACCTGTCTTGCTGGTACCCTGTGCTGTGCTTGTGGCCACAGCGGCCTGCATGACCTGCTGAGGGAGAACTGAAGCATCAGGTAAGATGACAGAGCCTGTAGCCTGCTCCAGTGATGGCAGACTTGGTGTATCGCATCCATCCTTAGGAAACCCTGTTGTGAAATTGATTGACGTGTGTCGCAATGAGGCAGCGGGCCGCTCGTGTGGAACATTGCCCTCCGCTGCGCCGCACACCAGTGTTTGCAGGGAAGTGTACGAGGGCACATGGGTCACATCGGATGGCGCCTCTGGCTTCAGGGGCTTGGCAGTGGTCACCAGGTGTGTGCCATTCACCACCTCAAGCACACTGGTCGGCACGCGTTCAAGAGCGCTGTCAGGAATGTCTTCGTCAGCAACAGCGGAACTGCGCATATCATATGACATGCAACAAACAGCACACCATGCATATGCCATGTCAGATGCACAGAGTCCTTCTCTTTCACGAACACACGCACGGATACGCGCACATGCATGTATCTGTGCCCCTGTGTTTTGCATGTGCAATGTCAAGCACTGGTTGCCAGTCTGCATGGCTTTACGCAATGCATGCTTTGCTCAAGTGCACGCACCTGCGCCGAAGCCTGCTGCTCTTGGACTGCTGCAGCATGATTGGCGGGCTGTTGATGGGCGCATGTCCCTGCGAGAGCACGCTACTACGCGCGCTGCCGTGTTGCACGCTGCTGTCCGAGTCATCTAACTGATCAACCAAGTACCCAGCGCTGCCCCGCTCACTGCTATACAGGATCGATGGTGAGCTATAGAGAGCATACGAGCCCTTTAGGGCGCGCCCTGAGGCTCGGTCTGCAGGCCCATGCACACTGGCGGAGTGCTGTGTGTGCGCCACTGCACTCTGCTCCAGTGCGTCGCATCCCCTGCCCTGCTTGCCACGCTTGCCTGGTTTGACCAGCTTCTTCAGGGCCTTGGTGAAGTTGTTGAACTTCTCAAGGCTGGAGGAGCTGCGCGTGACTGACCCTCTTCGTGTGGGGGTGGGCGGACACACGATAGAGGTGAGAGATGCTGAGGGGCCGGGGTCACTGTCACGCTGCTGCAGCGCGATGACAATCTCATGCCCACAGCCTGGACAGTGAATGTGGCACCGCTCCTCGGATGCACCGAAAAGCTCTTCTGCGGCCCTGCACAGCTGGATGCTGGTGTCTGCCGTGGCTGAGATGCGTGTTGTGAGGTGGCTGTTGGAATCTACAGATTGCCGCAGTGTGTTGCCTGGCCTGAAAGCGTCTGAGGACCGCACTGACTCTGAGGTAGCGCTGTGTGGAGTGGGCAGCTGCCTGTCGTGTGATGCGCGAAGGTCGCGTTTGGATGCCTGACGCCTGCCCCTCGTTGAGCTATCCAGGATGCTGGGTGCGGGCTTGTCCTCAGACGAGTGGCTGTCGATGTGCTGCGATGCACTAGACGGCATTGCAGCGGCCCCAGTGATACTGTTTGTCGAAGTCATGGTGTCTACCACGCACCCAGACACACTAACCGTTGAGCCAAACGCTGCGATGTGGTGTGGAGGTAGCATCACGGGCAGGAGGGTGGAGGGGGCCGGGCTGTCAGCTGACATGGGGCTGACTACGATGTGTGGCTGCACATGTGGGGGACTAAGCTGCAGGTTGCCTCTGCTCACGAGAGGTGCCATGTCAGCGAGTGTTATCTGCCTGTCAGGGGCTGTATGAGAGTCGATTGCGGCTTCGCCACCTGTGCACATGAATGGATTACAAGGACACGCGGCGCATTGTAGGTAACTGGGCCTTTCCTTGGAGGTGTGGTGGAAGCAGACATTACCAGACTGCGATACAGCACATGCACCATGCCCATGCACTGACATGGGCATGGACACTCTGCTGTGCGTGCTTAACACGTGCAGACATACAACGTACCTTGTTCCAAGGCTATGCTACCGCTGATCAGAGCGCTGAAGAGCTTGCGCATGTCGAAACCGCTGCCTGGCGTGAGCCTGCGTGTAAGGAATGGATGAACAAATACGTGACCACGCATGCATACGTACGTCGTATGTGCCCCACAGCCTTTGCTCCCGATGCTTCACATACATGCGTGACGTACCTTGTAAGCCCGTCAAGGTCCTGAACCTCTGGACCCTCTGGGATATCAGGCAGCGGAGCCGTCTGGGAGCCAGACACGTGCGCAGGTGTGTGTGTGTGGTGTGTGGGCACACCCAACAGGCGGGTAAGCAGAGCTTCTTCCACGTCAGCCTGCGCAGGGAAGGCACAACACACAACACACAACACATGACGTTCAGTGCAACAGAAGTGCTAAGGGTCCGCACACCATGTGCACGCAAGGACGCAGTAAGCTGTGTTGTCCCTGCAGCTGACAGTGGCGTGTGAGGCACTCACGTCCATTTCTGAGTCTGCAACCTTCCCTCCTGTTGCTGCAGGTAGGGGCAGGAAGAGATTCCCTCCCGTGGAGTGAAGGCAGGTGCGCAGTGTATGAAGCTCGTCCATGGAAGGCTGGTGACCGTCGAGCAGCCGCGCCAAGAACTCAAGAATGTAGTCTGCACGTATGTGTGTACGTACGCGCATACGTGTCACAGCAAGTCACAAGCTGTGACGCCTCAGATCAACAAAGGCTCTGCACCAAGTCTTGTGCTCGTTTGTGCATTACCTGCAGGGCTCGCCAGTTGTGCCTGCGCGTCGACCGCAAGCTTGCTGTCATCTGGCAGCTTGCCATCAAGGAACTGATCCTCGTGGTGGGTTGGCCCCATAGAGTGCATAGGCATGGCGTCTGGCGCGCAAGCCTGCTCATTGACAAGGTGTAGCTTGTCCTGGATGCCTTCTGCACCACCCTGAGGAGAAGCACCAGCGCCTGCCTCACTGAAGCAGGCTTCCTGAGGAGCACTTGTGTTCTCCTTGGCTTTGACACAAGCCTGCGTGCGAATCCATAGACTTTTGGGGAATGTTCAGCACCTGTAAGCCCCGTGCCTGCGCCATCTCGTAAGCAAGTACGAAGCTCACTGCGGACCCGTCGGGTAGCTCGCTTACCGCAGCAGTGAAAGCCAGGAGGGCAGCGAGTACCGATGAGAGGGCGGCGCCTGCAACACGGGAAGTGTTACACCACTAGGTGGCTAAACTGTGGCTAAGACAGGGCATGGCATGCTGTTGCTTGCCACCATGTGCTCAGCTTGACTCTGTGCGGGCAGCAGGGTCTGCTGGTGTGTGGGGATGTGACACTGCCTGGCCTCTCCCATCATTCCCCATGTCAATTGAACCCCTGGCTTGCGCTCACCAGTTGAGGATGCTGCAACCACTGCGATGTGAGTTACTAGCACTGCGGCCAGAAGCGTCCCAATACTGTTGGCTTGGAGGCCAATCCTGAGGCCGATGGCGCAAAACGCCAGCAGAGCTCCACAGCACAGCGCACAGGCCATGACCAAGGGTACTGGCTCCACGCTGGTTGCTGAACTGAGAAGTGGACGCCAGAGCATCTTAATCTTCCCTACTCCTATTGCATGGCGGGCCGGATGGCTGCCATCACATAGCTGGAGCCAGTGACGCCTTGAGCAGTGTAAACAGTGGCGAAAGGAGGGAAGAGGATAGTTCGCAGTCGTACGACAGTGAAAATAGAGGTTATTTTTTTTACCCTTCTCGCTCTCACCCTTGGGACTCCCTTGGGGATTAAGCATTGGTAGCTGACTCTGGGACTGGCCAGGCCGGGCAGCATCTACCCGTGCCCACTTCCCAAAGTCACCAGGTTTTGCCTTTTGTACTGCACTGACGCAACTTTGACCGATGTTCTATGAGCAGTCTTGGCATGGACGCTCATGTCTATCAGCCTATAAGCATCCCCATCTCATGGGCTTCCCAACGCACCCTCTCGTGTCAGAATAGTCCGGCGCCTTCAGCCCTGCTACTGAGAGACACGTATAGCGCAAGCTCAGTAGCGAGCACGATACAACGCCAGCAATACAGGCTGAACAGGAAAGCCATTGTACCCACAGATTGCGACATAGCAGTGTTTAAGACGCGGATTGTCCTGCCGAATGCCCCAGCCAGGCCTGGCGGACTGCACACCTTGCTTGCCAGCGCACGCGCCAGGTGCCCGCGGGCTCCTACCAGCACAGCGGGTGCCTCACAGGGGAGCACAGCGGGTGCCTCAACATTAGCAATATAGGCACACCGAACATACTAATGCTAAGCATACATGCGGGCCATCAATTCCATTCTGGCGCTCTATGCGCCTATGTCACTCTTCGAGTTCAGGCGTGCGTCCCTGGCACACACTAGAGTCGACAACATACAAACATCATAAATGCAGCAAAGAAGCAAAAGCGCGGAAGATCAGGCAAAAGCATTTTGAAACGTGTCCGCGATCTTAGTTAACACAAGCGAACTGACATGAGTCCGCGATGTTTGTTATTTGTCATCACCTTCGAGTCATCACGTTCAAGCCGTATCCGCGCGCGGATAAGCAATTGCCAACCCGCTCCCAAGTTCTGCAGGGCTTTGCGAGGCTGAGACAAGACACCTTGCTTGAGCGTACGGCGAGAGCTATACTACAAATGAGCAGGCGCCACATCTACCATTCACTCGCACTTCACCACATCTAAAGGATCAGTGAGCGCACTCTGCATACCGCCAACCTCAGTGACCTCTTTGCAGCACGCCTTGTGCTTGCTGCAATCGGATCAACAGGTCATCCATACTCGCCTTGCCCACCCGCGCTGTCACGTCCTGCATGCAAACGAAAACACGTGAGAGGTGGACATACGAGGAGGCGCTATGGCGCGCTGTCAGCAGTGACGCCACGGCAGTGCAGTCATGCAGTGTGACACACACACACACACACACACACACACGCACCTGGTTCGCCAGCCACGGGCCAAACTGCGATTGGAGGAAGAGCAGCACGCTGGTGCGCAAGGATGCGCCGCCCCCGTCCCCTTTTGACCCCGACTTATCCTTGTGACTCGCCAAGGCACCAAACACAGTTGACACCTGCATAGGCACACGCCAAGGAAATGGAACCACAATGCTCAGCGACGGCGTGATGTGATTGGTGTGCGCAACCGAGTTGCAGCGCGCTGTTCGTGTGTCATGTCATGTGTGGTCATCTCACCGTGTCCTGGGTCTGACACGCGGCTAAGACATGCTGAAAGAACACACGCCAGTAGAAGACGGCAGAGGCTGGGAGGGATGGACCCCACTGAGCACCCTGCGTCATTCGGTGTACACACACACACACACACACACACACACACTGAGATGTACACGCGTCCACATCGCTGCACGTGTCTTCACATACCTCACTGGCACGCAGAGGGCTGTGCTCCCCTTACCTTGAGACTCGTGAGACTGACCACCCCCTTTGCGACCAGTGTGGCGTTGAGACGCGCGAGGTGAGACAGCTGCACGGAGCTGAAGTCCTTGAACACTTTGCATTGGTCCCAGAGCGCGTACTGTAGAGTAACTCGGTGACTCTGTGCACACACAACAGGAGAAAGAGAGGACCACTGACACACATCCTATCGAACTCCTTGTGCGCCGTGTTTGGGTTTGGCCTGATATGTGCATGGTCACATGTGCACTCACTCGACTGTGTGTTGCCAGGCGTACGAGCAGCAGCGCGTAAAAAGGGTTGTACGCTGTCTCGTGCACGCAGCAGTCCATCACAACGCGTACAATCTCCCGCTCCTGATCACCCTGCACGCGCAAGTGTGGAACAGCGCAATCAGACGCACTGGGCCGCTAAACATCCAGAGCTTGACATCATGATGTGAGCTGGTTAACTGCAGTCAGTGCAGGCTTGGCACATCAACAAGCCTCTACATACCTTAAGAGGCAGCTTTAGGACACGTTCGTGTGCGTGCACCACGTCCGTAGCCCCCATCACAGCGAAAAAGATAGCGCGACGTGTGTCAGTGTTCATGCGCTGCGCCACTGCTAGCTTGAGCAGGGCCGCAGCTTCTGACGCCGCACTTGCATCCCCTAGTCCCCCTCCTGCACCCCTTGTCCCGTCATCATGACCTGCTGCAGGCTTGTGCTCACTGGGACCTGTGTCCAATCTGTCACCAGCCTCAGGGAGCCACCACATGCCTACAAGTGCGAACAAATGACATAAGCATGCAACATCCTTCGCCATGCTATGGCATAGGCACATGCATACGGCGACTGCAGTTGACTTGGCACAGTGCAAGACAACAGCCCGCACCTTTCTTATCGGGCTTGAGCACCTTGGACCAGGTGATGCCACGCAGCGCTACCTGGTCCACGTTGCATCCCTTGAGCCATGCTGCTGTGGCCGAGCTGAGGGCAATAGACGCACCCCCTCCGCCTGTGTGTGAGCTGCCACCCTTCTTACTGCGCCCCGCTGTAGCCCCACCCGCTGCAGCTGTGGTCCTGTTATTCTTTATGTCGATCACAAGATCTAACATGAGACGCGCACGAGTGCTGAGCCCCTTGTTGTCTGTCTTACCCTGGGACTCGCTGACAGAGGCAACGCGCTGTGTGACACTCAGCACAAAGGCTTTCATGGCAGCTGGGTCTGCGCTGCGGAGCGCGAGACCGCGAGCATTCAGCAGCGCCACCTGCAGCAGCATGCAGCAAGAGGAAGAACCCACGCAACGTAAGCACTAGGACAGCAAATGGCTTGTGTGTGTGTGTGTGTGTGTGTGTGCGCGCGCACATAGGCCAGCATTGTCAGTCGCGCACTCACCACCAGTGCTATGTCATCCTCTGTGAATCGTTCTACCAGGTGGTGCAGGAGACCATACACCAGCTCTGTGGACAACATCCCCGTGGCGTGACAACTGGCTATCAGTTGTGCGAGGTTCTGAGTAGCCAGACTGCAAGGAGTACAATGCACAGAGATACACTCCAGCAGTGTGTGTGTGTGTGCAAGCCTCACAAGCCACAATACGTGAACACAGGCAGCCCTCGCAGCATAGAGCCCGCGCACACACACACCCACACCCACACACACGCACACCTGTCATTTGAGTGCCCGGCTGCCTCAAGCTCCTGAGCTGCCGCCTCCACGAACCCCGCACTGAGCTCTGGAGCCTGTGACATCCCCGCTACGCCCGCCACCAGGGCAGCAGCTGTCACTGCAAACGCAGAGCTCGCACGAGGACCCCGCACAGCCGCCTGCACGCAAGCAAACGTTCAAGCAGATTCTACATGCATACATACGTGCATGACGCGGGCCCATAGAGAGGTACATGCAGTGCTTTCTAAGCCAGCTCACAGGACGGGACCGTATAACATACAAGTCTTGGCTACTCACTTGCACCAGGGAGGCTATGACGGCTTGCACGACCTGTCTGCGGCTCTCCTTGTACAGAGCTGACAATTCCTTGGCGATGCCGACAAGGTTAGCCTCAGCGAGCCTGAGAGATAAGCCGAACACACACACCTGCAGGCTTTGGCTGCGGCGTGCACGCATGCTATGTTTTGTTCACTGGTGCTGTGTCCCACCCTTATGTGTGCACAGTCCTGTACCTGTTTAGTAGACCAGTCACGTGTCGCTGTATGTTGCTCTGCTCAGAACTTTTCTGCCGCAAAGCCGGGGGCACGTAGCGTGCCGCAGCGCTGGGAGCGGCCGCCTGTCCGGCTGCTTGCCCTGGCGACTCAGGCTGGCTGAAGGGCTCTTCGTCTGTGCCCTCCCCGTCGCTCACACTGGTCCCTTCAGCGTCTGAACTGTGTTCATCTGTGCGGTCATCGCCTGTAGACCCCTCCTCTGCCTCCCCTTCAGTGTCAGCATCTGATGACTGAAGGACATCACTGTCCCCCTCCCCTTCATCATCCCCCTGTGAGCTGTCAGACAGGTCACCCTCTGACTCCCCCTCCCCACCCTCCTCACTGTCACCCTGTGAACTGTCACTGTCATCCATCATTGCAAAGTCATCAGACTCCTGCTCACCCTCACTCCCCTCGCCCTCCGAGGACGCATCGTAAAGTCTGCCACTGCCTACGCCACCCTTGCCACCCAGTAAGGACCGCGCCTGCGCGGCCGCGGATGGGTCTAGATAGCCAGGGACCATCTGCCCTGTGGCACTGGTCAGCCCGTCAAGCAAGCTGCCCAAACCATCCTCAGGGCCTTTCAAAGTACCGCCCTGCGTGCACTCGCGCGCACACCACACGCACCACATCTGCTCCTTGCATAACACCCTGTAATCAAGCCTGCGCCACAGCACGCTGGCTCTGTGCACTCTTCTGCCTGTGGGTTACCTTCTTAATACCAAGCCTCTTCTCCGCCTCGCGGCCTGCTCGCAAGTCAGCGAGGTAGGCTGCGGCGCTGTTCACACCGCCTGCCACCAAAGCGCCTGTGGCCTGTGGCAGCAGCTCGTGAAACCTGCAGCCATACGCACAGTCTCTGCAAAAGGTGAGCGTCTGCAGAAGGTGAGCTGGCACGTACTGACACGTGCCACCTTCTGCGCAAGAAGTGCTGTTGCAATACTCACCTCGTGCGTTTGGCGGCCGCACCACTGTCTCGGTCAACTTCTGCCGGCCGCTTGCCACGTGCCGCTTCGGGCTGCTGAGGTCGCCTGTTCTGTGCTCTTGCCGGTGCGAAGGGAACCTGAACGCGGCGAAGGCAGCGAGCTCACAACCGAGGATGCACGCGGGATACTGAGACCGTGCCTGCAGCAGCATCTCCGCCGTGTGGAGCAGCGCTCACCTGTTGCGCACTGTGCTGCCTGTAAGCGCCCAGCTGATGTGCGCCTTTCTTCTCTTGACGCTGCGCCTTCCTCAACTCCTTCCTGGAGAGGGGACGTCTGTGCACCGCCGCCGTGTGCCTCGGCGCGGAGTGCTGGCGCCCTCTCCCACTCTCCTGGCCGCGGCTTCTGCTGGCACTAGGAGCTCCACCAAGCGTGTCAAGGAGAGCTGTTGGCAAGCGGGGGCCTTTGCCCCGTGGCGCTGCCGTCATCGAAGCTGTCTCTCTTCTCCGCGCTCAACGCTGCATATGGAGGATGGCCTGTAACAGTCCTGTATGCTGCAGTGCAAGGATGATGCGCAGATAGGGCCCTGCACAGGCAATCTGTCTGCAGCCAGCGCAAACTGCGCGCGAGGGACTGTCAACAGAACTGTTCACACCCGTTGGCCTCTCACACTTTATCTACACACTTTACACACTCTACACACTCTATCCACACACTCTAACACATGCAATCTATGGCCAGCTGCGCGTGTGCAGGACGGGCGGAGGCATACTCTGACATCTCTGTAATGGAGGGGCCTACAAAAGCCGAGGAAAGCACAGGGCTTGAAGTGCGCCGAGCGGACAGTGTCCTCAGCACACATAGCCTGGCACACCAGGGCTTAGGACAAGGCATGTGCAGTGAGTGATCCAGGCGGCCCACCTTGCCGACTGGATCATCCGGCCGCACCTGTCGGTTGGA
>VFQQ010003569.1_pt1 | contig 14867 bp, 22 predicted proteins | sample 3512341 | NCBI WGS metagenome assembly VFQQ01 (sample SAMN10412373, study PRJNA504923) | tailings metagenome | isolation source: Relicate 2 Philex TSF1 revegetated site | place: Philippines: Tuba, Benguet | collected 2017-08-29 | reverse complement strand
GCCGGAGCCCAAACAAACCAAAACCAAACTGGTGTTATTCAACACCACCCCTTGAACACGGAACATTGCCTGCCCTGCTGGATGCCATGCAAACTCCACTGCCCTGCTGATGCTACGTCTGTGCCACGCACACACCAGCATAGAATGCACCACCTGCTGCCAATGCCACACAGAGCATGCGCCACCTGCCCTGCTGCTGCCTCAGTGCCACGCATACACCACCTGCCCTGTGGCTGCTTCTTTTGCCACCACCGACCCATGCTGGGAAGGCCGTATGAGTGGTTAACCTGAAGATGGTTTTGCCTTTCCTCTTTTGGTCCACACTGGAGTGCCAGGTATGTTGTTACACTCTCAAGCGTTTCTGTGCGCCGGCAGCCGTGGCAGTTCTACTCCGCTGCCGCTGACGGCTGCCAATATAACCCCCAGGCCGCCAGCTGCCTGCTGCTGCACTTGCCGCCTGCTTCTTCGGCCTGCACGCCTCTGGCAGGCGGGGCGGGGCCTTGGCCGCCAGCTGCCTGCTGCTGCACTTGCCGCCTGCTTCTTCGGCCTGCACGCCTCTGGCAGGCGGGGCGGGGCCTTGGCCGCCAGCTCGATGCGTTGCACCTGGGGCCGCTCACCGCTGTCTGCAGCAAGGACAGTAGGTGAAAGTAGTGGTTGACTGTATGCACAAAACGCATCACACATTCTGAGCTGTGCTGCAAATGTCTCCACAACCCTGCACATTGGCGCACCTTTGGGCGGCAGCGTGAGCAGCGCCGCGGTGCGCTTGAGCTTAAAGCGTGCCGGCCCCGCAGACCCCGGGTTGACTCGCAGCATCACGCCACCCTGCGGCGCCTCCACCTCCTCCACGCTGTACTGGTGGCTGTGCCCATGCAGCACAATGTCTGGCTGGTAGCGCTGGACTGCGGCGGCAGCGTCCGCCAGGATGTGCACCAGCAGCACGCGCCAGCCTGCCAGCGTCAGCAGCAGCGAGTCGGGCAGGTCCTGCAGCGCTGCCGCATCGTCGTCCACGTTGCCCCGCACGCAGTGCACAGCTGGGCACAGCTCGCGCAAGTGCGCCAGCACCGCGGCGTGGCCGCCGTGGCTGCCCACATCGCCGGCGTGCAGGATTGCGTCGGCGCCCGCAAAGTGGGCCGCTAGTGCGGGGTCGTAGACGCCGTGCGTGTCGCTGACCAGGCCCACCAGCATTTGGTGTGTGGGTGCTGGATGCTGGAGGGTCGAGCGGGAGTGAGCACTGCCGGCCGGGGGGAGAGGGAGAGGCAGTGGGGGCGGACTGTGTTACGCCGGCAAGCCAAGCAGCATGCAGCGTAATTAGGAAAGTTGGCGTGCTGCAGGACCAGGCCTACTGCATGTAAAACTATTCACGCTGCCCAAGGAACGAGCCGTGCCTGGCCCGGCAACGCCTTGGCTGGACAGCGGCGGCGAGGCGGCGACGGCGCGGCAGTGAGGCAGGCATGTGCCTGACGCTCTGGATCACCTGCTGTGCATCCACTGCAGCAATTCAGCCTTGGTGCAGCAGGTCTGGGCTCCCTGCAGGTCGGGCAACAGCCTTGGGGCTTCGGCAGCAGCAGCAGGCGCCCCGATTGGTCAAGCAATCTCCTGCGATTGGTGCAAGCAATTGCAGGAGCCTGCAAGCCGTCTCAAGCCCCATGCCGCGGCAGGGCTTTTTGATGCAGGGGTGGATGAGGCCCGCAGGCCCCTGCCGCTACCTAGCAGGGCTGCATATTACTAGCCGAGAGCCTGAGCAGCAGCTGAGTCCCTCCCGTGAAACTCTGGTTGCGCACTCAGCCATGAAACCCCTGCAGGCCCTGGCTCTCTCTGCAACGCTGCTGGCAGCTGCCGCAGCGCTCGCCACGGGACGACAACTCAATCAAGAGGAAGGTAGGCCAAGTTGCCAGCACTTTGCCCTCCCTCTGCGCTCCCCTGCACACGGCACCGCCTGCCCGGCAGCCCTGACCTTGCTGACATTCAGCAGAGTCCGCCGTGGCCCCTGCCGCTCAGCTCCTCCTGCCGCCGGCGCCGCCACACGCTCCCGCCGGCGCTGCCGCCCAGCCCCTCCCCGCTTGCGCTGCCCTGCAGGTCACCTGTGGGCCGTGCTGGTGGCGGGCTCGGCTGGATACGGCAACTACCGGCACCAGGCCGATGTGGCACACGTGAGCCCACCGCATTGCAGCCTGCAGCTTTGGAAGGTGGTGGGGACTCCACCGCGGCCTGGCTTGTACCACTTCTGACCTGTGCACACCTCTCGTGCTGCGTGCAGGCCTACCAGGTGCTGCGGCGGGGCGGCATCAAGGACGACCGCATCATCGGTGTGTGCCCTGCTGCTGTAGTGGGCGGTGCGGTGACGTGCTGCTGCTCTCGCCGCTGCCCTGCTGCCGCCATCCTCACTGTTGCTGCCCGCTTATCCCCACCCCGCATTCCCCCGCTACCTGCAGTGCTGATGTACGATGATGTGGCGCACAGCGAGTCCAACCCGCACCCTGGCCAGCTGTTCAACGCACCTGGCGGGCCCGACGTGTATGCCGGCATCCAGATTGTGAGCTGCCTGCTGGGGGACATGGGTGCTGCGCCGCCAGTGCGAAGCTGGGGCATGTGCTGCGTTTGGTGTAGTGCTTGCTACCTTGCACACCTGGGGCCACTCAAGCTGGCGTTGCAGTGCAGCGTCAAATGGAGGGCAGCGTCAGCTTGATTGATCAGCACCAGGCACCAGCACGTTCCCGCCCCTCCCTTGCCCTGCGCCAGCCCACTCAAATTGTCATCCTCAATGGCACCCCCCCACCCCAGGACTACTCCCACGCCTCGGTCACCGCCGACACCTTTTTGGCGGTGCTGGCGGGCAACGCCAGCGGGGTGCCGCCGCCCTCGCGCCACTCCTCGGGCCGCGTGCTGCAGGCGGGCCCCCAGGACAAGGTGTTTGTGTACTACAGGTGCGTTGAGGCGGGGCGTTGCGGGCAGTGTTTGCTGCAATGCTGCAAGATGGCGTGCTCTGCCTGCACCAGGTGGCAGTGTGGCCCCTAATTGCATGGCATGTCACAAGCAAGCTCAGCTGCTGAGCCCTGTCACCTGCCACTGCTCCTGTGCAGCGACCACGGCGCCCCGGGCATCCTGGGCATGCCCTCTGGCCCGTTCCTCTACGCAGGTGGGTGGCGGGCAGGCACAGGCATGTTGTGGTGCAAATGGACAGTGATGCATGTGGAGCTGCTGTGCTCTGCTGCCCTCCAGGCTGCCCACAGTCGCCCTCCACTCGCCCCTCCCACCTGCCCTCCCCAGACCAGCTGCACGCGGTGCTGACCCGCCGCGCCAAGCAGAATGGCTTCAAGGAGATGGTCATGTGAGGCGGCGGGGCTGCAATGGGGAAGCTGGGAGCCGGTTGCGCAATTATGCACCCAGCTGCCGCGCCGTGATGATGCATCACCTGGTGCACTTCCTGTGCCCACCCTGCCCTCCACCCCTTGTGCCCAGCCCACCTTCCCTTCCCACGCTTCCCCCACATGCCCCTCCCGCCAGCTACATCGAGGCGTGCGAGAGCGGCAGCATCTTTGAGGGCCTGCTGGAGGACAAGCTGGGCATCTACGCCACCACCGCCGCCAACGGGCGCGAGTCGTCCTGGGGCACCTACTGCCCCGGCATGTGAGGCGGGCGGGGGGCGTTGGATGGTAGGGCCGGGCTGCTGCTGGGCTAGGCGCAGCGCAAAGGGTGGTGCAGGGGCACCAGTAGGGTGCTGACCGAATCAAGCAGGTGTATTCTGCCCACAGGCTGCCTGCAATCTGTCAACATTCTGCTCCATCTGCGCAGGTCCCCCGCCCCTCCCTCCGAGTTTGGCACGTGCTTGGGCGACCTGTACAGCGTGGCGTGGATGGAGAACGCCGACGAGAACGACCTCACGCTGGGTGCGGCGGAATTTGCGCCGAGGGCGCTGCGATGGCAGTGGTCATAGTAGCTCACTCAGCCAGACGCCCATCCCTGACGCTGGCTCAGCCCTTCATGCTGCCCTTCCTGGCTCACCTCCAGCGCATCAAGCTGAGGGGGCTGAGTCGCCCTGCTGCCCCGCCATGCGCAGAGACGCTGAAGAAGCAGTTCCAGCTGGTGAAGCAGCGCGTGTCGCAAAACTACACGTGAGGGGCTGGGAGGGCAGCCATGTTGCAGCGGTGCAGGCACATCTGCAACACTTGCTTCGCGCGCACAGTAATGCAGCGAGAGTCAGCTTTGATCTACCAGGCATCTGCGCCTCGCCCGCAGCGAGCTTCCTGACCCACCCCACCCTGCCTCACCCTGCCCCACCCTGCGATTTGCTTGCAGCTACTCTATGGGCTCCCACGTCATGCGCTTTGGCACGCTGGGCATCGCCGAGGAGGTGGCCGCCGAGTTCATGGGCTACGGCAACACGGGTGGGCGGAGGGCAGGGCCAGCAGCAGGCCCAGGCTGCCTGTGCTAAGAAGTTCGCTTATTAGCTGCTTGTGTGACCAAGGCCACAGCATGCAAACAGGCGCTACTTGAAAGCCGCCTGTCTGTCCTCCGTTTGATTGTTCCAAACCTCCCACTGGTCCTTCGTGGTGCAGGCACGCGCAACCCCGCGGCCAACGCCGCCGCCCCAACCTGGGCGCCGCAGGGCGCAGTCCCTCAGCGCGACGCCGACCTGGCCCACCTGTGGCACAAGTTCAGCACTGCGCCTGAGGGGCCAGCCAAGGCGGCCGCCCTGAGCCAGCTCAGCGCCGAGACTTCTGCTCGCTCCCGGGTGGACGCCACTGTGCGCGCCGCCGTGCAGCACCTGCTGGACCGCACCAACGCAGCGGCGCTGCTGCGCACCAAGTTTGGCACACAGCTGCCGGCGCTGGCTGCCAATGCTGGCGTGGATAATGGCGCTGTGGCGGAGCTGCTGGTGGGGCAGGAGCTGCCGCGCCCCGAGGGCACGCCTCTGGTGGATGACTGGTCATGCCTGCAGGTGCGCTGCATGGGGAGGTGTGGTGCGCGGCGCTGCGCTGCATGCTTGGGTTGAGAGTGCGGAATACCACCCAGAATGCCGCCCAGTTGGGTTTTGTTGCAAATGCCGCCCTCCTGGCCACTCTGGTCGCCGAAAGTGCTTCAGCAATGTGCACCGATGGCCTTTTGTGCTGCCAACCTGGCTGCTGCTCCCCATTTTCCCATCCCCCCCAGGGCATGGTGGCGGCCTGGGAGGCGTCCTGCGGCCCCCTGGACCAGTACGGCATGCGCCACACCCGCGCCTTTGCCAACCTGTGCAACCTGGGGCTGGCGCCGGCGGCGCTGGCGGCCAACAGCTGCGGCGGCCCCGCGGCGGGCGCAGGCTCCAAGCTGGTGGGGCCCGATGCGCACATCGCTGCGGCCTGATGAAACACCGGGCTGCTAGTCCACACCCTGGTGGCTGATTCAGCTCTTTGCTGGGCCCAGCCAAACCAAACCAGGTCGCGACCGGCTGACTGGCAATGCTCATATGTCCCGACCCCCAGCCCGAAACACCCGCCTTATCGGAGAGTCATCAGAGCGCCCAATTTGCAAGCAGCTTGTATGCCTCTTCTCTTGTATGCTCTCGCTCCTCCTGCCTGTACTTTCTCTCCTGCTGCCGCCCCTGGCTGCCCTCTGGCTGTGCCCTTCCTGTACCTGAATCTATTCTCCCTTCCTGGCCTGTTTGTGAATGCCTCCCCTTGTAACACACGAGTGGTAGGTCGGAAGCAGGGCAGCTGTACAAAACTGCATAGGATTGCACTGCCACCAACAGGGGAGGGGAGGCCGCTTGACTGGAGCAGGCTCGGCCGGTAAGCAATGGCAGAGAGTCCCTTGCAAGTGCTGGCTCAGAGGGCGGTTAGCCCCAGGCACCCGGCAGCGGGCCTTCCCCTTCAGGCGCCCCTCCCAGCGCCTCAATGCGCCGCAGCTCCTCCCGCGCCTGCCGGTTGTGCGGCTCCAGCGCCAACACCTGGGAGAAGTCGGCGTGCGCGCCGCCCACATTGCCCTGCGCGCAGTGAAGAGTAGTGGGGTGGCAAGCAGGTTGGTGGTAATGGGGAGATGGGAAGGTAAATGCAGCCCAGCAGTCGACAAAGCGCCTGGCCACTAGCTGCTGGCATGCCGCAGTGTTCCCCGCTGCTCAATACCGCACATTCCAGCTCCCCAGCCTGCACCGCGCTGCCCTGTGCCCCCGCCTGCACCTTCCCCATGCACCTGGGCCAGGCGGGCCGAGCCGCGCCGCAGCAGCGCCTTGGCCGACAGCTCCAGCTTGAGCGCTTCGTCGCAGTCAGCTTCCGCCGCGCCATAGGCGCCCAGCTTGAGGTGGGCCATGGCTCGGTTGGCCCAGCACACGGCGGAGCGCGGGTCCAGCTGCAGCGCTGCGCTGTACTGCCGAGCCGCCTCCTCGTACCGCCCTGCCCGGAAGGCAGCGTTGCCCTCATCCTTGCGAGCCTCAGCTTCGGCTGCACGGGCCGCGTCTGCGCTGCTTGCCTTGCCGCGGCGGGTGCCGCCTCCGCTGCTCCTGCTGCCGCTGCCTCGGCCAGCCCCAGCCGCTGTGCTGCCACCGCCTGCTGCCGCCGCCGCTGCGCTAGGCTGCCAGGGTGCCTGCGGCCCTGCCTTCTGCTGCGCCGCCAGTGCTGCTGCCTCCTCCGCCAGCATGGGTCCCAGCTTGGCCGCAGCTTGCAGCAGGGCAAGGTCCCGCTTGTGCAGCGCTAGCAGAGAGATGGACAGCGGCAGGGCGTGGGGCACCGGCAGCGGCAGCACCGCCTGCGGCACACCCGACAGCGACGCCACGGCCGCAAACTGGCGGCACCGCTGTCGGAACGCATCCACCTCAGGGCAGCTGGCAGCCTGGCCGGCTGCAGGCACGCTTGGTGCAGCTCCAGGGGTGGTGGGCAGCACAAAGACATAGCCATCAGCCAGGGCGGTGCGCATTGCAGCCTGCAGCTCCGCAGCCACGGCCTGTGCGCTGCGGTACCGCATGTCGTCCACCTGCAGGACAGGACATGGATGGATACAGGCAGGACAGTTGGGGGAGGCTACCTGCTGCACAGGCCAGCTGGGCTATCCATACTGCGGCTTGCAACACAAGCCAGCCACATGCCAGCCACACACCCAGTATGCATCCCACTCCGCATGCCTACCTGCTGTGCCTGCTGCCAAAAGGCCACCACCGCGGCTGGCAGGTCCTGCTGGTGTGCCTCCACCCAGGCGCCGTGCTGCTGCACAAACTCCCACTGCTGCACAGCCTCGGCTGCTGCTGCCAGCGCCTGCAGCACGTGCTCCGCCCGCTCCTGGCCTGAACATCAGAGGTGAAGGGAACAAATCAGTCCATCACACGCAGCAATCAAACCTTCGGCTTGCAAGATTCAAGTTGGAGGCTGCAGTTTCCAAGACATCAAGTGTGACACACCACCCTGGACCCCTTGCTTGCCCACCTGCTGCGGGCACGCTGCTAGCTGGCATGAAGGGTGCCAGGGACTCCACTCGGTGGAACAGCCACTCGCAGAGGGACAGCGCCTGCGCCTGGTCCGGCCCAGCCCAGCGCTGCAGACAGGGCAGAGCGAGGCGTATGGGTCAAGTACTCCAAGCAGCAGCAGGAGCAAGTGGGTCTTCCTCCTGAGCAGGCTCTGGTGGTGGAGCAGCGCACAGCAATGCAAACAACAGCAGCAGCAGCAGCAGCAGCAGCCCGCGCCCCACCTTGACTGCCGCCACTACGGCTGGCACCATCGCCTTTGTCTGCTCGCCGCAGGCTGCAAACAAGTCCTCCGCCACAAGGTAGTGAGGCACCTCGGTGGCCGCACCCCCTGCGGCAAGAGGCAGGGCACAACCCTCGTTTGTCATTACAGTGCAACAGGCAGCTGCACCGGAGCAAGCAATGGGCAAGTCAGGTAGGCCTGGCAAGCAGGCTGTTGGCACAACGAGGTACATGCACAGCTGCTGCGCCACACCAGCCGCAAAGGTGCAAGCTGAACGTTACCAATGCAGGCGGCGGCACGCACCTCCCGGCAGGCGCAGCGCCTGGCCCGCCTTGAGCAATGCCTGAGGGTCGGCCGCCAGCAGTGCGGGCGCCGCCAGGCTGGCAGCTGCCGTGGCTGCCCCCTCCAGCGCCAGCACGCCTGCTGTCGTACGCAGCGCGTATGCACCGCAGCAGGCGGCGGGCACGCGAGCACCGCCCAGCTCGTCAAGCGCCAGCGCTAGGTCAGCCAAGCCTGCTGCCACTGCAACCGCCGCCCCAAAGTCGCCGCCACCATGGGTGGCGCCCCGGCCCGTGGGGTTGGGAGTGGTGGCGTTGTCGGGGCACAGCAGCGGTCTGCATGGCAGGGGGAAGGAGCGCAGGTGACAGCCATGAGCACAGCCGTTTGGGAGGCGAGCGGGCGCAGGCGGCATGCCAGCAGCGGCCAGCCATGTGGTGCCAAGCAGCGCATTTGTGAGCCTGGCGGGACACTGACACTGCACCTAAAGTTCAAGCACCAAACAGCCTGTCACAAGCAAGCATTTAATCGGTGACTCACCCCAGGCCCAGCGGCTCGGACAGCACGGTGGCAACCGCCTTGGCGCCCGCTGCGACCAGCGTGTCAGCGGGCCCATAGGTGTGGGCAGCCGGCGGGCGCTCCGCCTTCCAGGCCTCGCAGCCGAACGCCGTCTCCAGGCTCTGCACGTCCAGCCGGTCGGACAGCACCAGAGTGCGGCCCGCCAGGCGCAGCCCCGCGGCCGGCGGCAGCGGCACCGAGGGGTGCTCCAGCGCCAGCACCGCGGCAAACACCTGGTGCTTGGCCACCGCCGCTCGCCGCACCTTGCGGCTGCTGCTCTGCCAGGCCCGCAGCAGGCGCCGCATCAGCAGGTAGGCAGCCCCCGCCGACAGCGAGGCGGCCAGGGCCAGCAGCGGGAGGCCGGGGCGCTGGCGGCGGGGAGCGGCGGCGGTGGTGGCAGCAGCTGGGGAGGCCGCATCGATCTGCCGCTGCTGCTTCTCATGCTCGCTGCTCTCGTCAGGCTGGAGCTGGTCGTGAGGAGGCTCGCCAGTGAGGAGGCTCGCAGGCCCCTCGCCAGCCCGTGCAGCCATCGCCCTTGCAGGGCTGCTCAGGGAACGTAGGAGCGATCGATGAGCGCGCTGAGCCTATCAATTGGGCAAATGCCTACCCCTCCCCCCATGTGACACGCAAGTCGCTAATGCGTGGTGGGGCTCAAGTTGCACGGCCGATCGGTGCCGTGCAAACCAAAGCCCGGCACTGCCAGATTTGAAGCAGGCGGACGGAAGCGCGGCAGCCCACACCCGCCAATGCTGACCCAGCAGCGGGTGCAAGCAGCGGCGCCGCTGGCTGCAGCGCGGCAGCAGTTCAGCCAGCAGCCTTTTCAAGCGTTTGGGGCTGCGCTGGCCGCCCCCCGTGCGCCCCTCGCACCTGCCGCACCCCAGCAGCCGTGCAGGAGCCTGCCGGCTTCATGCAGTGGAAGGAGGCGGCAGCAGGGAGCCATTGTGAGTGCGAGGTGGCGCCGGAACGCTGCTTGGAGTCACCTTGGGTTGCTGCCGCCGCCGCCGCTGCCGGTGACGTGAGCCAGCACCCCCCTGCCGTCACCCGCTCTCGCAGGCGGCTGCCAGCGGGTTCAACGGCGCACCTGACGCGCACCAGGACGAGCTGGATGGTGAGCGCACGTGCTGGGCTGCTTGCAGCCCTGTACCGCTGCGTTGAGGCGTCGGTTTGGGCCTAGCTGCCGCCAACTGCTCCTGCACATGCGCAGGTACAACCACCCTTGCATGCCTGGCGGCAGGGTTTGCATTCATGATTCTTCCCGCCCACCTCTCTGCCTGGCTGTGTGCAGCCCTGGACCTGCGCCACCTGCAGCGGGCAGCGGAGCTGTCGCAGCTGCCCATCGGCCAGACGCAGCCGCACCCCTACGCCGGCTGTGTGCTGGTGGGGCCGCAGGGGCAGCGCCTGGCAGAGGCATCGCAGTGGGCGCAGGTGAGCTCCTCGTGCGCATGACGGTGGTTGGTACAGGCCGTGCCTGTTCAGAGTGCCTGTGGTGGGCACGAGTTGCCTGCTTGGCGTGCCTCACTGCTCTACAACGGTTGTGCTCGGCTGCTGCTCCTCGCACATGCCCCAGCTCAACCAGCATGTTTGCTCATGCTGCCGCAGGGTACCGAGCCTCCCGAGTGCCAGGTGGTGCAGGCAGCAGGGGAGGCGGCCCGCGGCGGCACCGCCTACCTGAACCTGGAGTGCGGCGACTGCCACGGCGAGCCGGCAGCGGTAGATGCGCTGGTGGCAGCGGGCGTGGCGCGTGTGGTGGTGGGCCTGCGCCACCCGCTGCCCCACCTGCGGGGCGCGGCCATCGCACAGCTGCGTGCAGCGGGCGTGGCGGTGCAGGTGCTGGGCGAAGCGCCCTGCTCTGCCACTCCAGCTGAGGCAGAGGCGGCGCTGGACGCCTGCCTGGCTGCCAACGAGGCGCTGCTGCACCGCGCCGTGTGCCGCCGCCCGCTGGGGCTGCTCAAGTACGCCATGACGCTGGACGGCAAGATTGCCACGCACACCGGCCACTCAGCCTGGGTGTCCAGCCCCGCCAGCCGCGAGCGCGTGTTTGAGACGCGGGCGCGCAGCGATGCCGTCATCGTGGGCGGCTGCACAGGTGGGTGGGTGCGCTGGCTGGGTGAGGTTGGGTATCTTTGGCTACTGGATCGCTTAAAATTTTTTACGAAGCCTAATCATTGCGAATTGGCAAAATCTGCGCAAAAAATAGGCTTTTGGGACAGCATAGGGCCAAAACACACGCAATGTTTGGGTTCCGCCGAGCGGCGTGCCGCGGCGCCACCGCCAGGCTGATAGAAGCAGGCAAGCCCTTCTGAGGGAGCCATGGGGCTGAGACTTGGTAGCACTCAGCTGGCTGTCTCACAGCCTGCTAACGAAAGCATTGAGCAATATTTCTGTAGCAAAGTGCCCATTCTGCTCCCAATCGGCACGCAATGTTTAGCCGTGCTGGGCAGTGCCGCCTTGGCATTCGCGCAAACAATGTGCACCCCATACGTTTTTCTTGCGCTTCGCGCAAACATTATGCACGCAAAGAACTTTTAAGCGATCCAGTATGCAGGGCTTGATAGTGTGCAAACAGCAGTTGGATTGTGCTGCAAAGCTGCGGGCACAAAAGGCAGTTGATTGTTGCTGAGAGCCTGCAGTCCAACATCTGCCCTCTGCCGCCCCTGCTTGCAGTGCGGCGCGACAACCCGCGGCTGACAACGCGGCGGGAGGGCGGCCACCAGCCCGCTCGCATCGTGATGTCGCGCACCTTGGACCTGCCCGAGGTGGGCACATGCAGGGCGACCATGCCTTTACTGCAGCCAGTGGCAGCCAGTGGCGTCAAGCCAAGTGATGAGGAGGGTTGCAGCGCCACGGTCGAATGGCTGGGGCCACTGCATCTGCTCGCCCAGATTCGGGCAAGCAGCACGACCACGTGCCTGCTAAAATGCACCCATCCACCCACCCGCCCACCCACGCCATGCAGGAGGCCAACCTGTGGGACGTGAGCGACGCGCCCACCATTGTGGCCACGCAGCGCGGCGCGCGCCTCGACTTCCAGGCCCGCCTGCGCGCCAAGGGCGTGGAGGTCCTGGAGTTTGACTTCCTCACACCCGACGCAGTGGCCAGGTGGGCGCAGCGCAGCGCAGAGCAGAGCAGCGCAGCACAGGGCCTGGGTAGCAGCTGGCAGGGGCGGCGGTTGTGAGCTGCAATGTTTTTCCATGTACCCGCCATGGGTGCTGTGCACACCCCTCAGCCTTCCTTGCACACCCCTCAGCCTTCCTTGCATCCTTGCATCCTGCTGCAGCGGGCAGTCCATGCCCGAGTGCAAGCACCCACTGTGTTGCTGCAGCCTTCAAACCTGTACGCCCTTGCCCTCCCCCTACTCTCCTCTCCCAGGTACTGCTACGACCGCGGCTACTTGCAGTGCTTGTGGGAGTGCGGTGGCACGCTGGCGGCGCCTGCCATTGCGGGTGGCGCCATCCACAAGACCATGGCCTTTGTGGCCCCTAAGCTGGTGAGCCTGGGGCCTGGTGGTGATGCTGCATGATTGGGCAAAGAGACTGTGGAGTGCGGCTTGCTGAGCGGCAGTAAGCATTGTGCGATGGCTGGCCTGCCATCACTCAGCCCTGCTTCAATGCACCACGCTCGCACGCATGGTCCGATCCCTCCTGCCACCCGCAGATTGGCGGCACCCGCGCCCCCACCCCTGTGGGCGACCTCGGCTTTGTGGAGATGACGCAGGCGCTGCAGCTGGCGGAGGTGCAGTGGCAGCAGTGCGGCCCAGACCTCATGCTCACCGGCTACATGCCGCAGAGCGGCGGCCTGCGTGCCCTGGCGGCAGCAGCGGCAGCGGCGGACAGCGGCCAGGACGCCAGCAGCAGCGGCGGCGGCAGCAGCCGCCTGGCAGCGGCAGCAGGCCTGCCAGCCGGCGGCAGCAGCAGCGCGGGCGGCATTGCAGGGGACCCTGCAGCGGCTGGCGGTGCAGCGCGGCACCCGGGCGCCCGCATGGAGTCCCCGGGCGTGGCCGAATTTTACAAGGCCTGGGACCGCTACGGCTGCCTGTCCAACTTCTCGCCACACCCCATCAGCATGCCGGCGGGGCCCATGACTGCCGAGCGCCTGCAGCAGCAGCACACAGCTAGCAGCAGCAGCCAGCAGCAGCAGCAGGGGCAGCAGGGGCAGCAGCAGGGGGAGCAGGTCTGGCCCTCGACTGAGCATTACTACCAGGCGCAGAAGTTTGCGGGGGTGGCCCACCCCGACGCAGCAGCCCTGGTGCAGGCCATTGCTGCGGCGGCCAGCCCGGAGGAGGCAGCTCGCCTGGGGCGGCGGGCGCAGCGGCAGCGGCCTGACCTGGTGCGGCCTGACTGGGATGCCAGCAAGCTGGCGGCCATGCTGGCAGCGCTGCGCGCCAAGTTTGGCGCCCACGCCGGCCCGCGCCGCATGCTGCTGGCCACCGCGCGCAACTGCGGCGGCCGCGGCTGCGACAGCTCGGGCGGGCGTGTGGGGCCGCCCTCTGCGGTGGACGAGCGCGCGTCTGCCGCGGGCGGTCTGGAGCTGGTGGAGAGCTCGCCGCACGACTTCTTCTGGGGGCGCGGCTATGATGGCAGCGGCACCAACATGCTGGGCAAGCTGCTGATGCAGGTCCGAGACGAGCTGCAGCAGCAGCAGCAGGGCAGCGGCAGTGCGGCGGCAGCCGTGAGTGCAGCAGAAGCCCGGGAAGCGCAGCAGCGGCGGCAGCCTGGCAGCAGTGGCACAGCGGGCCGGCGGCCGGCGGGCGTGTGATGCCGTTGATGTGCCAGCATCTACCTGTCTTTGTGCACCAGCGTCAGCTCCCGTTCGCCCCCCACTCATGTTCTCGCATTTCATACTCTTTCACCCCATCATGCCTCTTCACGTGCTGCCAATTTGCAACACACACAAGGACGGACAAGGCGACAGCCTCGGAGACACATCACATGCAGCTGCAGCTCGGTGCAGCATGTTGGTCTTGCAAACATGTGTCACTTGACCGCTGTCAGCCTGGCTGGGAGTGCAGGCAGGGATGGTCGGCTTATACGACACCCAGCAGTAATCAAGGCACGCCAGAAGGGATACAAGTCGCTGAGCACTGCATGCTGATTCCATGTGGTTACACATGCATGCGCCAGCGTGCAGGGGCATGGGTAGCAGGCTCATCCCTGCCGAATCGTTGACAGATAAGGAGGCAGGCGCAAGAAAGATGTTCAGCAATGCAGGTGTACCGCACCCTTGGATGTCGGGGGAACTAAGCACTCCTGCCCGACTCTTGGGTCGGCGCGCCCGCAGCGGCGGCAAGGTCTGCGTGGGAAACCTATGGCCCTGTTCTAGGGAAACCTATGGCCCTGTTCTAGCGACACTGTATGTGCTCTGAGGCCTGCACCACTGTTCCCCATGCCTACGCCATGTTTTAAGGAAGTGATCACTCGGATTAAGCAAGTGACTGCTCAGGGTTGGGCACGGGCGGGGCCACGGCGGCAGGAGCGGGGCGGCGCTGCCACAGAGGGGGGCACCAGGGATTCCGTTTGTGGCGCAAACGGGAGGATGATGGGCCGCTCCATGACGGCCTGAGGCCAGCTCTTACTAAGCGGCCCGACCGCTGGAGTGGCCGCTGAAGTGGCCGCTGAGTGCGAGCCGGAAGGTCCCGGCCGGGGGACCATATCTAGCCCCCGCCGCTCACCTGCTCTCCATTCCAAGCCTTGCTTGAACACGCTTCTTCTACGCTCCTCCCCACACTCACTCAACACACTCATGGCCCTCAGGGGTGCCATCCTCCTGCTGGCGCTGCTGGCTCTGGCGGTGACCTCCGCGCAGGCCTCCAGCGCTCGCAAACTGCTTGCACAGACTCAGCAAACGCTCAGCGGTAAGCCGAGGGATGGCGGAGGCGGGTTGGTTCCGCCGAGCGGCCGCCACCGTTCACTCAACCGGTCTGCTTCTTCCGCCCGACTGCAGGCCGCGCCATCGTGCTTGCGGTTGACGCCAAGGGCCGCCAGCCATCTCAGCGGTGAGCACACCGGCCTGCCGCCTTCCCGCCGCCGCCCTTGCGCAGCCGCTGCAGCCTTGCAAGCTGCTTGAACGGCGGGCCTGCACCCTCCCTGTAAGTACTACGCCCCATGCTCACCCCTCCTTGCCTCCCCTCCGCCCCCACCTGCAGGCTGCTTGCGGTGCAGACGCCCTCCGGCCAGCGCGTGCGCGTGCAGGCCGATGCGGCGCAGCTGCGCGGCGTGGCCTCGGGCATGCAGGTGCAGGTGACGGGCGCCTGGCAGCAGCAGGCGCGGCCCACCGTTGCGGCGGCAGCAGCGGCGGCAGCAGCCCCATCCAGCAGCTTTGTGGCCGCCAGCGTTTCGGCCTCGGGTGCCAAGTTTGCGGCGCCCAAGGTGACTGCAGCAG
>VFQQ010003568.1_pt1 | contig 14879 bp, 13 predicted proteins | sample 3512341 | NCBI WGS metagenome assembly VFQQ01 (sample SAMN10412373, study PRJNA504923) | tailings metagenome | isolation source: Relicate 2 Philex TSF1 revegetated site | place: Philippines: Tuba, Benguet | collected 2017-08-29 | reverse complement strand
TAAGATTTTGGATGGATGATTGTTTTTCAAAAATATGTAAAGTACCACCACTGTCTAAGACATAAAGTCTATCGCCGTCTACTTGGGGGGCTTGGTGAAAACTAACATAAGAATAGGAATCTAAACGAGGCATGGTTAGGGATTCTAGCCACTCTATAGTAAGCGACAAACGATTGAAAGTTCCCAGAATTTCTATTCCTAATTCGCTACCTGATGCAACAAAATACACATACTCATCGGTGTAGCAACAGTGGGTAATACTATAAGACTCTTCTGGATTTTGCCATAGTATTTTTACCTCTTGGGTAGCTAAGTCTATTTCAAAATAATACAGATATTTGAGCAAATAGAGTTTATGGTTTTGAATATTCCAATAATAAGAACCAGTAAACCATTTTGTAATGCGAAAATAGGGAGCAAAATCAATTTTCCAGAATACTTTTCCCGTTACGACATCTAATCCTAATAATTGTTCACCTGCCATCCAAACCAAAAGTATATTTTCTGAAATTCCAACAATTTGATGAATCTGAGCAGGTTTTGGGCCGTCAAATTGATACCATTTGTAAGGAGATAGGTCAGACTGCCATTGGGATAAACCATTCGTTCTAACTATGCTAATAAGGTTAGAACTATTACTACCTAAATAAATATTATTAGTAGATTGTAACCCTATAGTACCCCAATAGTTATTATTAACCCAGCAAAAATCCATTGCATTCAAATCAAATAACCCTATCTCCCTATATTTGTCTTTGTTTTTCATTAATGTAACAATCTTGCAATCAATCATATTTATATAAGGATTGATATTTATATATTCGTAATTGTTATTATTATATTTGAAAAATTCTTTTTTTTTAAATTTAAGCCTATTATTTCATTTTTGTCTTCTCAAAAAATATTTGTTTTTGAAGCAACCATTAATGAATTGAAATCGTTTTTAAATTTATATAATGCTTTTGGGTTTTTTGCTTCATATATTTTGTTTTGAGTATGTAAAAAAAAGGTATTACTTATAAGTGCAATACTTTTAATGTTAAGAATTTCACTTACCTTAATCATGTTGTATAGTATTTGATGTTAATAAATCCATATAATAGTTTTTCAAAAGCATTGACTGAATTTTCAAAGTCATCCAGATTGTTAACCGTTAAATCATTTAACTCAGACCAAAATGAAGGTTTAGTTTTTAGAATGTTCCCAACTTCGACTCCTTTGTCCTGAAACATTATTTTGAAAATGTTTTTTACGTAAGCATCTGGGTCTGGTACACCATATTTTACTAACTTTTGTTTACCAAAAAAGGTAACTGTTTAGGTACTCTATAAAAAACAAACACCTGATAATCAATTGATTGACATTTTTATTGTTAACCAATTGTGTGAAAAATGTCGCATTTTTTGAATTTTCGAGGTTTCTTTAAATCATAAATTGTACTATTCTAACTAGAAAATGGTCTTTAAATTGTACTTTTTAAGAAAAAAGAGTACCTAAACAGTTACAATAAGTCAATGATTACATTCTAATCAAACGCTGGTATTCTTCATCATCTTCCTCTAATACCATCTTCTCCAATAATTCTTCAAATGAATTTGCTATAAGCTGTTGAGGTAAGGGTAAAATCCCTTGGCTCTGGCTTGAAATCCATTCTACTAAATATATTTTGCCTGTATCCTCACCTTTACAACATACACATATACAATTATCATTGACGTCAGTTATTGGCAACATATAATTTAGATAGAAGGCTTTATTAGTTATATCTAAATAAATCATAGCCTCTTCTTTTAAATATTCATACTTTTCAAGTATATCATCGATGCTGTAAAATATACACAAATCAAAATAATATTCAAATAAAGGATAAGAAAGCCATGGTTCATATTCGTTTTTAACAACATAAGTACAGAATCTTCCGCCATTAGTGGCTAGATAAAACTGTTCAAGCGAGTATGGGAACTTTAAATCGGTAGCACGATATAATTTTTTTAGTTCCTCAGTCCCCTTTGAAATATTATTAGGTCTAAAATTTTTGAGTTTCATGATTAATAACAGTTTACAAATGAGATACTGGTTTTAAAAGGGTCAGGGAAACGATAATTACTTCGTAATCTATCTGATGCTCCACCAACGTGTTAATAAGACTTGGTAGTACTCCCTCTTGATGATGCCAAGTATAAGCAGTTCTAGTATTCCTACACCGTAATCTACGTCCCCACACCTAATTACAGTAGCTGATTTTAAAACCGAAAAAATCCAAATTCGTCTCTTTTGCTTTGATAAAGTTTTGCTGGTGAATCATACTACACCGTGGTTTCAGGTTTGTGGAGACCCATGAGGATAACTGTTTAAAAAGCTTTTAGATAAGATTTTGGATGGATGATTGTTTTTCAAAAATATGTAAAGTACCACCACTGTCTAAGACATAAAGTCTATCGCCGTCTACTTGGGGGGCTTGGTGAAAACTAACATAAGAATAGGAATCTAAACGAGGCATGGTTAGGGATTCTAGCCACTCTATAGTAAGCGACAAACGATTGAAAGTTCCCAGAATTTCTATTCCTAATTCGCTACCTGATGCAACAAAATACACATACTCATCGGTGTAGCAACAGTGGGTAATACTATAAGACTCTTCTGGATTTTGCCATAGTATTTTTACCTCTTGGGTAGCTAAGTCTATTTCAAAATAATACAGATATTTGAGCAAATAGAGTTTATGGTTTTGAATATTCCAATAATAAGAACCAGTAAACCATTTTGTAATGCGAAAATAGGGAGCAAAATCAATTTTCCAGAATACTTTTCCCGTTACGACATCTAATCCTAATAATTGTTCACCTGCCATCCAAACCAAAAGTATATTTTCTGAAATTCCAACAATTTGATGAATCTGAGCAGGTTTTGGGCCGTCAAATTGATACCATTTGTAAGGAGATAGGTCAGACTGCCATTGTAAATATCCTAAATTTGAATCATATTTTGATAACAATTGTCTGTCTTTTATGCCAAAATAAATCCCATTTAATTGTGTTAAGCCTATAATGGAACCGTTTAACCATTTTATCTCATTTTTACCTAAGTCGAACACTCCAGAAAGAAACACTCCTTCTTTGTCTTTATAAATTACTATTTCTTTTTTTTTTGAAATAGGTAATAGGTGCTCAGATTCAAACTCTTCTAAATTTGTATTTTTTAAAGTTTTGTTTCCAAAGTTTAAATCTAATAAAATTACAGATCCATTAAATTTTCTTAAAACTATTACATCATCAATTATATTAATGCTATCAAAATAATAGTCAAAGTATGTTTGCCAAATAATCATTTTCTCACTTATTGAAAAATAATTCAAATAATATCCATTGTTTTGTTTGAATTGATATATTATAGTGTCCCCAATTGATTTGTACAAATTATATTGAATATGAGAAAGTGTTATTAGTTGTTTCATTTGACCTGAATAAAATTAAAGATTGGGTATTTTACAAGAAATGTAGAAGAATTTACTAACTCTTGGAAGTGTGTAGAGTTTTGAATTGATTGTCCATTGGGTCTATTATATTGATTAAATAATGTAGGATTTGAATTGTAAATATCCACGCCTTTATTGATAAACAAAGTTCTAAAAATGCCTTTGACATACCCTTCCAGGTCAGATTCTCCAAAATTGATAAGTTTAGCTTTATCAAAAAAGCATCTTAATTGGCTCAAAGAGTTGATATTTCGTAAATAACATATTAATGGTGAATCTTCTTCATCATTATCACGAGGTGTCCATCTTTTAAATTCCACAAGACTCTATTATTGAGAATTAACATCTTGTTTTTCAAAAATATGTAATGTCGTCTGATTATCTAAAACATACAGATTATTTGAAGAAACCTCTATTTGCATTAAGATTCCGCTATCATCAAATTCATAAACCCATTCGATTTTCAGGGTTTGACGATTGAGCGCAGCAATTTGGGCTTTGGAGGCATTGTCTACAATAAAATAGATATGAGTATCATCAAAGCAACTACGAGTAGCCCATGCTTTTAGTTGTACCAAAGAAGTCCCCTGCCTAAAAGGGATAATGTCTCCATATAGGGCATACTCGTCTATCAAATCATAAATTTGGAGTTTTGGGTCTTGTAAATCTACTTCATAATATTGATGATTATGGACGCCAAAGAGTTTTTGAGTGACTTCATCATAAAAAGTATGAGGATGTTCGGGCAAATCGGTTTGGTGATAAAAATTGTATTGTTTGGTTTCGGTATTTTTACCTTCCATTTTGATAATTTCAGCGTCTTTTTCTTTGAAAACATGAAGTGTTTTACCCGTTTGGGTATCTATGCCCATTATCACTCCCTTCGAAATATCTAACCAAAGTACATCATTTACTACGGCTATGGCACGTCTGATAGCATATTCTTCCCTATAAGTTACGCCATGCGTTTGCCTTCTCCATATACCAATATCCGAAATGTCGTTTATCCATACTACTTGATTGGTATTCAAGTTTACTGAATTAAGTAAATGTCTTTTTGTACTGCAGTAATATAAATGTATATTATTAAGAAAGTCTACTGTTATCTCGTAATAATCTGAGTTTTGAGTGCATCCTTTTAATTGATTTAAGTCAAAAAGTGTCCTTTTATAACTATGCACAGAAGTATCATACGATAACAACGCTTTTTGATGTTTTTTGTCAATAAGTGTTATTGGTTTACTATCTGTTAATTTTGTTAGTATGTCATTTTCTAAAATATACAAAGAATTATTCAATCCATTAAAAAACCATTTTTGATGAATATAAAAACATTCATACATAAGTGGTGGAGTTTTAAATGAATTTGATTTTAATTCATAGTTTTTATTTTGGTAAAAAAGTAAGTTTTTTTCTATTTTAAAAGAGATTACACCTTTTATTTTGTTTTGAAGTATTAGATTCATAGGATTCAGTTAGTTTACATCTACTATTTTATAGATTTTATTGTCAATATTTATAATCATATTACTGAAATCTTGGAATGCGTCTGCTTTTCCTTGAGAGGTATTTGGTCTTGTAGGAAATAAATCTGTTCTTAATCCAAGCACATTATTCCAAATTACCTCAAATATTTCATCTTTTTTACTACCCTGCAAGAGTTCCTGCATTTTGGCTTTGGCTTGTATGATATTGGTTTTTCGTTCATTGAACACATAACTACACCATGTTCTGTGTCCCACACACCTATTGGCAGTAGCTGATTTTAAAACCGAAAAAATCCAAATTCGTCTTTTTCGCTTTGATAAAGTTTTGCTGATGAATCCACTACACCGTGGTTTCAGGTTTGTGGAGACACGGATTGAGGCTGTCATATCATTTCACAAAAATGCCTTAGACGCTAATCTAAGGCATTTTGTAAAATGTCGAACGGAGCCTCTCAAATTGTAGCCTGTTGAGGTTACAACACGTCATTCTGGCTACTTACAAGTATTATAAGTATAAGTTTTGCTATAAGTAGCAATGCCTGAGCCATCCAAAAAGCGCGTGAGAGATTGCTCCGTAAGCGGAAAATCCTGCTCATTGTAGGTGTAAGTATAGGTTGTTTCTCGGGTAGCTTTGCCCGCCACGTATTCTACGCGCTTGGTGTAATTGCCGCCCGCGCCCGCCACAAAAAGCGGTACTTTGATATAATCGCCATAGTAAGTCAAGATACTAAAAGGCCATCCCTCAAAACCATCGTGCACGGTTTTTTTATTGTCAAAATCGCTCAACACGTTGCGATACACTTCCTGATTAGTGGCAGTATTGGTAGTGATGGTTTCGATGATATTGCCTTGGGCGTCGCGCTTGATGGTAGTTTGCAGCCCTTTCGTATCCGTTATTTTAGAGATACGTTTGTTGGCGTCGGTTTCAAAAGTAAGGGTATAATTAACATAAGCTGGCTCTACGGTTTTGTCCACCACAAGACTTCTCAGCGCTCCGTCCGAAGTATAGGTCAATGTTTCTTCTACGGCACCATCTATGATTTTTACAAGTCGGTTGTTGGCATACGTATATTGGGCATTGCTCGCAAATTGCAGCTGTCCACTTGTGTTGTCTTTGAGTGAGACACGCAGCCCTTCTATCAGTCCGGCATTGTTGTAAGTGTATTCTAGTTTATAGGCATCATTTACACCCGTTTCGCTGCTTATGGGGCAAAAGTAGGTAGGTACAGGCGCAGGTTCTTCTTTGGGATTGCACGAAAAAACCAAGACAATAGAGAGTAGTAATGCTATTTTGTACATTAGGCGAAATGGTATGTTCATAAACTTAAAAACGAAGCAATCTCATTTTTCTTTTGCCCGAAGCTATGAATAAATCATTAGGAATGGGCTCAAGAGAAAAGGAATTTTAGTTATGTTAAAACTTTATCAACATTCACTTTTCTTAGGAATATGTTTAATATTCCTAAAAATATTAAAAAAGAGAAAGGCTAGAGAAGTCGTGTCGTTAGTCACCGTTTTGGGGTAGTAATTTTTTGATTATAAGTGTTTTAGGCGTGTTTTGGGTAGAGAAGCCATAGCGTTTTTTGAATATCCGCTATGCGCTTTCTGCTCGCAAATGATTTTATGAAATAAAGGAGAAAATGCCCTAAAAAGCCTTACTTATTATAAACAATTTTATAAAAATGACCAACCGTTTCGTTTATTTATTGTTAAGCATATTTTTAGTGACACAAGCCTCTGCTCAAGTCGCTGCCAAACACGATTTGGTGTTTGATAAACTTCCTACGCGTTGGGATGAAGCCCTTCCGCTAGGAAATGCTTTTATGGGGGAGCTGATTTGGCAAAAAGGCGACAAGCTCCGTTTTTCGCTCGATCACGCCGAACTTTGGGATTTGCGTCCGATGGTAGGAATGCGCAAGCCGGAGTTTACTTACAAGTGGGTACAGTCCCAAATCAAAAAGAACAATTATGCGCTGGTACAGCAGTATGGGGATATTCCTTACGAACGCGAGCCTGCCCCGAGTAAGATTCCGGGGGCTGCCCTCGAAATCGACTCCAAAGAGTGGGGTGAGGTGAAAAGTGCGCGTGTCAATATCGAAAAGGCCACGGCAGAAGTCAAATGGGCCAATGGCGCACAGCTCAATTCTTTTGTACACGCCAGTCAGCTTTTGGGGTATTTTCGCTTAAAAGGCGTTAAGGTGTTCAATATCAGTCTTATCGCTCCCAAATACGAAGGCGAAGTGGACAAGACCGCTGGCGGCTCGGTAGCAGGCGATGATTTGGCAAGGCTGGGCTATAAACAAGGAAAAGTAACAGAAGGGGCCAATTCTTATACCTACCGTCAAGCAGGCTGGGGGGGATTTGAGTATGAAGTAAGTGTACGTTGGAAAAAAACGGCAACCGACACTTGGGAGGGCTCTTGGAGTATCTCGGCTCACTATCCCAATCTTCCTAAAACCGAAGCTAGCAAACAAACTACCGCTGCTTTGTCGTTTGACAAAGCGTTGGTGTCGCATCAAGCTTGGTGGAAAAACTTTTGGGCCAAATCTAGCATCAAGATTCCTGACGAAATCTTAGAAAAACAATATTATTTGGAGCAATACAAATTTGGAAGTACGGCTCGTAAAGGTGCACCGCCGATTTCGTTGCAAGCGGTATGGACCGCCGACAATGGACGCCTGCCGCCTTGGAAGGGAGATTTTCACCACGACCTCAACACGCAATTGAGCTATTGGCCGAGCTATGCCGCCAATCACCTCGACGAAGCGATTGGGTATATTGAGCATTTAGAGCAAAATCGCGAAGCCTATCGAGATTATACCAAATGGTTTTATGAAACCGAAGGAATCAATGTGCCAGGCGTAACCACCCTCACAGGCGTAGCTATGGGAGGCTGGATTCAGTACTCATTTTCGCCCACGGTATCGTCGTGGTTGGCGCATCATTATTATCTTCAGTGGCGATATAGCATGGACCGTGAGTTTTTAGAGAAAAAAGCCTATCCTTGGTTTAAAGATGTAGCTACATTTTTGGCGGCCAATACCTTTATGAATGAGAAAGGCAAACGCCAACTACCCATCAGCTCAAGTCCCGAAATCAATGACAACAGAGTGACGGCTTGGTTTCATGAAAATACAAATTACGACTTGTCGTTGATGCGTTTTACATTTGAAAAAGCCGCTGAGCTAGCTCAAGAGCTAAATCTATCTCAAGAAGCGGCCTATTGGCGCAGATTTTTGAGCGAATTTGACGGCTATGCCCTTTCTGACAACAACGAACTCAAATTTGCACCATCTTTGCCTTACAATCAGTCACATCGGCACTTTTCGCACTTGATGGCGATTCATCCTCTAGGAGAAATCCGCTGGGAAAATGGCGAAAAAGACCAAACAATTATCAAAAACACGCTCAATTTGCTCGAAAAAATAGGCCCTGATTGGTGGTGTGGCTACTCGTATTCTTGGATGGGAAATCTCAAAGCACGTGCCAAAGACGGTGAAGGTGCTGCTAAGTATTTACGTACCTTTTCGACGGCTTTTTGTTTGCCTAATTCCTTCCATGTCAACGGCGATCAAACCAAGTCGGGCTTGTCCAAATTTACCTATCGGCCTTTTACCTTGGAAGGCAACTTCGCGTTTGCGGCGGGAGTGCAAGAGATGCTTTTGCAAAGCTATGCTGGATTTATCGAAATTTTCCCGGCTATTCCTTCTTCTTGGCAAGGAGCTTCTTTTACGGATTTGCGTACAGAAGGAGCGTTTTTGGTAAGTGCCGTTCGGGAGGCTGGTCAAGTAGATGCCGTGACTATCAAATCCGAAAAAGGTGGCAAAACCCGCCTTAAATTGCCCTTTAAAACCTATTTGATTAAATCGCAAAAAGGAGCTACTGTCAAGAAAACAGAAGAGGGGTTTGTGGAATTGACCTTAGAGAAAAATGGATTTGTGATACTCAAAAATGGCTACGAATAATCTTAAAACGAATACAAAGTAGACTTGAAAATATACCGTTTTGGTAGAGTAAATAGGAGGTTTACGCCTTGATATTAGGGCATAAAAGGCTGTTTTTCTGGACATAGTGAATGTATCAAAATCGTAGATAAAAAATTGATGATTTGTCATTAACTTTGCCCACTTAAAAAAGAACAGCCACTCAATGACGTATTCTAAAAAACCACTTATACTGGTAAGCAACGACGACGGTATTACTGCCTTAGGAATCAGGACTTTAGTAGAGATAATGCAGCCTCTCGGAGAGGTAGTAGTAGTGGCTCCTGACAGCCCTCAGTCGGGTATGGGTCATGCTATTACGATAGGAGAACCTTTGAGGCTTCGGGCTACCGATATATTTGAAGATATAAAAGCCTATGAATGTAGCGGCACACCCGCCGACTGCGTGAAGCTAGGTAAACATTATGTCTTAAAAGACCGTAAACCCGACTTGGTAGTGAGCGGAGTCAATCATGGCTCCAATAGTTCGATTAGTGTTTTGTACTCGGGTACTATGTCGGCGGCGATTGAGGCAGCGATTGAAGGCATCCCCGCGATTGGGTTTTCGTTGTGCGACTTTGCCCCTAATGCTGATTTTTCACATACCAAACCCTTTATTTTAGAAATTGCCAAAAAGGTGCTTCAAAATGGCTTGCCCAAAGGAGTGGCCTTAAATGTCAATTTTCCCAAAAAATCGACAGAACCTATCAAAGGAATTCGGATTTGCCACCAAACCGATGGTAAATGGCAAGAAGAGTTTGAAAAACGCAAAGATCCCCACGGGCGTAGCTATTTCTGGATGGCGGGCAACTTTGTTAATTTTGATGAAAACAAAGAAGATTCTGACGAATGGGCTTTGGCCCACAATTATGCCTCTGTGGTACCATGTCAGTATGATTTGACTGCCTATGAAACGGTCAAACTCATGAAAACGTGGCAATTGGAAGAAGCAGTAAAACAATGATTTGGTGTCTTTCACAGAAGCTTTGTATCTGACTATCCTAACTCGATGAAAATTCAACAATCACCCAAAAACCCCGATTAGCATGGCACTTCTTGGAAACTTGTTAAAAGGAGGCATTACGCTTACAACGCGTATTCAGAGCAAAAAGGTGAATTTTGCGAAAGTACAGCGCAAAACCCTCAGTAAATTATTAGCAAAAGCTCGTTATACCCAATTTGGAGAGCAATATAATTTTGAAGATATTCTCAATTCTGCCGTTTTTGATGATGGCAATACCTTCTATGAAAAGTATAAGCAATATGTGCCCGTTCATAATTATGAGAAAATCTATCGTGAATGGTGGCATAAGGCTCGTGCTGGTGAAAAAAATGTAACTTGGCCGGGAAAAGTTAAATACTTTGCGCTGAGTTCGGGGACTTCGGAGGCTGCCTCTAAGTATATTCCGGTCACCAAAGCAATGACCAAATCCTTCCGTAATACAAGTATTCGGCAGATTTTGTCGTTGGGGCGCTATGAGGATTTGCCGAGCGATTTGTACGAAAAAAACTTCTTGATGATTGGCGGTAGCATCGACCTGACTGCTATCGACGAAGGCCGTTTTGAAGGCGATGTAAGTGGTATCAATGCCAAAAATATTCCCTTTTGGTTTGAGCCTTACTATAAGCCGGGCCGCGAAATAGCCCGCGAACGTGATTGGTCGCGTAAGCTCGAAAAAATCGTCGAAGAAGCTCCTAACTGGGATATTGGTTTTATGGCGGGCGTACCCGCTTGGCTCCAAATCATCATGGAAAAAATCATCGAGCGTTATCAGCTTGACAATATCCACGATATTTGGCCCAACCTGACGGTATTTGGTCACGGTGGTGTATCGTTTGAGCCTTATCGTGCAGGCTTCGAAAAGCTTCTTGCGCATCCTCTGATTTACATTGATACTTATTTGGCTTCGGAAGGATTTATCGCTTTCCAAAATCGTCCCAATGCCGACGGAATGAAGCTCGTGCTCGACAATGGTATTTTTTATGAATTTATTCCCTTCAATAGCCAAAATTTCAACGAAGATGGGGAGATGGTAGAAAACCCCCAAACGCTCATGATTGATGAAGTGGAGGAAGGGGTAGAGTACGCTTTGCTAATTTCGACTTGTTCGGGGGCGTGGCGTTATTTGATTGGTGATACTATCCGATTTGTTAATAAAAAATACGGCGAAATCGTCGTAACAGGCCGTACCAAGCACTACTTGAGCTTGTGTGGCGAACACCTCACAGTCGAAAATATGAACAAGGCCATTGAGCTTACTGCCGAAGAACTTGGGATTACGGTCAAGGAGTTTACGGTAGCGGGTGTTCGTTTGGACTCACTTTTTGCGCATCATTGGTATATTGGTACCAACGATCAGGTAGATGCGCAATTGGTAAAAGAAAAAATAGATCATCACCTCAAAGTCCTAAATGATGATTATGTAGTGGAGCGTCGTCATGCCCTCAAAGATGTGTTTGTGACGATATTACCGACCGATACTTTTTATGGTTGGATGGCTAAGAGAGGTAAGTTAGGCGGACAAAATAAATTTCCAAGGGTATTGAAAAAGAACCTAATCGCTGATTGGCAAGAATATTTGGAAAATCAGCCGCTTGTACAGAGTTGAAAAAGGAATATTGTGTTTTTTTTAAGTGCTTCAATTAGTATAAAGTCGGAGACTTTATACCATATCGTCCCGACATGATGTCGGGACGAGCCATGTTGGAGCGTCGTCATGCTCTCAAAGATGTGTTTGTGACGATATTACCGACCGATACTTTTTATGGTTGGATGGCTAAGAGAGGTAAGTTAGGCGGACAAAATAAATTTCCAAGGGTATTGAAAAAGAACCTAATTGCTGATTGGCAAGAATATTTGGAAAATCAGCCGCTTGTGCAGAGTTGAAAAAAAGTATTGTGTTTTTTTTTAAGTGCTTCAATTAGTATAAAGTCGGAGACTTTATACCGTATCGTCCCGACATGATGTCGGGACGAGCGATGATTGGCAAGAATATTTGGAAAATCAGCCGCTTGTGCAGAGTTGAGCTAAGGGTATTGTGTTTTTGTAAGTGCTTCAATTAGTATAAAGTCGGAGACTTTATACCGTATCGTCCCGACATCATGTCGGGACGAGCCATGCATGATGTCGGGACGAGCGATGATAATACAACCCTTGTTAAGGGTTTCATACCTGATTTTTTTTCTTCTACATTAGGTCTTTTAAAGCGACTTCCTGAGAAATATTCTATTTAGGAGGTTTTGTATTTTTTTCAAAACCTCCTACTTTTATCGCTTCCGTAAACCCATACTTATGATTCCTACTTTATCTGTCATTACAGCAGCGCACGAACGCATCCGCCCTTATATTCATCAGACACCAATTCTTACGTGTGAGACTCTCAATCGTTTAAGTGGAGCAGAGGTGTATTTTAAATGCGAAAATTTCCAGAAAATCGGCGCATTTAAAGCACGTGGAGGGGTCAATGCCGTGCTGTCGTTGTCGGAAGAAGAACTCACCAATGGCGTAACCACCCATTCGTCGGGCAACCACGCGCAGGCGATTGCGTATGCGGCAGGTTTGGTAGGTACCAAAGCCTATATCGTAATGCCACGCACTGCGCCGCAAGTCAAAAAAGATGCAGTACGCGGCTATGGTGCGGAGGTGATTGAGTGTGAGCCTACGCTCGAAGCCCGTGAAAGTACGGTGGCACAGGTTATGGCAGCGCATGGAGCTACCATGATTCACCCTTTCAATGACTATCGCGTGATTGCGGGGCAAGCTACGGCCACCAAAGAATTGATTGAAGAAAAAGGAAATTTTGATGTGATTATGGCTCCCGTGGGCGGTGGTGGATTGTTGAGCGGTACCGCTTTGAGTGCTCATTATCTTTGTCCCAAAGCGGAGGTGATAGCGGGCGAACCCGAAGGCGCCGCCGATGCGGTATTGTCCATCAAAACTGGGCATATTGAAAAAGCCCCTTTTATTAATACCATCGCTGATGGATTGCTAACAAATCTCGGTGACAAAACCCTCGAAATCATTCGGGTACATGTAAAAGATATTTTATTGGTAAGTGACCCCGAAATCATCGAGGCCATGCGCCTGATTTGGGAACGGATGAAAATCATTATTGAACCTTCATGTGCGGTGCCTTTTGCGGCGTTATTGCGCAATAAGGAAAGATTTGCAGGAAAAAAAGTAGGTATTATTCTTACAGGAGGCAATGTAGATTTGGGCAAATTACCTTTCTAAGTTTCAGGTCTATGTCTTTTCCAAACTTAGAAAGTCTATCTTTGGCTTAGAATCAGCTCGATGGCTTTTTCCATTTCTACGTCTCGTCCCGAAGCTATATCTTGGGCCGTGTAAACAATAGGGTAGTGGGGCTGTACGCCTCTACCTACGTTGGGTGCAGAGGTATTGGTTTCAAGTCTAAAATGAGGGAAATTTACTATCATTTTGGTTTGGGGGAGTATTACTTTAGAGGTAAGGCCGCCGCTGCATCCTGCTTCGCCTCCACCCGTCTCTTGACCAATCAAAATGGCATTGGTGTGGGCTTTGAGTAAACTCGCCAAAATCGCACCCGCCGAAAAAGTAAAACCGCTGGTGAGTACATATATTTGTCCGTTGAAGTGGCCTTTTTTATAAGGTTTTACGATTTCGATACCGTCGGCAATGCGGCGGTATTGTCCGTTGGGAAGTTGTTTCAATTCTTTGGGATTAAACAAATGATCTTTGGGGGCGGGAGCGATGTGTGCCGTAAAAGATAGCTGATTGACGGGCGCATCACAGGTTCGAAAATTGGGAATAGCTTGGGTGAGTACATACCTCAAAATATCGTCGCTGCTGCCGGTATCTCCGCCGGGATTGTTGCGTAAATCGATGATTAGGTTTTTAATTTTTTGTTGTTCCAACACCCGAAAAACGCTTTTGTGGAATTTTTTATAATCTTCATATCCAAAGCCATTGCAAGTCATAAGAAGCGTGTTTGGCGCTTCTGATAGCACTTTGAAATTGCGTAGTTTCTCCAAAGCCTCCTTCGCTTGCTGTTTTTTTTCGGCTTTGGAGGGTTTGGAGGGTGTATTTGAAACCACCGTACGTGATTTTGTAAACACAATACTTTCGCGAACTTCGCCTTCGGGGCTTTTGACGAGCATTCGATACGGAGCTTTGATGTTGTAGAGGTCGTTGATGGTTTCTTCCAATCGATACAAACTCAAAAAGTAATCTTTAAAAGTTTGGTTGTAGCCGTCGGCTTGGCAATAATTGCGCGCGGTTTGGATAAATTCAGAAACAGGTCTGTCGTTGATACGCAAGATTTCGGTGCCGCGAACAAGGGTAGTATCAGAGCAGTTTTTACCCAAAAGTCGGACAAAAAGCTGGTTGTTGATGACTTGACAATGAAAAGGAAACCAAGAGTTGGCGTCTTTTTGGGCATCAAAAGCCTCCGAATTCATCAGATAAGTATGCCCGCAATGGATGTTGGTAATCAGGGGCGCCCACTTAAAAAACAGCTCTTTTTCGCTCATGGGGCGGTCGAGTTGGTTCAAAGCCTTCTCAAAGGCCCTGTCCATGCTATCTTTTGGCGTGTACCAATAAAGCCCCGGATGTGCTTCTTCTAAGATATGGCGGAGAAAATTTAGATCACTTTTAGACTGTTCGACGCTATAGACCTGGGCGATACTTCGGGAAAAGATGCTTACCAATAAAAAACTCAAGAGTTGTTTTTTCATGCTGTTTGATGAGAGTTAAGCGAAAATAATACCCTTTTGTGGACTTTTGCAAAAGCTAAATTTAGCTAGGAGTATCAGATATGTGCATTGTTAGCTAAGTTTCTTTAAATTTTACCCGCCGATTGGCGCAGATTGAAAGTCGCAGACAAACGCAGATTATTGGCTATATGCCCCCCTTTTTCGGCGAAAATCTGCGTTTGTATTATTCAGCGCACTTCTGCG
>VFQQ010003565.1_pt1 | contig 14897 bp, 16 predicted proteins | sample 3512341 | NCBI WGS metagenome assembly VFQQ01 (sample SAMN10412373, study PRJNA504923) | tailings metagenome | isolation source: Relicate 2 Philex TSF1 revegetated site | place: Philippines: Tuba, Benguet | collected 2017-08-29 | reverse complement strand
GAGCAGCTGTCATTTACACCTTCATGGCACAATGTAAGCTGGCCAAAGTTAACCCAAATGAATGGTTAGCCTACGTACTCACCAACCTCCAAACCACCAAAATCAATCAGCTCGAAAAGCTCCTACCCATGAACTTCGGTAAATAACAAGGTGGGGTTGGTCGGGGGGATACATATCAAGAACAGTTTTATCTCAAAAATGATAGTAAGGCTGGTGTGTATATATACAACATCAATCCTTAGCTCCCAACCTACTAAAGGACAAGATACCATCAAACAATTTCGAGACATCAATACAATCAAAGCTATAACCTTCCCGAATTTTGATACAACTATCGTAGGGCACTTAGAGTCGCGATTTATCTACCTAGAGCCCCCTTTTCTTTGCCATGATTGCTATTTAACCATGCTGCATACCTTCAACCTTCCGGTAGTTATTTATACAAAAGATGCCAAATCTACTTGGCGTAATTGGTGGACCGAAACCAACAAACATGGTGCAAAACGAAAGGTTCTATTTACTACTGACCAAGTTTTTTACAACAAGACAGATCTATCTGTAATAACATTTATTAATGGACACGTAGTCGCATACCCCTATAGTTTGATATTCGATAAAGATGGAAAGCCAAATAAAAAATTGATACGATTGCTAAATCGAAAATTTTAACTCTTAGAAATCTTAGATACTTCATTAATTCCTACCTAAATTCGAATGAGATCCACAATCTTCACCTTCCTTTTCATAACCTTGTTTATGGCCTGCCAAACAAGCCAGCACAAGTCATCTCAGTCTGTGCCCCTGCTCGTGAACGAGGAAACATTCGTGCTCATAAATCCTGTTGGCTACCAATTAGGCGAACTCACTTGTTTCGACATCAAGGAAGCCCAAGAAATTGTTTTTATTTCAACCAAAGAGGGCGAATTGGTGACAAAGTTAGCTTATGAAGAGCCAAGTGATTTCTTAACTGAAAGCGACGCCGGTGCAATATCAGATAGCTTATCGGTTTTAGAAAATGCCCGTGGAATACGTCTATTGTCGATAACCCCTGGTTGGTTTTCTACTATGCAAAACCAAGTTGTTTTTTCGGGATATTTGAATTACGAGTATACCAAAGGCACCGACACTACAGAATGGTTCCCAGGAGTGGCCAATCTGCTAAGTTTGTTTGATTTCAACGTCAAGCCAACGCAAGCCACCCTCCTATTCGCAACATCCCATTACATCGAAGATCGTAATAACTCGTTTCCTTACTATCCGAACAGTTACGTACATGGCAGCATATTGCAAAATACGCTTTACCTCTCAAACTATCATTTAAATCCCCTTCCGTTGCTCGACAAGGCTTGCGCATTCAGCCGCTGGAGCCTACACCAAAACAAACCCAAAGCACTTGAACAGCTGGGAAAGTTGCGGCATTTTTTGCCTCTCAAAGACCGGAATTTGCTTTCACCGCGTGAAGACTTCGGACAATTTTGGGGCAAGGCATTTTCCTTACCCAGTGAGGCCAAACCACAAACATTGCTCATTACCGAAAGTAGTGAAGGTGAAATTGCAGAAACAGGAGAAAGTCTGGCCTTAGATTCTACCTTGCTTTTATTACATATTCATGCAGAACAAAAGAAGTTCTTTTGGCAAAGACCCAATGGCAAAGACCTTTTATTTGTTGTATCAGACGACCTTAAAGGGACTAATCTTCAGCAAATTACGCCCCCAAAAGGATATCAAATACAACAACTGCTTTCCACAAACAACGATTCAAACGGTAACCCATGGTATTTGCTTTCAAAAGATCAAAAATTTTATTTGTGGGAGTATCAGCCCTAATGCTGTTCGCTTGTAACGCACCTCACAGCTACGAAAAGCCTGACATAAGCATTGTCTATAATGTAGATAACTGCTTGGAATGTAACCGCCATGTTCCGCAAAACATCAAACACTTACTCCCGCCTACAGCCAAGCATATCAGGCTGTATGTCAAAAAAATGAGAGATATCGAAGCCAATCAGCTCATTTCATCGCTTCAACTCCCTAAAACTACGATTGTGGTTTCAAACAATGATAGCTTGGACATTATTCGCAAGAAACTACCTCTTTCTAACTTAGAAGGCGCCATCGGTTGGCGGTCGGTGCTCATTAATCATGCTTCCACTCCTTCCTCATTTAAACACATTGATGCAGTAAGGGTAAAGCATGTGGATTGAAGCGAACTTCTATCACACAAACTCGCCTATTCGTTTCGTTTCTATCGGTCATGCCAACAACACTTCAATCAGGGGGTGCTTCAATTTAAAAATCGCGGATTATTACCCTTAGAAACGCCTAAGCCCATGTTCTTTGCCAAAAATTGCTTAGTTTGCTTGCAAAACCTACCTACACCATGCATCGTGAAATTACTGGCTGGTTCAGTCCCGCCCTCAGCAAAGACATGCCCATTGCCTCCTATGGTCATTATGGTCCGGCATTGTTACTCATTCCCACAGCTGCAGCCGATTTTTTAGAATACGAGCGTTTTCAGTTGCTCGACCAAATAAAAGGCTCTATTGAAGGAGGAAAGGTGAAGGTTTTCAGTGTCGACAGCATCAATAACGAAAGCTGGTTGAATAAAAACATGCACCCCGAACACCGGGCGCTGCGGCACGAACAATGGAACAGCTACATTTTCAACGAGGTAATTCCGTTTATTCGCAACCACACTTCGCCTGATACGCCCATCATTACTTGCGGTGCTTCGTTTGGGGCTTTGCACAGCATGAATTTGTTCCTCAAGCGGCCCGATTTGATCAGAGGCGTAGTAGCCATGAGCGGTGTTTACAACCTCATGGAATATACCGATGGCTTTTACAACGACACCGTTTATTTCAATTCGCCCGCGCACTACATTCCGAACATGACCGACCACGGTACCCTCGAAGCCATCCGTTCGGGCAAAATTTTGATTGCCACCGGCAGCGGTTCGTACGAAGATCCGCATGCCTCACGCGATTTCAGCACCTTGCTTCACAACAAGAGCATTCCGCATCATTTGAGCATTTGGGGGCAAGAATGGACCCACGATTGGCCTACCTGGCGCGCCATGCTGCCTTGGGTGATGAATGAATTTTAGTAAAAAGCCCCTGCTTGTACGGCAGGGGCTTTTTGATGATGGTAGGTCAGCTCAGCCAACCAAATCGAGCATCGATTCGAGAATGCGCAAGCCATCGGTATTGCCCAAAACGGCATCGGCTGCACGTTCGGGGTGTGGCATCATGCCAAATACATTGCGGCCGGCATTGGTTACACCTGCAATATTGTCGAGTGCACCATTTGGGTTGCTGCTTGCCGTAATTTGTCCATCGGCATCGCAATAGCGGAAAAGCACTTGGTCCTTGTCGTTGAGCGCTTTCAAGCCATCTGCATCGATGTAATAATTGCCTTCACCATGTGCAATGGGGATTTGCAGCACTTCGGAAGTTGACAATTGGCGCGTAATAAGGCTGTTGGTGGTTTGAGGCTTCAAATGCACGTTTTTGCAAATGAACTTGCGGCTTTTGTTGTGCAGTAAGGCGCCGGGTACCAATTTTGCTTCGGTCAATATTTGGAATCCATTGCAAATGCCCGTCACATAGCCGCCACGGTTGGCATGCGCTATGACCCTTTCCATGATGGGCGAAAAACGCGCGATGGCGCCTGAGCGCAGGTAATCGCCATACGAGAACCCACCAGGCAAAACCACCATGTCAACTCCTTGCAAATCGGTGTCTTTGTGCCAAAGTGGTACCACTTGCTGGCCCAAAACTTCGCCTAAAACATACAAGGTATCTCTATCGCAATTAGAACCCGGGAAAATAACGACGCCAAATTTCATTGTGTGAATTTTGCTTACAAAGGTCGGAAAAAGCCGTGACTAAACGAGGCTAAAATCAAAGAGGTAGTGGCAAAAAGGGCAACAATACCAGCAGCAGCCACAGCAGCAGTAAGGCATTGAGCAAACGTTGGGTAGGCACAGCTTCTAGAAAGCGGCCGATGTAAAATGCCGAAATGGGCACAAACATCACTGCCATCATCCAACCATCGGCAGGTAGTAGCCACAAGGCCGGGAAAACGCATAGCAGCAAGATGAAGAAAAAACGTTGGGCGTTGCGCAAGGCGTTGGTTTTGAGGTTCACTCCGGTAAAGCTTACCAAAACTCCCAAAGCCCACATGGCCAAGGCAAAAGCCAACAATGCCTTTTGAGCTGCTGTCAGCTGCGGCGAAAACCAATAAATCTGCTCAAACGAAGGCAGCATATCTAATAGCCAGTCGTGCTGATTGGCCAAATAAGCCACTGCGGCCAGCAGGTACAAGGGGGTGAAATAGCCAAAAAGCCAAATCATCAATGCCCTCCAACGGAAAAAGCCGCCCAGTACCACGCCCAAAAGGCTCATGGGGAAAATCACCCAGGCCGGCTCGTAAAGCAAATAGGCTAAGCCGCCCAAAAAACCAGCATCGAATACCAAACTCAGCTGCTTTTTTGAATTGCCTGCTACCATGAGGTTACGTACCACCAAGAGCAGCAGCAAGCCCGACAGGCTTGCGCCTCCCGCAAAACGCCATGCCGTATGGCTGCTCGCGGAAATGATGTAGGCAAGCAAAAAAACGCTGTTGTAGTCACGGGCAATCTTTTCGTTTACCAGTAGCTGATTAAAAACAATGGCGCCGAACACCAATACCACCATTTGCAACAGCATCAACACAGGCATGGGCAACAAGTGCAAATAAGCAGTAAGCAAGTGCTCCCCATCGCGCAAAGCAGCTGGTTCGGGCACAAACAAACTGCTGAGCACCAAGCCCACCGCTAGCAAGGCCGCCGTGCCGTACGCAAAAAGTAATTGATTGGATCTAAAGATACTTGCTATCATGCCTGCCCAAAGGTAAGGCGAAAAATGCCTTTCTTTTTGCGCCTACTGGCAGGTAAAAGAATGGTGGTGGGACTAATGACCTTGGCATCGGCTGGAATAATAAGGGCATCGTTGATATCGCCAGTAAGTACGTTACGCGGAACCACCTGCCCGGTATTGCTTACACTATACAGCATTACACTGTTTTTGGAGCGTGTTTCTTCGTTAAAAAGCACATGTACATAAGGCCCCACTGGAAAGGCCGAATAGCTGAAATACGGACTAGGCGATACACTGGTTTGGGTTTTGGGTAAAATTTGCCGCCAATCGATGCTACCATTAGGATTCACCGACACCATCACTACTTCATCGTAATGATAGTAAACCACCTCCCTGTAAATGGGGAAACCTTGGCTGTATTGTACAAAGGTTTGGTTGGTTTGGTAATTCGACTCTGCGAGCAGTACCACTCCCCCATCGCTCCGCATGATCAAATCGCCCAAAAAATAATCGGTGAGCTCCTTTTCCTTCTTGTTGGCTTTATAGCTGTATAATTTCTGCGTGAACTCAGGGTCAAACCGGCTGTAACCAATGGTATCGAAGCGCATGCTATCGGGTTGCACCTGTGCAACCACTACTCCTTGCAAGGGACCACGTTCTTTTTCATTGTAAAAGCCGGCCAGCCGAACCCGGTGATTGGCGCGGTCGTAGCCAATTTGCAGTTCGTTCAAGTAATATACGCTCGAACCCAAGCGGAGCTCGTCGGCCTGCATATCGCGCTGGTCTACACGCAGCAGGCTGTACGATAAACGCTCGGTCTCGGGCCCTTTGCGCTCTTTTCGGAACTGCTGCAAGAGCAAAAAGAGGTGGTGGTTTTTATCCTGCACCAGGCCTTTGAGCTCCAAACGCGCTTCTGTTTGAGGCAAAAGGAGGCGGGTGCTGTTGGTTAGCTGGCAACTATCGTTGAAAAAGGCCATTTCGAGCCTGAGCTCATCGGGACGGGGTTGATCTTGGTGCACGGCACTAAAACCACTCAAATCTTCATTGGAGGTGAGGTAAAAAAATGAGCGCGACCGGTTGTTCACATTGTCCATATCTAACAAAATGGTGGGCTTGCCTGCCTCGCCCTGATGCGGAATGCGCATGTAGAAAAGTCCGTGCCGCCGCAAACTCGGATTGTAAATGCTGAAAAATACAAGCACATCTTGACGGCGTACCAGCAGTTCTTCTATTTCGATGCTGCGATCGTCGAGCGGAATTTTATGCGAGTACACCAAGTTTCCGGCGTAGCTGTATTTGTCGATACTTCTTTCGCGCCCCGAGCTTTGATAAACATAATATCCTTGTAAATCGGCTGCCAGCACTTTGTGTTGATAGGCTCCTTTGAGGGTATTGCCCATGTTAAGCCAGCCCACATCGGGAGCCTGGGCATGGAGCCATGCAGGAAAAAGAAAAAGCAAAAGCCAAGCTGGGAAGCGCAAATTCATGCCTAAAAATACCATTTGTAGTTTGTTAAAAACAGCAGAAACTGACAAAATCGTATGCATCAGCAATCATATTCAGGTTATTTTCAAACAAAACCCTATTTTAGCCTTCAACCTATGAAAACGAAAGAGCATGTTAAACTTGCAGCGCTTTGTTGATTTACGCAATAACCAACAAAAAGGCTTTGCAGTTTTGATCGATCCCGACAAAGCGACGAAAGACCATTTGGCCCAGTTGGTACCCTGCTCGGAAGCCGCCGGTGCCTTATGCTTTTTTATCGGGGGCAGCCTCATGAGCACGCAACAACTGGAGAACACCCTCCTTACCATCAGGTCAATGAGTGAGCTACCCTTGATTCTTTTCCCGGGCAGCATACAACAAATAAGCTCGCGGGCCGATGCTATCTTATTTCTTTCGCTCATTTCGGGTCGCAATCCTGAATTTTTGATAGGCAGTCAGGTTATAGCTGCACCTGCTGTGCGCGCAGCAGGCATAGAGGCCATTCCCACCGGCTATATGTTGATAGATGGCGGTGCCCCTACCACGGCCTCCTACATCTCGAACACCCAACCTTTGCCCTCGAATAAACCCGATATTGCCGCTTGTACTGCCTTGGCGGGTGAGCTGTTGGGCTTGCGTTTACTGTACCTCGACACCGGTTCGGGTGCCCCCAGCGGTGTGCAACCTGCCTTGCTGAAAGCCGTAAAGGCAGCATGTAACCTGCCCCTGGTCGTAGGCGGAGGCATCAGAACCACCCAAGCAGCCCAACTGGCCTGGCAAGCAGGTGCCGATGTGGTGGTGGTGGGCAACGCCTTAGAAGAACATCCTGCATTTGCTACCGAACTGGGCTTGGCTTGCCAATTGGCCAATACGCCACAAAGCGTTTCGTTTCACTGATCGAAAAAGCGCCGGCGTTATTGGTTCATGTACACAGTACAACCCAGCTACCTTGTTTATGCATGCGTAGTGGCTCCAAATAACAGGTCCACGTGGTTTCGCAACCAGCTGAATCAATGATAAATCTGTCGGGCTTGCAGTAAAAAAATCTGTCACTCCACCTTTGCACCTTCACGTAAGCCCGCCCTGTGATGCCGGGAGCTGAAAGTCACGTCATCTTCTTCATCCGACTTCACAAAAACCGGATCGTTGGGTCGCACCAAAAACAAGGTGGTAAACAACATAAAGAAACTGATGCCCCCTTGGGTACCCAAGGTAGAATCGCTCCACATACTCACAAAGAGCAACAAACTAAACAAATATCCAAGGTGCCGAAAAGCGGGGTTGAATGATTTGATAGTCACCGCCCAAACCGTCATCAGCAGCAGCAATCCGAGCAAGCCAAACTTGATAGCCGTCTCTAAAAATTGATTGTGGGGCTTTTGAAAGGGTATTTTGAAGCGTTGGTCTTCGAACAAGGGCCGCCCTTCGTGCAGCAGGTCACCTGTACCTACTCCTATCCATTTGTTTTCCAAAAACAGCGGCCAATATTCTTCGTAATAGGCTACGCGCATGCCGATAGAACTGTAGGTAGGTTCGCTGCTAGGGTAACCCATTTGGCTCTCGCGGTACTCGTTCATGGCCTCGTCGAAAGGTTGGCGTACCGCATCGAAGCCAAAGTACATACCCGCACCCAAAACAACCGTAAGCACCCCAGCCGCCAGCCAACGCAACATCGATTTGCGCTGCGACTGGAGATAGTACACCACGAATAAAGGACTCAAAATCACAAATCCGAGCTGTCCGATACGCCCCTTCATCAAAATGAGCCCGGCCAGCAACATGCCCGTGAAAATAAACAAAGCCGTAATGGCCTCATTGCTCAACTCCTTCCACTTATTGCGAAGGTATTCGGCCAAAATGAAGATGCTAAAGCATAAAAACAAAGAGGCCCTGGGGCGTTGCTCAAAAGCTGAAGGCACATGGGTAGAGCCATGTAAAAAATCATTACCAGTAGCAATGATGTAAAAAACACTAACCGCTACAAGCACATTTGAAATGGCGAACGACAAAAAAATCCATCGCAATTGATCGCGTGACATTTTAAGCGTTATCACCATCAAGGGCAAGCTGAAAAAATAATGCTTGGCATTCAACTCACGTAAACCTTCCGGCAAATCGGTAGTGTACAACAATCCCAACGGATAAATGCAATAAAGCACCGGAAAAGCCCACAAGTAAGGGGTAGTTTTAAACATCGACAGGCGTCTTTGCCTGATTTCGCTATCGGAAAAACCGATGAGCCAACTCACAGCCAGCAGCGCTTCGGCCAAACTTACCACTGCTTTGGAGATGGGAATAAAAGCCACCATGATCAGCAGAAAGCCGTAAGCCACCAGTTCAGAATTGAACTTAAATAACGAGCTGGTTGAAGGTTGAAGCGTTTGCATTGCACAACAGGTACGGGCTACAACGCCACGAAGGGCTCGAAATTACATTTTTATTCGAAAAAAGAGGTAATGGCACATTCAACCAGCATGCAACGATTTTTTTTTTGAGGAGCTACTTGCAGAATTAAATCATCGCCTTATCTTTGCACCCACATTCCAACGACGGCCCGTTCGTCTAGGGGTTAGGACACCAGATTTTCATTCTGGTAACAGGGGTTCGATTCCCCTACGGGCTACAAACAGCGCTAAGCCTCAGAGACCTCTCTGAGGCTTTTTTCATGCTACCCTGCGAACTTCCCAAAATATGTCAAGTGGGGAAAGATTTTTCTGTTTTGGATTTTTTTTCAAAAGCCTCAGAAACTATTCCTAAATTTGGAAATCAACTCCAACCGCACATGGCGCGCATATTTATCGTTGAAGACGAGCCTATTTACCTCAAAACGCTGAAGTATATTGTTGAGCTCAATCCCGACAATGAGGTGCATTGCTTCACCTCTGGCAAAGATTGTATCAATAACCTGCACAAAAGGCCCGACATCGTTACACTCGATTACTTCTTGCCCGATATGTCGGGTTCCGAAATATTGAAACACATCAAAAGCTTCGATCCAGATATCTTCATCATCATGCTTTCAGGTCAAACCGACGTATCTACGGCGGTTAAGTTGCTAAAAAATGGAGCTTACGATTACATCACCAAGGACAATGAAACCAAAGACCGACTCATCAATGTAATTAACAACATTATCAGCAACCAGCAAATCATACGCGAAAACCGCGCTTTGAAAGAAGAGCTAGGAATAAAGTACGATTTCAGCAACACCCTTGTTGGGCAGAGCGACAGCATCAAAAAGGTGTTCAACATGATGGAAAAGGCCATTAAGACCGACATCATTGTGAGCATTTATGGCGAGTCGGGTACAGGTAAGGAAGTAGTGGCCAAGAGCATTCATTACAACTCTAACCGCAGCAAGGGCCCCTTTGTAGCCGTAAACATGGCGGCCATTCCCTCGGAGCTACTCGAAAGCGAGCTTTTTGGCCATGAAAAAGGCTCATTCACTGGGGCTACGGCCCGTAAAATTGGCAAATTCGAATCGGCCAATGGCGGCACCATTTTCCTCGACGAAATTGCAGAAATGGACATCGCCCTGCAGGCTAAAATATTAAGGGTCATTCAAGAAAAAGAGTTGAATCGCGTGGGCGGAAACGAAACCGTAAAAATTAACCCGCGGGTCATTGTTGCCACCAACCGCAACCTCAAAGAAGAAGTAAGCAAGGGTAATTTCAGAGAAGATTTATACTATCGTTTTTTGGGCCTCCCGATTCAACTACCACCGTTGAGAGACCGCAAAACCGATATCCCCATTTTGGCCAAACACTTCATCACAGAATTTGTGAAAGAGAACCGTTTGCCCGCCCTGCGTATCACCAAAGAGGCAATCGATAAATTGGGGAGCTACCATTTTCCAGGCAACATACGCGAGCTCAAGGCCGTGATCGAACTCGGCTGCGTGATGACCAATGGAGAGGAAATTTTGCCCGAAGACATTATCTTTCAAAATGAAAATGAGCCTATGGATTGGCTCAAGGAAGAGCTAACTTTACGCGATTTCGAACGCCGCTTGATCAAGCATTACCTCGACCGTTACGACAATAACGTACTCACGGTAGCTGCCAAGCTCGACATCGGCAAATCGACCATTTACCGCATGATTCAAAACAACGAACTTTAAATAGCACAACATGCAAGGGGTTAAAGAATACATCCAGCAGCACCAAGACCGCTTTTTGAGCGAACTTTTCGACTTACTTCGTATTCCTTCTGTATCGGCCAATCCCGATTTTTCGGAAGATGTATTTGAAGCCGCCGCCTTTATCGAAAACAAACTGATTGAAGCAGGCGCAACGCGGGTAGAGATTTGTCCCACCGACGGCTACCCCATCGTATACGGCGAAAAAATGGTCGACCCGTCTTTGCCCACCGTATTGGTATACGGGCATTACGATGTGCAGCCTGCCGATCCTTACGAGCTCTGGCATTCGCCACCATTTGAGCCCGTGGTTAAAGATGGCAAGATTTACGCCCGTGGTGCTTGTGATGATAAAGGTCAGATGTATATGCACATCAAAGCCTTTGAGTTGATGATGCAAACCAACCAGCTCGCCTGCAATGTGAAGTTCATGATTGAGGGAGAGGAGGAAGTAGGTTCGAGCAATTTGGCCACCTTTGTAAAGCAAAACAAAGAGCGCCTGAAAGCCGATGTGGTGCTCATTTCCGACACTTCCATGATTGCCAACGACACCCCGAGCATCGATGTGGGCTTGCGCGGTTTGAGCTATATTGAGGTTGAAGTAACTGGTCCGAACCGCGATTTGCACTCAGGTGTTTACGGTGGAGCGGTTGCCAATCCGATCAACATTCTGGCCAAAATGATTGCCAGCATGCACGATGAAAACAACCACATTACCATTCCGGGCTTTTACGACAAGGTAGTGGAGCTCAGCGCAGCAGAACGCGAAGCCTTAAACAAGGCCCCCTTCAACATCGACGAGTTCAAGCGCGATTTGGGCATTGCCGATGTTTGGGGCGAAAAAGGCTACAATACCATGGAGCGAACGGGCATTCGTCCGACCCTCGATGTAAACGGCATCTGGGGCGGATATACCGGCGAAGGATCAAAAACCGTATTGCCTTCTAAGGCCTTTGCTAAAATCTCGATGCGCTTGGTGCCCAACCAAAGCTCCGACGAAATTACCGCGCTCTTCAAGGCGCATTTCGAAAAAATTGCCCCTGCTGGTGTACAAGTAGTGGTAAAACCCCATCATGGCGGCGAGCCAGTGGTAACCCCTACCGATTCACCTGCTTACCGAGCTGCAGCCCAAGCCATGCTCACCACCTTTGGCAAGGAACCTATCCCCACACGCGGAGGCGGTAGCATTCCCATTGTGGCCTTGTTTGAAAAAGAGCTCGGATTGAAGTCGGTTTTGATGGGCTTCGGCCTCGATTCAGATGCTTTGCACTCGCCCAATGAGCACTACGGCATTTTCAATTTCCTGAAGGGCATAGAGACCATCCCCTATTTCTTCCATTATTTCAGCCAGGCGAAGTCCTAAAAGTAAAAACCTGGTTCGTACCATGGAACAAATCATTCGAATGGCGCTGCGGCTTTTGCTCAGCGCCACTTTTTTGCTCTCGGCCTACACCAAGGCCATCGATTTCAGTGCGTTTGAAGTGCGTTTACTCGATACGGGATTATTTGGATGGAGCTTAACACCTTGGATAGCTGCAGCCTTCATCGTGCTTGAGTACCTCATTGGCTTTGCATTCTTAATGTATCGATTCAAAACGCGTTGGCTCTTTCCGTTTACTTGGGGCATACTCGTTTTGTTTTCGGTCTATTTGTTAGTGTTGTTAGCTACCAAAGGCAACAATGTGAATTGTGGATGCATGGGTGAAACCTTGTCGTTTACACCTTGGCAGGCCATTGTAAAAAACGTATTGAGCATGCTAATTTTAGGGCTCTTGCAGTTTTTCGAAAGTCGGCAATCGTTTGAATCAGCCAACTGGAATTGGCATATACTGCTACTGTTTCTTGCAACAGTATCGAGCTGGGCTAGCATTCCTTCTTTGTACACCGAAAAAGCGCTGCCCCTTGAGAGCAAGTCCTATTTCGACCGACACATTTTGTCGACGCATGGATTTAACAACCGCAACCTTGAAAAGGAAACGGGTAATAAAAGGTTGTATGCGTTTCTTAGCATGAGTTGCGGACATTGTCAAGTTGCGGCCGAACGCTTGGGAAGTATACAAAAATCGACGCCTCTTCCAATATCCCTCGTTATTAACGGCGACAGCTTAGCGCTTGATGCCTTTTTGCAAGAGCACAACATCTACCCCTTGCCAGTACGCATGCTGGGTGCTCAACCTTTTATGCAATTGGCCGGCACTCACTTGCCAGCCATTTTTATTGTTGAAAATGATAGCATTACCCATCAATTGCGCCTTTTTAATCTGAATGGAGGACTGCTCCAACGTTTACTACAATAGACAACACATATTTGCCACATAATCAGGCCAGTACGCATTCTATGTGCCGTGTTCAGGGTATTTTTATGCAAAAAATACATCATAAGCTTTGTTAACAATTTTTTGGTGTTTATATTGGAGCACATTTAAACATCTATTTATGAAAAAACTACTGCTTCTTCTGTAAGTTGCCTCTTTGGGTTTGACGGCTACATCGTGCAAAAAAGATCATGTTTGTGAGTGCACCATCGCTGGTACTGCTGTACCAACCACCTTTGCTAACTCTAGCAAAAGCGATGCTGAAACAGCTTGCAATAATTTACAAACACAATCTCGCTTGGTAGATCCTGCCGCAACTTGTGTTCTTAAATAAAGCAACAACGAACGTTGATGGCCGACCCTGAAGGGGTCGGCTTTTTTTTTGCATATTTTTTCATGTTCGGCGCATTGCCAAAAACTTGGTTATTTTTGTTCTTAATATTGGCACTATTTGTGAATAACCAAGCGAAACGCCTGCACATGAAAATACTGTTGTTTGCCCTTCTGATGATTACCAACTACCCTGCTTTGGCCCAACAAGAGCAAAAAGTAGATATCATAGAAGAGGTTTCAACCCACCTCAAAGAAGCCAGCATCAAAGAGCTTTCACAATATTTCGACGTTACGGTGGAGCTTACCATTCAGGAACGCGAAAACGCTTACAGCAAAGCGCAGGCTGAAATCATTTTGAAGAACTTCTTCATGAAGTATCCGCCCAAATCGTTTAAAGTCATTCACCGCGGTGCTTCCGAAAAGGGTGGTAAATACCTCATTGGGCTGCTCACCGCCGAAAACGGAACCTCTTTCCGCACTTCGGTTATCATTATCGAAAAGAACGAGCAATTCTACGTGCAGCAAATACGCTTTGAGTAACTTTGCGGCATGCAATTAGATGCCTTCGTGCGCTTAGCTCTCCAGGAAGACCTGGGCAGTGGCGACCATACCAGCCTGGCCTGCATACCGGCCCACACTTCAGCTAAAGCCAAACTCTTGGTGAAAGACCGTGGCACATTGGCAGGCTTAAGCATCGCCAAAGCCATTTACGCTACCTACGACCCCAAACTAGAAGTCGAATTTCTCTTGAAAGATGGCGCCTCAGTGGCGCCTGGCGATATCGCCTTTTACCTGCACGGGCCGGCCCAAAGCATTTTGGCTGTTGAACGACTGAGCCTCAACATCATGCAACGCATGAGCGGTGTAGCTACCGCCACTGCCCATGTAGTTAAGCAACTCGAGGGCACAGGCTGCCAAGTGCTCGACACCCGCAAAACCACCCCGCTCAACCGCTTCCTAGAAAAAGAAGCCGTTCGCATAGGTGGAGGTACCAACCACCGTTTCGGCTTGTTCGATATGATCATGATCAAAGACAACCATGTAGATTACGCTGGGGGGATAGCAGCCGCCATCCATCAGACCCATGCTTATTTGGAGCGCGAAAAACTACATCTCGACATTGAAGTGGAGGCCCGTAACCTGACCGAAGTTGCCCAAATTGTAGCTGTAGGAGGCGTAAAGCGCATCATGCTCGACAACTTTAGCTTCGACCAATTGCGAGAAGCCGTGGCCTTTATCGACAAACGATTCGAAACTGAAGCCAGCGGAGGCATTACACCCCAAAATGCCCGCGATTATGCGCTGTGTGGGGTCGATTATATCTCCATGGGCTCGCTTACCCATACCATCAAGAACTTTGACCTGAGCCTCAAAGCCTGCTGATATGAGCAAAAAGAACAAAAACATCCAGGGCATCGTATATTCTACCGACAGCCAATTCAACTACCAGTTTGAGCAGGAAGAAGAGGCAGCCACTCTCCCACCCCAACAACAGAGCCTCAAGGTTATGATCGACCGCAAAAACCGTGGGGGCAAAGAAGCAACCCTTGTAACCGGATTTATAGGTACCGATGCCGACCTGCAAAGTTTGGGCAAACTGCTCAAAAGCAAATGCGGTGTGGGCGGATCGGCCAAAGAAGGCGAAATCATTATACAAGGCAACCATGCCGACAAAGTGTTGCAGCTCTTACTGCAACAAGGTTATAAAGCAAAAAGAGGCCGTCTCTGAAGTAAGATTCAGAGGCGGCTTTGATTTTTCGGGATTTT
>VFQQ010003564.1_pt1 | contig 14898 bp, 9 predicted proteins | sample 3512341 | NCBI WGS metagenome assembly VFQQ01 (sample SAMN10412373, study PRJNA504923) | tailings metagenome | isolation source: Relicate 2 Philex TSF1 revegetated site | place: Philippines: Tuba, Benguet | collected 2017-08-29 | reverse complement strand
CAGACGAATGTGAAGGGATTGACCAGCACGGCGGCCTTGCAGCGGTCGTCGGCAAGGGCGCTGCGGAAGGCGAGATAGGCGCCGCTGCAGCGGCCGGCGAGCACGGCCAGACCGAGCGCCAATCCATCGAGCAGGTCGAAAGCGGCGATGACGTCGTCAACCTGATAGTCGGTGTACAACGTCTGTTCGGGTGCCCCGACCACCGGTGGACTGTCGCCGACGTCCGCCCCATCGAAACGCAGGGAGGCCACGCCTTTGGCAGCCAGATAGCGGGCCGTTTCGACGGTCATGCGTGCCCAGCCGGCCTGGCGATCATAGCCGCTTCCGAGGCAGATGACGGTGGCGCCTCGTCTTTGACCACGAGGCTGGCAGAGAACACCGTAGAGGCGATCGTCAGCGCCGAAGCGCAGAGGGGTCTCCACGAAATCAGGACCTTCCAGTCGCGCTGTGCCGGGTACTTCCGATGCCTGCAGGTGCGCTTTCTTGCCCTTTGACTGCGCGGCTGCCTCGGACACCCACCCCACGACCTGACCGATGACCGCGAGTGGCTGTTTGGCGAGTGTCGGGTTTGAAACCAGATCATCATAGCCGAGATAGGGCAGGCGGGTGACCTTGGCGCCCAGGGCGGCCAGGTGCTTCGAGAGCGCGACTTCCTTGTCGCGTGCCGGCCGCTCCAGCATCATGACGCGGCTTGCCGGTGGCGTTGGCAGTGCTTCGATATTGAGCTTCTTGATCTCCGCAGCGACTTCGTCGGGCATGACCAGGCCCGCCACCGCGACGTGATCGGCAATGCGTTGATCCTTGCGAAGGCCTAGACCCTCATCCACCATCTTGGACCAGGCAGCCAGCTCGCGCAGATAGGAACGACCGCTGATCACCGGCGCCATCAGCACCGTTGCCTCGACGGTTCCGAGCTTCGGAGCGAAGCTTGCCGCCAGCGTCGCGCCGATGCCATGGCCAATCAGGATCAGCCTGGCAGCGCCGGAGAGGCGGCGCAATTCTTCGGCGGCGCCAAGTACGGCCCTCTCCCAGACGGCGAGACCTTCGGCGAAGTCGCCCCGGTCCAGCGCGTCACCGGTTCCCGGATAGTCGAAGCGCATGCTGGCGATGCCAGACGCTGCCAGGCGCTCAGCGAGATCGCGCCAGAGCTTGCGCGTGCACATTTCCTCGAGGCCCCATGGACTGAGGAAAAGGACTGCACTGTCGTGCTTCGTGGAATCATGTGCCGCTTCGGCGTACAGCCCGACGGTGCCGCAGAACGTCACGGGCTGGGCTGCGGCCTGCTGCCTGCGACTCCGGTTCTCGGTCATGCTTGGTACCGGGCTCGATGAAACAGGAACAGAAGGAGCATTCATTTCGAAGCCTGTGAGGTGGAAGGCAGCGGTGCGATCAAACCGAACAACAATCGCGAGATTCGTCCGATGCCCGATGGAAGACGCGATTGCAGGCGATTGATGGCTGCCGCATCTTCGGATGGTATGGCCGCCAGCAGACGCATTGCAAGCGCATAGACAAGCGCGCCGACCGCTACGCCAACAGCCACTCCGAAAATCCCCTGCAAGGCGCGTGCTGCCAGATATGCGGCGACACCGCAAGACACAGCAGCCAGTGCGACCTTGACCACGACAAGAGCAAGGCCCGTCGCCTTGCCGTCGAGGGTGATGCGGCTTGCAAGGAGGACGCTCATGATCAGGAAAACGAGACCGCGAACGGTTGCTGCACCTGCAAGGCCCCATGAGGGCACCGCGACAAGGCAGCCGACAACCATAAGCAGCGCACCGATGCTGCTGATGGCCAGGCGATCCTTTACCTGGTTCCTCGAGTAGAGATACTGGGTGATGAGCAGCATGAAGACATAGGCTGGCGAGCCGATAGCCAGGATCGCCACTGCGATGGCAGCTGGCTCGAACGCGCTGCCGAAGATGGCGACGACCAGAGGCGAGGCAATTGCGGCCAGACCGATGCAGAGCGGCAAGGTGATATAGGACAGCGAGCGGACCACGGCGGCAAACAGTTCGGCAGAGCTGATGTCGTGCTCGGTTTCGTGCCGTTCGGCATAGAACGGGATCAGGCTTCCCGCCAATTGCACCGGCAACTGCAGCGCAAGGTTCGCCAGAGACAGCGCGACCGCGTAGAAGCCGACATCTTGTGTATCGCGGAAATGCTGCAGGAAAACCAGCTCCGGTCTGGTCAGGAAAACAGCCGTGATAAGAAATTCGAAGAACAGCAGGAGCGATGTTGCGGCAAGTGTGCGAGCGCTATGCCCAGCCTTTCGGCGCCGGGTCGAAAGAATGCGCAGGGTGTAGATGAAGAACACCGACTGGCCCGCCACATAGCCGATCAAGACGCCTTCGGTGCCTGCAAACAGCGCGCCGGCCAGGACGATTGCGAGCTGCAGGGCCGATGCAATGGCGGTGAAGATGAAGAAGGTGCCGAGACGCTTTTCGCCGATCAGGTAGTTCTTGGTGAAGGAGCCGATCGACTGGATAAACAGCAGGGCGATGGCGAAGGCTGCGACACTGGCCGTTGAATTGCTCCATTCGAGGCCACCGCCTTTCCAGCAGAACAATGCATAAAGCGCCGTCAGCAAGCTCGTGGCGAGAACGACAGGCATGGCCAGAAAAGCGGCGAAACCGCGCCGTTCATCCGCATCCACGCCCTTGGCTTTCAATTGCGGCAGCAGTCTCAGCAACAGGATTCCCGTGCCCAGTTCGGCCACCAGCGAGCCGGTGGCCGCCACCCAGAGCGCGAAAGCGACAGTGCCGTTGGCAGCGGGGCCGAGCAGACGTGCAACGATAACCGAGCAGGCGAAGCCGGTGACCAAGAGCAGCATGCCTGCTGCCGCATTGATCAACGAATTCGACATGATGCTTCTGCTCAAGGAGTTCCCCGCAATTGCGCCTCGCTACACCCAGATCCCGGTCTCAGCGCAAATGGAATGAGGTTTGCGCACACTTTACAAACCGCTTCGCGAAACCGGGGTGCCATGAGGCGGAATGGATCTTGGGGCAGCACGCCAGCCGGCCCAGCGGCCGGCGAAGATGTTCCAGGAACGGCGTACCATGCCCGGTTTGCCGGCAAATGCGTAGATGACGACACCGGCCAAGGGGCGCAACAGCCGCGGCAGATAGTCACCGAAGCCATAGCCGTGCTTGCGCATGACATAGCCGAGGCCGGCAGAATAAAGGCGCATCCTGGCCACTGCGGCAGGCGTGGTCTGATCGAAGCGATCGTGCGGGTGGTGGCCTGTAAACGCCGGATCGTACCACCCCTTTCGTCCGGCGGACAAAAGCCTCAGCGCCAGGTCCTGGATCTCATAAGCTCCCCACTGCGTACCGGAGCCAGGGCCAATGGCGACGTCGAAGCCGCCGGCGGCGGCGAAATCAGATCGTTTAACCACCAGCATCCACTCGATCAGCGTCGTCCAGACCGTGGTATGCTCGATCGGTTTGGCTTCCATAGCGAAATCGCCCATGATTGTTTCACCCAGCGCATTGGTGGCGCGGCCGCTGTAGAAATCGGCGGGATGATCCTTCCTGAGGGCGTCCATGCGAGTGAGAAAGTCCTGCGGGTACCAGCAGTCGTCGTCTGGAAACATCAGCCATTGGCCTCGGGCCTGAGCAGCGCCAAGATTGCGCGCGCGGCAGACACCCTTCCTGTCGGTACGCAGGTGCAGGATGGACATCAGCTCGTCAAAGCTGGCCAGCACCGGGACCAGCCGATCATCGGGATTTTGATCGACGATGATCACTTCGAAGTCGCGACGCTCCTCGGCCGCCAGGGAGCACAGCAGCGCACTCAGCTCGTGCGAACGGCCCAGTGTGGCGACGACCATGGAGGTCTCGATTTCCGGAACGTTCCGGGACATGCATGCCCTGTCTGCGACGAGGTAGCGGGCGCGGGACTACACCGCGCCCAAACACCGGTGCATCTTGGCTTCGACGCGTTAAATTGACGTGAAACCAGCCTGGACCGGGCTTTATTGATTTTGCGCAGCAGAGCGACGCAGCAGCCTGCCAACCAACGTGATCGCGGCGATGCCTATGAGCCCGGCAGCTGCTTTGATGACCATGTCTTCGATCCGTCCATGGCGACCAGGATCGATCAACTGAAGCAATTCCAGCACCGCGGCGATGCCCACGACGAAGACGGCGGTGCGTATCGTATGCCGCGGGAAGCTCAGCGCCAACGCGCTGCCCAGCAGCACGTAAGCCAGGGCCCGCTCCAGATTGGCATCGCCGAGGTGTGGTCTCAGTCCGATCGGCGAGAGGGTGGCGAAGACGATCAAAGCCAGAAGGAAGATCGAGGCAAGGCGGGAAAGAAGAATCATCGCGGGTAACTAGTGTCGAATTCAGGCGATTTAAAGCACGCTTTTTGTCGCTGCCCAAGGGATGCTGCCGGTCAACAGAATTTTACTGCAGCTCGGAAGGGAGAGGATTCAAACGAGCGATTTAGCGGTTTGTTAACCATAAATTGGAACATTCGCGATACGCCAATTTATGCGCGGCAATTCGTTGCGTGAGGCAGAATGGGGGTTAGGTCGTGCCGCTTGCCCAGGCTCAGGCGTAACGGCTTCTATCTCGGGGCACCATGGACATAGATATCCTTCAACTGCCTGGGGTTCTCAGACGCCGGTGGCCCTATGTGGTGCTGGCGGTGCTGGTGTCCCTGGCGTTGGCGGTGGCCTTCCTCGCCACCCAGAAGGCCTACTATCGTTCTACCGTCGAAATCCTGCTGGATACCAGCCGTGACGCTGCAACGGGCGGCGTCGGCTCGAGCGAAGGGCAGGTGAGCACGCAGCAGACTCTCGCCAGCCAGATCTACATCCTCCAGTCACGCGAGATCTTGCGCAAGGTCGTCAACAAGCTCGATCTAACCAGCGATTCCTATCTTGCCGCCGGTAATGGCGGGCTGTTGCAGTTCTTCGGTGGCGATACGTCGATGCCGACCGATCGTGCGGACGCGGTTGTTGACGCATTGGCGAAGAACCTGACTGTGATTCAGGCTGGAGATTCGTTGGTGCTCTCCGTGACCGTGAAGCATCGCGATAGCGCAACTGCGGCCAAAATCGCGCAGGAGATAGCGGATATCTATCTGAACAGCTCGGACAATGCGCAGACCGACGCCGAACAGCGCGCCAGCACCGCACTGCAGCTGCAGGCGGAAACATTGCGGAAACGGCTGTCGGATGCCCTGGCCGCGGCCGAAAAATTCCGAAGCGAGAATGGGTTGATTACTGCCGGGCAACAGGGCCTGGTGACCGATCAGCAGCTTGCGGGCATCAATCAGCAACTGCTTGCGGCGCGGCAGGCAGCCGAACAGCAGAAGGCCATCGCGGACCAGGCCAGCCAGCTCAACATGTCCAATGTCGAGACCGGCGCGGTTGCCGAGGCGTTGCAGTCGCCGACGCTCATCGACTTGCGCAGCCGCTATGCGCAGCTGCTGGACAAACAGGCGGAAGTCGCCACCAGCCTCGGTGCAGAGCACCCGCAAATGCGGGCCGTACGTTCGCAGATCGCCGCCATGCGCATCTCGATCGAAAACGAACTCGAGCGTATCCGCAAGACCGCGCAGTCCAATGCCGATCGCGCGCGTGCCAATCTCAACTCCTTGCAGACGCGCTTCGACGCCCTGGCCGAGATGAACAGCGAGAAGGGCGATGTCCGGATCAAGCTGGCGCAACTCGAGAATGAGGCAGCTTCGATCAATTCCGTCTATCAGTCCTTCCTGACCCGCTCGGAGGATCTGGTCAGTCGACAGAACATCGGCAAGGGCGGTTCGCGGATCATTTCACCGGCCATCGCATCGACGAAGCCGGTGCAGGCGCCGAAGAGCCTGGTGCTCATTGCGGCGCTGCTGTTCGGTACTGCAGCAGGATCGGTGCTCGCGGTGTTGCGCGATGCGATCAGTGGCGCCGTCCGTTCGGAACGGGAATTGGTGGCAACGACCGGTGCTCCGGTGCTGCGCACGGTCACGCGCCTTATGGACAGCGGCAGGATCGGTTGGCGTCAGCGCTTGAGCCAGATGTTCCAGCTGCGACGCGCGAGCGATCCGCCTGCCGAGATGAAGGGTCAGCAGATACCGGAAACGGGGCTCGCCAGGATCAACAATCTGACAGGGCTGCGACGCTCCGATGGACTGCCTACTGTCGTCGTCGTTGCTGCAGCCGATCCGACCGCAGTCAGCGAACACGTGGCCCCAGGGATTGCCCGCCAACTGCACAACCTGGGAGAGGAGGTCTATCTGTTCCATGGTGCGCTCCGCACCGAAGCGAGGGCAAGGCCAACGGGTCACGGTGCCGATCATCATCCGCTGAAAGACGTGCTGGAATATGAGCACATCAGCGACGATCCGACGCGTTCGCCCGCATTGCTTTCATTGGCTGCAGAGCTTGAGCGCGTCACCGGGGCGGCGCCTCCTTTCTTTGTGGTCGACGCTTGCGGCACCGAGGCGCAGGAGCTGCTGCCAGTCCTGCTCAAATTTGCCGACGGCATCATCCTGCAGTCCGAAATCGGCTCAACCCACAAGAACGAACTGGCCTTGCTGATCAGCGAGATCGAGCCGTGGCGCGAGAAGCTGGTTGGCAACATCGTCGTCGGGAGAGCGGCGTGAGCATCGGGGCGAGATCGTGACTGCAGCTTCCGCCACCGCCCAAGGCTTCAACCGCTCCCGGTCGATCACAGCAGGATCGGTCGATGACACGATACCCGGGCTGATAAGATTCCTGGCAATCGCTGCGCTTATCGCGGCGCTGGTGTTCAACTTCTTCCTCTGTTTTGTGAACACCAAGCTGATGGGCATTACCGACGGCTATGTGATCCTGTCGGAGATGGTTATTGTCGGTACCGCCTTTGTCGTCGCATTGACCCGGCGCGCGCCAATCTACCTGCTGCTGGCAGCCTTCATCAGCTACATGCTGTTCCTCTTCGCCCTGCGGGGCGGTGAACTCAATCTGAAATCCGTGCGCGACATCCTGATCCCGATCGCCTTCTATTTCACCGGCATGCGCCTGCGCGATCCGAAACTGGGCGACAACCTTGTGCTGGTCTCGGGGGTCATCGTGGTCGCTGCCGGCCTTTTCGAATATCTCGCTGTCGATATTTACCTCTCCTACTTCAACATCGTCGGCTACTACATCGCCCGCGGTACGATAACGGCCGACCAGCTTTTCGGTGTGAAGGAAGGTCTGTTCGTCTCCGGCATGCGACCTGAGCCGCGTACCATCCTGCCTTTCCTCGGCCAGCATCGCGTTTCGTCGGTGTTCCTCGAGCCGGTGTCGATGGGCAACTTCGCGGTCATGATCTATGCCTGGGCACTCTATCGTGGCCGTGCCTTCAAGGGTTTCTGGCTGGCGTTGACCATGGCGCTCGTCGTGATCGCGCTGGCCGATGCCCGCTTCGGTCTCTACACCTGTGCGCTGATTACTGTGTTCTATCCATTCTACAATCTCCTGCCGCGGCCTGCCTGGGCTGTCCTTCCCTTCCTGCTGTTGGCGGTTCTGGCGGCCTATGGCATCGCAAGCGGCACCGACGGTGGCGCAAACGATCTGGTGGGCCGCTTCATGGTGACAGCCCATATCCTGACGCAGCTGTCGCCAGCGGTGGTGCTCGGCTCGGAACAGACTTCGCAGTTCACGGCGGATTCCGGTCTGGCCTACTCACTCACTGCCTTCGGAATCTTCGGCTTCGTGGTGCTTTGGGCAATCCTGGTGTTTGCACCGGCGGCCGAAGCGCGTGCCTGGCGATTCCATTGCATGGTGATGGTCTATCTGCTGCTGCTGATGCAGATCAGTGACTCGCTCTACTCGATCAAAACCGCGGCGCTGCTGTGGTTCCTGCTCGGAACGTCGAATGCCTGCAAGTCGTTCTTCGCGGACGAAACCTCGGCCAGGCCGACTGTGAAGCGACAACCAATGGCCGCGCGATAGGATTGCCTGTCAGCGTTTGTTTTCAAGCGCCGGGCAAGAACCCTTCGCAGCCGGGATCACTCCTGCCGCCTCCAGGGCCCGCAGCTGCGGACGATCGCCTGCCTTGGTCGGCTGGATGTTGAGATCCTCGCTTTCCGGCCACCAGTCGCCACCTGCCCAGTAGGTCCAGCCTGTCCATGTGTCCGGATTCTTGCCGATGAAATCGGCCATGGCAGTGATGCCGTCCATGCAGACCTTGTTGGGGGCGCCGCCAAACTCACCAAGGAAACCGCGCTTGCCGTTCTTCTGCAGCCACCCGGTGACGTCCTTGAGCGCCGTCAAAGCATCAGCTGCCCGCGAGCACGTTTCGTTCGTACCGGAGAAGTCGCTGTCGAGATACTGGTGGACTTCGTAGGCGTAGTTGTTTGCGCTATCTTCGATACCCAGCATGACCGCGCCATTGGCCCGCTCCGGGTCATCACTCAGCCAACTGTGCGCGCCGGTCCAGTTGGTGCCCGGCACCAGGATCAGGTTACCGGCACGGGCCTGGCGTATAGCGGAAATGGCGGCGTTGGCAGCCGAAAGCCATTGCGTGGCAGCGACATCATATGGCTCGTTCATCAGGCCGAACTGCACGGCCGGATCGTTGCGGTATTCGCTGGCAAGGCGCTTCCACAAATCCGCGAAGGCGGCATTGGGCACCGCTTCCGAGCCGATCAGCTGGCCGCGATAGCGGGCATAGTTGTGGACGTCGAGAATGACGGTCAGGCCGGCGCCCTTGAGCCTCGCGATCACATCGGTGAGACGTGTGTGTTCGGCCTTGTCGAAGGCTTTGCCGAGGTGTGGCTGCAGATGTTCCCACCGGAAGGGCAGGCGCACGGCGTTGAAGCCCTTGCCGGCGAAATAGCTGATCGTGGCGTCGCTGGGATAGATGTAGTCCTTGCCGTAGACGCCGTCGGCATCCCCGAATTCGGCGCCGGCCAGGTTGATGCCTCTGAGGCAGCCGGCCGAGGCCGCATTCGATGCCAGGATCATGGATGCAACCAGCGTGGCCACGGTTTTCCAGGAGCGGGAGCAGGAGCGAGCCATGTGGATGTCTTATCCTGCTTCCGGTGCGACCGCCATGGATGCAACTGGTGCGCGTGCCCCCAGGACCTCGCGATAGACGGCGAGGTAGCGTTCGGAAACGCGGTCCCAGGAGTAGCCGCCAGCTGCTTGCATGGCAGCGGTGCGGTAGCCCGCCGTGTCCCTTGCGAGTGTGTCGAATGCCGCTTCCACCCTTACGGCGGTGGCATCGCTGTCTGCGAAATCGCTTATGCAGATTTCGGCATGCTGCGAAGCCAGATCGCTATAGGCGGTGTTGGTGTTGAGCAACGGCATCAGTCCGGCGCTCAGAGCCTCAACGGCAACAAGGCCGAAGCCCTCATAGTCCGAAGCCGAAGCGAAGAGCGAGCAGTTGCCGAGTATGCCGCGGATTTCTTCGTTCGAAAGGCCGATATGCATGGTGACATGGCGGCCAAGGTTGCGCGCGGCGACCATGCCTTCGACGTCAGCCACGCTCTGATCGCCTGGCACGCCGACGATATCGAGATGCCAATCTTCGGATCTTGAAACCAGCGCCCGAATGGCATCGAGCAGATTGTCCAGCCGTTTGTTGATCGAAAACCGGCCAAGCGTGACGATGCGGCGCATCGCCCGACGTGAACCCGCATCGGCGAATTTTCGCGTGTCGACACCGTTGTCGATCTGAATGACACGATTGCCGGCAATGGTCTGGAACGTTCGCGTATCCTGGGCGCTGCAGCCGATCAGGCGGCGATAGGCAAGCGCGGAGAGCCGCGTCGCGGTGTTGAACCACACGGTTTTCAAGCCGGCGTATTTTTCGGTGTGGAAGAAGCCGCCATGGGTGGTGGCAATCATCGGCTTGCCGTGAAGGAGACGTGTCCAGGCCAGTGCGTCGAAGAAGAAATCGATAGCGTGCACGTGAACGATATCGGCGTCGCCGATATGCCGGAAAACCTGGGCGGCCAGCGGATAACGCGGGCTACCGGAGAACGGAATCCGCACCACCTCGACTCGGTTGATGATTTGCCTGGACGGCAAGGTCTCGTGAAGTGCGGTAAACCGCCGGTCGAGCGTCACGACGCGAACCCGATAGCCCTGTTTCAGCAACTGGTCGGCGAGATTGGCGACGACTTCCTCGAGCCCGCCCCTGTTGGGCAGATATTGTCGCACCACCTGCACAGCGAGCGGCGCGCCAGGGTCAAAGGTGAGCTTGTCGGCTGTCAAAGACATGAAGTTCTCAAGCTGCGGCGGCAGGCCTTGGCATAACCGATATCACAAGGGGAGGTGAGAGGCTAAGGCCGGGATGATCGAAGCGAGTGCCACAGCTGCGAAATTCACCGCGGAAGACGGCGAGCCGACGCCGATACACCACCGCCTATTTGCAAGTCACATGCACTCGGCCGTCAGACTGTCTTGCTTCGCCGCAGGCAATTGGCGCAGACGCTTGGGAAGCTGGGGGCTGACCATTCAGCCGTGGGGCGGATGCCGTCCGGGCAGGCCGACGCTTACGCTGAACTGCTGGTCTTTGCGGCGCAAGCGGCTGTGCCGTCGGGCCGACCGGGAAGACTTCGGTGCCGCTTTCGACGGGTGGGGTCTGCACGGAGGGGGCGTCGTGCAGCCAGGCACGACGCATGTCCATGGATGGGGGAATAACGACGGTTCCGTCATCGGTGCGCGCACAGCCGCCCGCCGCCATAGGCAGGCAGATGATCATCACCAGAGCATAGGGCCGCATCCGCATCATTTCGAGGATATCCATTACTCATATGGCGCATCCCCCGCAACCGCCTATCGGACAGAACAGGCTGGCACGTGGGTCGGTTCCGATTTGTTAAGGTTAATCGCCCATTAAACCTTCTCGGGCAGATTTGGCCGCCGGCTTGGGGAAGGCGGTGAGGCTTTTTGGGCGAGGGGGTGGCTATGACGGATGAGGCGATCGGAGCAGGCTTGTCTCCGGCGGCAAACGGACATGGCGCGGCCCGTCTGACGACCATCGATGAAGCCTTTTCCCGCGAGACCGTTCACGAGTTGATCGAGGCCGACTCCGCCTGGCTATGGGAGACAGATGCGGACCTGCGGTTCTCGTGGCTTTCCGAAAGCTATCGCGCAGCGACAGGCAACGAACCGGGAACGGTCATCGGGCATTTCCGCTTCGATTTCCTGGATCAGGTGCAAAAAGGCAGCGAGAACGCGGCCGCTCATCTGGAGAATCTGCAGGCGCGCCGCCCGTTCAAGGATTTTCTCTATCAACCCAAGGACAGTGGTCCCGGGTTTCGCTGGATCTCGACATCGGGATCTCCGAAATTCGATGCCGATGGCCGTTTCACCGGCTATCGCGGTATCGCCCGCAACGTCACCGGCATGGTCGAGGCACTGGAGGATGTCAAAGGGCTGTCGAACCAGCATGTCCAGCCGCGCGAAGAGCACATCGACCACATGATGGCAGCGCTCAACGCGATGAGCGATGCGATATGCTACTACGACGCGGAAGACCGGCTTGTGCTCTACAACCATGCGATGCCGGCGATGTATAGCGGCATTGCCGACATCATCCGGAAGGGTATCACTTTTCGCGATATCATAGAGGTCGGGCTGGAGCGCGCTTTCTGGGATACGGAAAGCCAGGGCCGTGATGAATGGCGTGATGCCGTGCTGGACAAGCGGCGCAACGCGCAATCATCGTCGTCGATACTGCGTTTTGCTGATGGTCGCATCATCATGCATCGCGAAATGCATGGTGCTGAAGGCGGCACCATCTCGATCTGCACCGATGTCACCGAGTTCGAGGCGAAACGTTCCGAAGCGGCAGCGGCGGGCGAACGTGGCCGTGAATTGCAGTCGGATCTGCAACGAACCATCGATTCCATGACCATGGGGGTCATCATCCTCGATGCCACGATGAATGCGGAGATCATCAATCGCGCGTTCTATGACATCTGGAAGGTCACGCCCGAGCAGGTCGCCGTCGGCTGCCCGTTCCGTGCGCTGATGGACGTCAATCGCTACAACGGGGTCTACGACATCGTCGACGAGCATTGGGAGGACTATGTCGCCTCCCGTGTCGCCGAAATCAAGACCGGCGACGTCGCCCCACGCGAATTCCGCCGGGCAGACGGCCACACCATGATCTATTCGGTAACGAAACTGTCCGGCGGCAAGCGGCTGATCTCCTATGTCGACGTTTCGGAGGTGAAGAAACGTGAAGCCGAAGCAGAGGAAGCGCGCCGCTACCTGGCAAATGTGCTGGAGTCGCTTCCAGCCAGCGTGTTGATCTACGATCGCGACGATCGTTTCGTCTTCGCCAACAGGAAACTTCTGGATTCGATCCCTGTGCTGCAGCCTGCCTGGCAAGAGGGCAGGACGTTCCGTGACTCGTTGGAACTCGGCCACGCCAATGGCTGCTTCCGTCTCAGTGGCGACCCTGCCATCGATCAGCTTTACGATGTCGATCCCGATGCCTGGCTGGGAGCCATGCTGGTCCGTTGCCGGCAACGTTATTCGAGCTTCGAACGACAGAACCCCGACGGGCGCTGGTATCAGGCCTTCGACATGCGCTCGGAAGACGGCACCTTCATCGGTGTGCGCGTCGATATCTCCGACCTGAAGGATCGCGAACGGGCATTGCAGGAATCGATGAGCGAGAACGAGGTGTTCCGCTCGCTGATCGACAATGTTCCGGTGTCGATCTACGCCAAGCGCTCGGACCTCAGGCTGTTCTACGTGAACGAAGGCTGGTGCGAGCTTACCGGTGTGGCTCGAGAGGATGCGATCGGCAGGACGGATGTCGAAATCTTCGGCGAGGAAGGCCAGCCCTTCGTTGAAGGAGATCTGGCGGTTCTGCGCACCGGCAAGACCTACGAGGTCGAGGAAGAAGTCACCGCGGCCGATGGCTCGACGCGTCATCAGTTCGCGCGCAAGGGTGCCATGATTGCGTCGGACGGGTCGCTTTATCTGATCGGATCGACCACCGACATCACCGACCTGAAGGAACGCGAGGTCGAGTTGAAGGAAGCTCGCCAGCGCGCCGTGCTGGCCGACCGCGCCAAGTCAGAGTTTCTCGCCAATATGAGCCATGAGATCCGTACACCGATGAACGGTGTGCTCGGCATGGCTGAATTGCTCGCCAAATCCGATCTCGACCCCAAGCAGAAGACGTTCACCGATATCATCGTGAAGTCGGGCAACGCGCTGCTCACGATCATCAACGACATCCTCGATTTCTCGAAAATCGATGCTGGCCAACTGGTGCTCGACCCGGCACCGTTCAATCTGGCGGAAGCCATCGAGGATGTGGCCACGCTGGTTTCAACGAGGGCCAAGGAAAAAGATCTCGAGCTGATCGTACGTGTTCAACCTGGGCTGGACGGGTTGTTTGTGGGCGATGTCGGGCGCATCCGCCAGATCGTTACCAACCTGCTCGGTAACGCGGTGAAGTTCACCGACAATGGCCATGTCCTGGTCGATGTCACCGGTCAGAAGATGCCGTCCGGTACGAAGCTGACGATCTCCGTCACCGACACGGGGATAGGCATTCCCCAGGAAAAACTCAGCCACGTCTTCGAGAAATTCAGTCAGGTCGACACGTCGTCGACGCGGCGCCACGAGGGAACCGGTCTTGGACTGGCGATCACGTCCCGGCTCGTGGAGCTGATGGACGGCGAAATCGGGGTTGAAAGCGCTGAAGGCAAAGGTTCGACCTTCTGGTTCACGGTAACATTGGCGAGTGCCGAGCAGGCCGAGAAACAGCGCGTATTGCCGATTGACGTGACTGGGGCGCGGGTGCTCGTTGTCGACGACAATGCGGTGAACCGCTCGATCCTGAGCGAGCAGATGGCATCGTGGTCGTTCGATTCCTGCGCGGCGGCAAGCGGACCGGAGGGGCTGAAGGTTCTGGCGGCTGCCGCAGCCTATGGCGTGCCGGTCGATTGCGTGGTGCTCGACTACCAGATGCCCGAGATGACCGGCGCGGAAGTTGCACGCGCGATCCGCAACACCGCGGGCCTTTCCAGCACGCCCATTATCATGCTGACTTCGGTCGACCAGACGCTGTCCAACGCCAGCTATCGCGACCTCGGCATCGCCGCACATCTCATCAAGCCGGCTCGCTCATCGATATTGCTGGAGGCATTGGTTTCGACGATCCAGAAACACAAGGGCGGATTGGCCCCGCACCCGATGACGACCGATGTTCTCAAAACACAGGCCTCGGTCCCGCATTCGGGCACTGCCGAGACCTTGGCACAGGCCGTGCCGGTTGTGCCGCTGGTCGCGGCTGGCGCCGGCGCGCTCGATATTCTCGTTGCCGAAGACAATGAGGTGAACCAACTGGTCTTCACCCAGATCCTGGCCGATACCGGCTACAGTTTCGAGATCGTCGGCAATGGCCGGCTTGCGCTGGAGGCATCGGGCCGGCTGAAGCCACGGATGATCCTGATGGATGTCTCCATGCCGCAGATGAACGGCCTCGAGGCGACAGGCGAAATCCGCAAACGCGAAGCGCAGGACGGAACACATATCCCGATCGTTGGCGTGACCGCTCATGCGCTGAAGGGGGATCGGGAGCGTTGCCTCGAAGCCGGCATGGATGATTACCTGCCCAAACCAATCAGCCCGAAAGCCTTGCTCGAAAAGCTCGATCGCTGGCTTGGTGGCAAAAGCGCGGCCTATCGCAACGCCGGATAGAAAGCCGGCGTCACGATCACATCCAGTTTTGGAAATTTGCCAGAAAAGTTGTTTGCCGGCTCTCGTGAGTGCCGGGGCCCCGCAACCCGCTGATTAACAGCCAGAATCCAAGCTTTGCCCAAAGGCGACTCGGCGGCGCTTTGCCGGCCTGCGCAAGGCGCGTTACCGGGGTGACACGAAACTGTCATGTGACTGTAATAAACGGGCGCTATGGCCTCATCCGGCGCCGCAGGAAAGGCGTCTAG
>VFQQ010003563.1_pt1 | contig 14898 bp, 14 predicted proteins | sample 3512341 | NCBI WGS metagenome assembly VFQQ01 (sample SAMN10412373, study PRJNA504923) | tailings metagenome | isolation source: Relicate 2 Philex TSF1 revegetated site | place: Philippines: Tuba, Benguet | collected 2017-08-29 | reverse complement strand
GCGCGCTCGTTGCTGCCGACCGCATACATCATGCGCCCGAAACGCGTGTATTCGAGGAAGAACCAGATCAGAACGGCGAGGATCAGAAGCACCACGACCGAGACCGGCACGAGATTGGGAATGAAGAAATCGAAGCGGTGCCGGCCGAGCGCCAGGAAGGCGGGGCTGAAGGTGCCGCTGGCGACCGACCCGTCCGGCATGGTCATGCCGGTGGCGATCGAGCGGCCCTCGGTCGGAATGCGCTGAAGGCCGACCAGCAGGAACATCATGCCGAGCGTGGCGAGCAGGTCGGGCACGCGCATATAGACGATCAGGAAGCCGTTGATCAGCCCGACGACGACGCCGATGACCAGGCAGACGGCGACGGCGACGAGTGCGTTCTGCCCCATCACCACCATGACATAGGCAGCCGCCATCATTGCAGTGGTAGCGACAGAACCGATGGAGAGGTCAAAGCCGCCGACGACCAGCGTGGCGGTGACGCCGAGCGCCAGGATGCCGGTGATGGCGACGGACTGGAAGATGAAGACGGCACTCTGCGGCGAGACGAAGCCGCTGGCCGAAACGGCGAAATAGACAATCATTGCCGCCAGAAGGGCGAGGAAGCCGTAGCGCATGGCGAGGTCGCGTATGGTCATGTCGGCGATCCGTTTTTTGATTGTTCTTGACCGCTTGGTGCAGTGCGCCCCAATCCTCTTAGGGGGAGGCAATCGCGTATGGAATTCGACCCCCACTCCGTCGCGCTTCGCGCGCCACCTCTCCCCCGATCGACGGGGGGAGAGGAAACGCCGTCCGCAAGGCTGGCACCCTTCCTCTCCCCTTTTGAGGGGGAGAGGTGGCGCGCGAAGCGCGACGGAGTGGGGGTTGGCTGCGCAATATGCGATTGCTTACGCCCGCAAATCTCCAACGCGGCAGAACGAGCGCCGAGAGTAATGACGACTGATCTCCCCCCTTGAGGGGGAGATGGCCGGCAGGCCAGAGGGGGGTGTTTGCGCAGAAATTCAAACTTCAAAACCATACCTCACGCCGCATCTTTGTTCGTCTGCCCGGCGATTTCCGCCAGCAGCCGGTCCATATCGACCTCGCCGTTGCGATGCTCGCCGACGATGGTGTGTTCGGACATCACCAGAATGCGGTCGGCGGTTTCCAGCGCCTCGTCCAGTTCGGTGACGAAGATCAGTGTGGCCCGCCCCGCGGAACTCGCCCGCAGCTTGGCCGCAATGTCGCGGCGGGCGGCGATGTCGACGCCCTGGAAAGGCTCGTCGAGAATGAACAGCCGTGCGTTCTGCGACATCCAGCGCGCCACCATCACCTTCTGCTGGTTGCCACCCGATAGTGTGCCCATCTCGTCGCGCTCGGTGCGGCAGACGATGCCCAGATCGGCGATCTGCTGCCGCGCCGTGGCGCGTTCGGTCCCGCGCCGCAGCACGCTCAGGCGCGACAGGCGCGGGAGGAAGGGCAGGCTCATATTCTCGTAGATGTTGAAGTCGTGGACGATGCCGTTTTCGGCGCGGTCCTTGGCGACGAGGAACACGCCGGCGTCGATGGCTTCGCCCGTCGATTTCGGCGCATAGGGCCTGCTATTCAAATTCATGTTGCCGGCTAAAGGTTTGTGCAGTCCGAACAGCGTTTCGGCCAGAGCCGTCTTGCCGACGCCGACGAGGCCGGTGATGGCGACGATCTCGCCGTCGCCGAGCGTCAGCGAAAAGGGCGTCGATCCTTCGGCGATCTTCAGACGCCCGGCGGAAAAGACCGCTCCCCCGGCATCGCGTACCGCAACATCGCTAAGGCCGATCTTCTGGCCGAGCATGGCATTGACCGCGCCTTCGTAATCGAGCGGCTTTTGCTGGAACACGCCGGCGATGGTGCCGTCGCGCAGGCTGACGATACGGTCGGCGAGGCGGCGGATGTCCGACATGCGATGCGAGATGTAGAGGATGGCCACGCCATGGGAGCGCAGCCGGTCGATCAGCGTGAAAAGCCGGTTGGCCTCCGCACTTGAAAGCGAGGAGGTCGGCTCGTCGAGGATGAGCACCTTGGGCTCATGCGCCATGGCGCGCGCGATCGCCACCATCTGCCGGTCGGCCAGCGACAGGTCGGCGATCTGGGCGTCGAGGTCGATCGACAGGCCCATTGCGTCGGCGACCTTGCGCGCCTCGCGGCGCACGCGGCGCGGATTGAACAGGATTGGCGCGCCCTTGCCGTTCAGCCGGTCGAGCGTGAGATTGGTGGCGACGTCGAGTGCTGCGACCACGCCGTCAGCGATGTTCTGATGCACCGTCACCACGCCGGCGCGGATGGCTTCGGCGGGCGTAGCCGGCTGGAAGGGCTTTCCGTCGAGGGTTATTTCGCCTTCGTCGAGGCTGTAGACGCCGCTGATGATCTTGACCAGCGTCGACTTGCCGGCGCCGTTGGCGCCCATCAGCACCGTCACCTCACCCGCGTGAAGCTCCAGCCCGACCCCGCCAAGCACCTGAATGGGACCAAAGGATTTCTTCAGGCCCGCAGCGCGGAACACGGCACCCTCGACCATTCATTTCCTCCCGATGACAGGGATGCTATGAAGCGTATCGTCAAATGTCAATACGATTGACATTTGACAGAATGGTGAGCTACCCCTTCCATGGTCCTGCCGGCTCCGTCATGCTTGGAGCAGGCAGGAGACGGGAGGAACCGGTGACGAAAGTGATGGCATTCGAGGCATTGTCGACTGAGACGCTGGCTTCGCGGCTGGGCGGCACGGAGGCGGTCACCGCGCGCATCGGCAGCGATACCGCCAAATGGAAGGTGCGCGAGGTCGGCGACGGCAATCTCAACCTCGTCTTTATCGTCGAGGGCGACAAGGGCAGTGTCGTCGTCAAGCAGGCATTGCCCTATGTGCGGCTGGTCGGCGATAGCTGGCCGCTGCCGCTGAAGCGCTCTTTCTTCGAATATCACGCGCTGACAAGGCAGGAAGCCCGCGCCGGCAAGGGCACGGTGCCGGCGATCCATCACTTCGACGAGGCGCAGGCGCTGATTGTCATGGAGTACCTGTCGCCGCACATCATCCTGCGCCGGGCGCTGATCGAAGGGCGCATGCCGCCGAAGATCGCGCGCGACCTTGGCCTGTTCATGGCCCGCACGCTGTTTCGCGGCTCAGACCTTCACATGAAGGCGCGGGCGCGCAAGGAGGATCTGGCACTGTTTGCCGACAATGCCGAGCTTTGCGACATCACCGAAAATCTCGTCTTCACCGATCCCTATTTCGAAGCGGCGATGAACCGCCATACCACGCCGCAGCTCGACGGCATAGTTGCAGAGCTGCGCGCCGACCGCGACCTCAAGGTCGAGGCGCAAAAGCTGAAGCATCTGTTTGCCGCCAATGCCGAGACGCTGCTGCATGGCGACCTCCATTCGGGCTCCATCATGGTGACCGACGATGACACGCGGATCATCGATCCCGAATTCGCCTTCTATGGGCCGACGGCCTTCGATGTCGGCATGCTGCTGGCCAATTTCTGGATGGCATTCTTCTCGCAGCGCGGCCATGAGCAGGCCGGCAGCCGCGAGGTCCAGCGCGACTGGCTGCTCGGCGTCGTCGTCGAGACGTGGTCGGTCTTCCGCACCGAGTTCGCGCATCTTTGGCGCACCGAACGCAGCGGCATGCTTTATGCCAAAAGCCTGTTCGAAGAGCGCGGCGATACATTCGGCAGCGAGCAGGCGCTCGACCATGTGCTGCACGGCATATGGACCGACATGCTCGGTTTTGCCGGCGTCGAGATCCACCGCCGCATTCTCGGCCTCGCCCACAATGCCGATTTCGAGGCCATCGAGGACGAGGATATGCGCGCCGCCTGCGAGGCGAAGGCGCTGAAATTCGGCCGGCATCTCGTCGTCAACCGCCGCCACATCCACAGCCTCGATGAAATCAACATGCTGGCCGGTCTGGTCGAAAAGGAGACAGTCGCGTGAATGTCGGAGACCGCCACTATCGGACGATCTGGCTGAATGAGGATGGCCGCTCGGTCGACATCATCGACCAGCGCTGGCTGCCGCATGATTTTCGCATCGAGACGGTTCGGACGGTGGATGGGATTGCAACCGCAATCCGCGACATGTGGGTGCGCGGCGCGCCGCTGATCGGCGTGACGGCGGCTTACGGCATGGCTTTGCAGATGCTGGACGAATCTTCCGATGCCGCGCTCGATGCTGCATGGGAAAAGCTGCACGAGACGCGGCCGACCGCGATCAACCTGCGCTGGGCGCTCGATGAGATGCGCAATCTTCTGCGCAAGCTGCCCGAGGATGAGCGCGCCGAGGCCGCTTACAAACGCGCCGCCGAGATCGCCGACGAGGACATCGAACTCAACCGCGGCATCGGCCGCAACGGGCTCGAAATCATCCGCGAGATCGCCGCGAGGAAGAAGCCCGGGGAGACCGTCAACATCCTGACCCACTGCAACGCCGGCTGGCTGGCGACGGTGGACTATGGCACCGCGACCGCACCGATCTATCTGGCGGCGGAAGAGGGGATACCGGTCCATGTCTATGTCGACGAGACGCGGCCGCGCAATCAGGGCGCGCAGCTGACCGCGTGGGAGATGGTCGGCCATGGCGTGCCGCACACGCTGATCGTCGACAATGCCGGCGGGCATCTGATGCAGCGCGGCGCGGTCGACATGGTCATCGTCGGCACCGACCGCACCACCGCCGACGGCGACGTCTGCAACAAGATCGGCACCTATCTCAAGGCGCTCGCGGCTCACGACAACGACGTGCCCTTCTACGTCGCGCTGCCGTCGCCGACCATCGACTGGACCGTCGGCAACGGCTTGAAGGAAATCCCGATCGAGGAGCGGTCGGGCGATGAGGTTTCGCTGGTCTGGGGCAAGACCGCGAGCGGCGAAATCGCGCAGGTGCGCGTTTCGCCGGAAGGCACGGCGGCCGGCAACCCGGCCTTCGATGTGACGCCGGCGAGGCTGGTCACCGGCCTGATCACCGAACGCGGCGTTGCGAAGGCTTCGCGGGAAGGCCTGCGCGAACTCTTTCCCGAGCGGCGTGGTTAGGCGTAGATCAAAACAATCATTGCCGTAACGGCGCTTCATCGTCTGATCTTGCCAAGAAGCTCCCACTCGCAATCGCATTGCGAGTGGGATATCGGCGACATGAGTCAGGCGTCGATGAGCGGCAGGAAGCCGCCATGGACCCTGCGCTTGTTGTCGTAGGGCTCTGCGTCCGCATACATGCGCGGGTCGGTAAAAACCTTCGCCCAGCCGGCATCGCGGACTTCCTTCGACGGCCATTCGATCCAGGTATAGACGACCTTCTCGTCGCCCGCAGCCTTCACCGCGCCCTTGTAGTCGGTGATCTTGCCGTCGGGAATGGCATCTTCCCAGGTATCGACGACGCGCGTTGCGCCATGCTCCATCAGCACCGGAATGAGCTTGGCCGACAGCTCATGATAGGCAGCCTTGTTGCCTGCGGGCACCGGCACCAGCGAACCGTCGACATAGCCCATCTTGCCCTTGGCGTTCTCGTCTATGACGGATGTGAAGCCGCCGAAGATCATGCGCATTCCATCATAGGGCATCGTCGCGCCGAGTTCCTTCATGCGCGGGTCGCTCATGAATTTCTCGTTCGCGGCATCGGCGACTTCCTTCGAAGGATATTCGTGCCAGGCAAAGACGATGATCTCGTCCGGCTTGGCCTTCACAGCGCCCTTGAAGTCGGTGATCGTGCCGTCCGGCACATCGTCGCCCCAGGCCTCGACGACGCGCGTTGCGCCGAATTCCCTAAATATCTCCGCGGCGTCTGCGGCGTGCTTGCGGTAGGCTTCCTTGTTCGCGGCGGGCACCGCAGCGACGCGTCCTTCGATATAGGCCATTCTTCTCTCCTCTTTGTTCAAAGCGGTTTTCCTGCGCTGGCAGGCCCCTTCACCTGAAAGACGATGCGAGTGGCCAAAAAGATTCTCGGGGTTCGAGAATCTTTTTGCGAGCCTCCGGCGTCTTGGTAGCAGGTGGGACATCAGGAGAACGACGATGGGCTACACAGTGATCCGCTACAGTGTGAAATACAGCAGGCTGGAGGAGAACCGCGCGCTGATTGTCGGGGTGTTCGGAGAGCTCGACCAGTCCGCCCCGCAGGCGCTGCAATATCTCGCGCTTGAACTCGAAGGCGGAGAGTTCATCCATGTCGTCGGCACGCCGGACGAAAGCGGCACCTCGCCATTGCCCGGCCTCGCGGCCTTCAAGGCGTTCACCGAAAACCACGCCGAGCGGCGCTCCACGCCGGTGATGCGCTCGCCGGCAAGAGTCGTGGGCAACTACCGTATGCTTGCAGCGACGAAACCGACAACCTAGGGTTCCGATCCGGGTCGGGCAAATTGCAGAAAATCGAAAACACCACGGGACGCAATGAACGCAACACCGCAGAAACTGGACCGGCCAGCGTTCGAGGCCATGCTGGTCGATCTCCGCCCAAGGCTTCATCGCTACTGCGCCCGCATGGCAGGTTCCGTGATCGACGGCGAGGACGTGGTGCAGGAGGCGCTTGCGAAAGCACTTCAGGCCTTCGACGGCACGGTCGAGCAGCCCGAGCAGTGGCTGTTTCGTGTCGCCCACAATGCCGCCCATGATTATCTGCGCCGACGCACCCGGGAAAGATCGCGCATGAGCGAGGCCGACATATCCATGATCGAGGACCCGTCCGGTGCAGCCGACAGCCGGCATGTCGCCCAGACAGGACTGCGTACTTTCATGTATCTTTCCGTGCAACAGCGCAGCGCCGTGATCCTCGTCGATGTGCTGGGCCTCAGCCTGCACGAAGCCTGCGAGGCGACCGGAGCAACGCTTGCCGCTACCAAAGCCGCGCTGCACCGCGCGCGGGCGCAGCTTCGCTTGCTGGCGCAGGAGCCCGAAGAACTCGTCAAGCCGACGCTAGGTGCCGACGACGAGCGACGTCTCCGGCGCTATGTCGATCTGTTCAACGCACGCGACTTCGACGCGGTGCGGGCGCTTGTCGGCGAGGATATCCAGCTCGAGGTCGTCAACCGCACCCGCATGCGCGGCAAGGCGCAGGTTTCGAACTATTACGGCAATTACAGCCGCGCTAGCGATTGGTCCCTGTCGCTCGGTTTCGTCGATGGCCGGCCGGCGATCCTCATCCGCGATCCGCAATCGCCGGAGGCCGGCGTGCGCGGCTTCATGCTGCTCGAATGGCTTGGCGACGAGGTCGCCCAGATACGCGATTTCCGCTACGCGACCTACGTTTTGGCCGACGCGGATATCCAGCCGTTTGACGGCTAAGCCGCCTGAGCGAGCTATCCAGCCAGGTCATGCGCAGTTGCGCTAAATTTGCTGGCCAAAAAATTCGCGTTTGGCGGTCTCGCCGACCAGCCGAAGCTTGCCCAGGTTGCGGAGCAACCGCCGGGGCCGCTTGAGCGCTTCCCAGCTCAGGAAATATTTGACCAGGATGCCGGGCGCCTTGCTGTGCGAGCCTGCATGGGCAACGCGGTAGACCGCACCGCGAAACGGCAGCGTTCCCAATGGCGTACCGCGCTGCGCCAGAATGCCGGCGATGCGGACATGACTGCCCAGCATCGTCTTGATCCAGTCGAGCGAGGCATCCTCGAAACTTTCCGGCAGGCCGTAAAGGTCCGAACGGACGATCAATGACGTCCCGCACAGATGGTTGAATTCGTCATATCCCAAGAGGAGCTTGCCGCCATCGTCCCAGATATAGCCGCGGTCGATTGCCCATCCGTTCGCATTGGAATTTTCCGACGCATATTGGACGATGCCGGCGTTCACGAAATCGTCGTCGTCGACGATCATGAAGAAGCGGCTATCGCGCGCGCGCAGCATACCCATCAGCACCCGGCGTCCCTTGTCGGCGCGGAAGGCATCGTAGACAGCCTCGATGTCGGCCTTGTCGATTTCGTGCAGATTGTTTGGCGGAAAGGTCACACGCTCCACCTCGAAGCGCTCCGGCAAATCGGGCAGGTCGGCGCCTTCGTTTGCCACGATGATCCCCCGCCAATCTCCATTGGTCTGGTTCGAGATCGAGGCGATGGTCTGGGTAAGGTTCGCCTTGAGAAGACCCCAGTCGCGGGCATTGTCCTGATGGCGGACGGGGATGATGAAGGTGACCATGGTCATCGGGTCCCACCTCCGCATATATCTGCTTGCGTAACGCCCGGCATCATGCGGCGGCTCCAAGCCCGGCCTGACTGCGCGCCCAGGCGATCCCGTCGTCGAGCGATTCCGCCTTGTAGGAGAGGTCCGTCCCGCCCGAAAAAGCGTTCATGAACCGCCGCACCTTGCCATAGCTGTTGTCGAGCACTGCGTGCGGCCGGCCGAGCAGCAGCGCGCAGATGTGTACATGCAGGCGGTCGGTGACGATGGCCTGTCCGCGCGAAATCTGCCGGATGCCGCGGCGGAAGCGATTGTGCGCGGCAGCGTTGAGCTTGGCGCCGCGGATGCGCTCGGGGTCGAGTGAAACGACTGCTTTTGCCGCGCCGAGCGCCTTGGCGATGCGAACCGGGGTACGGGACTCGCTGATCCAGTCCTCCACCGGAACATCGGGATAGGCGGAAAAATCGTAATTCGATGCCTTTTCCTGATCCGCCCGCAGCATCGCCAGCACGGGAAATTCGATTGCCGCCAGCGGCTGGATCGGGCCGATGCCGAACGCCATGTCCGGGCAGAGATGCACGCGGCAATCGAAGTGCTTTTCGGCGAACGCCTTCGATTCCTCGTCGCGCACGAGCAGCACGAAATTCTTGTGCTTTGCAATCGCCCGCGCCATCCGATCGGCGTGGTCCTGCGACTTGTAATGAATGGACTGCGGCAGCTGCACGACAAGGCGGCCGGGCCAGCGCTCCAGAATGCTTTCGCGAAGCTCCGGATGTCCCGACCAGATGTCGCCGAACGTTCCGCCTCCGGTGATGAGGATCGGCCCTGATGGAGCGGCTTCGTTCAGCTTTTCGTGCGAGTGATCCTGCAGCGACGATATGTATGTGGGGGCCTTGTCGAACCGGGACGAGAGATAGGCCATCTGACCCAGCCAGATCGCGGAATCGCCGACGTTCTTGTAGTCCGGGAAATCGACCATCGCCACCGGCTCGTCGCCGGAGACGTAGTCCTTCAGGCAATCGTGAATCATGTCCTGCAATTCGGCGATCAGGACCAGATTTGATTTCGAGGTCATTTTCTCATTCTCCATCTGGCGGACAAGCCGTGGATGCGGCGTGAAATTGCGGCGTAGCCTTCAAGCGGGGCGAACTTTCGACAGGATTTTGCCAAGGATCTTCTGGATCTCCATCTCGGGGCCGGCTGGTCGCTTCATCAATATCCAGAGCAGCAGGCTCGACCCGCAATACAGAGCGCCACCCAGCGTCACCAGGAGCGCCAGTTGCTGCACGAGCATGACCTTGTCGGTCGTGTGGCCCAGATAGTGCGCGGCGAGCGTAACACCCGCCGCCATCACCACGACGCTCGTAAGCGCGCGCACATTGGCCGAGAGTTGTTTCAGCACCGTGACGCCGATGAAACGCTTGACGAGGATCATGTTGACGAGCGCGTTAAACAGGCCGGTAAACACGCGGCCGATGACGACGCCCGGAAGCCCGTAGAGCAGCAGGCCGATGACCATGATCGGAACCCGGACCAGCAGCATCTGTGTATCGCGGATGAACAGCAGGCGCGTCTCGCCCTTTGCCATGCCCAGCGGCTGCACCAGCGAGCCCAGCGTCTGCAGCGCGAAGACCGAGGCCAGCGACTGGATGACGAACACGATCGGCAACCATTTTTCCCCCAGCGCGAGCCTGACCAGCGGATCGGCGACCACCGCGACGCCGATGCCGGCGGGAAGCGCTATCGCGGCGACCAGAGCCTGCACGCGCTGATAGGCGGCGGCCAGACGCGGCGGATCGTGGCTGATGCTGGAAAAGCCGGGATAGATCGTCTGGGTCAGCGGTGCGGTCGCTTCGCGCGTCGGCATCATGGCGAGGTTGCTGCCGACCGAATAATAGCCGAGCGCCGTCCCGCCGAGCATCTTGCCGACCAGCAGATAATCAAAACGCCAGTTGAGCGTGTTGACGATCTGGCCGGCCGTCAGCCACGCAGAGAAGGAAAAGAACTCCCGCATATGCTGGAAGGTGATCCTCGGCCGGAACGGCAGCACGAGATAGGAAACGATGACGTTTGTCGCCTGCGTCACCAGCGTCCCGATCACCAGCGCCCAATAGCTGTGATAGATCATTGCGATTGCAACGGCGGCGATGAAGCCTGTGAACTTCTGCGAGACGCTGAGGACGAATTCCTGCCAGAAGATCAGGTCGCGCTGCAGCAATATCCGGCGCGGATTGATCAACCCGCCCATGAACATGCTCAAGCCAAGCGCGAGCATGACGCCGGTAAGCCTCGGCTCTTCGAACAGGACAGACGCCGGATAGGCGCAGACCGCGAACAGCAGGCAGAGCAGCAATCCGCGCGTGGCGTTCAGCGTCCAGGCGGCGCTGAAATGCGATTCGCCGGGCGCCTTGTGCCGGATGAGAGCTTCGGTGAGCGACAGTTCGGTGACCGTGCTGACGATCAGCAGCATCGTCGTGCCCAGCGCGACGACGCCGAAATCTGAAGGTGTCAGGTTCCACGCCAGCACGAAAGTGCTCAGCGTCGCCAGCCCGTTCACAATCGCGCGGGACAGGCTCAGCCACATGCTTCCCTTGATTAGCCGGCCGGTGATGCTCGTCATATGGCGACGGTGGTCCTGGTTGCGCGCACCACAAAACCGATTTTAAATCGATTGATCCTCTTCAAATCGACATTCGTGTAAGCGATGTCCGCCGGTATCAAACCGTACTCCAATCAGGATTGAACGCAGCGGCAATCCGCACGTCGGGTGTTCTTGCACTCAGTTGACGGTGCTGCCGATCATATAATTGACCGCACTGCAGCAATTTAAATGCGGCTATGCTGCACTGCAATAGGCACGTGATCACGCTTGATTTCAGGCGTTTTCGATCGGGCCAACGGAAGTCGTACGGGTCAGGCGCTCAGTCTTCCCCATTCGCGGGCAAGGCTGCCGGCCGCACGGTCGAGTGCTTCTTCTGAGAGGATGCCTTTGTTGCGTGCGAAGGTTTCGAATGCTTCGCGTACGTCTGCCGCGGTTCTCTCGCCATCGATGGCCTTGCGGCAAACCTCCAGAGCTCCGTGATAGTCGAGGTCGGGAATACCGTTCCATTCGAGCAGAAGATCGTAGGCGTCCAATACGGTTTCGACGTCACGGGGAAAGCCAAGGCCGACGAAGATCGACAGCGGCTGGTCGAATTTGTGAGCGATCATGGGATCGTAACTCCTTGCTTGATGCCGCCGTTTCAGCGCCGGAAGTGGGCGACACCAAGATTGGCTTTGTCACAAATGAAGAAGAGCGATGAGGGAACGTGAACAGGGGCCGGTGTTTCGTCACGCCAGGCGGCGTGATTTCTCCCGTCCCATACGGCAATTCTCGACCAGTGCAGTGGAAAGGGCCGGATCGCCGGCGAACAGTCGATACTCCGCCTCTGAAATCGTGTAGTAGGCTTCAAATTCAACGGCCCGCAAGGCGTCGCTTATGGGTGTCGAGAGATAGAAGCCCCCGGTCTCGTTATCGATGCCGAGACTGAAAACCTCCGTTCTAAAGACATGGGTATCCGTGAAACGAGGCATTGCGAACCAACCGTAATGCGCGGCTACTGGAGTTGCCTTCGCGCGCGGCGGCCTTCTTCAACACCGATGCGATAGGCCGTGCGCTTGAGCCATTCATCGGCTCTTGCCTTGCCATAGAGCCGGACCCGCCGCCGATACTCCGGTTCGATCTGGCGCATCAGTTGTTGCCGCCGTTGCGGTGAAATCGTCGGTCGTTGCGACCGCATATGCTGTTGGTTGGTCCTGAGACGCTGCTGATGCCGCCGGATGTTGTTGTGACGCTGCGATTCAAGATTGGGCGTCAGCCAATCCATCTGCGCTTGCGCCGGTGCAATCCCAACCTCCGATGATTGGCCGGTCGCCAGGAAAATACCGGCCAGTATCAAAACTGCCCGCTTCATTCGCTGCCTCCTCGTTGCCGCCCGGGAAATGCGTACAGCAAAACAATAACGGCTCCAATAACCTCAAGATTTAGAGGCAGCTAATGGATATCCAGCATCGCGTTGGCTCATGGCGCGTTGAGGCAGTTCGGCTTGCCTGCTCAACTACCGCGAGAAGGGCGAGGAACGCTTGGTTTTTTACAGGCCGTGGCGTTTGACGCTGTTGCGGTCGATCGTAAAACCCCAACCCGGTGCATCGGGAATCTCGACTACGCCATCCCTTAGCGTGATCTGCTCTTCGTATAGGGGTGCGAACCAATCCAGGTGTTCGAGGGAATGCGCCGTTGGGACGTGGCCAAGCAGTTGCAGGCTCATCTCGGGGAAGAGATGAGAGGAGATCGGCAGGTCGAAACTTGCGGCGAGCGCGCCGACCCGGGAAAATTCGCTGACGCCGCCGACCCGCTGGAGGTCCGGCATGAGGATGGATGCAGCCTTGGCCTCGATCATTCGGCGGAAGCCGTATCGCGTATATTCATTTTCGCCCGAAGCGATCGGGATCGACAAGGCGCTCGCGACCATCGCCGATTGGTCGAGCGCGTGGGCCGGCACCGGCTCCTCGAACCAGGCGATGTCATATGGCTCGAGGGCGTGGCCGAGACGTATGGCGTCGGCAGGTGACAAAGCCTGATTGGCGTCGACCATCAGGCCGATTTTTCCGCCAATTGCCTTGCGAACTGCCGCCACTCTTGGAATGTCGATTTCGATATTGCCTGCGAGGCGGAGCTTCATCGCCTTGAAACCCTGATCGACGAAGGCTTCGGCCTGTCTTGTCAAGGAAGCGATGTTCTGGTTCAGCCAGAGCCCGCCACTCGCATAAGCAGGTATCTCGCTGCGGGCGCGTCCGAGCAGGCGGGAGATGGAGAGCCCGGCCCGCTTGCCGCGCAGGTCCCACATGGCGCCGTCGATTGCGGAAATACCCATGATGGAGACGCCACTGAAGCCAATGAAATTGATCCGGCGCCAGGCATCCTGAAAAAACGCCTCGGTATCATCGGGATCGCGGCCGACTATGGCATCGCGCAGCACATGCACCATGGCATCGAGAAGCGGCAACTGTTCCGGCCGGATCGTAAAGATGAGGTTTTCGCCGACCAGCCCCTCGTCGGTCACAAGGTCGATGACAAGGCAGGAAAGGGTGGTGATCGTAGCCGTTGCGTTTCCGAGCGGCTCCGCCAAGGGGAGCCGGACGGCGGTCGTGCGCAAGTCGATGATTTTCATGAATTTCTAACGCCAGAGGAGGGGTCACTCTGCAAAGATCGGGTCTTCGGTGAAGCCGCCACCTTGCCACAACGCCTGAGCAGAATCCTTTTCGGGCCGTCCGCCGTTGCTTTCCAGTTCGGCTCGGAAGATTTCGCTGTTGTCCTTCGGCTTCCAGCCGAGATAGGCGGCCGAAGAATTGTCCCACCAGCTTGCGTCATTGTTCGATACGCCCCAGATCGTGGGGCAGCCAAGATAGGGGGCTGCGAACACGCGCTCTGCCAGAGATGCCATGTCGTCGAAACTCAGCCATATCGACAGCATGCGCACCGTGGTTGGCTTCGGCCAGCAGGCGCCGATACGCACGATCGCGGTCTCCTGGTCGAATTTGTGATGATACATCGTGGCAAGCGCCTCGCCGAAGCACTTTGACACCGCGTAGAGCCCGTCAGGCCGGGTTGGCGTGTCGGCAGTAAGATGCTGGTTTTGTTGGTGAAAACCGACCGTATGGTTCGTGCTTGCAAACAGGATTCTCGGTTTTCCGTGATGCCGTGCGGCCTCGTAAAGATTGTGCAGGCCCTGGATGTTGCTGCGAAGGATTTCGGAGAAGCGGTTTTCCGACGCAATGCCGCCCAGATGGATGATACCGTCGCAACCTTCCACCAGATCCATGACCGCGGCGGCATCGGCGAGGTCGCACTGCATCACCTCTTCATGCCGGGCCGGTTCGGAAACATCGACGACATCGGACAGGCGGATGGTTTCGGCGACATGGCGCAAGCGGTGGCGCAATGCTGCACCTACATTGCCCGCAGCGCCCGTAATCAGCAGTCGCTTCAAAGCGTCCTCCCCATGCTTCCTCGAAGACCACGATATCGACAGTCGAAAGGCTCCGTCAACTCATAATATGATTGCTTGGTTTCTTTGAGAAGACGAGGAAGGGCCGTGGAATAGTCACTCGTGCCCTCCTGATGCCTTTCAGGCTGATTTTCAGCGTTTGATGGATATTTTTGATTGACGCGCGCTGCGTTTGGAGTGTTCATACAAGTTCGCAACTTATGTGATATGTCGTAAAATTGGCATGTCGTTGCGCAGGGAGGAGATTTCATGAGGCGCATGATCTGCGGCGCGTTGGTTGCCACGATGACTATGCTTTCGCCCCTGGCGGCGAGGGCGGACACCCCGACCGACCAGTTACTCGTCGGACTGAGCATGAACAACATCCTGACGCTCGATCCGGCAGCCATGGCGGGCCGCGAAGCGACCGGGGTCATATCCAATCTTTATGACACGCTGGTCGAGCTCGACCCTGTCGACAAGACGAAGGTCAACCCGGCGCTCGCCACAGAGTGGAGCATCGGCGAGGACGGGTCCATAATCTTCGTGCTGCGGGATGGCGCGGTGTTCGGTTCCGGAAATCCGGTTACCGCCGAAGACGTGATCTGGTCGATAAAGCGCAATATCAAGCTTGGGCTCGTCGGCGCGGGCGTATGGTCGGCGTTCGGTTATAAGGCAGACAATATCGATTCGCTTCTCAGTGCCGACGGCAACAAGATAACCATCAAACCGGCGCAGCCGGGCGATCCAAATCTGACGCT
>VFQQ010003562.1_pt1 | contig 14899 bp, 31 predicted proteins | sample 3512341 | NCBI WGS metagenome assembly VFQQ01 (sample SAMN10412373, study PRJNA504923) | tailings metagenome | isolation source: Relicate 2 Philex TSF1 revegetated site | place: Philippines: Tuba, Benguet | collected 2017-08-29 | reverse complement strand
GAAGATCGCAATAGGAGGGGGTTGATCGGAGCGGGGCTCGTGAAGCCAGAGCCCCGCATGCCCGATGTGGGCAGGGGCCGATGTGGGCGCAACATGTGCGGGCGGCCTGCTGCCGCCGCCCGGCGGCAAGGGAGGTGGCTGCCCCCTGCGGCCGCCGGTCTGCATTTCGCTGCTACTGGTGTACGACCTGCGCTCTCTTGGGTAGCATGTGAGCGGCTGTAGCTGCGCCCGAAACAAGCCCCAACCTCCAAAATGGCGCTGCAGCTTCACGGACCTTTACGGGCGCCTGTCAGCCTCACAACAGCCAGCACTGCGGGGCGATCAAGCGGCGCGCTGCACCCGGCGCCATGGCAGCAGTGGCGGCGGCGACGGCAGCGGCGGCAAACAGTGTGTGCCGAGGCGGGCGAACCTCCCTTGCAGCCGCCGCCGCCTCCGCCGCCACCGCCGCCACCACCATGCAGCAGCCGAGGGAGCCAGCCGCGGCCAGGCAGCTGGCCGTGGCGATTAAGTGCACGCACACTGGCGGCTGCCGCAGCCGTTGCCGCGGCGTCGCTGCTGCCTGGCCGGCTAGGATTTGCCCATGCGGCAGCCTGTGGGGCCGGCCTCCCGGCGGCCCCAGCAGCAGCAGCAGCAGCGGCGGCAACATCAGCAGCAGCAGCAGCAGCACCAGCGGCGGCAACATCAGCAGCAGCAGCAGTGCCAGCAGTGGCAGGGTTAGGCATGGCAGCGGGACTGCCAGCGGCGGCATGCCAGGCGGCTGGTGCGGCGGCAGCGGCGGCAGGCTCGCAACCGCCGGCGGCGGGCGGGCAGCTGGCCTCCATCTCCATCGGCAGCACCTCGCCCTCCTTCCAGCCCGAACGAGCGGTGGATGTTGCGGCCTTCAAGCTGGCAGGGGTGGTGCAGCGCATCCTGTCAGCCAACATCCTGGTCAAGGTGCATGGTGCCAAACTGCTTTGCCAGCTGTATTTTGTGTGCACGCTAAGCTGGCTTTGCCCTCTTGCTCGAGTATGCCCCACCAATAGTGCAGCATTCACACCTCATCTCCCGCTGCCGCCTGCGCAGATCGTGGCGCTGGTGCTGGTGTGTGCACCGATCATTTGGTCCCTAGGCTGCGTTTACAGCATGGTCACGGGCTCGCCGATTGGGATCTCGTGCTACAAGATCTACACAGTGCTGGTCCGCACGCCGGGTGAGCAAGAAGGCGTATTTTCACAAAGGGCTCGCTGCAGCGCAGCACAGGTGCACTGTGGTTGCCTGCGACTCTTGAGTTGACCATGCCTGCTGCCTTCCTGCAGGTGCGCGCGTCACCGAGGAGAGCAGCTTCCTGGCTACGTGCCTGATGAACTTTGCGTTCATCCTCCACGTGTTTGGCCTGGCTGCGGGTGAGTGTGCCCAAACAAGGCTCGCATGGCGCATCTGCTGCCTGATTGTGGTGCAAACTGGGCCTGCTGCGCTGCGGCAAGATGTGCTCGCTCGTAACCCTGGCCGCAGTGATCGGTGTCTGCTCGGAGGAGATCAAGAGCAAGGCAAGCCGATGTGATGCAGTGCCGCCTGTGGGTTGGAGTGCCGAGCGTCGTTTATAGCTCATGTCAATCGGCATGCACAGGGTGCTAGTCAGCTGAGGCGAGCTGCTCCACAGCTGAAACTACTCAGTGCGCTGCCTCACCTCCCATGTGCAGCTGTCAGCAGTGCGGCACGGCAACACTCCCCTTGCACTCAGCGGGCACGTGCTGGTGTGCAACTGGAACCGCCAGGCGCCTCTGCTGCTGCGGCAGATGGCGAGCGGCGGGCACGGCGACAGCCGCACGCTGGGCAGGCAAGCTGGGTGGGCAAAAGGTGGGCCAGCTTGTGTGTACACTTGGAGGCGTGCTGTTGCTCACTGTCCTGAGACGATGCACCCTGTATCAACACCAACAGCATGTGCCATACAGGCTGCAGAAACACCTGCCCCGGCCCCTCACCCACAAACTGCCTGTCTGTCTGCAGAGACATCGTGGTTTTGGCGGACGTGCCGAAGCGTGACCTGGACGAGGAGATGCAGCGCACGCTGCACGGCAGCCGCCTGCACTGGGTGACCCGGTGAGAGGGCAGGGGAGCTTGCGGGGGGCCGGCACAGCCACTTGCGCTTAGCAGCTTTGTGGCGCATTGGGAACTATGCCTCCCACTGAGGCGTGGGAGCACAGTGTTGCAGTGCCTGCAAGGGAGTTGCTGCCCCTGACATGCTGTGCAACTGCCCTGCTGTGCTGTGCTGTGCCAGGCGGGGGGCGCCCCATTCCGCCAAGGACCTGGAGACGGTAGCAGCTGCGCATGCCAAGACCGTCATCCTGCTGCACCCTGACGATGACGAGGTGAGGGAGGGCACAGGGGGCTGATCAGGAAAGTCAACAGCATCAGTCAAAGGCTACAGGGTGTGGATGGTGGGGTCTGCAGCAAGCCTGAATGAGCATGCTGCGCTCATGCGAGCGGGCATCGGGCTTGGAAGATGGAAGCTCAAATGCAACCAACTCACGCTGCTGTACTGCGCAGGCTGCCGAGGTGCACAAGACAGCGACGCTGGTCAGCCTGCAGTCGTGCCGCAGCCACCCGTCCACCACGCTGCGCCCGCAGCGCGTGGTGCTGCAGAACCCAGAGGCTCCGCCTGGCAGTGCAAGCGCGGCGCAGCAGGCCAGCCACGCGCTGGTGCAGCGCAGCTTCAAGCTTGTAGAAGTGAATGGGTAAGAATGGCATCGGGGCCGGCTAGTGGGGCCGGGTGGCAGAGGATGTAGGCTGTACCTTGGTGTGCTGCTGGGTGGGAATGCGGTAGGTTGAGCATGATGGGTCATGGAGACTCTGTGTAAAAAAAACAATCTGGTGCTTGCCCTGGCATGACAAAAATTGGCTGCGGTGCGCTCTGCTCCATCCTGGCCGCAGGCAGCGCAACATGGCACACCTCATCGCACAGTCGGCGGTGCAGCCGGGCGTGGGCACTGCGCTGGGCAAGGTGGGTGGCAGCAAGAGGCGTGTTTGTTCGGCCATGTTCCATGTGCTCTGTCTGGTCCATCTGCTATTCATGCTGCCCACCCGCCCCTTCTTCTACCCTGCTGCGCAGATTTGCCAGTGTGCGCCTGAAGCGCCTGACTTCCGGGTCGTGGACTTGGAGGCGTGGAAGGTGCTGGACAGCAGCCAGGGCGGCCGGGCATCACAGCAAATCACGTACCAGGTGCGGGGATGGTTGAGCATGGGGGGCAGAGCAGAGCATTTCAAGGTGCTGCACCTGAGTGAGCTGGAGGATGAGAGGTGAATGCACTAGCAATTCAAACATGGCCACCCAACTATCTCATGCCATTCACGACAACACATCCTGCATCACCCGCATGGCAGGAGGCCCGCCGCAAGCTGGCCAACGCGGTGGTGTGCGGCTACCTGTCCCACGCCGACAAGCGCACGCACCTGAACCCGCCAGACAGCCAGGTACTGAGCCGGGGCGACAAGCTGATTGTGCTGAGCCACAAGGCCCTGCCCGACCTGGCACCCGGAGGCAGCACGGCAGTCGGCCTGGATGTGGAGGCGCTGCGCCAGCGGCTGGAGGCGGCGCAGCCTCCACCGCCCACGCCAAAGTCTATCGTGGTTGTGGGCTGGACGGGCCCCACCGCAGACCTGGTGGTGCGCCAGGGCTTTGCGTTTGTTGTGGCAGTGGGCAAGACAGTGCCTTGCTTGTGTTGCGGGGAGGCAGCCACTCCTACAGCAGGTGCAAGTACGCCTGCAGGTGCAGCGACACATGACCCAACTGGATCCTTTCCCTCTGGCTGCTCCCTCTGCAGAACGGGCTGTGCGACTTTGCTGCGCCCGGCACCGAGGTGAGCAGGGGGCACGTGCCATGGTACAGAATGGACAGGTGTGTCAGGCTGCCTAGCATGCAAGACCAACCTTGAGCCCCCAAACCTGCCGTTCTGCGCCTTGTATTGCACAGATCACCATCATTGCACGTGAGCGGCCGCTGGACTTCCTGGGGGAGGGCGCGCAGTGGGAGATTGCGGGGCGCACGCTGCGCTTTGTGGAGGTGCGGAGGGAGGCAGGGATGGTGGGGTGGCTTTGTCCAGACAGCCCAAGGCGGGGATGTGCATTGGCACGGCGGCCTGCATTATACTAGCATCAGTTCACTGCAAACTCCCAGCAAGCACTAATCAATGGTCACGCTGTATTGTGTGCAGGGCGATGTGCTGGACCGGAGTGCCTATGAAAAGGCGGCCGTCTCCAAGGCGCATGCCGTGATCCTGGGCTCGCTGCAGAGCCCGGACGCCAAGGCCGCGGATGCCCGCATGCTGACGAGGTGGGCTCGGTGTTTGGCTAAGGCCTTTAGCAGAGGTTGAGCAGAGCCAGGCGGTTTGCAGAGCAGTTGATGTAGAGGATGCACTTGCAATTGCTCGTTCTTGCCGCGGCCAATGTTACTCACTACCGCCGATGCTCCGCTACCATCCCTTGGCAGCCTGCTGATGGTGCAAGACGTTGTGAACAGCCGGACCACCCCGACCAACACGGCACCGCACATCGTGGCGTGTGTGCAGTATGCGGTACGCGGCCCCCGCCATGCCACCCCTTGCTTCCTGCCTTTGCTACTGGTGACTCTGATAGAAGGCTGGCAGGCTGGCTGCTGCCTCCATCTGCGTGCCATGATGCGGGGTGGGGATGGTTGGTCATGCCTGTCATTCCTGCCCACCCACACGCCTCGCCCCCTGCAGGACACAGCCCGCACCGCGGAGCACATCCTGGCTGAGCTGGCCAAGACGCGCTGCACGGCGGAGCTGCTGCAGCCGGGCGAGCTGGTGTCGGGCATGCTGCTGCAGGTGGGCCAGTCAAGTGTGGCATGGGTTTAAGGGGCGGCCTCTGCAACTTGTTCGGTCCTGTTTTGCCCTCCATGCTGTCTTGCACTGAGCTGCTGCTTGGTGGTGTGTTGCCCGCTGCCACACATTACGCCATGCTCAGTGCGTGCTTGGCTGCCGCCCCAAGCTGCCACCCCCTGGCCCGCTCCCCACACCGCCAGGTTGCGCACGAGCCGCTGCTGGCTGCCACGCTCTCCGAGCTGATCGACAGCGCCAAGGGCAACGAGCTGCATCTGCGCCGCCCCGAGCGGTACGGCCTCAACGGCGGCATCCACACCTTTGCAGAGGTGAGTGCCCAGGAGCTTGCGAGCATGCTTGCCATGTTCGCGCTGTACAGCTGTGACGCACCTTGCTATCTGCACAGCTAGCTGGCCGGCGGTCAGGACAGGCCTGCATGCGGCCCACCCAATGCTGCCCCTCATCTGCCTGACCCTCGCCATGCAGGTGGGTGAGCTGGCGCGGCTGCGGGGCGAGACGTGCATCGGCTTCATCTCCGCCGGCGGCGAGATGCATCTGGTGCCCAACTCTGCCTATGCCACCGATTTCCCCAAGGGCGCCCGCCTGGTGGTGCTGTCGGAGAGCTGAGTGAGCTGACCGCCAGCGTGTGGCCAATGACTCGCGTGTGCAACCCTTGCGATGAAACATCCCTGTCTCTAATTCGTCTGCCTGCGGGCACTGCACTCCTGCGGCTGCTGCCTGTGTACTTGTGTGCTTAGTGACCCGCTACCTGTTTACTGAGAGTTACACTGCCTTTCTCCACCCTATCCGTCTTCCCTTTACAACTGACAACTTGTTGCAACGAACGAACGAGCGCAATCACAAGCGTGCCCGTTCTGCTCAGCATCAGTCGGGTGCAGCCGCCCTGCTCAGGACTGTTGCTCTGCGGCGTGGCCCGTCCCGGTGGTGCGGTCCCTCACACCCCCGCTCTCAGGAGCACCGCTGGCCTTGTCGGACTGGCCCTCCTGCAGCAGTTGAGGCAGGCTTGGGCACGGGTTGCCAGGGATCAAACTGGAAAGGATGGTGGAAGCGCCCTAGATGCAGAAAGCGATGCAAACCGCCGCAGCCCCGCCAGCCCTCACCGTGCTGTGGCTCAGGGGCCCCGTGGTGCGTGCACGCACGTTGGCCTGCTCAGCTGGGCGCTCGCTCCCCGACTCTGGTGCTGCAGCCGCATCCTGCGGGGGTGGTTTTGAAGGGCAGTAAGGGCAGCATGAGCGGCGGCGGAGGGCAGCGGCGGGCAAGGTGGCGATGGAGGCGGTATCAGGGTGTGAAGGCCCGGCTCCAGTTCGTTCGAAGGGCATGCTTTCAAGTGGTCGAACTGGACAAACGACATGCCACTCGTGTTAGGGTTGGGGGCCCCCGAACCCTGCAGCCTTACACCTGCTGCGTCCAAGGCCTCAGACTGCTTTAGTGCTCAGCTGCTGGCAGAGCAAACCCTCCTCCTTCCCCCGACCCCCCTCACCCCTGCAATCGGTGCTTGCTCCTGGGCGCTGCTCATGGTGTGCTTATGATATCAGGAGGCCTGGCGTCAAGCAGGGAATCAAAGTAGTAGTAAGGAAGGCTGGGCAGTGGCGGCAATTAAGCAACGGAAGCGCATGGGCCATGCCTGCCGACGGCCAAAATGTGGACCAGAGGCTAAGAGTGCAAAGTTCAGCTCTGAATATGCATGGCGTGGGCAGATTAGGTGATGGAATGCAAAGGGGTGTTGAAACACAAGGCAGAAGATGGAGGGGCAGGCGAAGCGGCCGGCGACGTGGCGGCGGCAGCGGCGGAGGCACAGAGGCCGTCGATCCGGCCGCTGCGCGCTCTGACGCCTAAGCACCTCACGTTACGAGCTCAAACAGCTCCCGCCATGCCCCTAGAAGCGGAGGCCAGCGATGTCGCGCAGCGGCCGAGCGCCCCGGGCCCCGGCCCCTGGCAGCAGACGGCCCACGGCAAGGGCAGAGTGCGGCCAAGGAAGAACGCGCCGGCTGGAGCCGACGTGCCGCGCCTGGCTGCCGTCGCCCACAGGTGCGCCGCCGCCGCTGCCGCCGCTCAAGCTCTGCACACCTTGCCCCGCCTTTGCACATGCCATGCGGTGTGCTGCAGCACAGCCATGCATTGTGACAGCAACACGTCCTCCTTTCCACCCTGGCAGTGATGCGGAGCACGGCGTGAGGGGCGGCCCGCCGCCGCGCTACCGCGAGCAGCAGGCGGACGGCTGGGTGGAGTACTTGAAGCTGGACAGCCCCCAGAATGTGTACGCCGCCCTAGCCAAGCTGCGGGAGCACCAGCCGGCACTGCTTCAGGGCACTCCGCTGGTGGCTGGCCTGGTGGGCCGCTGGACCTTCCCCCATTTGGTGGGTTGGCAGACTCGAGGGGAGCTTGGTTGTGTGCACATGCTGAAGTTATCAAATGCTCTTTGTCTTTGGACACATAGGCCATCCAGTTGCAAGCTCCTATCATTCACTCCTGATGAAGGCTGAGGCCATTGGCAGCGAGCACCTGCTGCGCGTGCTGTGCTCCGACGCCAAGCGCAACCGCTTCATCGAGTGCGATGCCGCCAAGAACGTGTATGGCGGGTGAGCTCCTGAAAGCACAGCATCACACGCGTGTTGTAGCAGCTTGATCGAGAAGGGCAACCGCTCTGCCTGATACCTCCCCCCTGACTGATTATGTGACACCCCCATGCCCATGCCCATGCCCATGCCCATGCCCGCCACTCTGCCAGGCTGTACCATGTGCGTGAGCCGGAGACGCAGGTGCTGCAGCTGGCCTTCCCCGAGTTTGTCAAGTGCGCCGCGGCCTGGCGCGCCCGCCGGCTGTACCTGCGGGTGAGGCGCTGTGCGGGTGACAATGGGGCTGAGGGGTGGACAATGAGGAGTCACGAGATTGCGGTTTTGAGGTCTACAGTTCGGGTTTTCAGGTTCCCTCCCATTCTTGAGGTGGCGAAATCCATGTCCATGTGACAGCTTAGGCAGGTGGTCATGCGTCTGCTCCCATGCCACTCTCGCAGGAGACGGTGATGCGGTACCAGCCACCACAGCAGGCGCAGCAGGGGGCACCCGCTGCCCCTCCCACGCCAGGTAGCGACGCCTCTACAGCTGGCGGTGGCGACAGCAGCAAGGGCAGCAGCATCCCCAGCTACCGGCCACGAGTGCAGGGCGGCAGCCCAGCAGCAGCCGGCTTGCGCCGGGACCTGGAGTCTGCCCTGGGCTGGGAGTGGCTGGAGGGGCTGCAGCGTGCGCAGCGCTACGGCCCCGTGCTGCAAGTGGACCTGGAGGCGGGCTGCACCGGCGGCCTGCTGCCCGCGGCCTACGAGTGCGCCGACCGGCTGCTGGCACAAGTGTCTGGCTCCCACCGCGTGCTGCTGCTGCCGCCGGGGCAGGCTTTTGAAGGGCTGTACCCGTACCCTGTGCACCACCCCTATGACCGCTATTCCATGGTGGATTTCGAGGCGCCGGACGCGGGACTGTGGCCCAAGTTTGGCGGCGGCGTGCGTGGCGTGGCGGCGGTGCTGCACCCCGGGGACGTCCTGTACGTGCCTGCCTACTGGTGAGGCGCCAAAAGGAGGCTCGGGGCCGTTGCTTAGTCAATCTGAGCATCGCTGGAAGGGAAGGCTGCACAATGCTGTATGGAGGCTTCACCTGGCCACTTGTCTTCTTCGTCCGCCTGCCCCCTCCCCCCAGGTTTGCGCACGTGCAGCACCTGGAGCCCGAGTGCCTCTCCCTGTCGCTGCACCTGGCCCAGGGCGCGCGCCCGCCGGTGGCTGATGCCACGCCACTGCGCCTGTCGCGCGCCCTGGAGCAGCGGGTGGCTGATGTGGAGGGGCCCGGCGATGTGCGCCACTGGCTGCAGCTCATTGGGCATGGCGAGGAGCATGAGTGGATTGACCTGGGCACGGTGCGTGGGTGGGTGTGTTGGTGGGAGGGAGGTGGCTGCTCTCGGTGGGTCACAGCTTGCTGCATGGAATAGTTGGAGCAGTAAAAGGGGCAGAGGAGGCCCACTTTGGAATTGCTTGCCAGACTCCACAATTCCCCCTGCCACTGCACCCCCTTCCCGCCCGCAGGTCAAGGGCTACCGCCGCATCCTGTTCTGCCAGAGCGTGCGTGATGATGTGGCGGGGGCGCTGGGCCACGGCGCCTGGTCCCACCTGCTGCCCCGCATGTGCGAGGGCCGGCTGGTGCCCACGCCCTGGCTCAACAAGGTGGGTGGAGGGGTGCCTGCAGGTGCTTTGTGGAAAGTTGCCAGACGGCACTGGGCGGCCATGGCTGTTGGGAAGAAGATGCTGGCCGCGCTGCCCACCACCTCTGCACCTGCACTTCCTGTTCATGCGCCCATTCACCTCCCAGCCAGCGGCCATCAGCCCCCGAGCAGTCCCCACTGCCAACCTGCCTCTGCCTGCCATACTGCCAACCCGCACTGCCACCCATCTGTCCTGCCCACAGGACTTCCGCGAGCCGCTGTACCTCACAGACAAGCCGGTGGTGTACAAGGACACGCGCACCGAGGAGGAGCGGCGCTACCCCCAGCTGTTCAGGTGGGCGTGTGTGATTGATGAGCGCAGAGGATGAGCGCAGCAGATCAGCAACACCGAGGCTTGAAGCAGCCCGCCGCCACAGTTGGCCGCTGGAGAGAGCCCCGAGTGCACCGTTGCTTTCTTGCCACAGCAGCAGCTTGCAACTGCGCATTCCACCCCTGGTGCCTGCCCTTCCTTGACTGCCACAGGGCCAAGCTGGAGGCGGAGGGGTGGCATGTGGCGCCCACCGTGTCCACTGTGCCCATCCCAGGGGTCAACATGCCCAAGAATGCCGACTACCGCACGTGGCAGGGCTGACACATTGGCAGCCCTGTGACTGGGGTGGTGCCCTGGGGACGAACAGCCTGGCACATGCCGCCCTGGATTGGGCATGCCTGCTGAGGGGTGCATATTGGCAGCTGCTCACACGCCAGCCGCGTTTGCCATGCCGCACCGCGCTTGCCATGCTGTGCCTCACTGCCCTGGCACATCACCCGACCTCTCTCAAGTTTGAAGTGTTGCATGCCAACCGGTCAAAAAAGAAGCACGCCGAGAAACGAAAGCAGTTCTTCTCGAATGTGAGGATACAGAGAAAGGCGCGCGGGCCGGGCAGGAGCCGCTTTGGCAAATAAAATCCGCAAAGACTGAATCGGGGGAAGAAAATGGGTATGGGTTGGTTGCAGGGCGGGCGGAGAGAAAGGAAAGGAGGACAGCAAGCGCACACAAGACTTATGACACAGAAACAAACTCGCCAGCAGAGCGGCGTGGGTGGCAGCGAAGGCTGGCACCACACAGGCTGGCACAGCTGCTCAGCACTGACTCAGGTGCTGGAACCAACTGCGCCACCGGCTGCATACCAGGGCCGCCATGGTGGTTGCGCCGGCTGCGGCTCGCTCGCCACGGGGCGGCGCCACGCACGCCGGCTGGCTGGCAGGCGGTGCGGACGGGCGGTCGCTCAAACGTAGAAGTTGGTCTGCTTGGAGGAGGCGCCCACCTCCTTGAGCTTCTTCAGGATGGCGCTGAAGTACTCCTGCAGGTACGTCTCCAGGGTGGTCACGCTGGCGGGGTCCACGCCCAGCACACGGTACGTCTCGGCTGCGGCAGGGAAGGGGAGGGCAGGGAGGGGGCAGGCAGGTCGATGGTAGCGGCGGTTTGCAGGGGCGATTGCGGGTGGATACTCCAGCAACGGTTGAGCACCGCTGCAAGGCTTGCTGGGCACAGATGAGGCCAAGCGATTCCCCCAAGCAGCCCCGCTCCCCTCGAACTCACTCATGTCGGCGGCGAAGGTCTCGTTGGAGGACAGCACCTCGGCGAAGGCGAGGCGGTCGGCGGCGTCGGTGGCCCACTGGAAGGAGCGCAGCACGCTGCGCGTGCCCTTGAGCAGCCACACAGGCACGTTGCGCACCTGCAGGGAGGAGGGAGGCGGGTGGGTGAGATGCCAGCGCTTGAGAAGCACGCAAGCACTGCTGTCTGCCCCTGCCAGCTGCTGCCACAGAACAAACCGGCAAGCAGCAGCCAGCGGGCACGATGCCCCGCGATCTGCCACACGCCCACCCAGCACCCCGCCCCGCCACCCACCTCTGCATCGCAGTCGGCCAGCTTCTCGCACAGCGCAATCACCTCCTCCGTGGACCAGGCCTTGGGGCCCGCCAGCGGCAGCGTGCGCCCCACAGCCGCGTCGCTGCGCAGCGCCGCCATGACCATGCGCGCCACGTCCTGTGGAGGGGGAGGAGCGCATGCCGGCAGGGCTCGGTTTGTGAACTGGAAGCAGGCGTGAAGTATGCGGGTTGAAGCCTAGGCTGCACCGGTGCAAGCCGCCCATTCTACAGCCCAAACCAGGGCCAGCACTCAGTGTGCGAGCGCCCCACCTGCGTGTCCAGGTACGCGGTGCGCGTCTCGTCGGTGGTGCCCCACACCGGCTTCTCCTCCAGGATGGGCACCGCGTAGTTGCCAATGATGGCCTGTGCCAAGCGGGGAGGGAGGGGTGGATGGAGCTGTGGTGAATGCGATGTCAGCCACTGGCCAGCAGGCGAGAAGACACGGACGCCACTGTTGGCTCATCTACAGCACGGCAGCCTCCCCTGGGACCAGCGGAAGTACCAGTGCAGCAGCAGCAACACAACCAACCCCGCCGCCAACCCGGCCAGCGCTTCTTGCCTGCATGAAGCCGCAGAGGCGGAAGATGGTGTAGTTGAGGCCGGAGGCCGCCAGGTACTGCTCCGTGCAGTGCTTGATGTTCATGAGCGGCACCTCGGGGTGCTTGTCGCAGTGCAGGATGGAGCAGAAGATGTAGCTGCACACAGAGAGAGGGGGGGGGGGGGGGGGGGGGGGGAACATGAGACCCTGCTGGGCAACCGCCACGCAGCAGCGCCCAGTACTGTGCCAGCTCATCGCCGCTGGTCACAGCTGGGTGCCCACATCCTAACTTGCAGGGCTCTCCGTGCGGCCCACAGCTCGGCCCTGCTCCCACTGTGCTCACCGCTGGATGCCCATGGCCTGCGCGCACTGGATCAGCGCCACCTTGCCCTCCCAGTCCACCTGCGGCAGGCGGGTGAGTGGGAGCCCATGCGGTGAGGGAGCACACAGGCCAGCCAACTGTCCAGCTGGCAACTGTGCAGCTGCTGAGGCTGCCACAGGACGTCACGCCATGCATGCCCAGTGGGTTGCAGCTGCTGCAAGCACCAGGACCACCAGGTGGCATCGATTCCTGTGTCACGCCCCCCAGCCTGCTGATTGCAGCCCTGGCTTCCGCCGCACCTTGTCGGTGCTCTCCTCGGGGCGCGCGGTGGCGCAGTCAATGACGGTGGACACGCCCACCATCGCGGCGGGCAGCGAGGAGGGGTCGGTCAGGTCGGCCTGCGGGGCAGTGTGCAAGGCAGGCGCACAAAAGTCAGGGCAGAGAACAGCGGGGTGCATGCAGCGGGCCACATACGCGACACCGCTGCACAAGCCAACAGCAGGCACGGCTTCCCCCAGCTAGCCCAGCAGAGAAACCAACGCAGCGCTGCAGAATCCACAACGGGCCGAGCAAAGCACACAGCCTCCCACTTCCATGTGCGCACCTGCACCGTGGTGGCTCCCCAGTCACGGAGGAAGTCTGCGGGCGTAAGGCGCGGCCGCACGATGCAGCGCACCTCGTAGCCCTCGTCCAGCGCGCGGCGCACCACCTGGGGCAGCATGTGTTGGGGACAGGGCGGGTGAGAATACACAAGCTGGGCAGCGTTATCAGACAGCCAGCGCACCGTCCGATGCTCTGCTGAGGCTGCGGGGCGCTCAGCGAGCCGTATTCGACAATGGGCATGTGCCTGCGCGTACAGCATCCCTTGCTTTCACCCTTGCACCACACCTGGCGGCCCAGGGTGCCAGTGGCACCCACAACCAGGATGGCATTCTTGGGCACCGGGGTGCCGCCGCTGGCCTTGGCTGCATCCGCCGCTGCTGCCTGGCAGCGCGGCGCCACCGCTTGCCTGCTGCCTGCAGGACACAGAGCAGAGACAAGTTGCAGCTGGTTGTCATGCACCGATCAAGTGGATGTGCGGTGCAGCAGGCTGTGGCCCGCGAGGCGGCCAGCCGTGGGTGTTGCTGCCGCCGGCGCCGCCACGGCCCTGCCCACCACACAGGCGGGCGGCGCCGCCTTCTAGGACGCGCATTGACCACGGACAGCAGTTGGCAGGCCTCACAAACGCCGGCAAAGCTCACTGCGCTCGACGGCCGGGAAAACCTGCCGCGTGTGCCACCGAGCCGCCACCCTGCTGCTGCTGGACACTGCCGGAGTGCGCCGGGTGCTGCTGGCCCGCGTCCCTGTGGCGGGCGCCACCACTGGTGCACAGGCACTGGCCATTGTGACTGCTGGAGCCCCTTGTGCGCTGGCTGGCTGCTCCTGCCGCCGATCTGTCCGATCCTGGTGCACAATGCGCAGTGCCGGCGGGTGTGGCGAGCACTCACCAAGCTTGTGCATCATTGGCACTGATGCAGGCCTCAAGGGCGACCGATCGGCGCCATTTTCTGTCTGACTTTTGCAGCAAGGCTCATGGAACTGTTTGGCAGGCGCTGGGCGCGGCGGCGGGCGCCCCAGCCGCCGCTCGCCACCGCCTTGTTGCTCCTGCTTGGCCTGGCGGCCGGCTGCGCGGCACAGGGCAAGCAGGTATGCCCCAGATGCGATCCAAACACGCCACGCCGCCTTGCGAGCAGCCCAGCCCACCCCGCCGTCCTTGCCGCCGCTGCACACCAAGCAGCACGTGCACCTGGAGCGGGGCACATCAGCAGCAGCTCCCATTCCCTGACCTGCTTGCACGTGTTACCAACCCCCTACACACCCCAGGTGGTGTATGTGGCAGACCCAGCCGTAACATTTGTAGATGGCGGCGAGATGGCGCAGGCATACGTGGTGGGCCTCAGCGGCGGCGGCACACTACCGCAGCCGCCAGCGGGCCCGCACCGCGCGCTTGACATGCGGGCAGCCAACGGCACGCGCTACCGCTGCTACATCCCTGAGCAGCAAGGGGAGCAGCAGGGCGGCGATGCCGACAGCAGCAGGGAGAGCAGCAGCAGCAGCAGCAGCGTGAGCCAGGTGGGCCAGGGCAGGAGCACGCATTTTGGGGTGTGTGCAAACGCCGGAGTGTGGTGAAGCATGCTTGCCTCAGCCCTCAGCAGGTCTGGCGATTTGACTGAAAACAAACTGTGCTGTGCTGTGCTGCAGGCGGCGGAGGACTCGCTCTTCCCTCGGAGGAGCCCCAGCCAGCTGCTGGAGGCGCTCAGTGAGCTGCTGCTGCTGCCCTTCTGCGTGTGCCAAGCCTCACGCACTGTTGCTTCACATGACTTAATACTCGCTGCTGCTTGCACGCAGCATGGCAGCGCACACAACCAACCGCCTGCCCCGACGTGCCGCCTGTGCGTGTTGAATCTCTGTGCTGCACCACGCTGCATTGGTGCTCACCATCAACTGCCTCCCCATCACACAACCCGCAGCTGGGCACTGCTTCTACCGCATCGAGGAGTACTGGACGTTTGAGCTATGCTACCAGAAGCAGCTGCGGCAGTACCACAAGGAGGGCAGCTCCGTGGAGGTGAGAAGGCGGCTGGCATGCAGTGGCAGCTGTTGCGCCAGCTGTGTAGAGGGGTAGGCAGGGAAGTCAGCAGTGGCACTGTGGCCCTGCGGCGCAAGCGCGGGCAGCAGCTGCGGCAAGCTCCAGGCCGAATCTTGGCATCCCTGCCATGCCTGCCGCAGGCGGAGTATGTGCTGGGCAAGTGGAGCGGCGGCGAGGAGGCGCAGCAGGAGGCGGACAAGGTTCAGGTGAGCGCCCTCACCCTTGAGATGGCTTGGGCTTCTGCATTCCTGATCAAGAGGCATGGTGCGGCCTGTGAAGCAGCCTGTCCACGTCCCTCTCTGTTTGGCCCTTTGGGCAAAGCACGGTTTTCCTCCTTCATGCCTGCACAGATTGACACGAGCGACGTGGCGGGGGCCACGCCGTACGTAGCGCAGCAGTACACAGGCGGCGACAGCTGTGAGCTCACAGGGCGGCCGCGTGAGGCGGAGGTGCGCTTC
>VFQQ010003561.1_pt1 | contig 14899 bp, 13 predicted proteins | sample 3512341 | NCBI WGS metagenome assembly VFQQ01 (sample SAMN10412373, study PRJNA504923) | tailings metagenome | isolation source: Relicate 2 Philex TSF1 revegetated site | place: Philippines: Tuba, Benguet | collected 2017-08-29 | reverse complement strand
TGCTGGTGGTGAACTTTCCGACGGTTGCCTACGATCACGCCGACCCGGACAAGTACCGCCTGCCGATCGACAGTGATCTGATCCCGCACAAGTTTCCCGGCGCGCGCGGATATTAGGCTGGTTCACTACGAGGCGTCTGACATTCTTGGCCTCGGGGTCATCATAGAACAGCAAAATATCTGAGGGGTGGGCTTGTTATTCTGGATCGGCGCCGAAGCCTTCCAGAGTGTTGCCAAGCGGCAGTCCTCGTGGACCTGGTCTCAGGCATTCTCCCGCATCGCCGCCTCAGCCTGCTGGATCGCCTGCGGCGTGCCGACGTGCATCCACGTCCCTTCGAGCCGCTGGCCGAACATGCGGCCATTCTCGATGGCGCGATCGAACAACCGGTTGAGCGAGAATTTTTCGACCTTCATGCCGTCGAACTGCGCGGGACTGAGGATCGCGGCGCCCGCGTAAATGAACGGTGCGACCTCGCGCTCGCCGCGCCGCTGGAGGCTACCGTCCGGCGCCATCGTGAAATCGCCGCGTCCATCGTAGCCAAGACTTGCGGTCGTGGAGGCGAGCAACAGCAGGATATCCATGCGGGCGGGATCGAACTGTTCGCCAAGGCGCGTCAGGTTCGGCGTCACGCTCTCGATCCACAGCGTGTCGGAGTTCATGTGAAAGAACGGCGCATCGCCGAGCAGCGGCAGCGCCTTCACGACACCGCCGCCCGTGTCGAGCAACTCAGCTCGCTCATCCGAGATCTCAATCGCCGGCCTTGTGCGGCCTCGCAAATGAGCTTCGATCAGGTCCGCCTTATGGTGCACGTTGACGACGGCTGTCGTCACGCCTGCATCGGCAAGACGATCCAGCACATGATCGAGCAGCGCGCGGCCCGCGACGGGCACTAGCGGCTTCGGCAACGTATCGGTGAGCGGCCGCATGCGCGTGCCGAGACCGGCCGCGAGCACCATGGCGCGGGTTGGACTCATGCTTCCCTCCGCTCATTCCCGCGCAAGCGGGAATCCATCTTGCTTCTTGGCTTCTCGCCAGAGAGCTGGGTCCCCGCTTTCGCGGGGACGAGCGGAAGAAATGCAAAGTCAAATGTCATGGCGGAGGCGGCGGCACATGGGCGTCGTACCATTGTTTGAGATTCGCCATCGCGGGGTGGATCATGGCGCGGCGCAGGTAGCGCCATATGCGCGGGATGTGACGGAGATATTGCGGCTTGCCGTCGCGCTTATCGAGCCGCGCAAAGATGCCCAGGATTTTCGTCGCGCGCTGCGCGCCCAGCGTGACGTAAAGCTGCACGAAGCTGTTGGTGTTGAAGTTCGGGTCGGCCGTCAGCCGCGCCTTCACGTAGCGGCCGAGCAGCGCAATCTCCATCGCGTCGGGCACGTCCACGCGCGCGTCCTGCAACAGCGACACAAGATCGTATGGGGCCGGACCCATCACGGCGTCCTGAAAGTCGAGCAGGCCGACCTTGTTGATGCCTTCGTTCCCCGGCAGCCACAGCAGGTTCGGCGAGTGATAGTCGCGCAGCACCCATGTGGCCGGTTGTTCGTAGGCGGGGCGTAGCGCCTCGCGCCAGAGCGCATCGAACTCTGCGCGCGTCGCGTTGGTGACGCTGACGCCGCGATGCGGCAGATACCAGTCGATCAGCAGTTCCGCCTCGATCAGGAACGCTTCCATGTCGTAGGGCGGCAGGCGGTGATCGACGCTCGGCGCCACGGGCAACACGCTCGGCAGCGGCTTGCTGTGCAGTTCGGCCAGCACATCGACGGCGGCGGCGTAGCGCTCCTCGATCGGCGCGGGCGGATCGCCGGAGACGACCGCCTCGGAGCCGAGGTCTTCCAGCAGCAGCAATCCTTCGGTGAGGTCGGCAGCGTAGACCTGCGGTGCCGAGAAGCCGCGTTCGCGCAGGCCACGCGCCATCGCGACGAACGGGCGCACGTCTTCGGCCAGATGTGCGATCTGGCTGTACGGCAGTCCACCTCGCACTGGCGGGCCGTCCGGGCGCTTCGGCGAATTCATCAGGATGAACTGGCGGCCCTCGTGCGCGATGCGCTCGTACGAACGGCTCGACGCATCGCCCTGGACGTGGCTTCGCACGGCGTCCGCGAGACCTTCGCCGGAAAGAAAATTGCGGATCGCCAGGAAACGCTCCAGCCGCGGCACGAATGCGCCATAGGCAGTGAGCTCTGCGTTGCGCTGGTTCGAGCCGAGATTCGGCGTCAGCGTGAAGGCGATGTCGAGCCGGTCGGGCGGGAGCGTGTTGCCGGCCCGGTCGGGCCATTCCAGCAGCATGACGGCGTCTTCGCCGGCTTCATCGACGCCCAGTTCCGTGAGTTCGCTCGCGCCCGCGACGCGATAGAGGTCGGCATGAACCACGGTGAAGCGCGGCAGCGCGTAGGTCTGCACCAGCGTGAAGGTGGGACTGGGAACTTCCAGCGCGTCGTCGTTCGCGAGATAACGGATCAGCGCGCGTGCGAACGCCGTCTTGCCCGCGCCGAGGTCGCCCGAGAGCGTGATCAGGTCACCGGGCTTGAGGATCGAGGTGATGTCAATCGCGAGCCGCCGCGTCGCGGCTTCATTCGCGAGTGAAATCCTGAAGCGGGATGAGTTCGGCGAAACTGCAAGCATCGCGTTGAAGGTGGTTCCTCTACGTGGCCTTCCTTGCACATCATCTTGTCCGAAAACCGGTTCCCATCCCGGTTCAGGCCCGGGACAAGCTTTTCGGGATGATGCGCTTACTCCGCCGCTGCCTCCTGCCGCGGCTGCCGCAGCGGGAAAACGCAGGTGACGGTGGTGCCGCGGCCGACGGCCGAATCAAGCTTCACCGTACCACCATGCAGCTCCACGAAGGAGCGCACGATGGAGAGGCCAAGGCCCGCGCCGCGATGTTCGGAGCCGAGCGGGTGGCTTTCGAAGCGGTCGAACACGCGCTCGCTCATGTCATCGGGGATGCCCGGACCGCGGTCGGTCACGCTGAAGATCACGGCGCCGTCGCGCCGCTCCACGCCGAGGCGCACCACTTCGCCGGCCGGCGAGAAGCTGATGGCGTTCGAGAGCAGATTGAACAGCACCTGCCGCACGCGCCGCTCGTCCGCCGCGAAGCTGCCAATGTCGCCCGCGGCGCGCACGTCGAGCAGGATGCCCTTTTCGGAGAGACGGTCCTGCAGCCCGAGCGCCGCCGCGTCGACCGCCGCCCGGATATCGACCGGCTTGAGGTCGAGCGCCATCGCGCCCGCATCGATGGTGGTGAGGTCGAGGATGTCGTTGATGATCGCGAGCAGCGCGCTTGAGGACTTGTCGATGTTGCCGAGGTAGTCGCGCTGCTTCTCGGTGATGGGTCCGATCGTCGGGCCAATATTCGGATCGAGCAGCAATTGCGCGAAGCCGATGATCGTGGTGAGCGGCGTGCGCAGCTCATAGGAGACGTGCTGCACGAACTGGTTCTTCAGCCGGTCGGCGTCCTGCAGCGCGTCGGCACGCTCGATCAGCGCGCGCTCGACGTTCACGGTGTCGGTCACGTCCTGGAACGTCACCATCGTGGCGCCGTCCGGCAGCGGCACGCTGGCGCAGTCGAGCACGCTGCCGTCGAGCCGCTCCAGCCGCGCCGTCATCGGCTCGCGCCGTTCGAGGCCGGTCACAGCGCCGCGCAGCCGACCCCAGAAAGCCTCGTCCGGGAAAATCGGCGCGCACCAGCCCATCACGGCCTCGATGTGCGGGCGGTCGCCGTTCGCCGAGCCGAGCACGCTGTCGTCGAGCCGCCACTGGCGTGCGAAGGCCGGATTGTGCAGGTCGAGACGTCCGTCGCTGCCGAACACCGCGACGCCTTCGGCAAGGGCTTCGAGTGTTTCGCCCTGCACGCCGATCAGCGCCTCATAGCGCCGCACCAGCTTCAGCCGCTCGGTCACGTCATCGAACAGATACGTGACGCCGCCTTCCGGGTTCGGCGTGGTGACGACGCGCAGCGTGCGCCCGTCCGGCAGGTGCCATTCGTGCTCGCGCGCCTCCAGGGTGCGATAGGCCTCGTGCAGACCATTCTTCCAGTCGCGGAAGTTGGCCTGCTCGGGCAGCTTGCGCCCTGCGCGCAGGCGGTCGAGCACGGCCGAGTCGCTCGGCTGGCTGTCGAGAAACGCGGGCTCGAAGCCCCACAAGCCGCGATAGGCGGTGTTGTAGAATTCGAGCTGCTGGTTTGCCGAAAAGATCGCAACGCCCGTAGACAGTTGATCGAGCGTGCGGCGATGCGCGTCGATCATGCGGGTGATCTCGGCGCGCAGCGACTCCACCTCGGTCACATCGACGCCGATGCCCGCGCTGCCGCCGTGCGAGGGCCGGTCGATCACATGCAGGATGCGACGGGTGCCGGCGACGATCACGGGCAGCCGCGCATCGAATGCCTCATTGGCCTGCCGCGCGCGCGCGGTTTCCTCGCGCGCCGCCGCATCGAGCAGTTCGAGGTTTCGCGTGATCGCGTCGGCGCTGGAGCGCGCATCGACGGCGCGCGCGTAGGCGGCGTTCACCCAGGTGAGATGGCCGGAGGCATCGCGCGCCCACACGGGCGAGGGCAGGGCTTCAAGCAGGCGGCCGATGGTATCGATGTCACGGCGAAGCTGCTGATGATCTGCGGCGAGTTCGGCGAGTTCGTTCTTCGCACCCGTGAGGTCCTTGATGCGCAGCACCGCGCGCCCGCCGATGGCACGGCCCTCCAGCGCGACGTGGCGCTGCTGCGTCGTCATGACGTTGAACGAGAAGCCGCGGCCCTCCGCGCGCAGGGCCGCAACGGCTTCCTCGACCGCCTGCGCCTTGTCGGGCTCGAGCCAGCTTCCGAACGCGAGCACACGGCGCGGCTGCGGGGCGCGAACCGCGATGGTCACGTCGCCGGTGATGTCCGGCTCGTCGGAGCCGGCCGGCCACACCACGACGACCTGCGGTTCGGAGTGGAGGATGGCGTTCGCGCGGTCGCATTCCTCGCGCAGCGCGTTGATCTCGATCTGGCGTGCCCGCTGGTCGGCGGCGGCGCGGGCGCGCGTGCGCAGCAGAGCGATCGCGGTCACGACGCCGAAGACGATGACGCCGAGAGTGAGAACCAGCGCGGCAAGTTCGGCGCGATCGAACGCCGCGACGGCATCGGAAAATTCGGTGAGGGAGTTCGGGGGGGGCGCCGCATGGGCGCCGTCCTGCGGCAGCACGCCCATCGCGAGAGCGATGCAGGCCGTGCCGAATCGTGTCTGCGACGGCTGCGAGAATCCGCACCGTCCCCGGATCGTGTCCGGCATTTCCGTGCCCCTGAGCGGCAGCATCGCCGGGGCGCGGCCCGGCTGCAGTCCCCGCATGAGCGTTGTCCGCCACAACACTCACGAATCAAATGACTTTACCCCCGAGGTGACTCGCGCCGTAAGAGTCCAGACCGTGAACGAGGGTCGCAGTCTCGCGGCGGTCGCGGGTTGAGCGGATGCGCCCGGTTCTCATCCCCGCTTTCCACAGCGGGGACCTCAAACACATCACGAGGGAGAAGCGATCACCGATCGCGCAGCGGCTCCGCCCGGCGCGCCAGATCCTCGACGCTGAGCTGCGCGAGTGCCGCCGTGAACGCCTTCTCGGCGTCGGAGACCGCGGGCAGCACCACATCCTGCAGGATGCGCGAGCCCATGACGGGTCCGCTTTCGGCTGCGTCCACCGTCCCGGCGGCTTTCAGGATATCAGCGACGGTGATTCGCTGCCGCTCGCGGGCGAGCTCGTAACCGCCGCGCGGACCGCGGATGCCGTGGAAGATGCCTTCATGCACGAGGGCTTGCAGCACCGGCTCGAGATGGCGCGGCGGCAGATTGTGGCGCTCGGCAAGCGCGCGCGCCGACACCGGTCGCTCCCGCGCGTGCAGCGCGACATCGACGACGGCGGCGATTGCGAGCAATCCCTTGTGGGGGAGGAGAGACATGCAGGATGGAACCAGTCGGTACCATGATACTAGACAGGTTCCGTCCCGTGTCGCAAGCTACCTTCCGCCCGTTCCGGTTGAGCCGAAACCCCCAATTCCACGGGTTGTTTCGTCGAGGCTGTCCGTTTCGGCGAAATTTATGCGGGTGACTTCCGCCATAACGAGCTGCGCGATTCGCATGCCTCTTGTTATGACGAACGGAGCCTCCCCGTGATTGATCAGCAGCACCTGGATCTCGCCGCGGTAATCCGCGTCGATGGTGCCGGGCGCGTTCAGCACGGTTACGCCGTGGTTACGCGCAAGCCCTGAGCGCGGCCGCACCTGCGCCTCGGTGCCGGGCGGAAGCGCGATGGCAAGGCCGGTCGGCACCGCCGCGTATTGTCCGGGCGCGATCGTCAGCGGGGCGTCAGCCGCGATAGCGGCCAGCAGATCCATCCCTGCCGCCGACTCGCTTTGATACGCCGGCAGCGGCAAATCCTTGCCGTGCGGCAGCCGCATCACGTTCACGCCCACGGTGTTCATGTCGTCTTGCCGTTCAGTTCGGTGGCGATGCGCGCGACGAGCTGGCGCGCGACGCCGTCCTTCGATTGCGTCGGCCAGGATTCGACCTTCGCTTCCATGCCCGTCGCCGAGATGAGATGCACGGCGTTGTCGTCGCCGCCCATCGCGCCGCCTTCGGCCGAGACATCGTTCGCCACGATCCAGTCGCAGCCCTTGCGCTTGAGCTTTGCCTTCGCGTGCTCGATAACCTTCTCGGTTTCGGCCGCGAAGCCGACGACGAGCGCCGGGCGCTTCGATTTCAGTTTCGAGACGGTCGCCAGAATGTCCGGGTTCTCCACCAGCGCGAGCTTCGGCGGCTGGCCGCTGCCGTCCTTCTTCATCTTCTGCTCGCCTTCGTTCGCGGTGCGCCAGTCCGCGACCGCCGCCGCGAAGATCGCGACATCGGCCGGAAGCGCGGCTTCGGTCGCCTTGAGCATGTCGCGCGCGCTTTCCACCCGCACCATCTTCACACCGGGTACGTCGCCGAGCGTGACGGGACCCGACACGAGCGTCACGTTCGCACCGAGTTCGGCGGCGGCGCGCGCGATGGCATAGCCTTGCTTGCCGGACGAACGGTTCGCGATATAGCGCACCGGATCGATCGGCTCGTGCGTCGGCCCCGCCGTGATGACGATGTGCTTGCCGGAGAGCGGCTTCTCGCCTGTGCCGCCGCCGAGCAATTTCTCGACGGCAGCGACGATCTCCAGCGGCTCAGCCATGCGGCCGGTGCCGGCCTCGCCGCTCTCGGCCATCTCGCCCTTGTTCGGCCCGACCGTGACGACGCCGTCGGCGAGCAGTGTTTTCAGATTTCGTTGCGTCGCCTTGTTGGTCCACATCGCGGGGTTCATGGCGGGTGCGAGCAAAATCTTGCTGTTGGTGGCGAGCAGCGCGGCCGTCGCGAGGTCGTCGGCGTGGCCGTTCGCCATCTTGGCCATGAGGTCGGCGGTCGCGGGCGCCACGACGACAAGATCATTGTCGCGCGCGAGACGAATGTGCCCGACATCGAATTCGCTGTGCTGGTCGAACAGGTCGGTGAACGGCTTCTCTCCGCTAAGCGCGCCCACCGCCATCGGCGTGACGAACTCCTGCGCGGCCTTGGTCATCACGACGCGCACCGCATAGTGGCGCTCGCGCAGCCGCCGGATGAGATCGAGCGATTTGTAGGCCGCGATGCCGCCCGAGATGATGAGGAGAATTTGACTCGCGGCCGCCGCCGTCGCGGGCGCCTTGTCGCCCTTCGCGGCGCTCGCGGCTTTGGCTGCGACCGGCGCCTCCGCCGCGCCCTCGGCGAGCAGCACGCGGATTTCTTCTTCCATCGAGCGCCCGTTGGCCGCCGCGCGCAGCCGCAGGCGCTTCTTGACGTCTTCGGAGAGGTTGCGGACGGTCAGTGAGCCCATGCGGGCAGCCTAGCGCATGATTGCAACGCAATCAATGCAATCACATGGCTTTCCAGATTCCGATCGCTAGCAGGGCGGCGATCACCCACAGCGCCGCTGTTGTCCAGCGATTGCGCTGCGCCTCCGCCTGCCCGATGGCGGCGACCGTCTCCGGCGCCAGCACCAGCCCGTCACGCGTCGCGGCATCGAGCTGATCGGTCACGCGCGCGGCGCGGCCGAGCAGGTGCGGCACCTCGCCGAGGAAGCGCCCGACCTCGCCCGCGCCCTGCGTGACGTTCTCGATCTGACCGGCGGGCCCAAGATGCCGCTCGATCCACTCCTTCACCACCGGCTCGGCGGTCGCCCACATGTCGAGATTCCTGTCGAACGAACGCGCGACGCCTTCGACCACCACCATGGTCTTCTGCAGCATCAGTAGCTCGGGCCGCGTCTTCATGTCGAACAGGCCGGTCACCTCGAACAGCAGCGTCAGCAGCTTCGCCATCGAGATGTCAGCCGCCGTCTTGCTGTGGATCGGCTCGCCGATGGCGCGGATAGCCTGCGCGAAGCTTTCGACCGAGTGATGCGGCGGCACGTAGCCCGCCTCGAAATGCACCTCCGCAGTGCGGATGTAGTTGCGCGTGATGAAGCCGTAGAGAATTTCGGCGAGGAAGCGGCGCTCCTTCGGCGTGAGGCGCCCCATGATGCCGAAGTCGACCGCGACGATGCGCCCGTCCATGTCCACAAACAGGTTTCCCGGATGCATGTCGGCGTGGAAGAACCCGTCGCGCAGCGCGTGGCGCAGGAATGTCTGCATCAGCGCGCGGCCGAGCGCGGGCAGATCCAATCCGCGTGCTTCCAGCGCGGCGCGATTGCTGAGCGGCGTGCCGTCGATCCATTCCAGCGTGAGCACCGTGCGCGCGGTGCGCTCCCAGTCCACCGTCGGCACGCGGAAGTCCGGATCGTCCTTCACGTTGTCGCGCATTTCCGCGATGGCGGCGGCTTCGAGCCGCAGGTCCATCTCGATGACCATCGAGCGCGCCAGCATGCCGACGGTCTCGACAAACTTGAGCCGCCGCGCTTCGGCAGAATGCCGCTCCGCGTTGCGCGCCGCGAACGTGAGTGTGTCGATCTCGGACCGGAAGCGCCGATCGATGCCGGGGCGTAGCACTTTCACCGCAACGGCCTGTCCATCGACCGTTGCCTTGTGCACTTGGGCGACAGACGCAGCCGCCACCGCGGGGCCGAATGACGAGAAGTTCGCGCTCAACGGCGCGCCCAGAGCCGCCGCCACGGCGGCTTCCGCCTCGGCTTGAGGAAACGGCGCCATCTTGTCCTGAAGCTGTTCGAGGTCGCGCGCCAGCGCGGGACCCACGACGTCAGGGCGCGTCGCCAGAAACTGCCCGAGCTTCACGTAGGTCGGACCCATGCGCGTCAGCGCGGCCGAGAGCCGCACCGTCGCGCCGCCCGCGCCTTTGCGCTCGAACAGCCGCGCGATCTTGAGGCCGAGCCGCGCCGGCGGCGGCACCATCTCGGGATCGGCGAGGCCGAGCACGCCCTCGCGCGCGAACACGAATCCGCCGCGCGCCAGCCGGACGAGATGAGTTATCGCTGAGATCACAAGCGCCAGCCGGAATGCAGCGCCACGATGCCGCCGGTCATCACGCGGTGTGACACACGCGCGAAGCCTGCCGTTCGCATCATCTCGGCGAACGCGTTCGGCTTCGGGAATTTGCGGATCGACTCCACGAGATACTGGTACGGCTGGGCATCACCCGTCACCACGCGGCCCATCACCGGCACGACGCGGAACGAATAAAGCTCGTACAAGGCATCGAGTCCCGGCACGTCGACATTGGAGAATTCGAGGCACAGGAAGCGCCCGCCGATTTTCAGCGAGCGGTGCATCTCTTTGAGCGCCACGTCGATGCGCGGCACGTTGCGGATTCCGAACGCGATCGACACGGCATCGAATTTCTTGTCCGGGAACGGCAGCGACTCGGCATTGGCGTCGACGAAATTCACGACGTCATCCAGCCCCTGCGCATAGGCGCGCTCACGCCCGACGCCGAGCATTTCGGCGTTGATGTCCGCCACTGTGGCGCGCGTGTTGAAGCCGCACGCCTTGATGGTGCGGAACGAGATATCGCCCGTGCCGCCCGCCACATCGAGCAGATGGAAATCCCGGTCGGAGGTCGGCGGATTGATTGCCGTGACGAGGGCGTCCTTCCAGGCGCGATGCAGCCCGGCGGACATCAGGTCGTTCATCAGGTCGTAGCGCCGCGCCACCTTGTGGAACACGTCGTCCACCAGCGCCTGCTTGTCGCCAAGCGGCACGTCGCGGAAGCCAAAATGGGTGTTGTCGGCCATGGAACATACATAGCGCGGGCGGGCCCGTGGCGCTACATAACGAACCTCAAGAGGTTAACCATGCCCGAGCTACCCGAGGTCGAAACCGTTCGCCGTGGTTTGCAGCCCGTGATGGAGGGCGCGCGCTTCGTGCGCGTGGAGCAGCGCCGGCCGGACCTGCGCTTTCCGTTCCCGAAGAACTTCGTGGACCGCCTCGAAGGCCAGACCCTCACCGGCATCGGCCGCCGCGCCAAATACCTGCTGGCGGATATCTCCTCCGGCGAGGTTCTGCTGATGCATCTCGGCATGTCGGGCTCGTTCCATGTGCTGCACGAGAGCGATGCCAGTACGCCGGGCGATTTCCACTACGAGCGCGGCAAGCTGAGCGCGCACGACCATGTCGTGTTCCACATGTCGAACGGCGCGATCATCACGTTCAACGATCCGCGCCGCTTCGGCTACATGAAGCTGATCCGCCGCGACGAACTCGACAAGGAGCCGATGATCGCCGCGCTCGGCCCCGAGCCGCTCGGCAATGCCTTCGACGGCGCGATGCTGGCCGCAGCCTGCGAGGGCAAGAAGACGTCGCTGAAGGCCGCGCTGTCGGACCAGAAGGTCGTCGCTGGTTTAGGCAACATCTATGTGTGCGAGGCGCTGCACCGCGCGCACCTCTCACCGAAACGACAGGCGTCAACGCTGGCGCTGAAATCCGGTCCACACGAGCGCGCACACGCGCTCGCCGACGCCATCAAGGATGTGCTGAACGATGCCGTGAAGGCGGGCGGCTCATCGCTGCGCGATCACCGCCAGACCGACGGCGACCTCGGCTACTTCCAGCACTCGTTTCGCGTCTACGACCGCGCAGGCACAAAGTGTCCGACGCCGAAATGCAAGGGCACGATCAAGCGCATCGTGCAGGGGACACGGTCCACGTTCTTCTGTCCGGTGTGTCAGAAATAACTCGGACCTCATCCTGAGGAGGGCGCGCAGCGCCCGTCTCGAAGGATGGGCCACATACACCGCGCTTGCCGCCATCCTTCGAGACGCGCTTCGCGCTCCTCAGGATGAGGACTGGCGTTACCCCTTCACATAAACACCCTGCTGCGTGACGACGAAATCCACCCGTCCGTCGGCCAGTGCTTTCAGACACTCCTCCGGCCGGTTCACGATCGGCTCTTCGTGCACGTTGAAGCTGGTGTTGATCAGCACCGGGATGCCGGTCTTGTCGCGGAACGCACGCAGGATCGCGGCGAACAGCGGGTTCTCCTCGCCGCGCACGATCTGTGGCCGCGCGGTGCCGTCCACATGCACCACGGCGGGGATGCGCGCGCGCCATTCTTCCTTCACGCCGCACGTAATCGTCATGAAGTGCGCCGCATACCGATTGACATCGGTGATCTCGAACACGCGGCTGGCATCTTCCTCCAGCACGAACGGCGCGAACGGCATGAACTCCGAGCGGTCGAGCCGTTTGTTGAGATTGTCGTTGATGGCGTGGTCGTGCGGGCTGCCGATGATCGAGCGGGCGCCGAGCGCACGCGGACCGAACTCCATGCGGCCGGTGTAGATCGCGCCCGCCTTGCCGGCGCGGATGAGATCGACCGCCGTGTCGACCGCGCGTCCCGGAAGCTGCCGTATGCCCGCCGCGCGCAGCGTATCGTCGATCGTGCTGGTGTAGTCGCGGCCGAGATAGACGCTGTCGAGCCGGTGGCGGTGCCGCAACCATTTCTCTGTGCCGTCGCGCTGGCGCAAAAACGTCAGCGCGGAGCCGACCGACAGGCCGTCGTCGCCCATCGCGGGAAACACGAACACTTCGTCGAGCGGCAGCGACTCTGCGAGCAGCCGGTTGAGCCGCACGTTCGCGAACAGGCCGCCCGCGAGCGCAAGGTGCCGCGCGCCCGAGCGTTCCAGCCACCAGCGCACGGACTTGAGCGTCAGATCCTCGGCGACCTTCTGGATCGACGACGCGATCACTTCACGATCGTGCCCCTTGCAGATCGCAAGGAACTTCTCGCGCATCGCAGCCCAGTTGGAAAAATCCGTCTCCAGCAGTCCATCGCGCGTGTTGAAGCGGAACTGCGCCGCCATCTCGTCGGCGAGTTCTGGCTCGCCGTAGGCCGCAAGGCCCGTGAGCTTGCCCTCGTGGCGCAGCATCTTGAAGCCGCACGCGACGGTCGCGTAGCCGTACGCGCTCGCGAGCCCGGTTTCCTTCAGCGTTTGCGTCAGCCAGCGGTCGTCGCCGTAGTGGCAGGTGAGCTGCCCGTCTTTCAGCGTGCGCATCGAGTAGCTGACGTTGTCGCCGATGCCGTCGGACGTGTAGACGAGCGCGTCCTTCCAGTCGGTGTAGAACAGCGCGGCGAGCGCGTGCGCCTCGTGATGGTTTGCGAAGTGGATCTTCGTGTCGGGGCGGAACGCGTTGTCGCGCAGGAAACGCTCGCCGTGGAAAATGCTTGCAGTGTCGGCGGTGCCGAACCGGCGTGACAGGATCGCGAGGTCGCGCAGATCGCGACCTGCGCCGCGCGCGCGCTCCATCGCGTAGCGCATCTCGCGCCACAGCGGCACGCGCAGGTGATAGGTCGGATGAAAGCCGCGCGTCAGCGCGATAGCGTCGACGTCCCGGCGCGACCAGCCCGCGATGCGCAGCACCTCGTCGATCGCGAGCCACGGCACGCCGCCGCCCGAGCCCTTCTGCCGGGTAAAGCGCTCCTCGGACGCCGCGGCGACCAGTTGATAGTCGTCGAACGCCGCCGCCGACGCGTCGTGCATCCCTGCGTGAAAAGCCAGAATGCGCATCAGATATTCGCCGTCATGCTTGCGCCCACGCGGGAACGTCGAGGTGCGGCTTGGTGCTGACGCGCACGCCGCCGAACGTCGTCTCGCCGTACGGCCGCATCCGCCGCAGGAACGGCTTGATGTGCTGATGCTCGATCGTTCTTAGCAAACTCAACACTGGTCCCTTCCGATTGGGCCGCACCTTGTGAAGGCGCCAAATGGATGTCAACGGCGCACCGCTACGTTGCATCCTCGAGCGCTTTCGGTGCCGTGGTGAGCCGCTTCACGGCGGCGCGCATGCGGCGAAGCGGCGTCCCGAGGTACACCTTGTTGAACAGCGCCAGCGCGCCGTCGAGGCCGAGCCGGGGCGCGCTCTCGGCCGGCACATACCAGTTGTCGATGCCGGTACGGCGAATGAGGCGATAGCCCCGTCCGGTGAGGTGGCGATGCAGCCGCACATGGAGCAGCAGATCCTCGATCATCAGCAGGCGCGGCCGCCAGCGTTCGAGCGAGAAGCCGGCGAGGACTTCCAGCTCGTGTCCCTCCACATCGATCGACATGAAGTCGATCGATGTGGCACCCGCCTCGCGCAGCACGTCGTCGAGCGTGCGAACCGGCACGCTGATTGTCCCGTGTGGCTTCACGCCCGCAAGATTGAGGTTCGCGTCGAACGACGAATGCCCGCCAGCGAGATGCAGGGTGAGCTGTGAGCCGGCGTTCGCAGGCGACGAGCACGCCACCGCAAACACTTGCGCGGTTCGCTCACGCCGCAGCGCGTCTGCAAGGTCCGGCTGCGGTTCTATCAGTACGCCGCGCCAGCCGCTGCGCTCCAGCGCAAAGGTCTGCGAGATGTGGCGCGGTTCGTTCGCTCCGACCTCGACGAAGAAACCCTTCCTGGTTTCCGCGAAGAACGCTTGCTTAAGGTCCTCTCCAGCTTCATGCGGAAAAATTGTTCTCATGCGTCAAGTAGCGCACGCAGGCGCTCCTTCCGCTCGGCGGGTACGAACAGGAAATTGGCAATGTATTCGCTCCCTCCATCGACCTGATCCCGTGCGGGATCGAATGCTGCAACGGGCCGCAGCCGCCCCCGCGAGAGGAAGAAGGCCGCATAGGAGATCGCCGCATAGCGTGCGCTCAGGCGCGCGATCACACCGGGATTGAACGCCTCGACCAACTCGATCATCAGCGAGGGCCGTTCGCGGGCGACCAGCGCGGTGGCGCCGTCCAGCACCGCTTCCTCGTGCCCCTCGACATCGATCTTAATGAAGCTGCAACGTCCCACGGGAAAATCGTCAAGCCGTCCCGTCTCCACCTCGATCGAAATCGTCTCGCCGTCGTGAGAACGGCCGATGCCGGCCAGTTCGGTCACGCCTTTGCCCTTGCGGTTGGTCGGCATACGGAGAGTGGCGCGGCCCGCCTGCGCGGAGAGCGCCAGGTTGACGACCTCGACATTGCGCGGCGCGACGGAGCGCGTAAATGCCGCGACCTGCGGGTTCGCCTCGAAGGCCAGCACCTTCTCGGCGTAGCTCGCCATCTCGGCCGTGAACATGCCGATCGAGGCTCCGACGTCGATTGCGGTCGTGCCCTGTTCGATGAGATGCCGGACGATATGCAGCTCCGGCTCGCCGCGACCCAGATACTTGTATTTGACGAACTTGTACCGAAACCACGCGCGCGGCAGGTACGCCTTCAGGGCGTCATCGAAATTCATCGCAAGCGCCGTTTGCACGTCGCCGCTTGGGCTTGCTGATGCTCGATGGTCTGCCAGAAACTCAACATCCGCCCCGGTGATTGCGGCGCGACCTTTCGGGGACACGCCGCAGGTTGTCAACGCGCCACAGGCGCCGGGTTGTTTCTAGGAATTCAGAGACAGGACAGCCCTGCTATCACATTCTCAAGCGGAGGTGTCTCCTCCCGCCGTAGAAAAGCTCATTTC